>Ga0335074_10014366_pt1 | contig 11113 bp, 11 predicted proteins | sample Lox_Sample_23_FD_206715 | JGI IMG/M metagenome (GOLD analysis project Ga0335074, IMG submission 206715) | Soil microbial communities from Loxahatchee National Wildlife Refuge, Florida, United States - Lox_Sample_2.3 | ecosystem: Environmental > Terrestrial > Soil > Wetlands | place: USA... | reverse complement strand
GGTCGAAGATCGCCCGCGTTCTGCCCGAGCTCGGCGGGCTGCTCAGGCAGCCGCTGCTGACCCTGGAGCGGGTCCGCATCTGCAAGCGCGACGGCGAACTGCTCTGCCGTCCGCCGGCGGCGGACGAGTCCCGTCCGCCCGGCGGCGCAGCCGATCTGCCGTCGGCCCAGATGGCGCTGGCGCGCAAGCTCATGGTCTACACCTCGGAGTCGGCCCTGCACGACGGCCAGCCGGTCCACCGCGCGATCGTACGGCGGCTGCGGGCGGCCGGGATCAGCGGCGCGACCACCGAGCGGGGCATGTGGGGCTTCCACGGCGACCACCCGCCGCACGGGGACCGCCTGCTCCAGCTCGGCCGGCACGTTCCGGCGCTGACGATCGTGATCGACACCCCCGAGCGCATTCACACCGCGTTCGACATCATCGACGAGCTCACCGCCGAACACGGCCTGGTCACCTGCGAGACGGTCCCCGCCATCCGGCCGGTCAGCGGCGGCCAGCCGCTGGCGGGGCTGGCCGCCGACGGCTGAGCCCGGCCAGCCGACGGGTCTAGCCGACGCCGGGCCGCGGACGTAATCTTGCGGCAGCCAGATGATGCCTGGTGCGGAGCCCGGATCGGAGTGCGCCCGTGGACGAGGAGTGCACCGTACTGACCAGCTATCTCACCGAGCGGCAGGGCGCGCAGGCGCTGCCCGCGGGCGAGGCCCTGATCGGCCTCTACGACCGGAGCCGGACCACGGCCAGCATCCTGCTGCGCGGCATCGAGGGGGCCGGACGGTCGCGGCCGCGGGTTGGCCGGTCGCTGCCCCGGCCGACCGGGCCGGCCCTGACCGCGATCGCGGTCCATACCGGGACCGACATCGACGCGGTGGTCTCGGCGACGATCGAGATGGCCAGCCCCGGGCTGGTCACGATCGAGCGGGCGCGCCTGCTGTCGGGCGAGATCGAGCCGGTGCGGCTGGGCGAGGAGCCCGGGGACGCGACCAGGCTGACCGTGTACTGCCGGCAGCGGGACCGCGCCCATCAGATGCCGGCCTTCGAGGCGGCCTGCGAGCTGCTGTACCGGCGGCGGATCGCCGGCGCCACGGTGCTGTCGGGCGTTGACGGGGCCGACCCCGGGCACGACCGGCCGCAGCACGGCCAGTTCCTCCGCCGCGACGCCGACGTGCCGCTGATGGTGGTGGCGGTCGGGGCCGGGGACCGGATCGCGATGCTGCTGCCCGAGCTCGGCGCGATGTTCAGGCATCCGCTCATGACGATCGAGAAAGTCCGGCTGTGCAAGCGGGACGGGCAGTTCGTCAGCCGCCCCGACGCCGCCCCGGGCGCGGCTGAGGTCCCGGCCGGGATGACCGCGCAGTTCAAGCTCACGGTCTACACCTCCGAGGCGGCGGTGCACGACGGCCACCCGGTGCACCAGGCCATCGTCGCCAGCCTTGAGGCGGCCGGAATCGGCGGCGCGACCACCGTGCGCGGGATCTGGGGCTACCACGGCGACCACGCGCCGCATGGCGGTCACTTCCCCCGGCACGACCGGCACGTGCCGGTGGTGACGACGGTGATCGCGCCGGCCGAGCAGATCTCGGCCGCGTTCGACGCGATCGACCCGCACACCGCCGAACGGGGCCTGGTGACGGCGGAGATCCTGCTGACCGCCCGGCCGACGGCGGACGCCGCCGCGCGGGCCTGACCGCCGTACCAGCCGCCACAGCGGCGGTCGGGGGTCCCTCTGGATCACCGGGGATACGCGACATAGGCTCTAGTCATGACAGGGAACCGTACACACGTTCCCTCGATGACCGGCCTGCTGGCCTTCGTCAGCGCCCTGGTGCTGGTCGATACGGTGTTCTTCACCGCGCTGACGCCGCTGCTGCCGCACTACGTCAGGGAAGCCGGGCTGACCAAGGCCGGGGCCGGCCTGCTGGTCGCCTGCTATCCGGCCGGGACGCTGATCGGATCGCTGCCGGCCGGGGTGCTGGTGGCCCGGCTCGGCGAGCGCCGGGTCGCGCTGCTCGGACTCGGGCTGATGAGCGCGGCCACGCTCGCGTTCGGCTGGACGCATATCGCGACGGTCCTCGACGCCGCCCGCTTCGTCCAGGGGATCGCCGGCGCCTGCACCTGGGCGGCCGGCCTGGCCTGGCTCTCCGCCCGGGCCCCGGACGAGAAACGCGGTCAGATGCTCGGCACCGCGTTCGGCGCGGCGGTGGTCGGGGCGCTGCTCGGCCCGGTCGTCGGCTGGACGGCCACCCAGGTCGGACCCGGGCCAGCGTTTTCCGGGGCGTCCGTCGCGGCGGCGGCGCTGATGGTGGCCGCCTTCGCGGTGCCCCCGCCGGCCGCGTCGGCCGGCTCTCCGGCGGCGTCGGAGGTGCTGCGCGCGCTCCGCGATCCCCGGCTCGCCAACGGGATGTGGCTGATGGCGCTGGCGGGCATCGCGTTCGGCGTGGTGGACGTCCTGGCGCCGCTGCGGCTGTCCAGGCTGGGGGCCGACAGCACGGTGATCGCGGCCGCGTTCCTGGGCGGGGCGGTGATCGAGGCGTGCGTGTCGCCGCTCGCAGGCAGGCTCAGCGACCGCTCCGGGGCGCGGCGGCCGGTGCTGATCGGCCTCACGGCAGGCGTGGTGTTCAGCGTGCTGGTCTGGCTCCCTGGCGGCGTGCCGTGGCTGGTCGCGGTGCTGGTGCTCGGGACGCCGTTCTTCGGCTCGCTCTACACCCCGGCCGCGGCCATGGTCGGCGAGAGCGCCCAAGACCACGAGCTGAACCACGGCATCGCGTTCGCGCTCACGAACCTCACCTGGGCGGGCGGACAGGCCATCGCGTCCTCGGCCAGCGGCGCGCTGGCCGAGGCCACCTCCGACGCCGTGCCCTACCTGCTGCTCGGCGTCGCCTGCCTGGCGACGCTGGTAGCGATGCGCCCCCGACCACGTCTGCGGAGAGGTTGACATTGCTGCTCAGCGGCGGGCTGATGCTGCTCGGGGGGCGGGCGTCGGATCTGGCGGGCCGCCGCCGGGCGTTCGCGGCCGGGCTGGCCCTGTTCGCCGCCGCGTCGCTCGCGAGCGGGCTCGCGCCGACCGCGGGGGCGCTGATCGCCGCCCGGGCCGGGCCGGGGCTCGGCGCGGCGCTGCTGACCCCGGCCGCGCTGTCAATCGTCACCACCACCTACACGGGCGGGATCGTCCACGCGTGCGCGGGCGAGGTGAGAGCGGGCCGGGTCGAGGAGCACGACGCCGTCCGCATCCTCACCACCACGATCGTCGGCCTGTTCACCGGCCAAGGTCAGGAGCCGGCCGGGAACGCATAGGACGAGTGCGGCGGGACGTGCGGCCCGACCTCGAGGACGATCTCGGCGTGCCTGGTCAGCGGGACCGACGCCGGTGCGGTGTTCCAGCGCCGGCCGTCGACGTACACGGTCACCTGGCTCCCGCCGAACGACGTCAGCCGCTGGCCGGACAGCGGCTGCCCCCACGCGCGGAACAGGTCCGCCAGCGTCAGCCGGGAACCCGGGCGGACCAGCACCAGGCCGGTCGGGTCGAGCGTCACCAGCGCGCCGTAGCAGCGGGCTTTGACGATCGCGCCGTCGAGCTCGGCCGACGGGCCGCGCAGGCCGATCCCGGCCGGGAGCAGCAGCACCCGGTTGGCCGCGAACACCTCGACGTGCACTCCGAACCGCGGACCGAGCGCCGACTCGCACGAGCCGGCGACCGGGCCAGTCGCCGCGAGCGTGAACCGGGGGCCGGTCCCGATCGGCCGCGCCTCGCTCAGCAGCGCCTGGGGGATCGACGCGGACGCGGGCGGACTGGCGGTGGCTGCGGGCGGCTTCGACGAGCCTGCGGGCGGGCGGGCCACGACGGCCGACGCCGTGCAGGCCGACAACACGGCCGCCGCCATCGGCAGCGCCGCGATCCGCAGTGCGCGCACGGAGCGCGCTGGCAGCGCGGGCACAAGCCGATCTTACGAGCCGGCCGCCGGCGCCTCCCCCGCCGCCTGCGCTTCCCCCGCCTGCAGCGCTTCTCCAGCGCTCCGCGCTTCCCCCGCTGCCTGCCCCGCTCGCGCCTCGCCCGCCTCCAGCGCTTCCCCTGCCGCCCGTGCCTCCTGCCCCGCTCGCACCGCGCCCGCCTCCTGCGTCCGCGTGGCGTCCGGCCCGGTCGGCACCGCCACGGCGTCGGGCGCGGCCGGCCGACGCCGCGGCGGGGCGAACATCGTCACCGCGGTGACGAACGCGAGCAGCTTCGACGCGATGTTGAAGCTCAGCGGCAGCGGTGACGACGGATAGTCGAATCCGGCCAACGCCCAGGCCGCCCACACGCCGAGCATCAGCGCCAGCGCCGCGAACGTGGCCCGGGTCAGCCGCACCATCGGGGACAGCCACAGCAGCAGCAGCGTGCTGATCTCCACCAGCACCAGCGACGGGTAGACGAGAGCCCACGGCGCGGGACCGGGAGCCGGCAGGTGGAACCGGAAGATCACGATCGGGTCGAACGGCAGCTCGAAGATCATCGGCGCCGCGATCGCGCCGATCGCGGCGCTCGCCAGCCGGGCTGGCCGGTCGGGGAACCCGCGCGAGGCGATGAAGGCGAACAACGCCGCCGCCGCCGTCAGCGTGACCGGCAGGATCGTCAGCTTGAGCGTCGGCGCGCGCAGCCCGGCCGCCTGGATGTTGTGTCGCACCTGCGTGAAGTAGATGCTCGAGCAGACCAGCAGCGCGACCAGGGCGGTCCCCCAGCAAAGCAGCAGGGCGGTCCTGACCGCGGGCCGGGGCGGGCTGAGCCGGACCGGTCCCGGCAGCGTGATCGCGGCCAGCGTCACAACGGCGGCCGCGGCGAGCAGCCCGAGCGCGAGCCAGATTCTGGCGTCGCCGGCGTAGCCGGTCCACACGGCGTACTGAGTCATCGGCCACCAGCCTCCGCGGGCCGCGCGGACCGGCCGACCCCGGCCCGCGACCCCTTCCGCCATCAAGCAGAGCCACGCGCACCAGGCGCAGTCAAGCCATTCGGGCGCAGGCGACGAACAGCCGGGAACTCAGGCGGCCCCCAGCCGCACTTATCCACCGTGATCAAGCTTCGCCGCGCCGTCGTCTGCATCGCGCTGGCCGTGCTCACGGTCTGCGCGTTCTGGGCGCTCTCCCCCGCCGCCCGGGCCGACGGCGACCCCGGCAGCGACGTGCTCGTCTACCAGAACCTGTTCGTGGCCGCCGACTCCAACGTCTCGATCTCCCAGCAGGTCGAGCTCGGTGACCTGCTCACGGCCGCGAACAGCCGGGGCTTCACGATCCGGGTCGCGATCATCGCCGAGCCGGCCGACCTCGGCGCGATCACCCCGCTGTGGCGCAAGCCGGCCAGCTACGCCAGCTTCCTCGGCATCGAGCTGTCCCTGGCCTACTCGCAGCGGCTGCTGGTGGTGATGCCGAACGGGTTCGGCTTCAACTGGCAGGGGCACTCCACCGCCGGCGCCTACCGCGTGCTCGGCAAGATCGCCATCAGCCCGGGCGGCGGCAGCGGCCTGGCCACGGCGGCCGAGGCCGCCGTGCGGGCGCTCGCCGCCAGTTCCGGGGTACGGCTGCCGGCGGTGACCGCAGCCCAGGCCGCCGCGGAACCGAGCAGCGGCGCGAGTGTCAGCGGCGGCGCCAGCAGCGCCGTCAGCGGTGGCACCAGCGGCACCTCCGGCGGTGCCGGCGCGGCCGGCTCGTCGTCATCCATCGGCCACCAGGCCGAGGTCTCCCCGGGCCCCGGCCTCCCGGTCTGGCTCGTCGCTGTGATCGCCGTCGCCGCGCTGGCGGTGATGGCCGCGGGCGGCATCTGGCTCGCCCGCCGGGCCGGGCTCCGGCCGCCTTCAGCGCCGCGCCTCGCCCGCTGGAAGATGCCGGCCCTGCGACTGCCCCGCCAGAAGATCCACGGCACCTGGCTCGCGGGCGGCTTCGTCGCGGTCGCGGTGGCCGGGATCCTCCTGCACACGGTGCTCACCCCGGCCGCGGGAGCGGTGGCCGGCGGCGGCACGGCGGCGAACGCCGGCCTGGCCGACAATCCGAACCTCGACCCGGGCACGCCCCTGTCGGCCGTCGCGCCCGGCTTCACCCTGACCGACCAGTTCGGACAGCCGGTGTCGCTCGACTCCTACCGGGGCAAGGTGGTAATCCTCGCCTTCAACGACTCCGAGTGCACGTCGGTCTGCCCGATGACCACGGCCGCGCTTGTCGACGCGAAGGCGATGCTCGGCTCGGCCGCCGGCCAGGTGCAGCTGCTCGGCGTCGAGGCCAACCCGAAGGCGACGTCGATCGACGACGTGCTCTCCTACTCGCAGGTGCACGGAATGCTCTACCAGTGGCGGTACCTGACCGGGTCGCTCGCGCAGCTGCGGGCGGTGTGGAAGGACTACAGCGTCGGCGTCACCGTCAACCAGAATCAGATCGACCACGAGCCGGCGATCTTCGTCATCAACCAGCAGGGCCGGCTGGTCAAGCTGTACCTCACCCAGCTCGCCTACTCGGCCGTCCCGCAGCTCGGCCAGCTTCTGGCCAACGAGGTCTCGAGCCTGCTGCCGGGGCGTCCCGCGGTCCACTCGCACCTGTCCTACGATCAGGTCTCGACCATCGGCCCGGCCGCTCAGACGACCGTGCCGGAGGCGGGCGGCGGCTACGTGAGCCTCGGGCCGGGGCAGCCGGGCGAGCCGGGCCAGGCTCGGCTGTACCTGTTCTTCGCGACCTGGGACCAGGAGATCACCAGCCTCGGCGGACAGCTCGACGCGCTCAACGGGTACCAGTCGGCCGCGGCCGCAACCCGGCTGCCCGGGCTGACCGCGATCGACGAGGGCAGCCTGGAGCCTTCGGCCTCGGCCCTGCCGACCTTCCTCGCCGGGCTGGCCCACCCGCTGTCGTACCAGGTCGGAATCGACGGCAGCGGCCAGGTCGCAGACGGCTACGAGGTGCAGGGCGAGCCCTGGTTCGTGCTCGCGTCCCCGTCCGGGCGGCCGCTGTGGACCTGGGAGGTGTCGGTCTCCGGGTGGCCGACCATCGCCGGCCTCGAACAGCACGTACGCGCCGCCCTGACCGGACCGGCCAAGACTGAGGAGTCCAGATGACCATGCTCAACCCGCTCCGGGGCCTGTTCCGGCGGGCCGCGCCGACCGCCGCCGCGCTGGCGGCCGCCCTGCTGGCGGTCGGCTGCGGCGCGACCGCGGCCACCGTCAACACCGCCGCCAAGCCCGGCACGTCGGCCAGCCCCATGCAGAGCTGCGGAAGCATGCCCGGGATGAGCATGCCCGCCTGCCCGAGCCCCACCGGCTCGGCCGCGGCCGCGGCGGAGGCGTCCGCGGCGGCCGGCGGCGTCAACCCGGTGCCCATGCAGGTCCTTGGCGTGGCCGACTGGCAGGGGATGAAGATCACGGCCGAGGCGATGACCGCGGTGCCGTTCCTCATCTACAACGGCACCAGCATGCAGGAGGTCAAGCCGCCCAAGAACGTCAGCTTCCACCTGATGGTGCTGCTCAACGACGCCCAAACCGGCGTCGTGATCCCGTACGCGAGCGTCTGGGCGACGATCACGAACGGCGCCAAGACCGATCTCGACGAGAGCCTGTGGCCGATGATCTCCCGGTACATGGGGCCGCACTACGGCAACGACGTCGTGCTCCCCGGCGCGGGCACCTACCACCTGTCGCTGCTGATCTCGCCGCCGGTGTCGGCCCGGCACATCGAGTACCAGAACGTGTGGCTGACCTCGCACCGGGTGAACTTCACCTTCCGCTGGGCCGGAAAGTAACAGGCAACCGGGAGCACCCATGGCCAACCCGCACTTCCAATGGCCGTCCAGGCGCCGGTTCCTGATCGGCGCCGGCACCGCCGTCGGCGTCGGCGCGGCGGCCGGCGCGGGCTTGGGGGTCGACCGCGCGGTGGCCGACCGCGCAGTACCCGACCACCCCGCCGCGGCCGCCGCGCCATCCGTCCCTGATGTGCGCCTGCCGGCCCCGCCCATGGGTCTGCCCGCCCGGCAGCACGCGTGGACCGCGTACCTGGCGGTCGACAGGCAGGGCGACGCGATACCGCCGCAGTTCGACCGCTTGCTGTTCTTCGACGTCATCGGCGCGCCCAGCCCGGCCTACGCCCGGCTGCTCGAGGCGGCGCTGCGCACCCTCGAGCTGACCTTCCGGTGGATGCCGTCCGGGTTGCTGTTCACCGCGAGCTGGGGGCGTTCCTACTTCACGGACGTGCTCCGCGTCGCACCGCCGATCCCGGCCGCGGGCGCGCTGTCGGACTTCGAGCAGCCCGCGATCGACGGCTACCACCTCTGCCTGCACCTCGCCTCCGACGACGAAGCCCGGCTGGCCGCGGTCGAGGCCGCGCTGACCCGGGGCACCCCGATCCCGGGCTGCACCGACGCGGCCGAACCGCTCGACCTTTCGTCGGCGCTGCGGTGGCGGGAGACCCGCACCGGGTTCGCCGGCGCCGGCCTGCCCGCCGAGCGGCAGCGCACCGGTGGCATCCCCGGCGGCCGGCCCGTGCCCGCCGGCGCGCCGCTGTTCATGGGGTTCAAGTCGGCCTTGAAGCGGAACCAGGCGACCGAGGACGACGTGACGATCGCCGACGGGCCGTTCGCGGGCGGCACCACGATGCACGTGAGCTCGATGAGACTGGCGCTTGACACCTGGTACGGGCAGCTGTCGCAGCAGGAGCGGGTCGCCCGCATGTACGCCCCGCAGGTCACCCAGAACCAGGTCAGCCACTTCACGACCGACGCCGAGAGCGACCCCCAACTGCTCGGCCAGTCGATCAGCCGGTATGGCGTGATCGGGCACGCCCAGACCTCGGCCACCGCCCGCAGGAACGGCAGGCCGGTCATCCTGCGCCGGGACTTCGACACCACCGACGGCGGCCAGGCCGGGCTGCACTTCGTCGCGCTGCAGCGCGACATCGCGGACTTCGTCGCGACCAGGACGGCGATGAACGCCAGCGGCGCCCAGTTGCGCAACCCGTCCATCACCGACACCGTGAACAACGGCATCAACGAGTTCATCTTCGTCACCAAGCGCGGCAACTACCTGCTTCCGACTCGCCGCGAGCGGTCGTTCCCGCTGCTCCCCGGCCGGGCGGCCGCGCTCGCAGCGGGCACGGCCTGAGGTGAATGTCCCCTGTGGCAGCGCCGCCCGCATCGGATCGTTACGATCGGAGCGTGACCGTCCCCGATCGCTCCGCCACGCCCGCCGGCCGCCCGTCCGCCGCCGAGGCGCTGAACCTGATCACGTCGCTCGCCGACACCTCGCGCTCCGGCGCGGACCCGCTCGCCACTCGTGAGGACGCGGTCGGCTGGCTCCGCGCAGCCGGCGTGTTCCCGGCCGGCGCCGACGCGACGCTGAGCGGCTCCGAGCACGGCGCCCTGCTCCGGCTGCGCGACTCGCTCAGCGACGTGCTGGCCGCCCGCTCCGAGCACCGGGCCGACGCCGACGCGGCCACCCGGCTGACCCGGGCGCTGGCCGACGGCCGGCTGGTCGTCACCGTCGACCCCGACGGCAGCTCCTGGCTCGCCAGCTCCGCCCGCGCGGTCTACTCCAACCTGGTGGCCGCCATCGCGATCGCGGTAGCCAAGGCCCTCGGCTAGCCCTTCCGCGGCACTCATCGCGGGGAGACACAGCCTGGGGAATGACTGTTCTCCGTATGCGTTATACGGGGCGTACCCCGCTTGTCCCCCAGAACCGCTGAAGGAGCGAAAACACGATGAGCACCGTCGCACTGACCGAGGAGACGTTCGAGGAGGTCGTCACCAAGGACGGCATCACGCTCGTCGACTGGTGGGCGTCCTGGTGCGGGCCCTGCCGGATGTTCGCACCCGTCTTCGAGGCCGCCAGCGAGACCCACGCCGACATCACGTTCGGCAAGATCGACACCGAGGACCAGCAGGCACTGGCCGGCGCGGCCAAGATCACCTCGATCCCCACGCTGATGGCGTTCAGGGACGGAGTCCTGGTGTTCTCCCAGGCCGGAGCCCTTCCCGCCGCGTCGCTTGAGAAGCTGATCGAGGCGGTCAAGGGTCTCGACATGGACGACGTCCGCGCCCAGCTCGCCGTGCAGCAGCGCGAGAGCGCGCCCGACCAGGCCTGAGCTCCCGGTCCGGCGCGTCCCGGCGCGACACCTGGATCAGTTCAAGCCGAAGCCGTCGAACTCGCCGTTCCTGACGCCGCCGATGAAGGCGTGCCATTCGTCCGGCGTGAAGCGCAGGACCGGTCCGGCCGCGTCCCTGCTGTTGCGGACGCCAATCTCGCCTCCGCGCAGGTCCGCCACCTCGACGCAGTTGCCGTTGGCAAAGCTCAGCGAGCTTTTGATCCAGGTGTCACTCTTCGTTGCCCGTACCGGGCGGCTTCCCACCATTGGGGTTCCCACGCTGTCCCTTCGCTGACATGAGTTCCGCTGCGTTTTCGCAGAGTGCCGCGGCCGGGACGGTGAGCCGCCGGGGGCTATCGGCTCACCGTCCCCGCCTAGCCCCTGCGGGCACTTCCCGGCCCGCGCGACATCGGGTCGGAGTTGCGGTGTGGAATCGCGGATCGTCACACTCGTTGCCCGCAGGGGAGCTAAGTGCCCAACCAGACGGGGGTTCAGCCGCTAGGTTGGACCTGACAGCGGGGCTGCTCGCGGGCTCCTGCTCGTCCCCCGGGAGCGCCCGATGCCAGTTGACTTTTGCTGTAACAATGCTGCTGCAAGTTTCAGCGCAAGACATCGGTCAGCTGCCGTATTTCGAAGTGCGTCAACGTGGGCGCCCGCCTCTTCTTAGCGATTGCGCCACAGGACCGTCGGTCCAGGCGTGGCCCAGCTGCGACGGTCCCGGAAGCTGATGGGCCCCGGAAACGCCGAAGCGGGCTCCCTGAGGGGGGAACCCGCTCTTTCGCGCTAGTACGACGTGGGCCGATCAGCCGCCAAAGCGGTCAAATTCGCCATTCCTGACGCCACCGATGAACGCGTGCCACTCGTCGGGTGTGAACCGCAGGACCGCCCCTGCCGCCTCCCGACTGTTGCGAACACCGATCTCGCCGCCGGATAGATCCGCCACCTCGACGCAGTTGCCGTTGGCGAAACTAAGCGAGCTCTTCACCCACTCTGGCTGACTACCGAGCGTAGACATAGTCACGCTACCCCTCAC
>Ga0335074_10014365_pt1 | contig 11113 bp, 10 predicted proteins | sample Lox_Sample_23_FD_206715 | JGI IMG/M metagenome (GOLD analysis project Ga0335074, IMG submission 206715) | Soil microbial communities from Loxahatchee National Wildlife Refuge, Florida, United States - Lox_Sample_2.3 | ecosystem: Environmental > Terrestrial > Soil > Wetlands | place: USA... | reverse complement strand
GCGCTGACCGACCGCGTGTGACCGGAGGGAGCCTTGCAGCACGGCGGCGTGTGAGGCGGCAAGTGGTGCTTGGGCGGCTTGGGCGCTGAGTGGTGGGGCAGCGGGCGGACGGGCGCCGGGTGATGGAGGTGTTTCGCCGGAGGTCGCGGTGGGTGTGGCGGCAGGCGATGGAACGGCCTCGTCGTCGTGCTCCCCGCAAAACCGCTGGTCGAGGTGGTCGGACCGAGGTAGGAGGTGGTTGTCGTCGTGCTCGAGCTTGGGGTAGTAGACGACGTCGTCGTGGGGACGGTGGTCGTCGATGAACTGGAAGGCACAGTCGTCGTCGTGCTTGACGAGGTCGTGGAGGAACTTGTCGTACTGGACGACGTCGTGGAAGATGACGTCGTACTGGACGAGGTCGTACTGGACGACGTCGTGGAGGAACTGGTGCTGGACGACGTCGTGGAAGATGACGTGGACGAGCTGGTGCTGGACGACGTCGGGCTTGTCGTCGAGGTCGTCGAGGAGCTTGTTGTACTGGACGAGGTCGTGCTGGACGACGTGGTGGAGGAGCTGGTGCTGGACGATGTCGTTGTGGAGGAGCTGGTGCTTGACGTGGTGGCTGGTGCAGCGATCGGCGTGACGGAATCGAAAATATAACTGTTGTTGCTGAAATTGGACGGGTCTGGGCCGACCCAGATGGCGCAAGGAGTAGTATCCGCGCAGGTGACGGTGGACCCCGGGTCCCACCCCGCGGGGTTATTGCTGGTAGCCGCGTCAGGGGTGTTGCCCGTCGGCAGTTCCCACAATAGGTAAGCGACAGTGGCCGAACCATCCGCGTTCGCCATTAGCGTGGTGCTGGCGTTGGCCTGGGTGGTCGCCAGCGTGGTGCCATCGCATTGGCTTTGCTCGGTGGCGTTGTTGTGACACTCTTCGGCCCGGAGGGTCGCGCCGTCAGGGAACGATCCGCTCGGGAATGTGATGGTCACTACCCCACCATCACCGGCATAAAAGCCGTTAAGGATCTGGGCGGTCGTCTGTACCGGGTTAGGCGAAAGCCAGCTCGCCGTGCCGGTCGTGAGGGCGGAGGCTTGATTTGGCATTGCCATCAGGACGGCTCCAAGGCCGACAATGACGAGCGCGCCGATGAAACGCGCCAAGAAGAAAAACTTACTGATGCGAGAGATTTTCATTGAGCAAACCCTTAATCGTCGGGGTGCCTAACTTTGCTCGGGCGGGCACCGCGTATAACGCTCTCGGACCAATGCTTCACCGCGCGCCCGGTGAGTTTGGTGAACTGCGGGTTACGCAACGGTAAACAGACTGCCAATAATTGGCGCCGCGCCGGCTCTGCCACTGCCGAGTGCGCGCCCCCACAGGTGTGTCGCTCGCTCACCGCACGCCCGCCCGTCGGTGGCGCCGGGAAGTGAGCGCGCCAGCCAGCAACACGGCCAGCAAAACCGCAGCTACCACCACGATTATTAACGCTGTCGGCGACGACCCGCCGCTCTTACCACGGACCCCTTGGTGGCCTCCTCGGGTCGCCGGGCCCGCTCCATCAGCACTCTGCGCAGTCCCACTGGCCACCGTGACCGGGCTCGTTACGAGACCTGTCGTGGACCAATTCGAGGGGTCGTCACCCACCCAGAGAGCTGTCGGCTCACCTGGTCCGACTTCGATGACACTACCCGCGTCCCATCTGTCAGGTAGCGGAGCCCACAAAAGGAAGTGAGTTGTCACGCTCCCATCGCTGCTGGCGGGCACCCGGTCCTTCGTTACCTGGTCATAGGGCAACGTTGTCAGCGCGTCGCAGTCGTTCTCGCTCGTCGGGTGAGCATCACATTCCATCACTTCGATGGGCCAGCCCGGGCGGAGCACCTTGTTCGGGCCCACGGTCACGGTTACGACCGCGCCCGACCCGAGCAGGGTCGTGGTCCCCTGAGCGTACTGGGGCGTTGGCGTGACCACCGACGGTGAGACAGTGACTAGCGACCCTTCGCCGTTCGCCCCAGCCGATGAGACTGACAGCACAAAGGTGCCGCCGAGTGCCGATAAGGCGAACAAAAACGCCGACGGTAACAGGGTAAGGACGCGGGCCGGGGGCATTCGTCAACTGTTCCTTTCGTGCCGCTGAAACATGGTTCCGTGTGGCACGGAAGAGCCGGCGGCTGGTGCCGCCGGCCCTAACCGGTCCTTTTTGGCTAATGGCCGAGACCACTAGCGCGGTGACTCTACCTACTCGTTGTTGGGCGGACCTGGGTCGATGATCGGCGCGCCGTTGCCAGAGCCGGCCGTCCCGGTGATGGGGGCGGTATAAGTGGATCCGGAAACACCAAAGGCGCCGCTGCCACCATCGCAGCTCAGCCGGCCCCAACCCCAAGCGGTGATGTCGTTGGTGATCTCTTGGTCATAGGGCAACCCGGTCGTCTGGTCGAGGGCTTTGGGCGCCACATAATCGTCGTAGTCGCACACCCAGTTGATAAGGGCTGCGGCAGACGCCCTGACGTGGTCGTTCAGGTAGTCCATCCATAAGTCACGGCCGGTCTGGACGGCAATGGCATTGGTCGCCCTCGGGTCCCCTGCGACCCCACCGGTGCCTGGGAGGCCCAGGTACGGACCGCTCACCGTGTCCTTGGCGATGGTCGTAGCCGTCCCGACTACCTCATAGTTGAAGGCCGTCCCGGACGTCACGAAACCTTGGTCGAGGTAGCCCGGCGAGCTACCGACGGCCGAGGTCGGGATCGTGACCGATGCCGTGAACGGGTGCGAAGCGTAGTACCCATACGACATGAAGAAGATGGAGTCGGCGACTTCTTGGTCTACGCACGCCTCGTTGGTCGTGGTGTAGCTCGAAGTACCGAGGCCGGTGCTCGAGGTACCGTTGCCCCCGCAGTCGTCGGTTGTAGCCGTCCCACCTGGGAATGTCGTGCTGCTGGCACCAGTGGTCCCATCAGCCCCGCAGCTCTCGCCCGCGGCGTCTGTCCCGTTGGAAGGGCAACCAGTCGTGTTCAAGTAGATAGTCCCCGACGGGTTGTCGGCTGCGTACTCCGAGAGTTGCTGCGCGTTGTTCTCCGTGATCGTATGGTCCGAGAGGATCCGCCCGTTGGTCGTCCCGCAACCTGCGAAGTCGTAGAACGTCGCACCGGTACCCGAGTTGTTCTTGGTGCCCCAAAGCACGATCGGCTGGTCGGGGCTCGGCGGGTTGGCAATGCCCTCGGCCTGGTAGAGCTGGTCCCAGGTGGTGATCGACAGGCCATCGCCTGAGCTGCCCGAAGTCCCGTCGCAGAACACCCTCCACGCTGTATCGGTAGAGGTGTCCGGGCCACCGCTGTTGGACAGGTCAATGGTGGTGCCGCTCGGCGAGACCACTTCGATGCCCGTGCCGTCAGGGTCTGTGGCCGACGGGTGGAAATATAGCCCGATCACAGCGTCGGACGCGAAAGCTTGCTCGGACAGATCCGAGCACGGCGGGTCAGTGGCATCATGGGTAGCGAGGTCTGCGATCGATGCCGAAGCCCTCACGATGTCGATCGGGATGCCGTTGGCGCCCTCGTTGGCGTTTTGGGTGGGGTAGGTGTAAAAGCCAGTCGACGGGGAGTAGCTCAACGTGGTTGGCTCGCTCGGCTCCAGCCCTGCCGCGCCGGACGCGCAAAGCGCCTGGTAGCCGTATGCCGACCCAACAGCTTGAGCTTGGTTGACCACGTTATGGTCATAGTTGTCGTACACGTCGACGTTGGCCGAGTAGGCGCCCGTGCCCGGGGTACAGGTACGATGGTCGCCCTGCTGCGCACAGCCGAACACCCCAGCGTTGTTGTAGAGCGCCCCTATCTGCTCCATGGTGTACTCTGCCGTCTCTGAGCCGGCCACGTTGATGGTGCTCGAGAAGCCCTCGAAGTAGCGTGGCCCGACCGGGTTCACGTTGCACGGGTAGGTGAAGCCAGTCCCTGACCCGGACACACCCGAAGTGTTGCAGTTGGTGGCGTCCGCGCTGAAGGTGTACGAGGGGAACTGCAGACTGGCCGAGGCACCCGCCAACGGGGCAGTGGCTGCAAAGCCCAATAACACGCTCACAGCTGCCCCACCCGCGGCTAGCAGCCGGGTACGGCTGAAAAATCTCCTGGAAGTCATTATTTAGGTTCTCCTTTGAAAGGTTGTGGTCGTATGCGGTATCCGGAGGAGGCAACTAAGAGTGGCTGGCCCGGCGGCGACGGACGCCATAGATGATGGAGCCGGCACCACCGACTCCGACTGCGCTCAGCGCGAGTAGCGGCACGCTGGGAGACTCGGGCACCTGGCCCTGGGTCGCCGCAGCGATCGGCGTGACCGAATCAAAGACGAAGCTCTCGTTGGAGAAGTTGGACGGGTCCGGTCCTATCCAGATGGAGCAGGGCACCGTGTCGGAGCAGGTAACAGTGGAGCCGGGGTCAAACCCAGCAGGGTTGTTGCTGCTGGCTGCATCCGGTGTGTTGCCGGTGGGCAGCTCCCACAGCGTGAACGTTACGGTAGCCGATCCATCCGAGTTGGCCTGCAAGCTGGTGCCGTTGGCGTTGGTTGTCTGAAGGGTGAGCCCGTCGCACTCAGTGCTCTCTGTGGCGTCGTTGTTGCACTCTTCGGCCCGGAGCGACGAGCTGTCGGGGAACGAGCCAGCTGGCAGGGTGATAGTGACTACACCGGCGTCGCCTGCATAAAAGCCGTTCAAAGTCTGGGCCGTCGTCTGGACCGGGTTGGGGGACAGCGACACTCCAGTGGGGTACGGCGCGTTCTCGCTCGTCAAGGCGTACGCCTGGAGCGGCATAGCCATCACTCCGGCTGTAGCCAGGATGGCGGCTGTCCCCGCCACTCTCGCAAATGTTTTCAGTGGTGCCAAGATTTGACTCCTTAGTCGGGTATTGGGTGACTTCATTGCACGTTTCGATGGTGCTGAAAAGTTGCTTCACACCGAATCAGATCATGGCTTTGAGGGTCGCGCAATGACCTCCAAAGTCATTTCGGGAAGTGTTCGCCAACAGTTCAAGCTGCGGCACGAAGATCGTTCACCCAACAGTGTTTTGGTCGCCACTACACGGAGTTGTTAGGGGGGCTTCTGATGGGGAGGCCCAGGCACGCGGAGCGAGTTGCGAGCGGTCACCCTAGGAACGCGGCAAGCCGCCCCGGCGGAAAACGAGGACCGCCTTGCCAGTCCTTCCACCTGGGCATGTGCCCAATGGTTTGCCTGTACTTCGCTAGCAGTTAATCAATCGACCGGCCCGCCCGTTCAAGGCGCCACAACCTTTAGCGCCCACTCGCACTGGGGAGCCGTTCGGATCACGAGGCGTTGCCTCCCGGTACTGCTCGCTACTCGCGTACCACTGCCGTCCACCTTTGTCGACGAGAACAGCAGGCGTACCTGTGAAGCCCTGCCCTCGATATCAATTTGAAATTTTTGATTAGCTTTGAGCGCGGCCTGACAATCGAAGGCATACCCCACTTCGTAAGGCGCCCGGGAGATCGTGAAGGTCGGTGTCGAGCCCGGACCGGACGTTTGCCGTGTACCGAGGACCACGAGTTCCATCGGCGGCAGTGTCGTGGTGGTGGCGCTCGTAGCTGTCGTCGTCCGGGGAACGGTACCGGGGTGCCGTGTAGTTCGAGAGGAGGTAGAGATTTTTGGCGTCCGGAGCGAAGTGGGCTCCGCAGGGTTAACCGGAGCCTTCGTGGTGGGCGGCACGGCCCGCAAAGCAGTCGTCAGCACAGTTCGGTACCCGGTGGACGGGGTTGTGCTCGACGGGCTGCTCGGGAAGCTTGGGCCGGAGGCGCTGGCGCTCGCCCCGCTGGGAGGTGCCCCAAGGTGGCCCAGGACCATCCCGGCGAGGCACGCAGCGAGCATGGTCACCGCCAATATCCAAGTGGGCCACCTTCGCGCTGGCCATTTCCTCCTAGTTCTCTGGCCAGGGTGCCCATCTCGCTCGGACGTGCCGGAGGTTGAGTCGATGGACATGGCAGGGGAATTTTTTAGCCCAGGTTGGTAGAGGCGCGCACAACGATATACGCGCTACCCTGCAAGGTCAGGATGGCAGCCGGCCCATTCGGCTCAATAGCCGATCATGTCACGCACAGTTAATCTCTTGTTTGCCAATGCTTCATTGATGCCTGGAGGCGGAGGACTAGCTAACGTGGCAAGCGGCGGCATCATAGATGCCTGCGGCTGAGCCCGTTCCAGCGCCAGGGTCACTGGGTATCAAGGAGCGCCGCAGTTGGCCGACGTCTGCGCTCGTGGCCGGAGCGATAATCGCGGGTGCGCTCGGCACCGCCATTGGGTATCTCCCGAGCCGACCGGCCAGCAGTGCTGGCAGCAATGGGCCGTCGTTCCCGACCGGCCCGTCCACGCCAACCAGCGGCAGTCGCACCGTTGGCAGCACGCTGCACCCGACGACTGGCACTCCTCCAACGACCGATGGTCCTGGGCGTTCAACGACCGATGGTCCTGGGCGCCAGCCACCGACGACACGGAGAACTGCGGCGGCCTCAGGACTTTGACGAGCAGACGGGGATCTTGCCCGCCGACCCTTCGAGGGCGAGCAGTGAGCAGAAGCTCGAAGCGCCGACTTTCCAGGTACCGCTTTGAAGGACCGCTCTCCCTTTCTGGTTCGCGAGGGCGGCTTTGCCGTCGATGCTGATCGTGTACACCACCGCGGCCCCGGTCATCGCCTTGTCGAGGGTCACCTTCGACACGCTCGCAGAGACCCCCTGAGCCATCGGGGAACTGGCCTGCTCTTTTATGACCTGAGCAAATTGGGATCCGTCCTGCACGAGCTTGACTTTTTCGCTCGCAGGGGTCTTGCTCGAAAAAAACGCCTTCCAGTCGGCCGTGATCTTGGCCTTGGCACTCGACGCGCTCATCGAGCTCGCTGAAGCCGTACCGGTCATAAAGGCTGCGGGTACCGCACAAGCAAGCACGATGATGACCGCCGGAGCGCCCCAGCGCCTCGTACCGGCCGTCGCCTTGGGGTTGCGGGCATGAGCCATGTGGACAGACCTCCCTCTCGAATACTGTCTAAATACCGACCGTGTAACTCGGCCCTCCAGGAGCAGTGTAGGCACCTTAGAGGCCTACCTCGGGGTCGGGGGCCGCCGGCGCCCGGGCGATGCCTGCAGGCCCCTGGCCCCGAAGGGTGACCGACGCAACGATGGCAACGACCAAGAGCGCGACGCCCGAGGTCACCAGGGCCACTTCCAGCCCCGAACGGAACGCTCCGTACGCCGCCCCGATGACCTTGTCGTAGATCGACCCGCCGCCTGTTACCCCCGACGGCGCTTCACCTTTTTCGACTCCGGTGATGACGATGGATATGAAATTGGCCGGGATCTTGAGTGCCCGCAGGCGGTGGGTGAGGTCGGTTGTCAGGTGTGAGTTGACAAGCGCCCCGAGCACGGCGACGCCGAAAACGGCCCCCAGCTCCCGGCTCGTATTTGTCGCCGAGGCAGCCATGCCCGACCGCTCCGGCGGTACTGCGGCGAGCGACGCCGAGGTGACCGGTACCACGCTTGTCCCGAAGCCGTAACCGGCCAGCGCCAGGGTGGCCAGTAGCCAGAGCGAAGGCCTCGAGGCGGTGATCAACACCTCGGACAGCAGTATCCCGGCGGCGGCCAGGACGCACCCTTCGGCCATCGGGAGCCGCGGGCCGGCAAGCGCCACTCGGCGGCCCGCCAGACCGGCGGCGGTGATCATGGCAACTGTCATGGGGCCGAATTCGAGCGCGACGCGGTAGGCGCTGTACCCGACGACGGCCGAAAGGTAGAGGGCCGTGAAGAAAAAGATAGAAAAGATGGCGAAAAACAGTACGAACACCACGGCCAGCGACCCCGAGAAAGAAGCCTCCCGGAAATAGGAAAGGTCGAGGATCGGCGCCTTGCTCGCTCTTTCCACGCGGATGAAGCTGACCAGGCCTACTACCCCCACAGCGAAAAGGACGATCACCACCGAGGACCGGTAACCCTCGGTTTCGCCGAGGATCACGGCGAAAGTCAGTGCCCCGAGGCCGACGGCAGCCACGACGAAACCGGCGTAGTCGAGGCGGGCGGACTGGGGGTCCGAGCTCTCCGGGACGCTCACCGCGGCGGCGGCGACCACGGCCACAACCGCCACGACGTTGAACCAAAAAACAGCCCGCCACGTCCCGAGGCCTACGAGTGCTCCCCCGATTACCGGCCCCAGGGCGAGAGCAAGGCCAGACACGGCCGCCCAAGCGCCCAAAGCACGTGCCCGGTCGCCGGTGTCAGGGTAGAGGTGCCTGATCACCGACAGCGTCCCGGGCTCGGAAGCCGCGGCACCAACCCCCATCACGACCCTGGCCGCGATCAACACCGAGGGGTTGGGCGCGAGCGCGCCGAGGAGCGAGCCGGCGGCAAAGATTGAGAGGCCGATGAGCATGACCCGTTTGCGACCGAAGCGGTCCGAGAGCGAGCCTGCGATCATCATGAGGCTGGCGAACGTGAGGGCGTAGCCGTTGACCACCCACTGGAGCTGGGTCACACCGGCGTGGAGGCGAGACTGGACGTCGGAGAGCGCCACGCTCACGATCGTCGTGTCGAGGAAGGTGAGGAAGAGCACGGCGCAAACAGCTGCCAGTGCCCACCGGTCGTGAGCGGTGGGCGCGCCACCCTCACCGCCCGCAGCGCCCATGCTGCTCTGGCGGTCCGCCTCACCCGGGCCGGGACCGCATGGCGCGCCGCTCACCGGGCCCCCGGGCCCTTTGAACGACCAAGTGAAAGCACGCCTGGAATGCTAAAGCCCCGTCACGGCCGCAAAGCGGTTCTCCGCTCTTCGCCAGCCTGCGCCGGCGTCGGCGTCATCCCCCGGTAAGGGAGAAGTGCTGGTAATCCGGGGAAGAAACCGTTCCCGGTAAAGCGTGCGGAACACGGTCACAACGCTGCTGACCACCGAGACGTTGACGACCATCGCACCGCTGTGCGCCCGCGAGCCGAAGTCCCAGTAGCTCATGTGCAGCAGCCGGCACGCGCTCGCCGCCATTACCGGCCAGCAGTCTCCCGGTCGTTACTGCGAGCCGCCGAGCGCGAGCCGCCCCCACCCGGCGCTCGACCAGCCCCGGCCGTCCAGACCAATGACGAGGGACTCAAAACCATCGAGCTGCGCCAGCCAGCTCGGGCCCGCCGCTCCCATCGCGAACGCGGCCGTGGCATAGGCGTCCGCCATGGTGAGGTCCGGCCCGACCACCGTGACCGACGCCACCTCCCCGGCCGGCTTGCCGGTCAGCGGGTTGACGACGTGCTGACCGCGCTCGTAGGTGCCCGACGTTGCCACCCCGCACGGCCCGAGCGAAAGGGCGGCCGCATAAGCACCCGGGCGGAGAGGGTGCCGGGTACCGACCGTCCACTTGGAGCCTGTGCCCGGGCCGGTGGCGGGGGACCCCTGTAGTCGGATGTCCCCGCCGCCTTCGACGATGTGGTCCGCCAGCCCGTGAGACAGCAGGATTTCCGAGGCCTGCTCGATCGCCCAGCCCTTCACGACCCCGCTCGGGTCGAAGTGGCCGGTCGCCCAGGCGTCGAAATAGCCCGACGTCGACTCGTTGAGGCTGTGGCAAAGAGCAACGACCATGCGCAGTTCCCCGCAGCACTCCTGCGCCCCGAGGTCTCCGCGGTCGAAGCGGCAGACCTCACTGCCCGGGTCGTAAGTGCTGAAGGTGCGGTCGGCCCAATGGAGCAAGGTCTCGGCGGCCTCGGCGGCCCCCCGCAAGACCGCCCGCGGGGCCGGTGTGCGGATGTCGATGGAAAAACCGGTGCCCATCGCGCCAAAGCGGTGGGTGAACCTCGCCTGCGGGCTCGCCATCAGGGCCACCATTTCTCCGACTACTTCGGGACCTGGTCGAGCGCCGTCTGGAGGGACTGCGCGAAGGCGTTGCTCGTGTAGGTAGCGCCCGAAACCACGTCGAAATTGACCCCCTGTGCGCTCAACGCCTCTTGTTCGAGCACGGGCACGACCTCGGAGTCGATCATCTGGGAATGAGGGTCGGTGGCGTCGTTGCGCGGGACGGTTACGTTGACGATCCGGCCGCCCTTCAATGTGGCGGCAACCTGGATGTCGCCGTAGATGTAGTCGACTAGTTGCCCCGTGTACTCCCGCTCACCGGGCGTCCCGCTAGCGGTCGGCACGGTCGTCGGAGCGCTGGTGGGCCCGCTGCCGGACGGCGGGCTCGTCGTCGTGGTGGCCGCCGCACCCCCACTACTGCCGACCGACACCTTCTGGCCCTTCGGGGGTGAACCCGACTTGTAGCCGAGGAGCAGCACGAGCCCGGCAACTGTCCCGGCCGTGGCGATCAAAGCTCGGCGCAACCCTCTAACTCCTAACCCCTACGGCCAACCCTTGGCCCCGCACCTCGTCCATCAGAACTCGAACGACTCGGCGTGGATCTGGCTGGCAGGTACCCCGGCCGTACGCAGCGAGCTGCGTACCATGTCGGTGAAGTCCTCCGGCCCGCAGATGAATACGTCGCAGCGGGCCACGTCGGGTGCAATTTCGAGCAAGTGCTCCGGTGTGAAGTAATCGGGGTGCTCCTCTCTCGTGCCGAGGAGGTACCGCACGGTCGCTCCTTTGGTCACCGCCAGGTCTTCCAGCTCGGCCCGAAGAGCCAAGCCCGCAGCATCTCTCGACCTGTAGACCAGGGTGATCCCGCCCGGGCCCGGCGGGAGGGCCTCCAGGATCGCTCGCAAAGGCGCTACGCCGATCCCGGCGCCTATGAGCACCACTCCGCTGCGCCGCCGCCTCTTGACCGTGAAGGCGCCGTAGGGACCTTCCAGGAGGACTCTCGTCCCGGGCTGAAGATCCTTCAAACCCGCACTGTGGTCCCCCAGGGTCTTGGCCGTCAGGCGCAGCCAACGCCCGTTGGGAGCTGCCGACAGGCTGAAGGGGTGCGCTTGCCACCATCCATGCCTCGTCAGGAAGCGCCACATGAAGAACTGGCCCGGCTCGGCGGACAGAGCCGACAGGTGCTTGCCGGAAACGTAGACAGACACCACCCCCGGCCCCTCGCCGATCGTGCCGACCACGACAAAGCTGTGGCGGGCCAGGTTCACGAGCGGCGTGAGCGCCCTGTAATAGACGATCACGGCACCTACGGCGACGTACATGGCGGCCCAGATG
>Ga0335074_10014363_pt1 | contig 11114 bp, 10 predicted proteins | sample Lox_Sample_23_FD_206715 | JGI IMG/M metagenome (GOLD analysis project Ga0335074, IMG submission 206715) | Soil microbial communities from Loxahatchee National Wildlife Refuge, Florida, United States - Lox_Sample_2.3 | ecosystem: Environmental > Terrestrial > Soil > Wetlands | place: USA... | reverse complement strand
CGCCGACGAGCGCCGCGTAGCCGCCGTAGGAACCCCCGTAGATGGCCACGCGCTTCGGGTCGGCCCAGCCCTGGCCGGTGATGAAGGCGACGGCGTCGACCAGGTCGTCGTGCATCCGGCCGCCCCATTCGCGGTCGCCGGCGTTGATGAACGCCTTGCCGTACCCCGTTGAGCCCCGGAAGTTGACCTGCACGCAGAGGTAACCCCGGTCGGCCAGCCACTGGGCCTCAGGGTTGAAGCCCCAGTTGTCCCTGGCCCACGGGCCGCCGTGCACGTTGAGCACGGTCGGCAGGCCGGCCCGGCCGCCGCCAGGCGGGAACGTGACGTAGCCGTGCACGGTCAGGCCGTCCCGGGCCGTGAACGAGAACGGCTCCATCGAGGCCAGCTGGTACCGGTTCAGCTCGGGCCGGTTCTCGAACAGGAGCCGGCCGGTCCCGCTGGCCCGGTGGTAGGCGAAGTACGGGATGGGGCCCGAGTCGTTGGTGAACGCGACCAGCCAGGTGGCGTCGGCGTCGTCGGCGCTGGTGAAGACCGGGTCGCCGGGGTGCAGATCCTGGATCGCGGCCAGGTCGCCCGCGACCGAGGGGTCGAGCACCAGGTACTGCGACCGGTCCTTCTGGAAGGTCACGATCTGGGGTTCCCTGGTGTCGGGGTGGATCCGGACGTCGCTCACGTCCGCCTCGGGGTCCTGCGCCAGCACCTGCTGCGCGCCGGTGGCCAGGTCGATCCGGACGAGCCGGCCGGTGTTGGCCCCGACCGAGCTCAGCGCGAGCAGCGAGCCGCCGTCCTCGCTGAACCCGATCGGGCCGGTGGTCACGGCGTCCTCGGCGCTGATGGTCAGCAGCACCCGCCAGTCATCGTCGGCCGAGTCGCGGACCATGATCACGGTGCTGCCGTCGGGGCGCGGCGCGACCGCTCCCCTGACCACCAGGTGCGGGTCGGCGACCCAGCCGATGAACCCCGGGTTCTCGACCTCCTTGGCCAGGTCGCCGGTGACCAGGTCGAGGCGGTAGACGTCGTGCAGTTGCGGGTTGTCCCGGTTCAGCGCGACCAGGATCTCGGTCGGGAACTTCGGTTCCATCCCGAGCACGCGCGCCTGCACGCCGTCGAACGGGGTGAGGTCGCGCCGCTGCATGGTCTCGAGGTCGACGTCGTGCAGCCGCCAGTTCTCATCGCCCCCGGTGTCCTGCAGGTACAGCAGGTGCCGGCCGTCGTGTGCCCAGGCGAACTGGCGGATGCCGCGGTCGGTGTCGTCGGTGACGACTCTGGCCGCCGCCCAGTCGACGCCAGCCTCCGCGCTCGCCGGCGCGATCCAGACGTTGAGGACGCCTTCGTGTGGCGCGATCCACGCCAGCCTGGTGCCGTCGGGGGAGATGTTGGGGCTGACACGTTCCGGGTTGCCGAACAGGATCTGGCGGGGGATGAGGTCGACCATGTCATGTGCCTATCACAGTTTTCTTCCTGGTTCGTCTCGCTGGGGGAACCCCGCCAGGCCCCCGGGCCGCGCGGCCCGCAAGCCTCTCACCTGCCCCATCCGCCTCCTGGGCGCGGTCGCCGGAGTGCCGGCGGCCAGTTTCGCTCCTGGCGGTGACAGGCGGTCCGGGCTGGCAGACTTGGGCGTCATGGACGGTCACCCGGAGGCGCTCATCGAGCTGGGCGCGATCAAGGACAACGTCGGGGCGCTGGCACGGCACGTCGGCGGTGCCCAGGTGATGGCCGTGGTCAAGGCCGACGGCTACGGCCACGGCATGATCCCGGCCGCGCAGGCGGCCCTGGACGGCGGGGCCACCTGGCTCGGCGTGGTGCACGTGGGCGAGGCGCTTGCGCTGCGCCGCGCGGGGGTGACCGCCCCGGTGCTCTGCCTGCTGGGCGCGCCGGACGCGCCGCACGACGACGCCATTCGCGACGACGTCGACCTGTCGGCGGGATCGGCCGGCCTGGTCGGCCAGATCGCGGCCGCGGCCCAGCGCGTCGGCCGGCCGGCCCGGGTCCACCTCAAGGCCGATACCGGGATGTCGCGCGGCGGCGCGACCGCGGCGGACTGGCCAGGCCTGGTCGCGGCGGCCCGTTCGGCAGAAGCCGCGGGCCAGGTCCGCATCACCGGGATCTTCTCGCACTTCGCCTGCGCCGACATCCCGGGGCATCCGTCGATCGCGGCCCAGCTCGAGGCCTTCCGCGAGGCGGTGGCGCTGGCCGAACGGGCCGGGGCAAAGCCCGAGGTCCGGCACCTGGCCAACACCCCGGCGACGCTGACCCTGCCAGACACCCGGTTCGACATGGTGCGCCCGGGCGGCGGCGTGTTCGGGCTGTCCACGCTGCCCGGCGGCGCCCCGCCGTGGCTGCGCCCCGCGATGACCATCCGCGCGACGCTGGTCCAGGTCAAGCGGGTCCCGGCCGGTACCGCCGTGTCCTACGGGCACCGCTACACGACCCGCGCCGAGGCGACGCTGGGGCTGGTGCCGCTGGGGTACTCGGAGGGGATCCCGCGGAACGCCACCAACACCGCGCAGGTTCAGGTGGCGGGGAAGCGGTGGACGATCTCCGGCACGGTGTGCATGAACCAGATCGTGGTCGACCTGGGCGACGCCGGCGTGGTCCCGGGCGACGAGGTCGTGCTGTTCGGGCCGGGCGACGCGGGGGAGCCGACCGCGCAGGAGTGGGCGGACGCGCTCGGCACGCTGTCGTATGACATCGTGACGAGGTTCGGCGGCCGGGTGCCCAGAAGCTACTCTGGAGTAGCAAAAGCCGCGGGTCCCGCCGCGGCGCTGGGCAGCATGGGTCGGGAGAGCTGATGGCCAACTGGCGGCGGATCACCGGGGTCGCCGGGCTAGTCGCCGGCGCAACGGTCGCGGCGGGCGCCGGAGCCGTGATCGCCGCGGAGAAGGTGGTGGTCGGCCGGCTGCGGCTGCGGGAGGACCCCGAGCAGGACGAGCCGTTCGGCCAGCTGCGCGGGCGCGCGCTCACCGTGCTTGCCGACGACGGGGTGCCGCTGTACGCCGAGATCGACGGGCCGGACGACGCGCCGGTCACGATCATCTTCTGCCACGGGTACGCGCTGAGCCAGGACGTCTGGCACTACCAGCGCCGCGCGCTGGCCGGGGCCGGCCGGCTGGTGTTCTGGGACCAGCGCGGTCATGGCCGGTCCGGGCTGCCCGGCGAGGAGCACGTCAGCATCGGCCAGCTCGGCGCCGACCTGCACGCCGTCATCGCCGCTGCCGCTCCTGGGCCGGGCCCGGTGGTGCTGGTCGGGCACTCGATGGGCGGCATGACGATCATGGCGCTGGCCCGGCTGCATCCCGAGCTGTTCGGCACCAAGGTGACCGGGACGGTGCTGATCTCCACCGCGGCCGGCGGCGTCGACCCGACCTTCTGGATCCCGGTGCTGCTGCGGCCGATTGCGCGGCACGCCGCGCCGCCGGTGCTGCACGGGGTCAGCCAGGGCGGCCCGGCCGCGCTGGTCGAGCGGGCCCGCCAGGCCGGAGGCGACCTGGCCTTCCTGGGCACCCGGTTCATCGCGTTCGGCGACCCCGACGTCAGCCCGACCGTCGTCGACTTCCTCGAACGCGTGATCCGGGCCACCCCGGTCGCGGTGATCGCCGAGTTCTACCTGGCCCTGATCCGCCACGACGAGCGCGCCTCGCTCGGCATCCTCGGCCAGGTGCCGGTCACCGTGGTCGTGGGCGAGCGGGACCGGGTCGTGCCGCCGGACCGGGCCGAGGAACTGGCCGCCGAGATCCCGGGCGCGGATCTGGTCGCGGTGCCCGGAGCGGGCCACGCCGTCATCCTGGAGCAGCCGGAGCTGGTGACCGACGCGATCCGCGCGCTGCTGGCCCGCGCAGGAGCCGGCGCGGACAGCGGCGAGGGCGCCGGCGAGCCGCGCGCGAACCTGGCCTGAGCATGATGCCGGTGCTTGCGGAACTCTGCGTCCCCACCGCGGCCCAGATGCGCGGCCTGGGGCGGCGGCTCGCCGCGCTGCTGACCACCGGCGACCTCGTCGTGCTCACCGGGCCGCTGGGCGCCGGGAAGACCACCCTGGTGCAGGGGATCGGCGAGGGGCTCGGCGTGCGCGGCCCGGTGACCTCGCCCACGTTCGTCATCGCCCGGGTGCATCCCAGCCTCAACGGCGGCCCGGACCTGGTGCACGCGGACGCCTACCGCCTGGGCGGCCGGGCCGAGGTCGACGATCTCGACCTGGACGCGGACCTGGAGCGCTCGGTGACCGTCGTGGAGTGGGGCGAGGGCCTGGTGGAGGAGCTGGCCGACAGTCACCTCGAGGTCACGATCGCGATGGCGCAGGGCGATTCGCGCGCGGTACGCCTGGTCGGCCGGGGGGAGCGGTGGGAGACGGTGCGCCAATCCGCGCGTCTGGCCCTGGCGGACGGCCTCGAAGCTCTATAGTTCCGTTCGGCCCGCTGCACCGTTTTGTACCGCTGGACCGCGGTGTTAGCGCTAGCCTGCCGTCGTACCGCACGCCGATCACCTTCCGGAGGCGCGCCGTGGCTCAGGGGTACCCGCCCCGCAGATCCACTGGAATGCCCGCAGGCCGCCGCCGCGGGCAGCAGGACGAGCCAGGAAAGCGCGGGCGCGGTGAACGTGCCCGCGCCGACGCCTTCGAAGACGGCTTCGACGATTCAGCGGAGGAGCTGCCGCCCTGGGCCGGCCTGGGGATCCATCCGACCGGGCCCGGTGGCCGGCCGATTCGGCCGCCTCGCGTCTCGACGGACTCCGACGAGGACTGGACGCAGGCGGAATCGGGCCGTGCCCGGCCCGGGCGCCGGGCCGCCACCCGGGCCAGGAAGGGGCGGCGCAAGGTGCTGGCCGTGGGCGTGGCCGGCGTGGTCGTGCTGGCGGTCCTGGCCCTCTGGGCGACGAGCACGTGGCCGTTCGCGAGTTCCAAGCCCGCGCCCGTCAACAGCGGCCTGGTGACCACGTTCCAGAAGGGCGAGTTCCGCAGCGTCCCGAACGCGTGCGGCACGATCAGCTCGACCCTGCTGGGGCAGTACCTGCCGGGCAAGGTGAACCGGGTGTCGCAGTCGGCCGGCAGCGCCACCCAGAGCCAGTGCACGTGGACCCTGGACACCAAGCCCAATTTCCGGGTGCTGACGGTGAGCAGCCAGGCCTATTCGCCAAACCTGCTGGCGACAGGCAACGGCAGCGCCACGTTCAGCGCGATCGACGCCTACGGCGCGCTGATGCAGGGCCTGCAGAACCCGCCGAAGAAGAGCAAGCTGCCCAAGGCCCAGATGGGCACGGCGGTCGGGCTGGGCAACGCCGCGTTCACCGCGCTGCAGGTGTTCCACGTCGGCGGCGTCACGGACGAGGTCACCGTCGTCGCCAGGGATCGCAACGTGGTTGTCGACGTCACCATGCAGGGCCAGGAGCACGGCGGCGGGTTCGGCCCGGTGCCGGAGGCGACGCTTCGCGCCGCGGCGCTGGCGGCGGCGCACGAGGTGCTGGCCGGGCTCCACTGAAGTGAGCAGGTCCGCGGCGCGGTTCGCGACGCGGCCTATCCAGGTCGCCGCGTGACCTACGCTGGTCAACCGTGCTGATGCTCGCCCTGGACACCGCGACTCCCGCCATGACGGTTGCCCTGCATGACGGTTCGCGTGTCCTGGCCGACCGGGTCGAGGTGAGCTCCCGCGGGCATGGCGAGCTGCTAGCCGCGATGATCGAGCAGGTGCTCACGGCCGCCGGCGCCGGCCGCGGCGACCTGGAGGCGGTCGCCGTCGGTACGGGCCCGGGCCCGTACACCGGGATGCGCGCCGGCCTGGTCACCGCGCGCGTGCTGGCCAGCGCGCTGGGCGTGCCCGCCGTGGGGGTGTGCACCCTCGACGTGATCGCGCGTGCCGCCGCGCGCGCGGCAGACGGCCGCGAGTTCGTGGTCGCCTCCGACGCGCGGCGCAAGGAGGTCTACTGGGCGCGCTACACGCCGGACGGGGAGCGCGCCGGCGAGCCAGGCGTCGCGCTGCCCGCGACGCTCGCCGCGCAGATCGCCGCCGAGATCGGGCCGTCCTGCCCGGTGGCCGGCCAGGGGCCGGAGCTCTACCCTGAGCTGGCCGGGTCGGCGATCCCGCCGTCCTACCCCGACGCGGGCCTGCTCGCGGAGATCGCCATGCGGCGCCTGGCCCTGGGCATCCCGGACGGCCCGCCCGAGCCCCTGTACCTGCGCAGGCCCGATGCCCGGGTCCCTGGCAAGCCCAAAAGGGTCACACCGGCATGAGTGGGAGACACGTGATGAGCCGCTCGCTGCGCGTGATGACGGCCGCCGACCTCGAGGCCGTGCTCGGGCTCGAGCTCTCCCTGTTTGGCGAGGAGGCCTGGTCCCGGCAGATGCTGGAGGCCGAGCTGGCCGAGCAGCCACGCAGCCGCTACTACCTGATCGCCGCCGATGACGGCGTGGTCACCGGATACGCCGGGCTGCTGGTGGCCGCGAACCAGGCCGACGTGCTCACGCTCGCCGTCGCCGCCGACCGGCAGGGGCAGGGAACCGGCTCCGCGCTGCTCGACGCGCTGCTGGCCGAGGCGCAGCTGCGCGGCTGCACCGAGGTGTTCCTCGAGGTGCGGACGGACAACGACCGGGCGCAGCACCTGTACCGGAGCCGCGGCTTCCGCCAGATCGGGATCAGGAAGGGCTACTACCAGCCGTCCGGCACCGACGCCCTGGTGATGCGGCGCGATCTGGGCGGTGCGCCGTGACCTCCCCGCTGGTGCTCGGCATCGAGACCTCGTGCGACGAGACCGGGGCCGGCCTGGTCCGCGGGCGCGACCTGCTGGCGAACTCGATCGCCTCCAGCGTCGACGAGCACGCCCGGTTCGGCGGCGTCGTCCCCGAGGTGGCCAGCCGGGCGCACCTGGAGGCCATGGTGCCGGCCGTGGACCGCGCGCTGGCCACGGCGGGGGTGAAACTCGCCGATGTGGACGCGATCGCGGTCACCGCGGGCCCCGGCCTGGCTGGCGCGCTGCTGGTCGGGGTGTGCGCGGCCAAGGCCTACGCGCTGGCGCTCGGCAAGCCGCTGTACGGCGTCAACCACCTGGCGGCGCACATCGCCGTGGACCAGCTCGAGCACGGGCCGCTGGAGCTGCCCGCGATCGCCCTGCTGGTCTCCGGCGGGCATTCATCCCTGCTGCTGGTCACCGACCTGCCCGACGGGCTGACCCCGCTCGGGTCCACGATCGATGACGCGGCGGGCGAGGCCTACGACAAGGTGGCCAGGGTGCTCGGCCTGCCGTTCCCCGGCGGGCCGCCGATCGACCGGGCGGCCGCCGACGGTGACCCCGGGGCGATCGCCTTCCCCCGGGGCAAGTACCGGGATCAGACCTTCGACTTCTCCTTCTCGGGCCTGAAGACCGCGGTGGCGCGATGGGTGGAGGCCAGGGAGGCGGCCGGGCTGGCGGTCCCGGTGGCCGACGTCGCCGCCTCGTTCCAGGAGGCGGTCGCCGACGTGCTGACCCGCAAGGCGGTGGACGCGTGCCGGGCCAACGGCGTGGGCCACCTGGTGATCGGGGGCGGGGTCGCCGCCAACTCGCGGCTGCGGGCCCTGGCCGAGCAGCGCTGCGCGGCCGCCGGCATCCGGCTGCGGGTGCCAAGGCCCGGGCTGTGCACCGACAACGGCGCCATGGTGGCCGCGCTCGGCGCCGAGTTGCTGGCTCGCGACGTGGCGCCGTCCCCCGGCGGTTTCCCCGCGGACTCGTCAATGCCGGTGACCAGTGTCGTCGCGCGTCAGGTTGACGGGGCCCCGCCGGATGGATAATGTTCCGAACTAGCACTCACCGTAGTAGAGTGCTAATGCGACGAGGCTGGTCTGGCACCCGCGACGGCAGGCCGCCATGGTCGCCCTCTCTAACAAATTTCTAGCTAGCCCTTTTCGGAGGGGGAGGTCAGATCGTGACGACCGCCACCAAGGTTGTTCTGAAGCCGCTCGAAGACCGGATCGTGGTGCGCCCGCTCGAGGCCGAGCAGACCACCGCGTCCGGTCTGGTCATCCCGGACACCGCCAAGGAGAAGCCCCAGGAGGGCGAAGTCCTTGCGGTCGGCCCGGGCCGGTTCGACGATGCCGGCGCCAAGCGCGTCCCCATGGACGTCAAGGTCGGCGACGTCGTGCTGTACAGCAAGTACGGCGGCACCGAGGTCAAGTACTCCGGCGAGGAGTACCTGGTTCTCTCCGCCCGCGACGTGCTCGCTGTCATCGAGAAGTAGCAGCGAGCGGGATCGTCAAGCACCGCCCCGGGCCGGCCGACAGGCGGGCCCGGGGCGGTGGCATGAACCACCGGCAATACACACATTTCACGCAAGCATGCAGAGGTACTCATGGCCAAGAGCTTGGAGTTCGACGAGGATGCGCGGCGGGCACTTGAGCGCGGCGTCAACCGCCTCGCGGACGCCGTAAAGGTCACGCTGGGCCCCAAGGGCCGCAACGTCGTGATCGACAAGAAGTGGGGCGCGCCCACCATCACCAATGACGGCGTGACCGTCGCGCGCGAGGTGGAGCTGGAGGACCCGCACGAGAACCTGGGTGCCCAGCTCGCCAAGGAGGTCGCCACCAAGACCAACGACGTGGCCGGCGACGGCACCACGACGGCGACCGTGCTGGCCCAGGCGATGGTCCACGAGGGCCTGCGCTCGGTCAGCGCCGGGGCGAACCCGATGTCGCTCAAGCGCGGCGTCGACGCCGCGGCCGCCGCGGTCTCGGAGGCTCTGCTGAAGTCCGCCCGCGAGGTGGAGGAGCAGGGCGAGATCGCGAACGTCGCGACGGTATCGGCCCAGGACAGCAAGATCGGCGAAATCATCGCCGAGGCGTTCGACAAGGTCGGCAAGGACGGCGTGATCACCGTCGAAGAGGCGCCGACCATGGGCCTGGAGATCGAGTTCACCGAGGGCATGCAGTTCGACAAGGGCTACATCTCGGCGTACTTCGTCACCGACCAGGAGCGCATGGAGGCCGTCCTCGAGGACGTGTCCATCCTGCTGCACGGCGGGAAGATCTCCGCCATGGCGGACTTCCTGCCGTTGCTGGAGCAGATCGCGCAGGGCAAGAAGCCGCTGCTGGTGATCGCCGAGGACGTGGACGGCGAGGCCCTGTCCACGCTGGTCGTCAACAAGATCCGCGGGCTGCTGAACGTGGTCGCGGTCAAGGCGCCCGGCTTCGGCGACCGGCGCAAGGCGATGCTCGAGGACATGGCCATCCTCACCGGCGGCGAGGTCGTCAGCGACGAGCTGGGCCTCAAGCTGGAGAACGTCGGCCTGGACACGCTCGGGCACGCCCGGCGCGTCGTGGTGACCAAGGACGCCACCACGATCGTGGACGGAGGCGGCGACCAGGCGGCGATCGAGGACCGGGTCCGCCAGCTCCGCCAGGAGATCGAGAACTCCGACTCCGACTGGGACAAGGAGAAGCTGCAGGAGCGGGTCGCGAAGCTGTCCGGCGGCGTGTGCGTGCTGCGCGCGGGTGCCGCGACCGAGGTGGAGCTGAAGGAGAAGAAGCACCGCCTCGAGGACGCGATCTCGGCCACCAGGGCGGCGATCGAGGAAGGCATCATCGCCGGCGGCGGGAGCGCGCTGGTGCAGATCGCGGCCGGCCTCGGCGACCTGGGCAAGACCGGTGACGAGAAGACCGGCGTCGAGATCGTGCGCCGTGCGATGCGGGCACCGTGCTGGTGGATCGCTGCCAACGCGGGCGCCGAGGGCGGCGTGGTCGTGGCGGCCGTGGCCGACCTGCCCAAGGGGCATGGGTACAACGCCGCGACCGGCGAGTACGGCGACCTGATGGCGCAGGGCGTGCTGGACCCGGTCAAGGTGACCCGGTCCGCGGTGCAGAACGCGGCGTCCATCGCCGGGATGCTGCTCACCACCGAGGCGCTGGTCACGGAGAAGCCGGAGCCCGAGGCCGCAGCGGCCAACGGCGCCGGTCACGGCCACTCGCACTGAGCTAGCCGTTCGACAAACAGCCGATGCCCCGGCCACGCACAGCGTGGCCGGGGCATCGCTGCTTTCCGTGCTGCCACCACGCCATCGAGCGCCGCCCGCCCGGACCACACCCCGGTCGCCCCCTGGTTCGTGATCAGCTCCGCTTCCGCCCGGCTTGCGGCGTATGCGCCCGGACTATATCGTTGCGATGTATCAATTCGATATATCTGGCGGTAGATCCGCACATGATCTGCCGCCGGAGACGGGAGGCAGGCCGATGTCCGGCGCGCCGTTGTATGACACGATCGGAGCCACCTACACCGTGACGCGGCGCACCGAGCCGCGGATCGCCAGGCAGGTCTGGGCCGCGCTCGGCGACGCTTCGACCGTGCTCAATGTCGGGGCGGGTACCGGCTCTTACGAGCCCCCCGGCCGTGACGTCACCGCGGTGGAACCGTCGGCGGTCATGCGGGCGCAGCGCCCCGCGGGCGCGGCGCCGTGCGTGGCCGGCCGGGCGGAGAGCCTGCCGTTCGAGGACCAGTCCTTCGACGCCGCGATGGCCTTTGCCACCATCCATCACTGGCAGGACCCGATCGCGGGCCTGCGGGAGATGCGGCGCGTCGCCCGCCGCGTGGTGGTGTTCACGATCGACTTCAGTGACCCGGATCTGTTCTGGCTGAACCGTGACTACCTGCCCGAGTTCGCCGGCCTGCTCGCCGGCCGGCCTTCGCTGGCCGAACTGGCCCGCGCGATCGGGGCCCGGCCGGAACCGGTGCTGATTCCGTGGGACTGCGCGGACGGCTTCTACGAGGCCTACTGGCGCCGGCCCGCGGCGTACCTGGACGAGCATGTCCGCCGCGGAATATCGATCTGGGCCAGACTCGGGCCGGACGTCGAGCAGCGGGCGGTGCGCAGCCTCCGCGAAGACCTCGCATCCGGCCGGTGGGCCGAACGCAACCGCGATCTCGCTGATCTCGACGCGGCAGAGCTTGGCCTGCGTCTGCTCATCGCCTGATCCGGCAATAGCTGCCGATGCCCCGGCCACGCTGTGCGCGGCCGGGGCATCGTGCGTTCCGGGTCTGTTACCTCATGACTTCACGAAGTACCAGTTCTCCGGGTTGATCGTGAGGGTCGGGTTCTGCGGGAGCACGCCCCGCAGGTTGTTCGACACCTCGGTGATCTGGTACGGGCCGTTCGGCTGCCACTGGAC
>Ga0335074_10014362_pt1 | contig 11115 bp, 8 predicted proteins | sample Lox_Sample_23_FD_206715 | JGI IMG/M metagenome (GOLD analysis project Ga0335074, IMG submission 206715) | Soil microbial communities from Loxahatchee National Wildlife Refuge, Florida, United States - Lox_Sample_2.3 | ecosystem: Environmental > Terrestrial > Soil > Wetlands | place: USA: Florida... | reverse complement strand
CATCGATGTGACCAGCGGGCCGGCATTGCCCGACGGCCGCAGGCGCAGGTCGAGTTTGTAGGCATAACCTTCACGGGTGCGGGCTTCGAGGATCGCGACGATCTTCTGCATGATGCGCGAGGCGATCTCGCGGCTGGCGCCCGCGACCTCGTGCGGGTCGTGGTAGATGAAAATCAGGTCGAGATCGGAATTGTATGACATCTCGCTGGCGCCGAGCCGGCCCATTGCGATCGCACAGAGTTTCAACGTGGGCGCAATCGGGTGGCGCCGCGCAACCTCCGCGGTCGCGATCGTCAAGGCCTCGCGCAACACTGCCTCGGCCAGCGAGGTCAGCTCGATCTGCACTTCATCGAGCCCGAGCGTGCCGGCGAGGTCGGCGATCGCAATACGCAGGAATTCCTGGTGGCGGAAACCGCGGATGGCGTCGAGCTGCGCCTCGAAATCACTGCTCGCAGCCACCAGACCGGAGAGGTCACCTCGCAGATCGTCGGGATTGCGACGGATTCTCGCCAAATCGGATCTAACCAGCGTATCGAGCAGCTCTGGATGGCGAATAAACAGCGCGGACAGATACCTGCTCGACGCGAACAGCTTCAGCAGGATACGCCGCGTCGCGGGATGATGCTCCAGGAGCGACAGGAACGAGGTTCGCGCGCCGACTGCGGCCGTGAAATCGGCGAGATTCATCAGCGCCAAATCGGGATCCGGCAGCCGTGCGATTTCGTCGATCAGCACCGGGCCGAGTTGATCCACTAGTTCGTGACGGCGCGGGCTGGCCGGCGCATAAGCAGGGCCGCGCGCGAGCATCACCAGATGCGCCGCGCTCTCGACGGGAGTCGCGAAGCCGAGCCGCGGCAGAATGATCGCGGCGGCTCCGGGCTCCAGCGCGGAACGCCATGCCGCTTGCGCGTCGGCGGAGGCCTCCAGCTCGCGGCTTTCGCCGCCGGCCAGGGTCTCGCGAAACTGGTTGGCGACGAACTCGCGATGCTGCCGAAGCGCGATTCGCAGGCGCTCGGCCGCCTGTGGACCTTTGCCGAGATGCAGGCGCGCGGCAACATTAGCCAGCGCCGGTTTGTTGCCCGGCAGACTGTGCGTCTGCAGGCCGGCGGCGACCTGGAGCTTATGTTCGACATCGCGCAGAAACAGGTAGGCAGAAGCCAGCCGCTGCGCATGGCGGGAAGCGAGATAGCCGAACGACGCGAGGCGCTCCAGCGCCTCCAACGTGCGCCGCGTGCGCAACCGCGGGTCGCGTCCACCGTAAATCAGGGTAAGTGCCTGCACGATGAATTCGAGTTCGCGAATCCCACCGTAGCCTAGCTTGATGTTGCGTTCGACCATGCCCGCGGGACGCAGCTCGGCCTCGATCTGATGCTTCATCGCGCGCAATTGGCGTAGCGTTTCGAAATCCAGATAGCGCCGATAGACAAAGCGATCGAGCTCCGCCAGCAAGCGCTCGCCGAGCGCCATCGCGCCCGCCACCGGCCGCGCCCTCAGCAACGCTGCCCGTTCCCAGGTCTGGCCATAAGCCTGGTAGAAACCGAGTGCGCTCTCGAACGAGGCGACCAACGGCGAATTGCGCCCGCCCGGCCGCAGTCGCAAGTCGACTCTGAAACAATTGTTCGAGAGCAGTTCGGTCAGTGCTTCGCCGAGCCGCGCGGCGGCCTGTTGGTCCGATCCATCGAACAGGTAGATGAGGTCGATGTCCGAGCTCAGGTTCAGTTCCACTGCTCCCAGCTTGCCCATCGCCAGGGCGCAGAACTGGCCGACCGCCGCGGCGCGCGGCCCGAGCATCGCCAGCGCTGCCGCCAATGCGGCCCGGATGCATTCGTCGGCCAATTGCGACATCGCGTTCATGGTGTCGACGACCGGCGCACGGCCGAGCAGATCGGCGATCGCGATCTTGAGGAAGGCCTCGCTCTTGAAGCGGGCCAGCTCGGCCTCCACCGCGCTTCGATCGGCGGGATCGCCGATCTTCCAGCGCGCGCCGTTCATCAGAGCGGATCCCTCGGCTGTTGCTGCCTCCCGGAAAAACGGCAGCCATCGCGACCCCATCGCGGCTAGACCGCTGGCGATCAGCTCCGAGCCGCCCAGACAGAAGACCAGGCTTGACGATAAATGTATATCGATTAGCGCTTCGCGTAGTTGCGCAGGCGATTCCTCGGCCAGCTTCAGGATGAAGGCCAGCGCGAGCCGTTCATCGGGCGCATGTTCGCGGACCAGGCTGAGCGTATCGGCTCCGAGCCGGGAATCGCCCAGGCGCGCGGCAGCGCGCTCGGCTAGGGGTACAAGATCCGAAGCGAATGCCGCGCCGTCGGCCATCCTACTAGGATATCAGATTAAGCTATCAGAGGGCCGAAACGGGATGCGTGGGAGCCGAAATACCGCGAGATGGCGTCGATCAACCTTCCGCAACGTGCCGTGCATGCTTGGTAACGGTGCAGCGGCCGGTGCAGGCCCGCGCGTGACGCCGATACGAGGCATGGCGGAAACGCACGTGGCGCGCCAGAACCACGCTGGGCTGGCGCGGCGCTTCTATCGAATCATATTCGATACCGGGGAAGTACTGCTCCTCGTGGTCGTAGATCTGGAGCGCGGCAAGGAATTCCGAATAGTAATTTTTGGCGGCGAAGCCGAAGTGCGGACCGTCGAAGTCCTTGAAAATCCGGGAATAGTCGCGGTCGTAGGCCTCGGCTGCCCGTGCCATGCCGCCGGTGCCGTAGTTGTAGGCGGTGATCGCAAGCGGCCAGTCGCCGAGCACATCGTGGTTGTAGCGCAGCAACCTGGCGGCGGCTTCGGTCTCGCGCAGCGGGTTGAGCCGTTCGTCGTAGCGCGAGTTGATTCTCATGTACTCCTTGCCGGTCGCGCGTGTGAACTGCCAGATACCGACTGCGCCGGCGCTCGAGCGCGCCCCCGGATAGAAACCCGACTCGACTTCGGCCAGCGTCACGAGCTCAGCCGGCAACCCGGCCTCGCGAAAGATCCGTTCCATCGTCGGCAGGTAATAGCGGCTGCGCAATATTCCTTCACGGAAACGTTCACGCAAGCCCTGCTGCACCCGCAGATTCTGCGCCGCCAGCAAATACGCCGACGGCGAGGCATGCGGGAACAGCGCCGCAACCTGTCGCTCCTCGTAGGTCGAAGGCTGGGCGCCAGTCGCCAAATGGTCCAGGATGGCGGTGTACTTGGCCTTCAGATAAGCGTTAGTCCATTCGACGTCGGCGGCGCTGGGACAACCGTCACCGGGCAGATGCATCACCTGGTAAATGCGCCTGAGGTCGTCGCGATCGTGGACGATAAAGTCGCGATACGAGTAGTCGGCGAAGACCTTGACCCAGAATTGGACGTTGGGTTCGACCTCGGCGGGACGCGGGAACGTGACCTCGCTTCCGGCCCACGCACTGAGATGCGCGAGCGCGATCAGAAGCGCAACCGTAACTGGTAAAGCTACGGCTCGGGCTATCCCCCGGGCCGTCATCACCCTCCATCCCTCATCTCAGCCTCGCGGGCCCTTAAAATTCCAAGGAGCCGGAGAGTCCCCCTCCGTCCCCTATGACCCTCCTATCGATTACTCGCCGTGCCTTTGCTAGTCAACGAAATCGCGTCAAATGGTTCACGAAACAATGATTTGGACGATAACAGAGGCCGCCTACGCTTGTATGATAACTATCGCGCTGCTGCTGGCTAACGGATGCACGCGTGCGCATCAAGAGAATGCCGCTGGCCCGCATCGGTTCGAGGCCGCCCTCCTGACTCCCGGCCCGGTTAGCGACGCCGGCTGGAACGCCGCGGCTTACGAGGGTCTCAAGCTTATCCAGCACCAACTCGGCGCCGAGACCGTGCCGGTGCAGACCAGTTCGCCGACTGATTTCGAAGATGCTTTGCGCGATTTCGGATCGCGCGGGTTCGACCTGGTCTTCGCCCATGGCTTCGAGTACACCGACGCGGCGCTGAGCGTGGGCCCCGATTTTCCGCACACCTATTTCGTCGTGACTTCGGGCAGCGGGTCGTCCGCCAACGTCGCCTCGCTGTCGTTCCGAATCGAAGATGCAACTTACGTCGAAGGCGTGCTGGCTGGAGGCTTGACGAAAACCGGCGTGGTCGGCGAGATCGGCGGCATCGAGATGCCGCAAATCACGGTCACGTTCGACGCTTTCCGGCGCGGATTCCTGGCCGTGCGACCCGACGGCAAGGTGCTGCTGACCTATACCGGCAGCTTCGATGACGTCGGCGCGGCAAAGGAAGCCGCGCTGGCGGAGGTCAGCCAGCATGCGGACCTGCTCTTCCATAATACCGACGCTGCCGGCTTGGGCGTGTTCGAGGCCGCCGCGCAGGCGCGGGTGCTGGCCTTCGGCATCAATCGCGATCAGAGCGCGGTCGCGCCCGACTGGATCGTGGCAAGTGCGGTGGCGGAAATTCCCCAGGCCTTTCTAACTATCGCGCGCGAGGTCCGCGACGGCCACTTCCATCCCCGCATGATCGAGTACGGGATGCGCGATGGGATGGTGCGGCTGGTCTACAACCCGAGGTTGATAAAGCGGATTCCGCCGGCGGTGATGGATCGCGCGACCGACGCTGAACGCGCGATCATTTCCGGCCGCCTCTCGATCGAACCAATCCCGCCTGCCGCAGAATCAAAGTGATCGCGGTCCCTTGGCAATTGGACAGCCGCCGGGGCGGGTTGAGCCCGCTTCCAGATCGCGGCTAAGCTCACTGGGAGTGTCGGTCGAAGAAATCGAAATAACGCCCATCACTCACCTGCTAGATGCGGCGATCACGCCGCCCGGCTCCAAGAGCATCACCAACCGCGCCCTGCTGCTCGCCGCGATGGCCTCGGGCAGCTCGGCGATCGAGGGTGCTCTGTTCAGCGACGACACCCGCCAGATGGCCGGCGCGCTCGCGCAACTCGGTTTTCAAATCACTGCCGACGAAGCGCGTGGCCGAATCGAGATCGTGGGCAACGGCGGCACGATTCCGGTCTCGGATGCAAACTTGTCGATTGGCGGCGCGGGCACCGCGATGCGCTTTCTCGCCGCTTTCGCGACGCTCGGTCACGGGCGCTTGCGAATCGACGGCAACCAGCGGATGCGCGAGCGCCCGATGGGCGAGCTGCTCGATACCCTGACGAGCCTCGGCGCGCGCGCTTTCAGCGAGCACGGCAATCGTTGTCCGCCAGTGATAATCGAGCGTGGCCCCGAGCGCTTTGCCGGCGGCAGCGCATCCATCGACGCACGAACCTCCTCGCAATTCGTCTCGGCACTGCTGATGCCGGCGCCGCTATGGCGCGACGGCTTACGACTGCAGGTCGAGGGCGAGACTGCGCGCCCGTTTATCGAGATGACGCTGCGGCTGATGGAACGACGCGGGGCGCGCAGCTCGGTCGCCGGCAACATGCTGATCGTGCCGGGCGGACAGAGCTATCAAGCGGGCAGTTTCACGGTCGAACCCGACGCCTCGGCAGCGAGCTACTTCGCGGCGGCGGCGGCGCTGGCCGGCGGCACGGTGCGGATTCGTGGCCTCGACGCCAGCTCGGTGCAGGGCGATATCGCTTTCATGCGCGTGCTCGAACGGATGGGCGCTGCGGTGCGCTTCGAGAATAGCGAGATCGCAGTCTCAGGCCGTGGACGCCTCACCGGCGTAGACCTTGCGATGAACGCGATGCCCGACATGGTGCCGACGCTCGCGGCGCTCGCGCCGTTCGCCTCGTCGCCGACCCGGATTCGCGGCGTGGCCTTCATTCGCCATCACGAGAGCGACCGGCTCCGCGCGCTCGCTGTCGAACTGGCCCGCATCGGCGCGAGCGTGCGCGAGTTCGACGACGGACTGTTGATCGAGCCGGCTTCCGGATTGCGTCCGGCGGCGATCGAAACCTACGACGATCATCGAATCGCGATGGCGTTTGCGGTCGCCGGGTTGCGGCTCCCCGGCCTGAAGATCAGAAATCCCGGCTGCGTCGCCAAGACCTATCCGAATTTTTTTGCCGATCTTGCGCGCCTGGGTTGACGCGACCGCGGCGCGCTAGCCCGGGCCGCCCGCTGCGCGCGCAATCTGTGAAGCGTGGATTCGCGCCCGTATCAGCGCGATCTCCTCGGCTGCCTCAGCATAGCTCGGATCGTAAAGATTCATGCCGGAGAGCTTCTCCTCGGATCGTTCCGCTTCGTGCGTAAGCGCAGCCTCATCGGCGACGCGCGGCTCTTCGGCCTCGTCGGCCAGCACGGTCATCGCGCCGTCCTTGACTTCGACCAGGCCGCCAGTGACGAGGTAGCGGCCACGCGCGCCATCCGGGGCCGTGATCGTGAGGATGCCGGGGGTAAGCGCCGTTAGATAATCGCAATGGTCGGCAAGCACGCCGAATTCGCCGAGCGGATTGACCGCGTCGACTTCCCGCACCGGGCCGTCGAACAGCACCCCGAAGGGGGTGACCAGCCGCAGCGTGAACTCATGCGCCATCGAACTTGCCTAGCGGGCTTCGCCGCGCGCCAGGCGTTCGGCCTTGGCGCGTGCGTCGTCGATCGTGCCGACCAGGTAGAAGGCCTGCTCGGGCATGTCGTCGCATTTGCCGTCGAGAATCTCGGCAAAGCCGCGTACCGTCTCCTTGCGCGGCACGTAAGTGCCCGGAATGTTGGTGAAGGGCTCCGCGACATGCATCGCCTGCGACAGGAAACGCTCGACGCGCCGGGCCCGCGCTACCACCAGCTTGTCATCGGCCGAAAGCTCGTCCATGCCGAGGATGGCGATGATGTCCTGCAGATCGCGATAGCGCTGCAAAATCGCCTGCACGCGGCGCGCGACCTGGTAATGCTCCTCGCCGACCACCTGGGGATCGAGAATCCGCGAGCTCGAGGCGAGCGGATCGACGGCCGGGAAAATTGCCTTCTCGAAGACTTTGCGGTCGAGCGCCGTGATCGCGTCGAGATGCGAGAAGGTCGTCGCGGGCGCCGGATCAGTATAGTCGTCGGCAGGCACGAAGATCGCCTGCACCGAGGTAATCGAACCCTTCTTGGTAGTCGTGATGCGTTCCTCGAGCTCGCCCAGGTCGGTGCCCAAAGTGGGCTGATAACCGACCGCGCTCGGCATCCGGCCGAGCAGCGCCGAGACCTCGGAGTTGGCCTGCACGAAACGGAAGATATTGTCGATGAAGAGCAGAACGTCCTTGCTCTCTTCGTCGCGGAAGTACTCGGCCACGGTAACCCCGGACAGGGCCACGCGGGCGCGCGCGCCCGGCGACTCGTTCATCTGGCCATAGACCAGCGCGGTCTTGGCGAGCACGCCCGACTCCTTGAGTTCGAGGTAAAGATCGTTGCCCTCGCGCGAGCGCTCGCCGACACCGGCGAATACCGAGACGCCGCCATGCTCCTTGGCGACGTTATGGATCAACTCCATGATGGTCACGGTCTTACCGACTCCGGCGCCGCCGAACAGGCCGATCTTGCCGCCGCGCGAATAGGGGCAGATCAGGTCAAGGACCTTGATGCCGGTTTCGAGGATCTCGACCTCGACGCCCTGATCCGCGAATGCGGGCGCGTCGCGATGAATCGGCATGGTGTGGTCGGTGCTAATCGGTCCGGCTTCGTCGATCGGGTCGCCGATGACGTTCATCAGGCGGCCGAGCGTGACCTCACCGACCGGTACTGCGATCGGCGCGCCGGTATCGGTGACTTGCATGCCGCGCACCAGGCCGTCGGTCGAATCCATCGCGATGCAGCGCACGGTGTTTTCGCCCAGATGCAGCGCCACTTCGAGCACCAGGTTGCCGGGGCGATCGCCGAGCGCCGGATTGGTCACCTTGAGGGCGTTGAGAATCGCCGGCAGCGAGCCGTCGCGAAACTCGACGTCGATAACGTTGCCGAGGACCTGTGAAATCTGACCGTTGGCTTGCTCTGTCATGTTACGCGTTCTTTCCTGAAAAGGCCTTTATCTAAAGTCGTCAGGCGCGCAGCGCCTCTGCCCCTCCGACGATATCCATCAATTCCTTGGTGATAGTCGCCTGGCGGGCGCGGTTCATCTCGAGCGTCAGGTTCTCGATCATCTCCGAGGCGTTGTTGGTGGCGTTGTCCATCGCGGTCATCCGCGCGCCATGCTCGCTCGCCTCGCTTTCGAGCAAAGCCTGGAAGATCGAGCCTTCGACGTAGCGCCGCAATACGATTGGCATCAGCTCAGCACGGCTCGGCTCGATTAGATAGCGCGTCGCAGCAGGGGCCGGCAGCGCATCGGGTTCGGCGGCGGGCACGGGCACCGGCAGCAGCCGCGCATATACCGGGCGCTGCGAAAGCGCCGAGCGGAACTGGCTGTAAACTATTCCGGCTTCGCGGATCTGACCCGAGCGAAAATCCGACAGCATCCGCGTCGCGAGTTTGCGGGCGAGCGCGAAAGTCGCCAGGCGCGGAACATGGTTGATGCTCTCGGCGGCCAGCGTAACTCCGACGCGCTTGAAATGATCGGCCGCCTTCCGGCCCACGGCAAAGAAGTGCGTCTCGAGGCCATCACCGCGCAACCGGCGCGCTTCCTCCTCGGCCTTGCGAATCAGGTTGGCGTTATAGCCGCCGCAGAGGCCACGATCGGAGGCGATTACCAGCATCAAAGCTTCCGGCGGCGCATCCTCGGCCGCGGCCAGCGCGGCGCCCTCGATCGACAATATCGAACTCGCCACGCGATGGAGCGCCTCATGATAGGGACGCGCGGCTAGCAACGCCTCCTGCGCGCGGCGCAGGCGTGCGGCGGCCACCAGTTTCATCGCCCGCGTGATCTGCTGGGTCGATTTGACCGACGCGATACGCCGGCGGATAGCCTTGAGGGTCGCCATTGACTAGCTGCGGGACGCGATCATGCGGCGCGGCCGGCGCCGTTGGAATGCTCGGCCGTGAACGTTTGTTTGAGGGCTTCGAGCGCCGCGACCAGCTTCTTGCGCAGCTCATCGCTCAGCTCGCGCTTGGTCCGGATCTCATCGAGCAGGTCGGCATGGCGCGAATCGAAGAAGTTATAGAGCGCGCGCTCGAAGGGCTTCACCTGCTCCACCTCGAGGCTGTCGAGATAGCCCTCGTTGGCGGCGAAAATGATCAGCACTTCCTTTTCGATCGGGAGCGGCTCGTACTGGTTCTGCTTGAGCATCTCGGTCAGCCGCGCGCCGCGATTAAGCAGGCGCTGGCTGGCCTGGTCGAGCTCGGAACCGAACTGCGCGAATGCCGCCATCTCGCGATACTGCGCGAGATCGAGCTTGAGCGTGCCGCCCACCTGGCGCATCGCACGCACCGCCGCCGAGAAGCCGACTCGCGAAACCGACAGGCCGACATTGACCGCGGGCCGGATGCCGGAGTTGAAGAGGTCGGCGTCGAGCACAATTTGGCCGTCAGTTATCGAGATGACGTTGGTCGGGACGTAGGCCGAAACGTCGCCGGCCTGGGTCTCGATAATCGGCAGCGCGGTGAGCGACCCGCCGTGCATCTCGTTGCTCATCTTGGCGGCGCGCTCGAGCAATCGCGAATGGAGATAGAAGACGTCGCCGGGGTAGGCCTCGCGTCCCGGCGGCCGGCGCAGCAGCAGCGAGAGCTGCCGATAGGCCTGGGCGTGCTTGCTCAGATCGTCATAGACCAGCAGCGCATGGCGGCCCGAATCGCGGAAGAACTCGCCCATCGTGCAGCCGCTGTAGGGAGCGATAAACTGCAGCGGAGCGGCTTCGGAAGCGGTGGCGGCAATGATGGTGGTATATTCCATCGCGCCGCTGCGGCTCAGCCGCTCGACCACTTGCGCGACCGTCGAGCGCTTCTGCCCGATGGCGACGTAAAAACACTGCACGTTGTGGCCGCGCTGGTTGATGATGGTATCGATCGCGATCGCGGTCTTGCCGGTCTGCCGATCGCCGATTATCAGCTCGCGCTGGCCGCGCCCGATCTGCAGCATCGAGTCGATCGCCTTGATGCCGGTCTGGAGCGGCTCTTTGACCGGCTGCCGGCGGATGATACCGGGCGCCTTGATCTCGATACGGCGGGTTTCGCTGGTCTTGATCGGCCCCTTGCCGTCGATCGCCTGGCCGAGCGCGTTGACGACCCGTCCGAGCATCGCCTCGCCGACCGGCACCTCGGCGATGCGCCCGGTGCGTTTGACTTCGTCGCCCTCTTTGACCGCCTGTTGGTCGCCAAACAGCGCCGCGCCGACGTTATCCTCCTCGAGATTGAGCACCATTCCATAAATCGAATGTGGAAACTCGAGCAGTTCGCCGGAGGCCGCGTTCTGAAGGCCATAGATGCGCGCGATCCCGTCGCCGCACGAGAGCACCCGGCCGGTCTCGCGCACCGATACGCCGCCCTCGAAGCCCTTGATTTCGTCCCTCAGGATCTCGCTGATTTCAGATGGTCTGATTTCTGCCATGGTGTTCGTGATTACGGCCGGTTTACTCCGCGAGCCGGCGCTCGGCCTCCGCGATCATTGTCGCGAGGCTGCCATCATAAGTTTTTCCTTCAAGTTCCGCGACCACGCCGCCCAGCAGGGCACCGTCGATCTTTACCGTCGGAATGATCGTCCGGCGCGCAATCGCAGCCAGCCCCTCGACCACCCGGGCGACCTCCTGGTCGCCGGGCGCAAACGCAAAAGTAAGTGTGGCGCGCGCGCGTCCCATGCGCTCATCGGTCAGCTCGCCGTACGCCACCGAGATTGCGGGCAACTCCGCGAGCCGGCGATGACGCGCGAGCACAACCGCGAACGAGCGCAGCGGGAAGCTCAGTTTGAGGCGTTCGGCGATCCTGCCGATCGCCTCAATACGTGCCTGATGTGACAGGTCGGGCGAGTCGAACAAGACCCTCGCCTCGGGCGCTTCAGCTAGCGCCGCCAGACGCTCGAGTTCGGCGCCCCACGCTTCGAGCTGCGGCGTATCGGTGGCGAGCTCGGCCAGCGCGCGGGCATAGCGTTTGGCCAGTCCGCTCACGGGCGAGCCTCGGTACTGAGCTTTTCGGCAAAATCGGTCAGCATCCGGCGCTGATCGTCGGGATGGAAATTCCGCTGCACCAACTCCCGCGCCATCACGCCGGCAACTCCCGCCAGATAGCTGCGCACACGCCGGCGTGCCTCCTCTACGGCGGCCGCGGCCGTCAGTTCGGCATCGCGCCCGATGCGCGCGGCGCCAGT
>Ga0335074_10014361_pt1 | contig 11115 bp, 10 predicted proteins | sample Lox_Sample_23_FD_206715 | JGI IMG/M metagenome (GOLD analysis project Ga0335074, IMG submission 206715) | Soil microbial communities from Loxahatchee National Wildlife Refuge, Florida, United States - Lox_Sample_2.3 | ecosystem: Environmental > Terrestrial > Soil > Wetlands | place: USA... | reverse complement strand
GCCGCTGCCGGCACGCCGAGCGCGATCGCAAGCACGTCGGCGACGCTGAGCGACAGGTCGCTGGGGAAGAACGGCGCCCCGGTGAACGGGATTGCCGCGAGCGGCACCCGCAGCAAGAAGAACAGCCCGAAGCCGGCCAGCGTGCCGCCAAGGGCTGCCACGACGGACTCCACCGCCGCGATCAGCGAAACCTGTCGTGTCGTGGCGCCGGCCAGCCGCATCGCGGCGAACCGCTGTTCGCGCCGAGCGGCGGACAGCCTCGTGGCGCTGCCCACGAACACCAGCACGGGGAACAGCAGTGCCAGCGCGATCACGGACAGGACGAGGTCCATGCCCGAGGCGCTCATACCGGTGCCCAGGATGCAGGTGCCGCTACTGTCGCAGCCCTGGGCCGTGGTGGACATCGCGGTGATCCGCTCCACGCCGCTGATATGGGACAGCGCGGCCGGGGTGTAGCCGACAACGGCGACCAGCGAGTTGGGCGCGGGCAGCGCGGCGTTCCCGATAACGCCCGCCAAAGACCCGGGGAACCGGTCGGCGAGCTGGTCGCGCGGGACCGAGCGGAGCAGCGCCAGCAGAGCGGGCGACGCGTAGTACTGGCCGGGACCAGGCAACCGCGACAGACCCGGCGGGACCGGCGACGTGGCACCGGTACCCGCGACGTCTACCCGGGCGATCGTCCGGCCGTCGTAGAAGTCGGCGGCGACCAGCCACCACTCGGGATCGCCATGCCCGCGAACCGACGCACGGGTATCGAGCCACGCATATCTGTCGTTCTGATGATTAACCGCATTAGTACCGGAGACGGCGATCAGCAGCAGACCGGTCCCCAGCCCGATCGATACCGCCAGGATGAGCAGCCGGGTCAGCGCCTCGCGGCCGCCGACCAGGGTGAGGCGCAGGCCCAGGCGGATCATGGCGCCACGCCGGTGAGCGAGCTGACCACGCCGTCGCGCACCACGACCTCGCGATCGGCGTACGCGGCGACCCTGGCCTCGTGCGTGACCAGCAGGACCGTCGTACCCTGCTCGCGGGCGGCGGCGGTGAGCAGGTTCATCACATGCTCGCCGGCCACCGAATCCAGGCTGCCGGTCGGTTCGTCGGCGAACAGCACGTCCGGCCGGGTGACCATGCCGCGGGCCAATGCGACGCGCTGCGCCTGGCCGCCGGACAGCTCACCCGACCTGCGGCCCTCCAGGCCATCGAGGCCGAGGCGAGCGAACCACGAGCGGGCTTCGCGGAGCGCGGGCCCGCGCCGCGAACCGGAAAGCAGCATCGGCAGCGCGACGTTCTCCTCGGCGCTCAGCTCGGGGACGAGCTGGCCGAACTGGAACACGAAGCCGAACCTGTCGCGGCGGAGCTCGCTGCGCCGCGCCTCGGTCATCGTGTCCAGGCGAGAACCGTTGAAGATCACTTCACCGCGGTCCGGGGTGAGGATGCCGGCCAGGCAGTGCAGCAGGGTGGACTTGCCCGAGCCGCTCGGGCCCATGATGGCGAGCATCTCGCCGGGCTCCACACCGAGGCTGGCACCGCGCAGCGCGGGTGTCTGGCCGAACGCTTTCTGGATGCCGCGAGCTTCGATGATGGGGGTCACCTCCGTACCTCCTCCGCGAGAATGCTGAGCCGGGCCGCGGTGTGGTCGATCCAGCGCAGGTCCGCCTCCAGGTGATAGAGCCCGTGGTCGGCGAGCAGGCTGTCAACCATCGAGCCGTGCTGCTTCAGGTCAGTGAGCTCGCGCATGCGTTGCAGGTGGGCGGACCGCTGCAGGTCGAGGTACCGGCCGGCCGGCCGGTCCAGCATCAGTGAGAGCACGACCTTGGCGAACAGCACGGTCTGCAGGTGCGGCTCCGGCTCGGTGGGCGTGCTGAGCCACTGCTCGACCTCTTTCACTCCCGACGGCGTGATGGCGTAGCGCTTGCGGTCCGGACCCTCGCCGTGCTCGGCCGGACCGGCCACCGCCTTGCCGTCGCGGGCCAGCCTGCTCAACGTGGCGTAGACCTGGCCGTAGGGCAGCGGCTTGCCGCGCCCGAAGAACGTGTCGTAGTCCCGCTTGAGGTCGTAGCCGTGGCTCGGCTCTCGCTCCAGCAGGCCAAGCAGGGTCAGGGGAACACTCATACCCGAGAATATACACTCGACGTATACACGCGACAAATACTAGATAGTGGCCGTTTCGCAATACGCGGGATCCTGGGGTCGCACTGCGCCGCAACGTACGCTTGAGACGTCGCTGAGCGCGGGAGGTCTGAGGGTGGTAAGCACTGTGCGGCGTGTGTGGATGATCTTGCTCGTTGTGCCGCTGGCGCTGGCGGTGCTACTGCCCGGTACGGCCTCGGCCGCACCAGCCAGGCACCACGCGGCGCGGCACCGCACGCTCCGGTATGGCATGCACGGCGGGTCGGCCAAGGCGCTGCAGGAACGGCTCGCACAGCTCAAGTACTACCCGGGTCCCATCGACGGCCAGTTCGGCACGGACACAGAGGAAGCGGTGTGGGCGTTCCAGGAGGCGCAGGGGCTGCCCGGCGAGGATTATGTGAGCTCGGCGATGTGGCGAGCGCTGGCGAACCCGTCCGCACCACCGGTGCTCGTGCCCCGCGGCGGCGCCGACCGGATCGAGATCAACCTAGCCCGCGAGCTCCTCGTGCTGTACAAGAATAACCGGCCCGAGCTGATCAGCCACGTCTCCACTGGCGGCGGCTATTACTTCTGCTCCCCCGGCGGCGGATGCGGCACCGCGATCACGCCGACCGGCAACTTCCGCACCCTCTCGTTCGTACCGGGCTGGGTCACGGTGCCGCTCGGGTACATGTACAACCCGGTGTTCTTCATCGGCACCGCGTACGCGATCCACGGCGACATACCCGTGCCGCTGCAACCGGTCTCTCATGGCTGCGTGCGCATCCCGATGGATATCGCCGCGTTCTTCCACACGCTGGTACAGGTCCCGGGCGAGCCGGTCTACATCAGGGGCTAATGCCTTAGTGCTCGCGATCAGGCTCGCTCTCGTCGTGCTCGTATTGCTCGTCGTCGGCGTGCTGCGCGACCGGCGGAGCTTCAGCAACGCGATCCTGCTCGGCTTCGGCTTCTCTCTCCTTGCCCTCGGCCTTGCCGACCGGCTCGCCGATCTGCCCGACCGGGCCGCTCACTGGCTGCTGGAATTCCTGGTCGTGCTCATAGCTATCGGGCCGTTCCTGGTCGCTGGCTATCTGATTCAGAACGGCGTTGTCATGGCACGCCGCGAGGGTGTGCGCTCGGGAACCCTGCTCTCGCTGCTGGCCGGGCTGGGCATCCTCGGCGCGATCGTGCTGGCCGTTGCGGCGCTGCGGGTGGGGTCACGGGAGCTGAGCGTGTTCTCCGCGCTGACCATGGTGCTGTTCGGCTACGTGTCGTTCCAGTTCGTGTCGTTCGTGGTGTACGCGTTTTTGTACGCCCGGCTGCCGGTGCGCCGCCGCGCCGATTTCGTGGTCGTGCTCGGCTCGGGGCTGCTCGGCGGCGGGCAGGTGCCGCCGCTGCTGGCCAGCAGGCTGGACCGGGGCATGGCCGTCGTCAACCGGATGGCCGGTTCGCCGGTTTTGATCGTGTCCGGCGGGAAGGGCAGCGACGAGCAGGTATCCGAGGCGGCGGCGATGTCGTCGTATCTCGTCTCGCACGGCTTCCCCGCTGAACGCGTGGTGCTCGAGGACCAGTCGCGCACCACCGAGGAGAACCTGACCTACACCAAGGCGATCATGGAGCGGCTCCGGCCCGGCGGGTATCGGTGCGTGATCGTGACCAGCAACTTCCACGTGTTCCGCGCGGCGATGCTGGCCCGGCGGCTGCGTGTGAACGGGCAGGCCACAGGGGCGCGCACGGCTGGCTACTACTGGCCGAGCGCGACGATCCGCGAGTTCGGGGCCGTGTTCCTCACCTACAAGTGGATCAACCTTTCTGTGTGTTCGATGATCGTCATCGTGCCGCTGGTGGTTGAGTACCTCCGGCCGCACGTCTAGCCGCCTGGCTGCGATTACGGCCGGGCGGGCAAGCACAGCCGCATCAAGGTCCCGCCGCCTGGCGCGGTCTCCGCCCGGATCCACCCGGCGTGACTTTCCGCCACCTGGCGGACGATGGACAGCCCGAGTCCGGAGCCGGGCACGCTTCGCGCCGACGGCGCACGGTAGAAGCGGTCGAATACGTGCGGCAAGTCATCGGGCGCGATACCCGGCCCGCAATCACGCACGGTTATTTCGCCCTCGCGCAGGCGCACCTGCACCGGTTTCCCGGGCGGGCTGAACTTGGCGGCATTGTCCAGCAGGTTACGGATCGCGCCGCCGATTCGTTCGGCGCTGCCGAAGGACACGCACGGCTCCAGCCACTCGGTGAAACCGACCCCCGGCCAGTCCCGCCGGACCGCCGCGAGGCTGAGGGCGACCACCGTGTGCAGTTCGACGTCAGCGAACTCGGCGGGCTGGGCCTCCCCCCTGGCCAGCTCGGTGATCCCGGCTATCAGCTGGCCGAGTTCGGTGCCCTGCGCCACCACCCGGTCGAGTATTTCCTGCCGTTCGGCCGCGGGCAGGTCCGGGTGAGCCGCGAGCAGCTCGACGTTGATGCGCATGCTGGTCAGCGGTGTCCGCAACTCGTGGCTGGCGTCGCTGACCAGTTGGCGCTGCGCGGCGAGCGAGCGCTGCAGCGCGCCGAGCATCGTGTTGAACGAGGTCGCCAGCCGTCCCAGTTCATCGGGCTCGCCGGTCACGTCGAACTCGGCCCGGCTGCCCGGATCCCCGGTCGCGGTGACGCGCTCAGCCACCGCCGCCAGCCGGCTGACCGGAGCCAGGCCGGCCCTGGCCACCGCCCATCCCACCAGCGCGGCCAGCCCGACTCCGGCGATGCTGAGCGCGGCGAGGGTGGCGCCGACGCTGGTAACGTCCGCGTCCACCGTGCCCAGCGGCACCGCAAGCTGAAGGGCCAGTCCCGGCGCGATCGGTGTGGTAAACGTCGCGGCCCGCACTCCACCCACCCTGGTATCGGCGTAATACGCCGCGCGCACGCCGACCGCGACCTGCTCGGCGGCGGTGCTGGCCGCGAGCATGCCCTGGTCACCGATGGGAGCCCACACGGTGCCGCTATCGGTCACCACCTGCATGTACGGGCTCGCGGCAGCGAAACGGTACGAGTGTGGCGGTACCCAGCCGGCCGGCAGATGCCCATGGTAATGCCGGACCTCCCGCTCGACCGAGACGGCCTGGCCCGTCAGTTCCTGCCGCAGCTCGCCCTCCAGGTCGGCGCGGATGACGAAGTAGGCGACCGCTGTGATCACCAGCGTGGCCGCGGCGACGGCCGCCGCCACCGCCACCGTGAAACGGGTCCGCAACTTGAGCCGGCGCGGGCGGATCAGCCGCCGGAAGACGCCGGTCATGGAGTGACCCGCAGCACGTAGCCCACGCCGCGGACATTGTGCAGCAGGCGTTGGCCGCCGCGCGCCTCCAGCTTGCGCCGCAGCAGCGTGACGAACACCTGGAGCCCGTTGGAGGCGGGGGCCTCCCCGTACCCCCACACCCGGTCCAAGATAAGCTCGTAGCTGAGCACTTGCTCAGCGTTGCGGAGCATCAGCTCAAGCAGGCTGAATTCGATCTTGGTCAGCTCGATCGGCACCCCGTCCCTGGTGACCCTCCTGGTGGCGGTGTCCAGGGTCAGGTCGGCGTAGCCGAGCACCACACGGGCTGTCCGGCTCCGGCGCAGCAGCGCGCGGATACGCGCCTGCAATTCCCGCAACGCGAACGGCTTGACCAGATAGTCATCCGCGCCGGTCTCAAGCCCGGTCACCCGGTCGTCCACACCATCCCGCGCTGTGAGCACGAGGATCGGGGTGCCGTCGCCGCGCTCCCTGAGCCGCCGGCACATGCCGAACCCATCCACGATCGGCATGAGGATGTCCAGCACCACGAGGTCTACCGGTGACCTGGCCAGCGTGTCCAGGGCGTCGCCGCCGTTACTGGCAGTAGTCACCGAGTAGCCGGACATGCGCAGTGCGCGGCTGAGCGATTCCAGCACGTCAGGATCGTCGTCCACGACGAGCAGCCGCTCCCCGCCCGGCACGAGAAGCGGCGGAAGGGCTTCAACATCTGACCGCATACCTGAATAAGACCAGTCCAGGCCCTTAACGCAGGTCAGTCTTCGCTGAGAATCAGCTGCGAGGTTCCCGCAAGATGGCATATTTTCACCAGCTTTTAAGGATCTAATTCAACTCTTCCTCACACGTACGAAAGTCATCCCGAGGAGGAAGACAGACCGTGAACCCCACCACCTTGTGCCTGCCGAGCCGCACGGTGAAGCCTCGGAGCACAGGACTCACCATGGTGATCGACGGCGGGCTGCCGTCGTCGCTGTTCGCCGACCTCGTCTCGTCCGCGGCCGAATACATCGACTTCGTCAAGTTCGGCTGGGGCACGGCCGTCGTCACGGGTGGCCTGCGGGCGAAGATCGACGTGCTGACCGCTCTTGGCGTCGGGTGCTACTTCGGCGGGACGCTGTTCGAGAAGTATCTCCTGCAGGGCCGGTTCGACGACTTCCGGCGGTTCTGCCAGCAGCACTCGTGCCGCCACGTGGAGGTCTCGAACGGGACCATCGAGCTGTCCAACACAGAGAAGGCCAGCTATATCCGCAAGCTCGCCGATGACTTCACGGTCGTGTCCGAGGTAGGGTTCAAGGATCCCGGCAAATCCGAGCAGTTGCCGCCAAGCGCCTGGATCGGCTGTATCCGCGAGGACCTTGAGGCTGGCGCCAAGCTGGTCACGCTGGAGGCCAGGGATAGCGGCAAGTCCGGTATCTGCCGACCTGACGGCACGCTCCGGTTCGGCCTGATCGAAGACGTGCTGTCGTCCGGGGTCGATCAGCATCAGCTGCTGTTCGAGGCACCCACGACCGCCCTGCAGGCCTATTTCGTCACCAGGCTCGGCCCGGACGTCAACCTCGGCAACGTACCCGCGCAGGGAGTCATCGGACTGGAGACCCTACGCCTGGGCCTGAGAGCAGACACGCTTGCTACCTTCGAGTAGAGGAATCCGATGCGCACCACCCGCGATGTTTTTCACCTTGCCATCCCCGTTCACGATCTCGATGAGGCGCAGCGGTTCTATGTCACGTTGCTGGGCTGCAAGCTGGCCCGCAGGTACCCGGACCGAATCACGCTGGACTTCTTCGGCGACCAGGTCGTGTGCCACCTGACCGAACCCGGGCCTGCGCCCAGCGAGCCGCTCGACCTATACCCGCGCCACTTCGGAGTGACGTTTCATAACGGAAAAGAATTCGACAGGCTGTACGCGTGCGCGGTCAGCCGCAAGGTCCCGTTCTTTCGTGATGTCGCGCTGCGCTTCGAGGGCATGGTGGAAGAGCACAGAATGTTCGTGCTCGTCGACCCGTCCAGCAACCTGCTGGAGTTCAAGCACTACAGTGACCCGCGGATGATGTACTGATGCCCGGCCGTCGGCTTGATCAGGTCGACGCGACGCGGCCGATCAAGCAGGCGGGCGTGATCAGCACGCACGTGCTGCTGTTCTTCGCCCCAGGCAGCGCGGGACTCGCGACCGGCGCCCTGCTGACCCTGCTGCACGTGTCTCGCGACGCGTTCTTCTTCATCTCCGCGTGCATGCTGACCTACGCGTACGCCGATCTCAGCCGCGCCGGGCTGCGCCGGTTTTACTGGCGCCGGTTCGTATCCGTCGGGATCCCGTATCTGTGCTGGACGGCCATCTACTACGCAGACACGTTCCGTTCGTCGCACTACGGCAGCACGAGCAAGGCCCTGTGGGGCATCCCGCACATGCTGTACACAGGCTACTACCATTTGTACTTCCTGCTGGTTATCATGCAGTTCTACCTGGTGTTCCCGCTCGTGCTGATACTGCTGAGACGGGCCAGGAGCCATCACGGGCTGATCGCCGCGGTCACCGTGATCGCCCAGTTCGGGTACGTCGGCCTCATGCACTGGAACATGCTGCCGCCCAGCCTGAGCGGGGTGTGGGCGCAGCGGGAGCTGCCCACGTACCTGATCTACCTGGTCGGCGGCGCCATCATCGCCTTCCATCTGACGCAGGCGCACGGCTGGATCTGCCGGCACTGGCGGCTGGTGATCGCGCTCACCGCGCTCGCCGCAGCCGGCGCCGAGACGGTGTACTACCTGGCGGCCAACGGGGTGACCACCGCGCTCGGATCCGGCTCCGACCCGTTCCAGCCCAGCGTCATCCCGTTCAACGTCGGCGCTATCGCCTGTCTGTACCTGATCGGCGTCGCGCTGGTCCGGCCGGGCCGGTCGCGGCGGATGCGCGCCGTAGTGCGTTCGGGCTCAGACAACGCCTATGGCGTCTACCTGGCCCAGATGATCTTCATAAACGGGCTGGTCTGGCTTGGCTGGAAGAACCTTGACAACACCGTGCCCTGGCCGCTGCTGTGCTTGGCGACCGTGGTGATCGTCTACCTGGGCGCCTTCGCTCTGACCTGCCTGCTCGCCCGGACGCCGCTGTCGGTCGCGCTGACCGGACGGCAGCGGGTGCCGCTGATGAGGAGAACAAGTGATACGAACATGGATCGCGCGGAACGCCGTCGAGCAGGGAGGCACCGTATATCTGGAGGACGCCGGGGGAACCGCGACGATGACGTACGGCGACCTGCTCAGGTCGGTGCCGGCGTGGGAGCGGCTGCTGACTGAGGCGGGCGTGCCGGCCGGCGCCAGGGTAGCCGTCCGGCTGCCGGATCCGGTTGGCTACGCCGCCGCTCTGCTCGGCGTCCTGGCGGCGGGCCGGGTCGTGGTCCCGATGGACCCGGCGGCGCCGCCCGCTGAACTGACCCGGGTGCTCGCGGTGGCCGAGCCGGAGGCGGTGATCTGCGAGTCGCCGACCAGCTTCCCACCCGGGCTGGCCGCGCTCCAGCCTCCCGCGTCCAAGCCGCCCGGTTCCCTATCGCCTGAGTTCCGGCTGCCAGGCGGGGAGCAAGCACCCGGGCCGATGGGGGCTGGCGGAATCTTCCTGTGCACCAGCGGGACGACCGGAACGCCGAAGGGCATCGAGCTGCGCGAGGAGCAGCTGGCCCACGTCGCCGCGTCGGTCGCGGGACACCACCGGCTGACCCCGGCCGACCGGGGCTATTGCGCCCTCCCGCTGTTCCATGTGAACGCCGAGGTAGTCGGGCTGCTCGCCACGCTCTGCGCCAGTGCCTGCCTGGTGCTTGACCGGGCGTTCAGCCGACGGCGGTTCTGGCCCCTCGTCGAGGAGCGGCGGATCACCTGGATCAACGCGGTTCCCGCCATCATCACCGTGCTGTCCATGGAGCATGGCGAGGTCAGACCGCCCGAGCGGGTACGTTTCATCCGGTCCGCGTCGGCGCCGCTGTCACCGACCGTGCTCGTCCGGTTCGAGCAGATGACCGGCTTGCCGGTGATCGAGACCTACGGTATGACCGAGGCGGCGAGCATGATCACCGCCAACCCGCTGGACGGCCCGCGCAAGCCCGGGTCCGCCGGCCAGCCGGCCGGGGCACAGGTGCGGGTGGTCAGGTACGCCGGGCCCGAGCCGATCCCCTGCGCGGACTATGTCGTCGGCCAAGTGCAGATCCGGGGTCCGGGAGTGATCACGCGGTACGCGGCAGGAGGACGACCGGGCGCCATCGACCGCGACGGATGGCTGGACACCGGCGACCTCGGCCACCTGGACGAAGACGGCTATTTGTACCTGGCCGGCCGGACCGACGACGTGATCAACCGGGGCGGCGAGAAAATCTACCCCAGAGAGATCGAGGAGGTGCTGCTCAGCCAGCCTGGCGTGCTGTCCGCCGTGGTGGTCGGCGCCGAGGACGAGGTGCTCGGCCAGCGGCCGGTCGCCTATATCGTGCCCAGGGACTCGTACCCGCAGGCCGGGCTTCAGGATGCCCTTATCGCCGCTTGCGCGGCGGTGCTGCCCAAGCCCAAGCAGCCCAGTGCGGTCGTCATCGTCAGCGAGCTGCCGCTCGGTCCAACCGGCAAGGTGGCAAGGCACCGCCTGATCCCGTTATAGCTACACCTGTTGCGGTATCTAAGAACCGGCACATGCTGACATAAAGGCACTTACGGACCGCCGCAACCTAACGCAAGAGGCGTAGCGCTACGTTCGCAGCCTGCTGGGTACCGGCCACCCGGCCTGGCCCGGCCGCTGCCACATCGAGTACGGCCCCGGCCTCAACCCTGCGGACGTCCCGCTGCTCGCCCGCACGGCCCACTCCGGTACCTGACCACACATGGGTGTACGTGGAGCTACGTGGCCGGGGCCAGGCCGGAGCGGGCGGGCATCAGGTACTTCCAGACGGTGGCGGTGCCACCGATAGCCGTCTTGACCTCGATCACCGCGGGCCGACCCTCGGCTAGGGCCTTGGCGATCACGTCCGAGAGCTCCTGCGGGCTGCCTGCCCGGTAGCCGGCCGCGCCGAAGGCTTCGGCGACCGCAGCGAAGTCGGGGTTGCGCAGCCGCGCACCTACGTCATGGCCGTCGAATAGGCGCTGCTGATCGAGCAGCACATTGCCGAACGCCTCGTTGTTGAACACAACAGCGACTACGCCGAGGTTGAACTGGACCGCCGTAGCCAGTTCGGCGATCCCGAAGGTAAACCCGCCATCGCCCGAGACTGACACCACCGCTCGTTCCGGAAAAGCGCTTTTCACGCCCAGCGCGGTCGGATAGCCGAAGCCGAGCGTGCCCTGGTGCCCGCAGGTGATGAACTGCCTGGGGGCTTGCACGGGGAAGGCGAAGTACGACGCGAACCCGACCTGGCAGACCTCCTCGACGAACAGCCCGTCCGGCGGCAGCACGGCACGGATCGCGGCCAGGTAGTCCAGGTCGGCGCCGAGGTCACGGATCTCGGCCAGCTTGCGCTGCTTGAGCTCGGCGAACTCGGCGGACCGGTCGGGGCGGGGAGCCTCGGTGAACTTCAGCTCACGGACCAGCGCTGCCACCGCCTCCTTCGCGTCGCCGACCACGGAGACCTCCGGCTGTAGCCGGATCGCCTGCTGCGGGTCGATGTCGATGAGGACCGTGCGCAGCCCGCCTGGCCGGGCAGGCCAGCGGTACCAGGTCAGTTCTAGCCGCGAGCCGACGCCGAGCAGGACGTCGGTGGCCGGCC
>Ga0335074_10014360_pt1 | contig 11116 bp, 10 predicted proteins | sample Lox_Sample_23_FD_206715 | JGI IMG/M metagenome (GOLD analysis project Ga0335074, IMG submission 206715) | Soil microbial communities from Loxahatchee National Wildlife Refuge, Florida, United States - Lox_Sample_2.3 | ecosystem: Environmental > Terrestrial > Soil > Wetlands | place: USA... | reverse complement strand
ACCGGGACCTGCAGAACCCGCTTGCCGCGGTGCAGATGGGGCTGATCTATGTCAATCCGGAAGGGCCAAACGGCAATCCCGACCCGCTTCTGGCCGCCAGGGATATTCGCGAGACGTTCCGCCGCATGGCGATGAACGACGAAGAAACGGTGGCGCTGATCGCCGGCGGCCACACATTCGGGAAGACCCATGGCGCCGGCGACCCCTCGCTGGTCGGGCCGGCACCGGAAGCCGCGCCGATCGAGGAGCAGGGCCTCGGCTGGATCAGCCGCTATCGTTCTGGCAAAGGCGCCGATGCAATCACCGGCGGTCCGGAAGTCACCTGGTCGCCGACGCCGACAAAATGGAGCAATCACTTTTTCGAAAACCTGTTCAAATACGAATGGGAACTGGTGAAGAGTCCGGCGGGCGCCTGGCAGTGGCAGGCAAAGGATGCCGTGGCGATGATTCCGGACGCGTTCGATCCGGCAACGAAGCGGCTGCCGACGATGCTGACGACGGATCTGTCGCTGCGCTTCGACCCGGCCTACGAGAAGATCTCGCGGCATTTCTACGAACATCCGGACGCGTTCGCCGACGCGTTCGCCCGCGCCTGGTTCAAGCTGACGCACCGCGACATGGGCCCGATTGCGCGCTACCTCGGCCCGCTCGTCCCGACGGAGACCCTGATCTGGCAAGACCCGCTTCCCGTCGTCGATCATCCGCTGATCGGCAATGCGGACATTGCCGCGCTGAAGACGACGATCCTTGCTGCGGGCCTGTCCGTTTCCCAACTGGTTGCGACGGCGTGGGCAGCGGCCTCGACATTCCGCGGCTCCGACAAGCGCGGCGGCGCCAACGGCGCGCGCATCCGCCTCGCGCCGCAAAAGGATTGGGAAGTCAACCAGCCGGCGCAATTGCGCGAGGTATTGCCGACGCTCGAAAACATCCGCGCGGAATTCAACGCCGCGCAATCCGGCGGGAAAAAGGTCTCGCTCGCTGACCTCATCGTCCTCGGCGGCTGCGCGGCGATCGAGAAAGCCGCGAAGGACGCCGGGCATGATGTTAAGGTCCCGTTCACGCCGGGCCGCACGGACGCCTCGCAGGAACAGACCGACATCGAGTCCTTCGAGGCGCTCGAACCGATGGCCGACGGGTTTCGCAACTATCTGCGCGCAACGCAGCGCCTGTCGCCCGAAGAGTTGCTGGTGGACAAGGCGCAACTGCTGACATTGACCGCGCCCGAGATGACCGTTCTCGTCGGCGGGCTGCGTGTGCTCGGCGCCAATGCCGGTAAATCCCCGCACGGAGTCTTGACGACGCGGCCCGAGACGCTGACGAACGACTTCTTTGTCACGCTGCTCGACATGGCCACGGAGTGGCGGCCCCTTGCCGGCTTTGACGGCGTCTACGAGGGCCGCGACCGCAAGACGGGCGAGATCCTGTGGACTGCGACCCGCGCCGACCTGATCTTCGGGTCGCACTCGCAATTGCGCGCCCTGGCGGAAGTCTATGCCTGTGCCGACTCGCGCGGGAAATTTGTGCAGGACTTTGTCGCGGCGTGGGACAAGGTGATGAACCTCGATCGCTTTGACCTTGCCTGACCGGCGCGTGAGCAGGACGTTTGTTCAACCCGCCGCAGCTTCGAGGGCGGCAACGCCGGGCAGCGTGCGGCCTTCGAGCCATTCGAGAAAGGCTCCGCCGGCGGTCGAAACATACGTCAGATCGTCGGCGACGCCTGCCTGGTGCAAGGCGGCGACCGTGTCGCCGCCGCCGGCGACGCTCAACAATCCGCGGGCGCGGGTCAACTGCGCGACCTTGCGCGCGATCGCCAGCGTGCCGCGGTCAAAGGGCGGCGTCTCGAACGCGCCCAACGGCCCGTTCCACACCAGCGTCTTCGATTGCTGCAGCGCCGCTTCGATGCGCGCAACGCTCTGCGGGCCGATGTCGAGGATCATTGCCGTCGCCGGTACGGCATTGACGCCGACCGTGCGGGTCACGACGCCCGGTTCCAGTTTTACGGCCGTCACCGCGTCTTCGGGCAGGATCAACTCGCAGCCGCGCTTTTGCGCGTCGGCCAGGATCGCGCGCGCGGTATCGGCCATGTCCTGTTCGCACAACGAGCGCCCCACGGGGCGGCCCTGCGCATAAAGAAACGTGTTGGCCATCGCGCCGCCGATCGCCAGGCGATCGACCTTTGACATGATGAAGCGCAGCAGGTCGAGCTTCGTCGAGACCTTGGCGCCCCCGATCAGCGCGACGACCGGCCGCTGCGGGTGCTCCAGGGCGGCGCCCAGCGCCTGGAGTTCGGCCTGCATGTTGCGCCCGGCCGCGGCCGGCAACAGATGCGCCAGCGCTTCTATCGAGGCATGCGCGCGGTGGGCCGCCGAAAACGCGTCATCGACATAGACGTCACCGAGCGCCGCGAGTTGCCGGGCAAAGCCTGCGTCGTTCTTCTCCTCTTCCGGGTGGAAACGCAGGTTTTCGAGGAGCGCCACCTCGCCCGGCCGCAACGCGGCGACGACCCGCTCGGCCGCCGGGCCGACGCAATCCACGGCAAACGCAACATAGCGGCCGCCGAGCGCGTGCGACAGCGGGTCGATGAGCGGGCGCAGTGATTGCGACGGATCGACACCCTTTGGCCGGCCGAAATGCGACATGACGACGATTTTCGCGCCCTTTGCGATCAGCGCCTCGATTGTCGGCGCGAGTCGCTCGATGCGCGTCGCATCGGTCACTTTTCCGTCTTTGACCGGCACGTTGAGATCGGCGCGCACGAGCGCGCGCTTATCCGTGACATCGAGGTCGTCGATCGTGCGAAATTGCGGCATCGCCGCCCCCTTTGCAAACCTGGCCCTGCGTTATACCTCCATTAGGCCATGCCCAGCGGCTTCGACAAGTTCGCCTATGAGACCGCGCAGATGGCGCGGATCGGCTGGTTTTTCGGCCAGAAACTGCTGGCTGCCCACCTGGCGCGTCCGCTGCCGGCGCCGGCGGCGCGGCACGATCGCAAGACCCCCGACCGCCGCCGCCTCCTCGCCGATCTGTGGCGTCTCATCGAACGGGACTGGCGCAATGTCGCTGCCGGGATCTATGCCGCGCCGGAGGATTGGCGCGGCAATCCGCTGTCCGCACTGCGCCGGGCCGCCGATTTCTTCGCTGACCTGCGCGCGGTCGAGGCGCGCCGCCACGGTGCGCCGCAGGAGGCACTGCTGCCGGGTCCCGAAGCGTCACATTACCCGGCATACTACCGCCGCAAATTCCATTTCCAGAGCGACGGCTATCTGAGCGAAGCCTCGGGCGAGCGTTACGACCATCAGGTCGAGGTGTTGTTCGGCGGCGGCGCGGCGGCGATGCGGCGACAGGGTCTGGTGCCGCTGCGCGCGGCATTGCACCGGACTGTGGGGAGCCGGGCGCGGCTCCTCGACATCGGCTGCGGCACCGGCGAGTTCCTGCGCGAGGTGAAGCGCAATTACCCGCGCCTCGCGGTCGTCGGGCTCGACCTGTCGGTGCCCTATCTCGCCGTCGCGCGGCGGCGTCTGGCGAACTGGTCACGGGTCCGGCTGGTCGGCGCTGCGGCCGAGGCGATGCCATTCGCCGACGCCGCGTTCGACGTCGTCAGCTGCGTCTATCTGTTCCATGAACTGCCGGCGCGGGTGCGTCGCGCCGTCGTCGCCGAGATCGGCCGCGTGCTGAAACCGGGCGGCTCGCTGATCCTGCTGGACTCGCTGCAAAAAGGCGACGATCCGAGTTACGATTCGCTGCTCGACTATTTCCCTCGCGCCTTTCATGAGCCATACTACGCAAGCTACGTTCGCGAGGATCTCGACCGGCTGATGAGGCCGGCCTTTACCCCTGAGGCTTGTTCGCTCGCCTATTTTTCAAAGGTAGTCTCGTATCGATGTGGCGGTCCACCCCCGACCGGCCACAACATGTAGATAGCAGTTGGCGCCGACCCACAAGGGTGATACACATCTTGTGGGGGTGGCGGGTCCAACCGCAGCATACGGGGGAAGCAATATGGATGGATCGTGGACGCTGGAGCCGAGCGAGGCTGAGCGCATTGACGTGCTGGAGCCGAAGCTGGTCGAGCCGACGTGGACGCCGGAGCGTATCGCCCAATTGACGGCGCTGTGGGAAGAGGGGGTCACGACGGCCGAGATCGGCCGCCGCATCGGGGTCTCGAAAAACGCCGTGATCGGCAAGGTGCATCGCATCGGCCTGGTGCCGCGCGTCGTCAAGGAATTGCCGCCGCAACGGCGCAACGTCTTCGACTTTACCGGCCCCGTTTGCATGTGGCCGATCGGGCATCCGACCGACCTGGATTTCCACTTCTGCGGCGGGCGGCCGATCGCCGGCAAACCGTATTGCGAGCACCATGTCGCGTTGGCCTACATCAAGCCGAAGGAAAAACCGGAAGCGGCGTAGCCCGCCTGCAGCGAGCGGGCGCGCCGGCTGCGCTCTTTGGATTGCGTCGGCGGGATGCGCGTTCAATAGCCGAGCGTCTTGTCGATTTGCTGCAACAGCGCGCCGCCCGCCTCCAGGCTGCGGATGTTGGCGGCGATTTCGCTCGTGAGCTGACGCACGGTCGGCCGCCGAGCGACATGCGGCATGACCGTCACCTTCGGATGCAGCCACAGCGGGTTTTCAGCCGGCAGCGGCTCGGGCCACAGCGCGTCCAATGTTGCGTAGGATAATTGCCCGGAATCGAGCGCCGCGATCAGATCAGCTTCGACCACGTGCCGGCCGCGCCCGACATTCACCAGCATCGCGCCCCGCGGCATCATCGCAAATGTGCGGCGACAGAAAATCCCGTCGGTCTCGCTGGTCAGCGGCAACAGGCAGACCGCGATGTCAGTCTGGTTGAGGAAGCGCTCCAACTGGTCCCAGCCGTGAAACAGCGGCAACCCGGCATCCCGGCGCGGGTTGCGCGTCCACGCCGAAACCGGAAAACCCAGTGATTGCAGCACGAGCGCCGGCGCCGTCGCCATCAGGCCGAGGCCGAGAAAGCCGACGCGCCGCTCTTCCGGTCGGACGATCCTGACGCGCCGCCACTCGCGCCGGGCCTGCGCCGCCTGGTAGCCGGGCATGTCGCGGTGCAGGCGCAGCACATGCATGACGACGTATTCGGTCATCATCGGATCGCCGCCCGGCGGCTCGATTTTGCCGAGCGGCACCGGCGGCAGTTTTGGGTGGTCGATGAACTCTTCGACCCCGGCCGAACGCGTGAACATTGCCTTCAGGTTCGGCAATGCCGGAATTTTGTCGAAGTCGGGCCGCATGAACGCGAGATATTCGATGTCGGCCAGATCGCCCGCTTCCGGCCAGATGCGCGCCTCGACGTCCGGCAATTGCGCTCGCAACTCGTCGCGCCAAGTCTGTGCGTTGCCGATGTATTTATCGAGATCGACGAGCAGCAGTGCCAATGTATCCTCCTCAATCTATGCCGGCGCGGCTGGCCGATGCCCGACCGACTCGACGCCGTCAGCTTTTCGCCCAGACGGCAATCGCCTGCCGGGCCGCTTCGGCGGCGCGGGCGTCGATATCGGCATCCGAAATCGTGCTGAGCGGATGCTCGATGACGACCGGCGCAAGATCCGGCATGCCGAGCGCGGCACGCTGCGCTTCTGCCTCGCGCACGAATTCGGAGGTGACGACGACCGCGGTCGGCCGGCCCAGGGCTTCGAGAGCGATGCCGTCATGCATACAGCACGACGTGCACGACCCTCAATCGCCGATCGCTGTCAGGACGATGTCGTTGTCGGCGGCGATGCGGGCGATCAGCGTCGGGTCGGCGACCTTCGAAAAGCTTTCCTTGCGATAGTAGGTGACCGCCGCAAAACGGCCGTGCCGATCGAGCAGTGCTGCGGTCTTGCGCAACAGGCGGCCAGCGTTCCATTTCGTGTTGTCGAGAATGCCGAGCCTGCAGCCGTCGAGCACGGCTGGGCGCGGCGCGCGCGCCAACTGTGCTGCCTCGACCCGGCCGCGCGGATCAAAGACGATCGTGAACTCCGTACCGCTCATCCGAACAATCCTCCCGAATTCGTGCTCGCAGGCGCTCAGATCTCGAAATCACCGCCGCTCGCGGCGCGTCCCTCGATGCCGGCCTGGTGCGCGCGGGCGCACAGGTCTTCCAGCGTCAGCGCATCGAGGCGGCGCATTGTCTCGTCCTGCAGTTCGAGCCACAACGGCCGCACGACCTGATGTCCGAGCGCGCTGCCGGCGGGATCGCTGATCGGATCCTCACCGGTTTCGAGGTTGCGCACCGTACGCACAATATCGCCGAGGCTGATGCGGCGGCGCTCGCGCGCCAGGCGATAACCGCCGCTCGGCCCGCGGATGCCGACCAGGATCTTGGCGCGCACCAACTCCTGCAAGACCGGTTCGAGATAGCGGCGCGGGATGCCCTCGCGCTCGGTAATCTCGATCGAGCGCACTGGCGCATTGCCGCCGTTATAGGCGATGTCGAGCACCGCCTCGATCGCGAACAGCAGCCTCTTGGTCAGGCGGATCATGAGCTTCGCGGCGCGCGCTTCTTCCCCGATCCGCACAGTTTCGCCGCGGCGCTTCATTCGGACAAGCGTTTGAACGCGCGGCGACGCCGACGGCGCCGAAGCCGGCATCCCGCCCGCTGCCGCTTGCCGCAAAAATCGGCCGTAACCGCAAAGCGCGCCCGGACGATGCGGGCGAACACGATCCAGGCGACCCGGTCACTCGCGTTAATCACGATTGCGTTATCGGCGATCCATGCCGCGATCCCGGATCAAGTCTGATCAAATCCGGCACGAGGTACGTGCCGCGTCAGGCAAGCGGGTGACGCGAAGGTAGGTCGATCCCAATCGATGTGCGACTGCTTCAGTCCGCCAACATCATCGCGATGCGGTCGGCGAGGCGGCGGGCAACATCGCGCTTGGTCATGACCGGCCATGCCTCGACGCCGTCGGCATCGACGAGGTGAATCGTGTTCTCGTCGCCGCCGAAGGTGCCGGTGCCGGGCGACACGTCGTTGGCGAGGATCCAGTCGCAGCCTTTTTTCAGCCGCTTCGTCTGCGCATTGGCGACGACGTTCTCGGTCTCGGCGGCAAAGCCGACGACGAGGGCGGGGCGGTCGTTGTGACGGTGCGCGATCGTCGCCAGGATGTCCGGGTTCTCGACGAGGCGAAGGGTCGGCGGCTCCTTGCCGTTCTTTTTCAGCTTCTGCCCGGAGGCGGTCGCGACCCGCCAATCGGCGACCGCCGCGGCCATGACCGCGACATCGACCGGCAGCGCGCTCTCGCAGGCCGCCAGCATGTCGGCCGCCGTCTCGACCGCGACGAGCCGCACGCCCGGCGGCGTCGGCTCCTGCGTCGGACCGGACACGAGCACCGTGTCGGCGCCGAGCGCCGCTAGCGCGGCGGCGATCGCGTGGCCCTGCTTGCCCGAGGAATGGTTCGACAAGTAGCGCACCGGATCGATCGGCTCGCGGGTCGGGCCGCTGGTCACGAGCGCGCGTCGCCCGGCGAGCCGCGCGTCAGCCACAAAGAACCGTTCGATCGCCGCCAGGATCTCGGCCGGTTCGGCCATGCGGCCCTGGCCGACCTCGCCGCAGGCCAGCATCCCGGCGCCGGGGCCGACGCGCAGTACGCCGCGTGCCGTGAGCGTCGCAAGGTTGGCCTGGGTCGCCGGGTGCGCCCACATCTGCGCGTTCATCGCCGGCGCAATCAGCACCGGCTTGTCCGAGGCGAGCAGCGTCGTAGCGGCCAGATCGTCGGCCAAGCCGGTCGCCATGCGCGCGATCAGATCGGCGGTCGCCGGCGCGACGACGATCAGATCGGTCTCCCGGGAGAGGCGGATATGGCCCATCTCGCTCTCGTCGGTCAGCGAGAACAGATCACCGTAGATTTTGTCTTCGCTCAACGAGGCGACGGCGAGCGGCGTCACGAATTGGTGCGCCGCTTTGGTCATGACGCACCGCACGACCATGCCGCGCTCGCGCAGCCGACGGATCAATTCGAGACTTTTATAGGCGGCGATGCCGCCCGCGATAATCAACAGAACGCGCCGGCCCTCAAGCATCCGCGCCTCCGCGCAGCGAGCCGGATCTTAGAACGCGCGGCGCAGCTCATCGACCAGGTCGAGCCGTTCCCAGGAAAACCCGCCATCAGGCTCGGCCGGGCGGCCGAAATGGCCATAGGCGGCAGTGCGCGCATAGATCGGCTTGTTGAGACCGAGATGGGTACGGATGCCGCGCGGCGACAGGTCCATCGAGTCCTGCAGGACCCGCGACAGTTTCGTCTCGTCGACGCGGCCGGTGCCGCCGGTTTCGACATAGAGCGACAACGGCTTGGCGATGCCGATCGCATAGGCGACCTGGATTGTGCAGCGCTCGGCAAGGCCGGCGGCGACGACGTTCTTCGCCAGGTAGCGTGCCGCATAGGCGGCCGAGCGATCGACCTTTGTCGGATCCTTGCCGGAGAATGCGCCGCCGCCGTGCGGCGCCGCGCCGCCGTAAGTATCGACGATGATCTTGCGGCCGGTCAGGCCGCAATCGCCGTCGGGACCGCCGATGACAAACCGACCGGTCGGGTTGATGTAGAAATGTTCCTCGTCGCACATCCATCCTTCCGGCAACACGTTGACGACATGCGGCCGCACGATCTCGCGCACCTCGTCCTGGCCGATCGAGGCCGCATGCTGGGTCGAGACCAGCACGGCCATCGCCCGCACCGGCTTGCCGGCGACGTATTGCAGCGTCACCTGGCTCTTCGCGTCGGGGCCAAGCAGCGCCGCCGACCCCGAGTGCCGCGCTTCTGCCAGCGAGTGCAGGATCGCATGCGCATAATAGATCGGCGCCGGCATGAATTCGGCAGTTTCGTTGCAGGCGTAACCGAACATCATGCCTTGGTCGCCGGCGCCCTCGTCCTTGTTGCCGGAGGCGTTGACGCCGAGCGCGATGTCAGCCGACTGCCCGTGTATCAGGCAATCGACCTGAGCGTGCTGCCAATGAAACCCGTCCTGCTCGTAACCGATGTCGCGCACCGCGTGGCGCGCCACCTCGACCAGCATGTCCTTTGTGCTGCGCGTCAGCTCGTCGTCATTGTGCCACGTCTTCGGCCCCCTTACCTCGCCGGCGACGACGATGTGGTTGGTCGTCGCCAGCGTCTCGACGCCGCAGCGCGCCTGCGGCTCGGCGGCAAGAAACGTATCGACGATGGCGTCGGAAATGCGGTCGCATACCTTGTCGGGATGGCCTTCCGAAACCGACTCGCTGGTGAATAAAAAATCGTGCTGCGGCAACGCTCGACCTCCCGAATTGGACGGCCCCAGCCATAATTCGGCCCGCGGCTCTGCTCGCAGGGCCGCGGAAAGGGCGGCGTGGTTCATCTTCGACAGCGGCGACTAACAAACGCTGCAATTATCGCCGCGCCAGTCCCACCTTGTCGATGCGGCGAGCGCCAGCGTCAAGCGCGATGTTGCCGCCGCCGCCGCCGCGGCGCGGCGGCGCCGGCATCCGGCCCATCGACTTCCGACCCCAGCGCCTTGGCCAGCTGGTACAGGCGCTGCCGCACTCCAGGATCGCCGATCGCAAAGTAGGCGTCGATCAGTTCGAGCGTCTCGGGGTTGCGCAGCGGATCGGGCTGGTACGACGCGGCCGGCGGCTCGGCAAAGCCGCCGGGTATCGCCGGGGCGCGCACCGGATCGGTCTGATCGTAGAAAAAGCGCACCGGGACGTCCAACACCCGGCTCAGCTGATAAAGCCGACTGGCGCTGACGCGATTGGCGCCGCGCTCGTATTTTTGGACCTGCTGAAAGGTCAGCCCCAGCGCGTCCCCGAGCTTTTCCTGGCTGAGGCCGAGCATGTTGCGGCGCAACCGCACGCGGGAGCCGACCTGCACATCGATCGGGTCGGGGCCAAGCCCCTTGTCGCGGCCCGGCTGCTGGAAGGTTCGCGATCTCGCCATGAACGCCCGCGGCGTGAAACCGCGGCAGTCATAGCGCATACGATCGTATGCCGTCAACGATCTCGCGCAACCGACGATTGGTGAGATGCCGCGCACTGCGATATCGACGCCGTCCAACCGACTCAGCGCCGCCGCCGCAGCACGGCCGGGATCAGCCCGAGCACAAGCATCAAAAAAAAGCCGCCGTCGCCGGTTTTTTCGTACAGCGTCGGAGGGAGCGCGGCAGGCAGCGCCACATCGGCATAGGTGATGTCGTTGAGGGCGGTGCGGGCAACGACCCGGCCGGCCGGGCCGATGGTGCCGCTGATGCCGTTATTGGCGACGCGCACGAGCGGCAGCCCCTCTTCGATCGCGCGGGTGCGGGCGATCGCGAAATGCTGGTAAGGCCCGGAACTGCGCCCGTACCACGCGTCATTGGTCACATTGAGGATCCATTTCGGCCGGTCGTTCTCGTCGACGACCTCGCCGGGGAAGATCGCCTCATAGCAAATGATCGGCGAGAACGGCGGCAGGCCGGGGAGCGCGATCGTGCGCCGCCCCGGTCCGGCGCTCAGATCCACCGCGCCCGGCGTGATCTTGTCGACCGGCAGGAATTTGTGAAACGGCACGTATTCGCCGAACGGCACGAGATGCGCCTTGTCATAGCGGGCGCGGATGGCGCCGCGGTCGTCGATCGCCTCGATGCTGTTCCATATGCGCAGCGGCGCGATCCCCGGCGGCGTCGCGCGCAGCGCGCCGGTAATGATGTAGCCTCCCTGCGGGGCGATTGCCGCAATCGCGGCGCGATGCGGCAGGTCGCGCCCCAAAAAGTACGGCGCAGCGCCCTCCGGCCAAATGATTGCCGCCAGTTTGTGCCGTGCCGGCGCCTTGCTCAAATCGATCAGCCGCTGCAGTTCCGCGGCGGCGGCGGCCGGCGTCCAGTCCATGATCTCCGACTGCGACGGCTGTACCAGCCGCAGCCAGACGCCGGTCATCCGGGTCGGCGCGAGATGGAGCCGCACCGCACCGGCCGCCATCGGCAACAAAATCAGCAGCGCCGCGGCAATCCCCGGCGCAGCGCGGCGGGCCTGCGGCATCGGCGCCAGCGTCGCGGTTCCGAGCAGCGCCGGCAGCGATGCAGCGAGAACGGTGAGAAAGCTCAACCCGTAGATGCCGCACCATGCGGTCGTTTGCAGCATCGCGATGGCGCCCGGAAA
>Ga0335074_10014359_pt1 | contig 11119 bp, 8 predicted proteins | sample Lox_Sample_23_FD_206715 | JGI IMG/M metagenome (GOLD analysis project Ga0335074, IMG submission 206715) | Soil microbial communities from Loxahatchee National Wildlife Refuge, Florida, United States - Lox_Sample_2.3 | ecosystem: Environmental > Terrestrial > Soil > Wetlands | place: USA: Florida... | reverse complement strand
TGATGCCGTCGAAGCGGTCGATCTCCTGAATGCCCGTGGGTGAGGTCACGTTGATCTCGGTCAGCCAGTCGCCGATGACATCGATGCCGACGAAGATCATGCCCTGGCTCTTCAGCATCGGGCCGATGGCGGCACAGATTTCGCGATCACGCGCGGAAAGCGTGCATTTCTCCGGACGCCCGCCGACATGCATGTTGGAGCGCGCCTCGCCTTGCGCTGGCACGCGGTTCACCACGCCCATCGGTTCGCCATCCACCAGGATGATGCGCTTGTCGCCCTGCCGCACCGCCGGTTCATAACGTTGGAACATCAGCGGTTCGCGCGAGCGCGCGAAATGCATTTCCAGGAGTGCCGCGAGGTTCTCGTCGTCCGGCTTGATGCGGAACACGCCGGCACCGCCGTTGCCGAACAAGGGCTTGACGATGATGTCTTTGTGTTCCTGGCGGAAGGAACGGATGGCTTCCAGGTCCCAGGTGATCATGGTGGGCGGCATCAGATCGGGGAAATGCGTGACCAGCAGCTTCTCCGGCGCGTTGCGGACGGCAGCGGGATCGTTCACCACCAGCGTTCCGGGCTGGATGTGCTCCAGCAGATGAGTGGCGGTGATATAGGCCATGTCGAAGGGCGGGTCCTGGCGCATCAGCACCACGTCCATGGTGCCCAGATCCAGCCACGCCGCCTCGCCGAATTGGTAATGCGCGCCATATTTGCGTTCGACCGTCACGGGGCGGGCACGCGCGGCAAGGCGTTCCTCACGCCGTGCGCCCTGGCGTTGCACGCCCTCGCGCAGGGCCATGTGGCGGACTTCGTAATGCCACAGGGCATGGCCGCGCTTCTGCGCCTCCAGCATCAGGGCGAAGGTGGAGTCTGCATCGATGTTGATGGCCTCGATAGGGTCCATCTGGACCGCGACCTTGAGCTGCCGAGCCATGTCCGCCCCTCCTGTTGTGCGGCAGCCTGTCTAGTGAGAAGCGGGCCGGGGGGGAAGGTGGCGGGCGGGCGTTCGTCGGGCGTGCGAGGCGTCACAGCTGGATGGTGACGGACGCGGTTTGAGATGGCTGGTGCCCGCTGTCGGGGAAGCATGCGCCGCGCATCCAATGTTATTGGCGGGATCGTCAGCGGCGCACGGTCTCGTTCAGGGATGCTTCCGGACCGTCGGTGCGCGTTCCCGCGGGAGATTGCTTCGTCGCTTCGCTCCTCGCAATGACATGGCGGGAGGGGGGTGGGCGCGTCCGCCTACATCATGCGCGTGTACATATTGAACAGGATCCACAGCATCCCTGCGATCATCACGGCCAGCAACGAGCCGGAGAAGATCATCAGGTACAGTTCCTCGCGTTTCTCCGGGCTCAGGTCAACGTGCAGGAAAAAGCGCACATGCACACAGATCTGCACCAATCCCAGCACGCCGATCGTCCACAACGCCGCCATCATCGACAAAGTGCCCGCGGCCACCAGGGCGAAGGGAACAATGGTCAGGATCGCCGCCAACGCGAACCCCATCTGGTACCCACGCAAATCATGCCGATAAGCATCAGCCCTGCTCTGCTGCTTCTGGGGCGACATCAGGCGAGCCCTCCAAGATAAACGACCGAGAAAATTCCCACCCAAATCAGGTCGAGGAAGTGCCAGAACAAGGCCAGGCGGGCGATGCGCGATTTGGCGATGTCGGTCAGGCCGGTGCGGCCGATCTGGATCAGCATCAACACCAGCCAGATCGAGCCGGCAGTGACGTGGGCTCCATGCAGCGGCACCAGGCCGAAGAAAGCCGACAGGAAGCCGGAACGCTGCGGCACCGCACCCACGGCGAACATGTGGGCGAATTCGTGGATTTCGAACCCCAGAAACACGAGGCCGAGTGCCAGCGTCACCACCATCCAGAACATCACCCGGCGCACACCGAGATCGTACTTGATGGCCAGCGTCGCCATGCCGAAGGTGAAGGTGCTGGTCAGCAGGGCGGCGGTTTCCATCGCGGCGCCGGGGAGATCGAACAAGTCCTTCGGCCCGGGGCCGCCGGCGAAGGACATCGGCGTCAGCATCGTCACATAGGTGGCGAACATCAGGCCGAAGATGACGAGGTCGCTCATCATGAACAGCCAGAAGCCGGACAGCGCGCTGGCGGCGGGATCATGGTCGTGGGCGTGATCTGCGACCAGGGTCATCCCGGGCGGGGAAGCGATGACGCTCATTCGGCGGCCTCCTGGAAATACTCGTTCGCGGCGACGCCGTGGTTGCGGGGATCCCATTCGTGCTCACGCGTCACCGGCGTGACCGCGCGGACTGCTTCAAGCCAGGCCTGATATTCCCGGCGGACCTGCGCGGCTGGGATGGTGACGGCGCGACGATCGCCCGTCAGGCCACGTCCGACCAGTGTGACCGCGAGCACCGCGAAGGAGAGGATCGCGAGCCACCACATGTACCAGACCAGGCCAAAGCCCAGCGCGGTGCCGAACACGGCGGTGATGATGCCGACCCAGGTATCGCCCGGCAGATGGATGTCGGAGAAGGATACCGGCTCCTGATAGCCAAACCCGGCTTCCTTCGCGACGGCGAAGGCATCGACGGCGTGGATATGGGGAATGACCGGGAAATTATAAGCAGGCACCGGCGACGGCGTGGCCCATTCCAAGGTTCGCGCGTTCCAGGGATCTCCGCCGATATCGCGGGTCTTCTCGCGCTCGCGGATCGAGACCAGGATCTGCATGACCATGCAGCCGAGCGCCAGCGTGACGATGGCGCCGCCGATTCCGGCGATGACCAACCAGGGCTGGTAGGCGGGGTCAGTGTAGGACACCGTGCGCCGTGTCATCCCCATCAGACCCACGGCATAGAGCGGGAAGAAGGCGAGAACGAAGCCGACGATCCAGCAGAACGCGGCGGCATAGCCCCAGCGCTCGTTCAGGCGGAAGCCGAAGACCTTTGGGAACCAGTAGGTGTAGCCCGCCAGCATGCCGAACAACGTGCCGGGGATCAGCATGTTGTGGAAATGCGCGACCAAGAACAGAGTATTATGGACCTGGAAATCGACGGGCGGGTTGGCAAGGATGATGCCGGTCAGGCCGCCAAGCACGAACAACACCATGAAGGCTATCGTATAGACCATCGGCACGCTGAAGCGGATGCGGCCGCGGTACATCGTCGCCATCCAGTCATAGATTTTGACGCCGGTGGGGATGCCGATCAGCATGGTGGCGATGCCGAACACGGCGTTGACGTCGGCGTCCTGCCCCATGGTGAAAAAGTGGTGCAGCCATACGCCGAAGGACAGGAAGCCGATCGCCATGGTGGCGATCACCAGCGTGGGGTAGCCGTAGAGCCGCTTGCCGGAGAAGGTGGAGACCACTTCGGAAAAGACGCCGAATGCCGGCAAAATCAGGATATAGACCTCGGGGTGGCCGAACAGCCAAAACAGGTTGGCATAGTTCATCATGTTGCCGCCGAGGGCATTGGTGAAGAAGTGGAATCCCAGATAGCGGTCGGCGGCCAGCATCATGGTTGCCACGGTCAGCGGCGGCATGGCGAAGACCATCAATAGCGAGGTGCAGAGCGCGTTCCAGGTGAACAGGGGCATGCGCATCAGGGTCATGCCCGGCGCGCGTTCCTTGAGAATCGTCACCACGAAATTGATGCCGGTGAGAGTCGAGCCCAGGCCGGTCAGCGTCAGGGCCCAGATCCAGTAATCAGGCCCGGCGCCAGGCTGGAAACCGACCTCGGTATAGGGCGGATAGCCGGTCCAGCCGCCGGTGGAGAACTCGCCGAAGACGAGCGAGATCATCACCAGCATGGCGCCGGCGACGGTGAGGCCCAGGCTGAACGAGTTCAGCATCGGGAACCGGACATCGCGGGCGCCGATCTGCAGCGGCACGACGAGGTTGATCAGTCCGGTCAGGAACGGCATGGCCATGAAGAAGATCATGATCGTGCCGTGGGTCGAAAACAGCTGGCCGAAATGGTTGGCGGAGAGGAAGCCGCCGTGGAGTCCGTCGGCCTGCTGGGCCTTCATCAGCGCGCCTTCTATCGTGCCGCGCAGCAGCATGACCAGCGCGACCACGATATACATCACGCCGATCTTCTTGTGATCGACGCTGACCAGCCAGTTCGACCACAGCGGGCCCCACAGGCGGAACCAGGTCAGCACCGCCAGGGTGAATGCTCCGCCGACGATCACCGCCCAGGCCGCGCCGGACAGGATCATGTCGTTCATGCTCGGGTGGAGGAAGGCCTGCAGGAAATCGAGGGAATCCAGGTTGAGCCGGCCGAACACCGTGGACCACATGGCTTGTGACATGGCTGGGGTACTCACTTGCTGGGCATCATGGCGTTGTGGCCGGTCATGCCGGTCATGCCGGTCATCGTGACGCTGTTGCCGGCCATACCCGGCATCCCGGCGCCGGCGACAGCCGTACTGGCAAGTTTGGCGTCGTAGACGGTGCTGCCCGGCTGCTGTGCCCGCAGGATTGGTTTGTCGCCGTGGTACCGCATTACGATGTTCATAAAGAGATCGGGCGAGGCGTTGTTGAAGAACGTCACGTCCTTCGGCATCGACGGATTGCCGAAATGTGTACGGACCTGCCCGGGTGTCGAGCTCTTGCCCAGAATATTATAGTTCGACGCATTCAGGGCGGCGCCGTTCTGCTGCACGTCCTTCACCCAGTGGGAAAAGTCCTGGGACGTCATGGCGACGGCCTGGAAATGCTGGGCGTCAAAACCGTCGCCGTTGTACTGGGTGTTCATGCCCTCGAAATCGCCGGTGTGGGCGGCAGCGAGGTTCAGTTTCGTCACCATGCCGGGCATGGCGTAGATCTGCCCGCCGAGCGCGGGGATCATAAAGGACTGCATCACCGTGTCGGTGGTCAGCGTCATTGACACCGGGCGGTCCTGTGGGAACGCCATCTCGCCGACGGTGGCGATGTGGTAGTCGGGGTAGATGAACAGCCATTTCCAATCGAGGCCGACGACCTGAACGCGCAGCGGCGGCTTGTTCGAAGCAATCGGGCGATAGGGGTCGAGCTGGTGGGTGTAGATCCACGTGAAGACGGACAGCACGACGACGATCGCCACGGGGACCAGCCACATCGACCATTCCAGCGCGAGGGAAAAATCCCAGTTCGGGGCGTAGCGGGCCTTGGTGTTGCCGTAGCGATAGCGCCAGGCCAGCAACGGCACGCCCACAATCACGGGGGCGACGACGATCAGCGTGACCAGCGTGATCAGCCACAGGTAGTGGTACTGCAGGACGGAGACCGGGCCGTCTGGCGTCAGGAAGCTCTGGCGCTGGTCGGCGCAGCCGGACAGCAGCAGGGCTGATGCCGTGAGGGATGTCCACGCGGGGGCGGGGCGCCGGGACAGATTGGGTGTTGGGGGCTTGGGTGTTGGGCGCCTGCGAGGAGTGGGCGCGGGATGCGCGCTGACCGACCGTACGCGGGTTGCCGCGGCACGGTGCTTGCCGATAGACATGCGACCACCTTTATTGCACCGCAGCATGAGGGAAGCGGATAGTCATTACATGCAATTTATCAAATTGCATGTATTTTGCTTGCCTTACTGCATGGGAGCCAGATGGAGCCAATTCCGGAAAATGGCAACCAAAAATATATGTATTGCCCTTCATACGGATATGAGCAGGGTGCATGGAGGCGTAGGCCCAACACGCCGGTGACGCGGCGCGGCAGTGCCGCCGCGGTTTGAATTTTCTCTTGTCGCGGATGCGCGGCATTGCGGTTGCACGGGCTACCGCGCCGGTCCAGCCGCATGCCACCCAGGTCGCCACGCCCGCATGGGCGGGGACCGTTCCTGTTTCCCGCCTAGACCACGATGCTGGACAGCGCCGGCGCCTCGGCCAGCAATGCCGAGACCGTCTGCAGGCCCCGCAACAACTCCTCTGCTGTCGCGGGCACGCCCAGTCCCAGGCGCACCGCCTCCGGCCGCGCCGACACGGCGAAGGCGTCGCTTGCCACAACGCCGATGCCCGCCGAGAGCAAGCGCGGCACGAACTCCGACCGGGGCCAGGCGGGCGGCAGTTCCAGCCAGACATGGAACCCGTCCGGCGCGATATGCGTCCCGTCACGCGGCAGCAACTCCCGGGCGAGCATGCGCCGCAGCTCGGCTTCGCGGCGGATTGCCTCCAATACCGCGGCGGCCGTCCCGGTCTCGATCCAGCGCGTGGCGATTGCCGCCGTCAACGGCGACGCCAATGACGCGGCGGCACGGATGCCGCCCGCCAGCCGCTGAGCCGGCCAACCCGGGGGCAGTACCAGGTAGGCCATCCGCAATGCCGGTGCGAGGCATTTCGCCAGGCCGGCAATGTGGTACACCAGATCGGGTGCCAGCCGCGCCAGCGGCGGGACAGGATCCCGAGGCAGCATGCCATAGGCGTCGTCTTCGATGATCGCGATCCCATGCGCGCGGGCGATCCGGATCAGCGCCTCGCGGCGCGCCAATGGCATTGTCGCTGTCGTGGGATTGTGCAGCGTGGGGTTGCAGTACAGCAGCTTCGGCCGGTGAGTCCGGCACGCTTCCTCGAAAGCGTCGGGAATGATGCCCTCGCGATCGATCTCGATGCCGATCGGGCGCATCCGCAGATGCGCCAGGACTGACAGTACCCCCGGGAATGTCAGGGCCTCGGTGCAGATACTGTCACCGGGTTCCACCAGTGCCGCCAGCAGCGCCAGCAGCGCACCACGGGCGCCGGGCATGAGGACAATACGCTCAAGGGCGATCTCGCCGAGCTTGTGCGCGAGCCACAGCAAGCCGGCATGCTGGTCGCGCCGCGTACCGCCCGGTTCCTGATAGCGCAGCAGAAGATCGATGCCGTCGGTATGTTCTAGCGCGGCGATGTCGCTCCACATACGCGCCGCCAGTTGCCTGTCGTCGAAGCGGGGCGGCAGGTTCATGCTCATGTCGATGGCGCCGCCGCGGGCCAGGGAGGCGGACACTGCCGTCCTTGGGCGCACATACGTCCCTTGCCCGACCCTGCCTTCGATCAGGCCGCGCTTGCGGGCCTCGGTATAGGCGCGGGTGACGGTGGTGAAGTCGATGTCCAGCGCATCCGCCAGCGTGCGTTGCGGCGGCAGGCGCGCGCCCGGGCCCAGCCGGCCGGACAGGATGTCCTCGGCGAGGGCGTCGGCGATAGCCAGATAGACCGGTCCTGCTCCCTTCGCGATCTGCGGCACCCACGCAGGATCGCCTTCTCCCGTTCCTCTCAACGGGCACCTCCCGGGTAATCTGTTGTTGTTTCGTCCGCGCGGGCTGCGAGGGCGGCCGGCGAGTCGCCGACGCAATCACGGCGCGGCGTGGCAGAATGAGCGGAAATCAATGTCCAGGCAATGTGCCAGCGTTACCATGGCTTGTCCGGAGCCATCAAAGTTGCGGAACGGCGCTGGGTCGCTTACTCCGCCGCCACCGCGACCACATCGGCCCTTGCCGACGCCCGGGCGGTACCCATGCACAGCAGGCTGCCCAGCAGCAGCGCGGCCACCAGGATCAGCACCATCTCCGGGTGGTGATGGTCGATCAGCGCACCGAACGGCACGGGAGTCAGAGCGCTGCCCAGCGGCAGCCCGGCGCTGACAAAGCCGAACACTTTGCCGATCTGCCCGGGTGGCGACGCATCCTTCAGCATCACGTCGCGCGGCGTGCGGCTGGCGCCCAAGGCCAGGCCGGAGACGAACATCAGCCCGATCACCGCCGGCGCCGGCAGCAGCAGGACCGCGACCACCAGTACCAGGACAGCGGAGACGATCGTCAGGCTTACCGCGAACCCCTGCACGTGTGCGCGGTGGGCATCGGCGAACCATCCGCCCAGCAACACACCGCAGGTGCTGCCGGCCATGTATCCGGTCAGCGCCGCCGAGGCGATCGCCAGGTCCATCCCCTTCACCGCGTGCAGCACGGTGATCAGCCAGGCCTGCACGCCCGCGCCCGCCATCGATCCCAGCAGATAGAAGCCAAAGAACAGGAGCATGGTGCGCGAGAGCAATACGGCGCGGCCGGTGAGGGCCTCGCCTGCTTGCGTGGGGTCGTGGCGCACCTGGTCCTTCAGGATCGCGCTTTGCAGCAGGATCGCCAGCACGACCGGAATGCCGACCAGGCCGACCAGCAGCAGGCTTGAGCGCCAGCCCATGGTGACGGCGAGCAATGCCATGACAGGCGGCCCCGCGGCGAAGCCCAGATTGCCGCTGAAGGTGTGCAGGGCGAAGGACGCGCCCATGCGGTCGTGGTCCACCGAGCCGGAAATGATCGCGTAGTCGCACGGATGGATGACCGAGTTGCCGATGCCGGACAGCGTCGCGAGGGCGAGAATCTGCCAGAAGCTGGTGGCCATCCCCATCGCCGCCATCGACAGGCACATCAGCAGCGTGCCGCCCACCAGGAAGACGCGCGCGCCCAGGCGGTCCACCAGGAACCCGACCGGTGTCTGCAGGATCGCGGTGGTGCCGGACATCAGCGCGACGGTCAGGCCCAGCTCGGCGAAGGTGACGCCGAACGACTTCTGCCACGCCAGGAACAAAGGCGGCAGGCACAGCACGTAGAAATGGGAGAGGAAGTGACCGTTACCGATCAGAAAGTTGACGCGGGTCGTGCGGCTCAGGACCATCGCGCGGGCGTCCCCGAGATGAATTATCCGCAACAATGGAAGCCGGATTACCTGGCGTCAATGAAGGCGCAGCCGCATGGACGATTTGCCGGCGCTGAGCCTGCCACAGCTTCTCGCGGCGCTGTGAGGCCATCGCGGCGGGTTCGCGCGAGGCGCGGCGGTCTGCTGCGGGCCCGCGTCACGATGGTTGAGGCCGCGGTGCTGACGTTCGACGTGGCCCCTGCAGCGCGCCGGGTAGCGCCCCGGGTGGCGCCCCGGCACAAACGCTTTACCGGCGGGCAGGGTTTGTCGAAGCCGGGCGCCGGCCGCGCTATCATGCCGATGGCGGCGACGCGCTGATCCTGCGCACGACGCTTCAGCAGCCTGGCCGCGACGCACCGAACAGGACGCAGCGGCCCCGACGGAATGGACACGGATGGACGGAGCACTTCAGGCGCCACTTGCGGCGCGCAGCGATCATTACGATGGCGAGCGATTCCTCAACCCGCACTCTCCCCATGGCAAGACCCGCGAAGACGTGCGCCGATGGCGGCGCACCCGCCGCAAGCAGCCTTGGCCGAAGCTCGTCGAGGACCCGGCGTTTCCGCCCCCCTGCCGCACCGGTGCCGGCCGCATCGCGGCCACCTTCATCGGGCATTCCACCTTCCTGGTGCAGGTTGGCGGCATCGCGGTATTGTTCGATCCTATCTGGTCGCGGCGTTGCAGCCCGGTGGCCTTTGCCGGACCACGCCGCGTGCGCCGCCCGGGCCAGAGCCTGGACGTCCTGCCCGCGGTGGACCTGCTGCTGGTCTCGCACAATCACTACGACCACATGGATCTGCCCACGCTGCGCCGCGTGCACGCGCGTTGGGCGCCCCCCACCGCGACCGGACTTGCCAACGCGCGCCACCTCGCGAAGGCAGGCGTTCGCCATGCCGTCGAGCTGGATTGGTGGCAAACCACGGAGCTTGCCGGAGCGCGCGTGACTTATGTGCCGGCACAGCATTTCTCGGCGCGCACGCTGCGTGACAGGAACCGCAGCCTGTGGGGCGGCTTTGTCGTCGAGGCTGGGGGCGCGACGGTCTATTTCGCGGGCGATTCCGGCTACTGCCCGCATTTCGTTGAGATCGGGCAGCGGTTCCGCCGCATCGATCTCGCGCTGCTGCCGATTGGTGCCTATGAACCGCGCTGGTTCATGCGCCAGCAGCACATGAACCCGGCGGAAGCGGTGAGCGCACACCGGGACCTGCGCCCGCGGCGCAGTTTGGGCATGCATTTCGGTACTTTCCAGCTTACCGACGAGAGCATCGATGCGCCGGTGCGCGCGCTGCGCCAGGCTCAGGCGCAGGCCGGCATCCCGGTGGAGGAGTTCGATGTATTGGGATTCGGCGAGACGCGGGAGTACGGGCCGGGCTGACGACGCGCCGGGCCGGGCTGATCACGCGATGGGCCGGGCTCGACGCCATGACTGCTAAGGGCTCGAGGCGGAATAAACGGTAGTGTCCTAATTTGGCGGCCGGTGGTTCTCTGCGATGGCGGCTAGGATTAAAAGCAGCGCCCCAGCGCACGACGACCAGACGAGAAATGCCGCTGCGAGCGCGTCTCGTTCGGGCACACCGAGCCGTCTACACAGTTCGTGCACCACCAGGACAAGTCCCAACGGCACGCCAACCGCAGCCGCCGCTCTCATCGCTGGCCATCCTCCCTCTGCCGATGCTCCGCCACGATCGCTGCGCGCACCGCATCCAACGGCGTCTTGATCGCCCCAAGTTGTAGCACCGCGAAGAACCGCCGCCGCTCGCTACCCTCGATTGGGCTGGACCAAGCGTAGGCACGGGTGGCCTTGGGGTGGCCGTCCAGGTCAAAGACATGCACCACGCCGTCCCAAACGGTTTGCCCCTGGAATTCCTCGTGCACCGGGACGGTCTGCACGAAGCTCGCGCGGCAGGCATGCTGGGATTCAACCGCCGCCTGAAGAGGCTCGCGGGAATCGGTATTTGTCAATGGGTTATCTCCACCGGTGAAGCGCTTCACCGGTGATGTCTCCCACCGGCGAGCGACCGCACCGGTGAAGCGTGGCCCATAGACTGGCTTTCACCGGTGGGCACTCGATGACGCCGGGGGAGCTCCGCTTGCGACCTTTCCGACGAGGCGCCATGCAGAAGCGCTACCCTTCTTCCCTGGAACGGGCTCTATTTCACCTCGGCTCTTTAGTGCTAGAAAAACATCTTTCATGACATTTTCCGAGCGGATTCCGCATAAGTCCCTCGCGATGGAATTTGTTATCTCCGGATGGGATTGCAAATAGTTCATGACCGCTTCGTGCGGCGAGGCCAAGGAAACGTGACGGATGTTCACTATGACCGAGTGTTGCTTCTCTAGCAGTTCTGGGTCTTTCAGCCGCATGCGTTTCATTGCAGCAAACGCGGTGTTGAGGCCCTCCCCAACGTCCTTATTCGGTGGATTAGGGAACTTATTAATTAATCTCACTATCTTGGGATTGCGAGCCGACTGCTCGTCTAGAAAGTTCTGCGTCGTCAC
>Ga0335074_10014358_pt1 | contig 11119 bp, 7 predicted proteins | sample Lox_Sample_23_FD_206715 | JGI IMG/M metagenome (GOLD analysis project Ga0335074, IMG submission 206715) | Soil microbial communities from Loxahatchee National Wildlife Refuge, Florida, United States - Lox_Sample_2.3 | ecosystem: Environmental > Terrestrial > Soil > Wetlands | place: USA: Florida... | reverse complement strand
TCCAGCGCGGCCGGGGTGAATTCGTCCAGGACGACGTCGAGCGGCCAGTTGTGCTGGCCGCTCCTCAGCTGCCCGCCGTACAACCGGGTGGCCGAGTACGCACAGCTCGCCTCCACGGCGCAGTCCAAGCACCGGTCCGCGGCCCCTTCCGGCTGATGGTCGCGGGTGAAGTGACTCAGCCGGCCGAAGCTCGACACGCGCTGCGGCGGCTGGCCCAGGATGTACTGCAGCCAGTCCAGGTCGTGACAGGACTTGGCCATCAGCATCGAGTTCGCCAGGTCAGCGCGGCGCCAGTTGCCGCGCACGAAGGAGTGCGCCTGATGCCAGAAGCCGACCGGCTCCAGATGCTCGACGCTCATGACCTCGCCGAGCCGTCCGGAATCCACGATGTGCTTCACCGCCGTGGTGTACGGGGTGTACCGCATCACGTGCCCGACCGCGAGCATCACCCCGGCGCGCTCGGCGGCCTCGACCATCCGGAGGCACGTCTGCTCATCGGGGGCCATCGGCTTCTCCACCAGGACGTGGTAGCCAAGCGCCGCGAACGCCTCGACAGGTTCGGCGTGCATGCGGTCCTGGGTGCAGATCAGCACAGCGTCAGCGAAGCGGTCACGCGCGGCGAGCTCGTGCCAATCTTCCGCGGCGTACGCCGTTCCGACGCCGTGCGCCGCGGCGAACCGGTCACGGCGGATCTGCCGCGGCTCTGCGACCGCCACGACGCGGGCTCGTGATGGATTCGCCAGCGCCCACCGGCCGTAGCCGGTACCCCGACTACCGGCGCCGATGACCGCAAGTGAGACAGCAGGCATGCCGATAGACCTACAGGCCGCCGGGCCGGGCGTCAACCGGGGCATCCTCCTGCAAAGGCTAATGCCGGCCCACCAGGCGACTGCGCTCCGATAACCGCACCATGCGGCAGCCATCGGCGGCTTCGCATCGGCGTGCGCACGCCCGAGCGAGTTCAGGATTGGGTCAGTGCGCTGTGATCGAGCCAGCGGTTGAACAAGATGGTCGCCGAGGCGGCCATCGACGAACTGGCACGGCCAAAGGCCCTGGCCAGTGACTCGAACCCGGTTTCGCCCAGCGCATTCCTGGCCGACTCGCGATACGCGGGAACGTACTGCCACTGGCTCAGCATGTGGCCGGTCACCTCGACGTGGAACTGGACTGCATACGCCACCTCACCGAACCGGAACGCCTGATTCCGGTAGGCGGCCGACGACCCGAGGTGGACACCGCCGGCGGGCACGTCGAAGGTATCCCCGTGCCACTGCAGCGCAGGGAAGTTCTGGTCGAGTACGGAAAAGACCGGGTCTGCTAGTCCCTCAGCGGTCAGCGTTACCGGCAGAACGCCGACCTCAGGCGCCGGACCGGCGCTGACCTTGGCGCCGAGGCTTGCGGCAAGCAACTGGGCGCCCAGACAAACGCCGAGGTACGGTTTCCCGGCTCGAACTGCCTGCGCTATCCACTGCTTTTCGCCTGCCAGCCAGGGATGGTGAACCTCGTCGTAGGCCCCCATCGGTCCGCCCATCGCCACCACTAAGTCAATGTCCTGCCAGTCGGGCAGCTCGTTGCCCTCGTCGATCTCGACTGTGACGATCGCGATGCCGCGTGCTCGAAGAAGATCCGCGAAGATCCCCGGCGGTTCACATCGGATGTGCTGCACCACGCATGCTCGTCTCACACCGGGCCCTCCCTCCCTGTAGCTCACTCCGCCGACGACAAGCACCGGGCGGCGCCGAGGTGGACCACCATGCGGACGGCACCGTCCGCACCTGCCCAGCGAGGTCGCTCCGGCCGCGCTGCGCGGCGAGCAGCCCATCCTCGCTGACAGCCTAGCCAGGCAATCCGCGCGGCCGCACCGCGCGAGTCATCCGCCCAGCGCGCGGCAAGCGGCAGAAGAATAGCGCTGGGGAAAGTATGTCGCCGGGCAGGTTGAGCCGTGGATATGGTCGCCGGGTGCCTGATGCGATCTTTGCCCACCCTCGCCTCGCGCCTATCTACGATGCCTTTGACGGAGACCGCAATGACCTGACGGCCTACCTGAACCTCGCCGAGGAACTTGGCGCGCAGCGTGTGCTCGATATCGGTTGCGGGACAGGATGCCTGGCGGTCCTGCTGGCTGACAGCGGCCGCACGGTCGCGGGCGTTGACCCTGCCCGGGCATCGCTTGAGATCGCGAAGTCGAAGGACAAGACCGCAACAGTTACCTGGATCCATGGCGATGCCACGAAGGCACCGGCGTTCGATGCTGACCTTGCGGTGATGACCGGGAATGTGGCGCAGGTCTTCATCAGTGATGACGACTGGAGCCAGGTTCTTCAGGCCATCCACTCCGCACTTCGCCCCCGCGGCTACCTCGCGTTCGAAACAAGGCGTCCCGAACGCCGGGCCTGGGAGGACTGGGCCGCTGACGCTGGTCCCGTCGTCCTCGATGTGCCGGGAAGCGGGGTAGTAGAGCAGCGTCGGGAGGTCACTGGCGTGAGCCTTCCATTGGTATCCTTCCGCTACACCTACACGTTCCTGGCGGACGGAGCGATCGTCACCTCGGACTCGACCCTGCGATTCCGCAGCCGCGATGAGGTGGAAGCAAACCTGACGATGCATGGCTACCGAGTGCTGGACGTGAGAGAAGCCCCTGATCGGCCAGGCCGCGAGTTCGTGTTCATCGCCGACCGCACGACGTGACTAACCAGGCAGCTCCAGAACGCGCTCACGTCGCGCCAGTTCGCGATTCCCGGCTGATTTGCCAGCCGACTGCCAAAATCATCGACCTGGATCGCGGCGGGGAACGGCACTACCTGAGCCATTTTTGGCTACCTGACCGTTTATCGCCATTGCTAGTTAAGGCTGTATATCGGCCTCCACCGGGATTATGGTTATTCCGATCAGGCCTGCGGGGACTGATCGGCACGCCACGCTTGGAGGGTCGTATGCGCTCGCGCAGGATCAAGAATTGGCTGGTCATCGGCGTTGTACCCGCGGCTGTCATGATGGGAATCAGCCCGGCTGAAGCGGGTTCCTCCGCCGCGCAAACTGCAAAAGGAGTCAGCGCAGCGGCTTTGGCCGGTGCAGTCGGAGGTCAGTACGTCGTCGTCCTGCGTAACCAGGACTCGAACCTGGGCGCCCGCTCACCCCTCAGGCAGGCGTCCGTACGCACCGAGCAGGCACCACTGCGGGCGCAGGTCCGATCCTTCGGCGGCCACGTCCTGGCGAGTACGACGCTCGTGAACGCCCTGGTCGTCAAGACAACTAAGACGGACGCGGAGAAACTAGCGGCAGACAAGTCTGTCGCCGAGGTCTTCCCCAACCAGCTCATCCCCGGCCCGCCGGAGCAGACCGCACAGGAGCCTGTCGTGGCCGGAAAGGCAGGCCCGGAGCTGTCTGGCGCTTTGTGCGGTACCGCCGCCCACCCGCAACTGAACCCGGAGGCGCTGGACAACATCAACGCCGTGAATCCGGGCGCCGACGGCGCCGGAGTGACGGTCGCGCTCCTGGCTGACGGCCTTAATCCGGCCAACCCCGACTTCCAGCGCAACCCCGCCTACGCCTCTCCGGGCTCGCCCGCGGGCTCGCCGGTCGTTACCGAAGAGGATTTCTCGACCGACGGCACGAACGCACCCACCGATGGTGAGGAGGCGTACATCGACAGCAGTTCTATTGCCGCGCAGGGCAACGAGACCTACGACCTGTCGCAGTACGTCAGCACCGCGCATCCGCTGCCGTCCGGCTGCGACATCAAGATCCGCGGCGTGGCTCCGGGCGCCAACGTCCTAGCGCTCAAGGTCTTCGCGCAGAACAACGACACCACGACATCCGGCTTCTTCCAGGCGATCAACTACGCAGTCGCCTCCGGCGCCAAAGTGATCAACGAGTCCTTCTCGTCTGACAACTTCCCTGACCTCGCCGCCGACGCAGTACGGATTGCCGACGACGCCGCCGTGGCCGCCGGTGTCACCGTCGTCGCGTGCTCCTACGACGCCGGGTACACCAACACGTTCAGCCCGCCGTCAACCGATCCGAACGTGATCAGCGTGGGCGCCTCGACGACCTTCCGCTCCTACGAGCAGGACACCTATGGCGGCGTGAACGCCCCCGGCGCGAACGGCCGGTGGGTCGACAACAACATCTCCAGCCTCTCCTCGGGCGGCGTCTCCGAGGCCGGCGGCACCCTGGACCTCGTGGCACCCGGCGACCTCAACTGGATCCTGTGTGACCCCAACGACACGCTGTTCTCCGGCTGCACCAACGAGAACGGCGCGGGTACGCCAATCCAGCTGTCCGGCGGGACGAGCGAGTCGTCACCGCTGACCGCGGGCGCTGCCGCCGACGTAATCCAGGCCTACGCGCAGGCCCACGGTGGCACCGACCCCTCGCCGGCGCTGGTCAAGCAGATCCTGATGAGCACCGCGACCGACATCGACGCCCCTGCCACCCAGCAGGGCGCCGGGCTGCTGAACGTGGCTGCAGCGGTCCGGCTTGCCCGGTCCATCGGTGCGGGCAACGCCTCGCCGGATGGCGGGCTGCTCGTCAGTCCCGGCCAAGTCAATCTGACGCAGAACCCCGGTGCCACGGCCACCAGAACCATCTCAGTCACGAACACCAGCTCGCGCCCCGTGACCGTGAACCTGTCCACCCGTGCCCTCACCGACCAGGTGCGCTCTGCCACCGGCTCGTTCTGCATACAGCCAGGAACCCCGACGGCCGACTGTCCGGCCAACACGGGCAGCTTCCAGATCTGGAGCGGCGTCACCGAGGTGTACCAGCTCGAGCACTTCACCGTCCCGGCCGCCTCCGGGGTCTCACGGCTGAGCTTCTCCGCGGACTACCAGGACACGGGACAGACGTCAGACCTGCACTTCGCGCTGCTAGAGCCGAACGGCACTTACGCGGGCTACTCGCTGCCCCAAGGCCTGGCCGACTACGGGAACGTCCAGGTGGCAAACCCGCCTCCTGGCCAGTGGACCGCCGTGTTCTTCACCGAGCAGGACGGCGCCACCACGGGTGGCATCGGCACCAGCGGGACCGTGCAATGGGATGCCGAGATGTCGCAGTACGCTCCGGCCGCGCCGATCAGCCCGAGCGCGCTCAGCCTGGCGCCTGGGCAGACCCGCACCGCGAGCCTGAGCCTGACCAGCCCGAGCGCAGCGGGTGACACCTCACAGTCGGTAGTGGTGTCCTCGGGACAGCACCAGACCACCGTTCCTGTGGTAGTGCGGACCGCGATCGCAACCAACAGCAAAGGCGGAACGTTCTCCGGAACGCTCACTGGCGGCAACGGTCGTGCATCCTGGCCGGCCCAGGAGAACGATTACGTGTTCAATGTCCCGCCAGGCACCCAAGCCATCCACGCCGACGTCACGCTCGCCAACGATCCGAACGACTTGCTGACCGCCTACCTGATTGACCCGAGCGGGCAGGACCTCGGCTACTCAACCAACGTGACCGTCAACAGTTCGGGTCAGCCCGAGAGCACGCTCTCGACCGACCTGTACCACGCAGACCCGCAGCCGGGACAGTGGACGCTGATCCTGACATGGGCCAACCCCGTCAGCGGCCTGGAGCTGTCCGAGCCGTTCACGGGGACGATCGCCTTCAACCAGGCGGACGTGCATGGCGACTTGCCCGTGCTTGCCAGCCTCAGGGCAGGGACGACCTACACCTACGACGTGACCGTTCACAACACCGGCTCGGCCCCGGAAGCATTCTTCGCAGATCCGCGGCTGCATTCCGACGCAACGCTCCCGCTACCCAACCAGAACGGGGCCGTCAACGCTGCCAACATGACCCTGCCGCTGCCGGCCAGCAGCGCTCCGGGTCCGTATTACTTCGTGCCGACGCAGACCAGCCAGCTGCAGGAGAGCCTCACCGGCAGCGTGCCCGTCGATTTCGACTCGGAGTACTTCCCCGGTGATCCCGACATCGAGGGCACTCAGTCGGGCGACGCGGCCAGCGCGACGCTCACCGAACCGGAAGTGAGCCCGGGGTTCTGGGACCTCAACCCGGACGAGGTAGGCCCTTACCCGGCCACAGGGGCGCCGACTGCCACGGCCTCGGCGTCGATGAAAGTAGTGACCCAGGCGTTCGACCCGGCCGTAACCTCGTCCACGGGCGACCTCTGGTCAGCGGTCAACGGCTTGTCGAGCAGCTACTCGCCGGTTTACGTCCCGGCCGGCGCCACGGCAACCATCACCGTTCAGATAACGCCGAGCGGTGCGGCAGGTTCGTTCCAGTCGGGCACGCTGTTCGTCGACGACGAGACCATCGCCGGCGTGGACGGAATTTACGACCTGCCGAATGGCGACGAGATCGCTGCGATCCCGTACAGCTACAAGATCACAGGGTAGACATCGGGGCCGACCCGCTACGCCGCCACCAGTCTCAGCGGACTGGGCCGGAGATTACCTGACGCCCATCGCCATGGGTCCGGAGGAAGGTGCGTCTGCGAGAGCATGTATTCACGCGCATAAGCATGCAGAGGGCCAGCTCGCTCTCATCGGCCCTGGCAGCTGCCGCGGCGCTGGCGAGATCCTCGTGGGAGCTGTGGCCGCTGGGCCCTAAATACACGTAACTAAGAGGGCGAGCTCAGCGAACTTCGGTGTACTCGCTGCGGTCCAGCTGCACAACGTCGGTGTAGTCGCTGCTATCCGTCGGCTCTGCGACGTCGGTGTACTGTCTGCGGTCCAGCTGCACGACGTGGAAGCTGTCCCTGAAGAGCAGTTTGCGCATGTGCTGCATCCCGGTCATGCCCGCGAGCGCGACAGCAATGGCCGCGGCGAGGACCGAGCCGCCAAACAGCGCGAGCCCGCCGACGACGTGTCCCAGCACCATCACGACCAGTGCGGCCAGCAGCGCCAACGGCACCGCCCCCACCAGCAACAGCGCGAGCAACGTCAGGGCGATCACGCCTCTACCCGATCTGTCCCGCGCCCGCTCTGCGTACCAACCGGTCATCACGCTCACCTCGCAAGACCCGGCGTCCGTCCATGGCCCGGGCCACCCGAAACCAACACGATATGTCGTGTCCTCTTCTTTATCAACGCGCCTCTCGATCAGAACGTTCCCGCAGCCGTCTGGCACGCTGACGACGCACGCGTGCTGGTGATGGTCACCCGTTATAGTGCCCGAGGTGAACGGGAATGCTCGGGCTAGGTCTTTTGGGGCGGTCGCCTCCGAGTACGACAAATGGCGCCCGTCGTACCCCCCGGCAGCAGTCGACTGGCTTGCGCCGTCTGCCCCGGCTCACGTCGCCGATGTCGGGGCAGGGACAGGGAAGATGACCGAACTCCTGCTCGCGCGCGGGCTCGACGTTGACGCTGTCGAGCCGGATCAGCGCATGCTGACGGTGCTAGGGCGTAACAACCTAGCTGCACACCTTCATCAGTCAGACTCCGAGCACATCCCAGTGCAGGACACGTCATTGGACGCTGTCCTGGTCGCTGACGCCTGGCACTGGTTCGAGCCCGAGCCCACGATCACAGAGATTCGCCGAGTACTCAAGCCGGGAGGCTGGCTCGGCCTGGTTTGGAATGTAGTCGCAGAGCCAGTGGAACCCTGGGAGCTCTTCGTCGCCGACGATTCAGACACCTACGACCGTCACAGCAAAGGCACAGTTGCCGGCCTGATCCGACGTCTGTCGTATTTCGACGGTGACGAGCTTCAGTTCAAGCAAGTCGACTGGGAATGGCACCTCACCCCGGAACACCGGGCATCCCTCCTCGCAACCACCTCCATGGCGATCGCCATGCCGGCCGAGGAGCGCGTCAACGCCATCAACCGGTCACGGACGGCACTTCAACAGGTATGCGAAGCGCACCGCAAGCAAGCAATGCCGATCCGACACATCGCTAGCTGTGTGCGGTGGACGCCGAAACTCTAACCTGGGTTAGCGGATTCGAGCGCATCACGGCCATCCGCTTTCGGCATGAACATTTGCGGGCAGTGTGGCGATACCGGAAGGACCAGGCAATGCAGGTTTTTCTCGAGACGCAGCGGTTGTTGCTCCGCCGGTTTAGCGCGGCCGATGCGGATTACCTTGTGGACTTGGATGCCGATCCCGATGTTATGCGATTCGTCACTGGCGGGATACCTACGTCCCGTGCCGAGATCGAGAATGAAGTCCTGCCCGCATTCCTCGGCTATTACGAGCAGTACGAGGGCTTTGGGTTCTGGGCGGTAATCGAGAAGGCAAGCAAGGAATTCCTGGGATGGTTCCATTTCCGGCCGCGCGCGGACGCCGTCCCCGGCGAGGTCGAGCTTGGTTACCGGCTGCGCAAGTCGGCCTGGGGGCATGGGTACGCCACCGAAGGGTCGCGCGCGCTGATCCGGAAGGGCTTCACTGAGCTGGGAGTACAGCGCGTTGTCGCGGAGGCGATGGCCGTCAATAAGGCCTCGCGGCGGGTGATGGAGAAGGCGGGCCTGCGGCTGACGCGGACCTTCCATCGGCGCTGGCCCTACCACATTGAGGGCGATCAGTTCGGGGACGTCGAGTATGCGCTCGACAAGGCCGACTGGCAGCTGCGGGACCAGGCGGCACCATTGAATTGTCCGCCAGCGTAGAACCGCAACAACGGGACTGACGATCCTTACCCGGGCTTCGGGGCCTGCGCTGCGGGTCATGCAGATGGAGTGCGGTCTGGGGCCCGCGATGACTTCCAGCAGGTCAAGCATCGTGGAGCGCTGTTCGCTGGTAAGGGGGCGAACAGGACAGCGGCAGCGAGCTCGCGCTGTTGCAGGAGCGCCTTCCGGGTGGTCGCGCCGCTGTCGCAGCGAGCAATGAAAACCCGCAGCCGTCGAGCCAGCGCCTGCCGCTGCCTTCTGCGGTCGCCAACCTGTCAACTCGGCATCAGCACGCGTGCCGGCCGCGGCGGATGCGACTCAACGGTTCGGACAGACTTCGGACTGCCCGCGGGTTCGGCACCGAATAAGTTGCGCGGCGCCGGGTAGCTGCGCGGCGTGGCGAGAGCGAGAACTGTAGCGGGGTATGCCATCCCCGGCATCATCGTGTTCTTCTTCTGGGTGGTGGTCGTGATTCTGGTCATCATCTTGCTGGCATTCATTGTGCACTGGGCCGGTGGCGGAGTACTCAACCTGAGGCTCGGTCACTTCCTCTTGAATGTCGGGTTCACCTGATAGGCAGCGACCACCGTCCCCGGCTCGAGTTTCAGATGCAGCTCAGCAGCCAGGTCGAAGGGACCAGGCCGTAACGTTCCTGCGTCCGGAACGCCGCGATGCGCGCCTTGGCTGGCACCCGCGCCGGGTCAGCAAGCTGCGGGATCGCAACGCGCTTTCCGTCGGCGGCATAACGCCAGCCGTGGTAAGCGCACACGATCTCATCGTTACTGACAGTGCCCAGCGACAGCGCCGGGCCCCGGTGCACGCACACGTCCGACATCGCCCGGGCACTGCCGTCGTTGCCGCGCACCCTAGGGCACGTGATCCACGAGTGCCGCCGCACCGCCAAATCGACGCGGATGGACACCCCACGGGCGCAGATCTCGAGGATTCGATCCGCACCAACCAGCCATCGTCGATCGGGTTGCTGGCGGTCGAGCGGAAGGCCGCTCATGACGTCATCGGCGAGACCGAGCGCAAGGAGGTGAATGCGGTCCACGGGACCACCCTGTTCACCACAAGAAGGCTCTGACGCACCCGATGTCGGCCTTGAGGGTGGCTCCGAACAGCGCCCGCAGACGTCAACCAAGTGTGGAATCCACAGTTTGCGGCTGCCATGCGCAGGCCCTTGGAGCCGGACGTTTCCCTCCCCGATGTCGTCCTCAGCAGCTGACCGCGGGCGGCCGGATGGCTCATGACCTGGTCGCATACATCAGCCGCACCGTTAGCCGTGCGATGCACGCTGCGGGCTCTCCGCTCAGGCTGCGCACCAGGACGACGCCGCCCGCGCCGGTGACTGGAATGTAGGTGTCGCGCTGACCGGCCGGCAGTTCGACGTCCCTGACGGCGGTTCCGAGCTCAACCTGCAGCGTTGTCGCGGGGCCGGAGTACGAGAGCTGGATGATCCATGCGTCGCGAAAGACATAAGCGCTGAGCGGAATCCTCGTCGCGGCCGACCGTACCGGCCAGCATGCCCTTGAGCCTGCAGGCCGGATGCTCGACGCGCCGATATCGACCACCGGCCGCAGTCTCCCCCGGCTGTCGAACATCATCAGGCTGGTGACGGCCCCCTTGGGAACTGTCACGAACCGGATCCCGGCACTTTCCGGCGCGAGCGGCCCGAGGACGACTGACGTTTGCGTTACCGAACCCCGGAACCCGGCATACATCACGTACCACGGAGTGGGCGCCGACAGGATCACGGTGCCAGGCCTCGCGCTAGCTAGCGCCGACCGGGCAGTGTCGATGTACGAGCGCGTCCTGGCGCTGGACGTGCTGCTGAGGTAGGTGACTCCGGACCAGATCGAACCCGCCAGGAACGCTCCGGTCAGGGCGAACGCGCCGACCGCCAGCGGCACCGACCGCGGCCGTCTCACGCGGTAGGGATCCTGCTCGCCCCTGACAGGCCAGAACGCCAGCCCGACACAGACAGCGAGCACGGGTGCTGAGTCGGCCAGGTAATACGTGTCGGCACCCAGCAAGCTGGCGGGTAGCTCGGTCAGCCGCGCGATCGCGACCGGTGCGAAATCGGCCAGCAGCAGCCATCCGGCCAGAATGAGCCAGGACCGCAGCGCATGCCGCCGGTACCACAGGGTCGCACCGACGATGAGTGTGGCCAGCACCCAGGTGACCTGGGTTAGTGCGGGAGCCTCGGCTGCGAAACCGTAGTCGCCGCCGGGCACAAACCAGCGCCATGGTCCGCCAACTGCGGCCGGAACGAAGCCGACCCGGAGCATGGCCGCAGCCAGCGACAACACGCTCGAGACGTCTCTCGGGTTGATCGGCTGCTGGGATGATGTCTGCAGCTTGATCACGAAGAGGACGAGGTAGGCGGCGGTCAGGACCCCGTAGATCGTCCAGGCTCGCCGGAAACTCCGGAGGGTCCGCCTGGCGGCGGCCAGCCTGCGGCCGGGCACAAGATATGCCGAGGTGAGGGCGAAGAGTACAAGCGGCACGAGGGCGCCCTGCACGTCGAACAGCAGACCTGCACCGAGCCACACGGCCG
>Ga0335074_10014357_pt1 | contig 11119 bp, 10 predicted proteins | sample Lox_Sample_23_FD_206715 | JGI IMG/M metagenome (GOLD analysis project Ga0335074, IMG submission 206715) | Soil microbial communities from Loxahatchee National Wildlife Refuge, Florida, United States - Lox_Sample_2.3 | ecosystem: Environmental > Terrestrial > Soil > Wetlands | place: USA... | reverse complement strand
GCGGCCAAGGCGCGGCTGTCGCGCGAGCTGGTGAAGCTCGACGATCACGTGCCGCTGCCCTGCCCGCTCAGCGAGCTCGCGGTACAGCCGATCGACCCTGATGTGCTGCTGCCATGGCTCCGGGAGATGGAGTTCCGCACGCTCGGCACGCGGATGGCGCAGCGCCTGGAGGGCGCCGCGCCGGCGACGGTCGAGACCCCGGCGGCGAGCGAGCCGGTCATTCCCGAAATCGCGCCGTTTGGCGACGAGCGCAAATACGCGCTGATCGATACGCTCGAAGGCCTCGACCACTGGATCGAAGCGGCCGAGGAGGCTGGGTTTGTGGCAATCCACCCGGCGCCTGGGCTGGCGGGCATAGCGCTGGCCCTGGCGCCGGGGCTGGCCGCCTACGTGCCGCTCGCGCGGCAGCCGGCGGGCGGACAGGCGAGCCTCGATCTTACTGCCCCTGGGGCTGCACTCGGCGCCAATGCGCTGCAGGCGAGCGAGGTGCTGGCACGGCTGAAGCCGCTTCTCGAAGACCGTTACACCCTGAAAATCGGTCATGACATGAAGGGTGCGGCGCGTCTCTTGCTGCGCCACGGCATCCGCATCGCACCCTATGACTGCACGATGCTGATGTCTTACGTGCTCGACGGCGGCCAGTTCGACCACGACATCGGGGAGCTCGTCAGCCGCGCCGCGGGACACAGCCTCCAGCCGCTGAAGGCGCTGGTCGGCAGCGGCAAGAGCCTGATCCCGTTCGCCGAAGTGGCACCGGAAGCGGCACGTGACTTCGCCGCCGAGCGCGCCGACGCGGCGTTGCGCCTGCACGCATATTTGAAGGCGCGGCTCGTCGCTGAGCATATGGATGCGTTCTACGAGACCGTCGAGCGGCCGCTGGTGCCGACCGTCGCGGCCATGGAACACGCCGGGATCAAAGTCGACCGCGGCGCGCTCGGCGAATTGTCGACCGACTTTGCCAAGCGCATCGCCGAGATCGAAACGTCGATCTATCGCGATGTCGGCAACGAGTTCAACATCGGTTCGCCCAAGCAGCTCGGCGATGTCCTGTTCGACAAGCTCAACCTGCCCGGCGGCAAAAAGGGCAAGACCGGCGCCTACGGCACCGACGCCTCGATCCTCGAGCAGCTGCAGCCGCTGCACCCAGTGCCAGGCCGGGTGCTCGAATGGCGGCAGCTGACGAAGCTCAAATCGACCTATGCCGACGCGCTCGTCGATGAGATCGACGCGGACGACCAGCGCGTCCATACCACCTACGCATTGACAGTCGCGGCCACCGGTCGATTTTCATCGAACGATCCGAATCTGCAGAACATTCCGGTGCGCACCGAGGAAGGCCGCAAAATCCGACAGGCCTTTATCGCCGAGTCGGGCCATGTGCTGCTGTCGGCCGATTACAGCCAGATAGAGCTGCGCCTCGCGGCGCATGTCGCCGATATCCCATCGCTGAAAGAGGCGTTCCTCGCCGGGCACGACATCCACGCGGCGACCGCGAGCGAAGTCTTCAACGTGCCGCTCGACGAAATGACGCCGTTGATCCGCCGGCGCGCCAAGGCGATCAATTTCGGCATTCTCTACGGGATCAGCGCATTCGGGCTCGGCAACCAAATCAGCGTGCCGCAGGCCGAGGCGAAGGCCTATATCGACCTCTATTTCGAGCGCTTCCCCGGCATCCGCGCCTACATGGAGCGGATCAAGGCCGAGTGCCGCACCGCCGGCTATGTCGAGACGATCTTCGGCCGCAAATGCTTTATCCCCGGCATCCGCGACGCCAACCCGGCGCGGCGCATGGGCGCCGAACGCCAGGCGATCAACGCGCCGCTGCAAGGCTCGGCCGCCGACATCATCAAGCGGGCGATGAGCCGCATCCCGGCGGCGCTGCACGCGGCCGGCCTCAGCGCTCGGATGCTGCTCCAGGTACATGACGAGCTCTTATTCGAGACCCCGGAGGACGAAATCCAGGCCACTGCTTCGCTGGTCAAGGAAGTGATGGAAGGCGCCTGCGCGCCGCACTGCGAATTGTCGGTGCCACTCGTCGTCGAGACCGGTTGGGCCAAAACCTGGGACGCCGCGCATTAGAGAGCAATTGCCGGGAAGATATGCCGCGCGTCCCGCCTCATGTTTGCAGCAGCAACATGAGGAGCCCAGCGATGAGCTTTCGCATTACCGGCCTGCAGGCCGAAAATTTCGCGCCGCTGTTCGCGATGTCCGACGCGGAATTAGCCGAGCGCGGCGCTGTTCGGCGGATCGCGGACGAGCGCGAGCCCGGATACCCTTGCCGCATCAGCCTCACCGACTCACGGCCGGGCGACGAGCTGATCCTCGTCAATTACGAGCACCACCCCGTCGCTTCGCCCTACCGGATGCGTTTCGCGATCTATGTCCGGCGCGGCGAAAAGCAATTCGACGCGATCGACGAGGTGCCTGCGCAGCTTCGCAGCCGCACGCTGGCGGTGCGCGCCTTTGACAAGGACGCGATGATGGTCGGCTGGGAGTTGATCGAGGGGCGTGAGCTGGAGCCGGCGATCGACCGGCTTTCGCCGATCCGCGCGCAGCCTATCTGCACGTTCATTTCGCCGCGCCGGGCTGCTACGCCGCGCGGGTCGATCGGGTGAATTAGCCCCTACGGCACCACCCGCCGCACGATGGCCTCGACCACCGGCAGCGCGACGCCATGCGCCCGCGGGCCGAGCCCGAGCGGCTTCAGCAGCATCTGCACACACATGCGATGCGGGAAGTACCGCTGGATCAGCGGCCGCGAGGCGCGGCGCAGCTGGCGATAGAGCCGCTCGTCAAACGGCCGGCCAGGATGGCGGGCGCGATAGATATGGCTCATCGCGATGCGGCTGTCGGCGCCGTCGATCATCATCAGCCGGGCCCACAGCGCCCGCGCGATGCCGACGCGACGTTGGCCTTCGCGCGCCTGGTATTTCTTCAAATAGCGGTAGAAATGCTTGTAATGGCTGACCTCGTCATCGGAGATGTGGCGGGTCAGCGCCGACAGCACCGGGTCCGCGGTCATGCGGGAGAGCGTGCGGTAATAGCTCGCCGTGCCCATCTCGACGCAACAACGCGAGGCCATCTCGCGGGTGCGGGTGGGCTCGACTCCATCATCGGCGCATTGCGCGGTGAATTCGGGGAGGAACCCCTCATAGACGCCGTCCCAATCGAAATCTGGCCAGACGAGCTGGACATAGTGGCGCAGGGCGCGGCCGTGTTGCAGTTCCTCAGGTAGCCAATGGACCCGGAGCCACTCGGTGATCTCGCCGTCCTCGGCGAAATAATCGAGCAGGTTCTGGGTGTAGAGATCGGTCGTCGCCTCGACAAATGAGGCAGCGGCAATCAGATAGAACATCGCCTCATCATCGACGACGGCCTCGCGACGCAGCGCCGCCCAGTCAATGCTATCAAGCGACCAGCGCGGCGGTGCCGGGTCGGCGGTGGCAATCGTGTCGATAGAAACGCTGCTCATCGCCAGGAGCTTCCGTGCGAGCAAGTCACACTAAAAGTGCTTACCGGCCTATTTTTTCAGCGTGAAAGTAACTTGCCCACTGTCGTCGTCAACCACGAACATCACCGGCGTGTCATGATTGTCGATATAGATCTTGTATTTCGTCGCTCCGGTGATGTCGTACTCGCGCACCGGAGTGCTGGCGCCATCGACGTTGACATTGGTCTGGCCGCCATCGCTCACCGTGACTTTCTCGACCTTTCCGGTGTCGACGCGCATCATCTCGTTTGATTCGATGCTCGCCGTTGACCACGGGTTGGCAGGCTTGACCGATCCCGGCGCGGTGACCTCGCCGGACGGCCCATCGATCACGAAATTATTGCCGTTGGCTTGACCCTTGATCTCGGTCGTCTCGCCGTTCTTGACGGTGACACCGTGAAAAAACGTCAGCCGGTCGCCCTGAAACTGCTCGACGCGTTGAGCGTCCTCGCGATGCAGGCCGACCCCAAGCGCCGTCACCAAGAAGTGCGCCGTGGTCTTGACCGTGGTGGTCGCGCCTGACTTCTCGATCAGATTGCTATAAGTGCCGATGCTGCCAAAGATCGAGTGCTTGACGTTATAGACAAGCTCGCGCGGCGACTCTGCCATCGCTCCCGCCGGGCCGCCCGATACGCCGACAAGCAGCGCGCCAACCAATGCCACCGGCCACACTCGCCGGCTCGCCGGCCCGATTGACCGTCGTTCCGTTGTAAAACCCGTCATTCCTCGTCGATACCCCGCGTTGGATGAACCCCTTCCCCCACCGGGCTTTCTATAACCTCCATTGCCCGCCGCGCAAATCCAAAGGTCCGCGAGCCCGGCGACTTTCGCCGGATAATCAATTTTCGGCTGCTTTGGTTCCTTGATTTTCGCGTCTTACCTGATTTCCTGCGATCGGTCCCCGCAAAGCCGGGCGGCACGATATCTCCGGCCAAGGCGCCAGACACTCGCATAGCTGAACGACGCTTATTTCCTGCATCGGCAATTACTGCATCGGCTAATTCCTGCCTCGGTGCCGTCCAGGCACGTTCGACCACCGCGTCGCGACAGCGAATCGTTAACCAATTAACCTCTATCATCTGTCCCGCAAACAGCCGCGCAAACTGGCAATCCGAGCCCCTCGGCCTATTGTGAAGGTGGCATGGTGATCCGGATTAAAGGTATGCATGGCTGACCTGTTAGGCCAGCGTTTGTGCACCGCAATATCGAACGCTAGATAATACGATGACGGTAGGGTCGAGCGATCGCTCGGAACGCCGTTGAAGTTGTCAACTTAGCCCTGGAGCGACTGCGGTCTCGCCGAGGGCGGACCGGGGTCGATAAGAAGATGCGTGCAGCGTTCAGAAAAATTCGTGTGCCCAGCCAGTTCTTTCAGCGGATCGACCGTATCGCCGGCGATCTCAATGTCGTGCTGCTGGTGTTTGCCGTCGGTCTGGCAACGCTCGACCTGACCTTTATGGTCACCCAGAAGGTGGTCGACCGGCTGCCCCAGGTTACCCGGCTCGCCGACGACGCTTCGCCTGTCGCCGACGCTACCCCGGCCGTCCCGTCGCCGCAGAAGTAAAGCCGAGCGAATACCCGGGGGCCTCACTCCGCCACGACCGGCTTGATCTCGCGCAAGCGGGGCAGTACCTCTTTCGAGAACAAGGTGATGTTCTTGACCGCTTCGTCATGCGTGATGAAGCCGGTCTTTCCGACCATGATCAGTTGCCCGAACCCGCCGACCTTCTCGTAGAAATCCATGATCTGCCGGTAGACCGTGTCGGGGTTGCCGGCATACATGCGGCCGCCCGCCATCGCCATCTCGGCGGTGACGCCGGCGCGGTTCAGGGGTGAGTTGCGGCCCGGCCGCCCCAAGCTGCCGCCCGAATCTGGATCTCGGTAGAGAAGCGGCGCGAGCTCTGGGGGCGTCGTGCCCGGCAGGAATTTGTTATATTGCGGCGCCGACTTCATGCTGGTGTTGACGAACCACAACAGCTTCGAACCGACGCGCACGCCCTCCTCGTCGGTGTCGCCGACATAGACAAAGGCCGAGTAGCCGAAACGGTCGGTTGACGGCGCCGGCATGCCTGCTTCCTTGCGGGCGTCGCGATAGGCGCCCCAGGCGCGTTTTGTGACATCGACCCCGCGCATCACCATGATGTTGACCATACCGCGACGCCCCAGTTCGGCGGTATCGACGGGATCGCTGGTCGCCGCCCACATCGGCGGGTGCGGCTGTTGATACGGCCGTGGCCAGATGTTGATGTGGCGGTGGGTGAAATGCTTGCCCTCCCACGAGAAAGGCCCTTCTTGGTGGGTCAGAGTTTTGCCGATCAGGTCGATCGACTCCCAGAAGCGCTCGCGGATGCCGATCGGGTTGGCGTTGCCCGAAGCCATCTCGGTGCCGCCCGATTTGACAAAGCCGATCTCCAACCGGCCGCGTGAAATGACATCCGCGGTGGCGTATTCCTCGGCGACGCGAACCGGGTCGTCGCGCACCGTGATCAGCGTCCCCATCGACAAGAGGCGGATGTTCTTGGTCTGCCGCGCGACGATGCCGAGCACCACCGGACTCGCGCCGTAAAGGCAGTTGATGCCGGCGTGGTGCTCGCTCGCGGTGATGTTGAGGCCCAGCTCGTCGCACAGCAGATACTCATCAAGGGTCTCCTCGAAAAGCCGCGCCGCGACCTCGGGGTCGCAATAGCGGTTGGGCAGGCTCGCGCGCACCGAGTCGCTCTGCCGCAGCACCTCGTCCGGGACGAAGGGGTACGGATTTTCGCAGTGAAACCACGCGTCCATGCCTTGCACCTCGTGCGCGTTTCGTCCGGTTGTAGCAGAATGCCGGCATGGGTCGAGGAGGAAGCCGCATGAACCCGATGAAGCCGCATCTCGAATTCCACCGGCTCGACATGGGATCGGGCTGGGAAACGCCTACCGGGTACCCAAAGGGCATCGAGCAGAAAATCCTCGCCGGCACGCTCGACGAAGCCAACAAGGCCGGCAGCCGGACTCGGCTCTTACGCTTTCAGCCTGGAATCTACACCACCGAGCCCTTCGTCCATGACTATTGGGAAGAGGTTTTCCTGGTCGAGGGCGACCTGACCGTCGGCAACGACGCACAAGGGAACGGTGGCGAAAACTACCAGCAGGGCACCTATGCCTGCCGCCCGCCCGGCGCGGCACACGGCCCGTTCAAGTCGAACGGCGGATGCTTATTGCTTGAGTCGCATTATTACGCCGAATGAGCCGCCGCAGGAGCGCGCGGTAGCCTGAAGCCGCGCTGGACCTCGCCGCTGTCCGCGCGAGCCGCCGCTCGACCTCTTGCGCCGCGAGGGTCAGCGGAAACAGCACGGCGAAATACAGCACCGCGACCATCGTGTAGACCTCGAGCGGCCGATAAGTCGCGGCGGTGATCATCTGCCCCTCATAGAGCAGATCGGCGACGGCGATGGTCGAGACCAGCGAGGTGTTCTTCAGCTGGATGATCGACTGGTTCATAAAGGGTGGGATCATGCGGCGAAACGCCTGCGGCAAGATCACCAGGCGCATCATCGGCACATAGCGCAGGCCGAGCGAGCGCGCCGCGTCCCATTGGCCCTGCTCGATCGAATTGACCCCGCCGCGCACGATCTCGGCATAGAACGCCCCGGTATAGAGGGACAGCACCAGCCCGGCCGCGATGACACCGGGGATGTCGATCCCGATGATCACCGGCAGCGCGTAGTAGAACCAGATGATCTGCACCAGCAGCGGGGTGCAGCGGAACACCTCGACATAGGCGGTGAGCGGGAGGGTGATGAGCTTGTTCGATGACAGCCGCAACAGCCCGACAAGCAGCCCGATCGCCATGCCAACGAGGATCGTTGCGACCGTATAGAGGATCGTGACGAGAAGTCCCCACTCGATCAGGCCGCGGTAGTGCCAGAGGAAGCCAAAGTCCCAGCTGTAGCCGACGTGGTTCATGGCCTCTCGACCACCCGATGAACATCGCTCCAAGCCACCCGAACTCGCTGGTCATGGCCGGACTTGTTCCGGCCATCCACGCGGCCTCCCGGGACAAACCCGGGAAAGACGGCAAAGGGGATAGCGGTTCTCAGGCGTTCAGCTCCTACAACTCCACATCGGCCGGGACGTCCTCGGGCTTGACGCCGTTGATCGCCAGCCCGTCGTAGAGCCACTGGCGGACCTGTTCGATGCCGCGATTGTAGTCAACCCAGGCGTTGAGGAAGTCGCGCCAGCGCTTATCGGTCTCCATCTGAATGCCCATGCAGGTCGGCAGCTTTACCGTCGGATGGTGCAGCATCATGAACTTGCCGAGCTCGGGGTTCTTCTTGACCGCGGTGAGGCCGAGATTGACCGCGAGGATCACGCAGTCAGCCCGGCCGGACTGAACCGCGAGGATGCAGTCGTCGCGTTTCGGCAAGGCGATGATGGTCGCGTGGCTGGCAAAACGACGTGCGGCAATCTCGTGCACCGAGCCGATATCGCAGGCGACCTTGACCTCGGGCTTGTCGATATCGGCCCAATTGGTCGCGGTAAAACCCTTTTTGCCGACCATCCCGAAGCCGTGCATGTAAAACGGGTGCGTGAAGTCGATGACCAGCGCGCGCAACGGCGTCGGGTTCAGCGAAAAGGCCAGATCGATCTTGTTGGACTGCAGGTCGAGCACCGAGTTGCCATAGGTCGACTCGACATAGTCGACCTTGGCGCCGAACACCTTGGCAATGTCCTGCGTCATCTCGATGCACATGCCGGACCAATCGCCGGTAGTGATGTCTTTGTTGAAATACGGCGCCTCCCCCGGCAGCGCGGCAATGCGCAACGTCTTGGTCTGGGTGATCCGGTCCATCGTCGAAGACTGGCTCGGCGTCGCCGGCGCGTTCTGCTGGGCCTTAGCCTCGGCGGCGGCGAACAGCACCGATGCGCCGGCGGCGCCAAGGGCTAAAGATCGACGTGACAGCACTTCAAGCCTCCCCTTTTTGGTTGCGGCGCGAAATTATCGCCGCGTCATGGCCCGTTCCGACCCGCATGGTTCGTGCCAAGCGGGCGGGCCGAGGCAAACGGTAGCAGAGGGTCAGCCTGCTGTCATTGTGCGGAGTACGGGGTGCGACGCGGGAACCGCACCGGCCTGGCTGTCCGACGCGAGATAACTTCGCGGCGCTCGCGATGACCGCCGTCCACAGGCGTTTAAGCCAGCATGACCAGATCGACAAAAGATCCTGCCGCGCCGGCCGCACCGGACGCGGCAGCTGCCCCGCCGATCGGCGCTACGGCCACCTTGGCCGGTCAGTCTGCGTTAGTGACTGGCGCAAATTCGGGGATAGGCGCGGCGGTCGCGCTCGGGCTGGCGCGGGCGGGGGCCGATGTGGCTGTCAATTACGTGGCCACGCCTGAAACGGCCGAAGAAATCTGTCACCGCATCGAGGCGATGGGCCGCCGAGCGATTGCCATCAAGGCCGATGTCGCCAAGGAAGACGCGGTCGCGGCGATGTTCGCGCAGGCGATTGGGCATTTCGGCACCCTGCACGTGGTGGTGCCCAATGCCGGGCTGCAGCGCGACGCCCCGTTCGACGCGATGACGCTGGCACAGTGGAACACGGTCATCGGCGTCAATCTGACGGGCCAATTTCTCTGCGCGCGCGAGGCAGCACGCGAATTCAAGCGGCGCGGGGTCGTGCCGTCGGTATCGATCGCGGCCGGCAAGATCGTCTGCATGAGCTCGGTCCATCAGGAAATCCCCTGGGCAGGTCATGCCAATTACGCCGCGTCGAAAGGCGGGGTGATGATGCTGATGCGATCGATCGCGCAGGAACTCGCGCCCTACCGGATCCGCGTCAATAGCATCGCGCCCGGCGCCGTGCGCACGCCAATCAACACCGCGGCATGGAGCACGCCCGAGGCCTACGCCGAACTCATGACGCTGGTGCCCTACAAGCGCATCGGCGAGCCGGACGACATCGCCCGCGCTGTCGCGTGGCTTGCCTCGGACGCGGCGGATTACATCACCGGCACGACCCTCTTCGTCGATGGCGGGATGACGCTGTATCCAGGTTTCGCGACCGGCGGATAGTGGCTATCGCCAGTGTTCGTCGAGCCAGCCGGTTTCGTCGTATTCGGCCATGCACTTGTCGACCAGATCGGTCATCGCCTTCATCGACCCGTTGCGCCGCGCACCGGCTAGCACCTGGATGCGGATGTCCTCGTGATTTCCAGCGTAGTTCCGCTCATAGAGCTCGTGCCGACCGCCGAATTCGCTGCCGATTGCATCCCATAGAAGCTTCATGACCTTGATCCGCTCCTTGTAATCGATGCCGTTCGAGCCGCGGACATATTGTTTCAGGAGCGGATCGATCGCCGGGTTGGCGAAATCGCGCGATGAGGACGGCAGAAAGATCAGCGCCGAGGCGACGATCTTCTCGATGATCTCCTTGATCTTGGAGTACGCATCAGGGGCAAAGACGCGATAGGCCATCGCCGGCTGCAAATTGGGCAGGAGCGCGTCGCCGATCCAGGGCTGCGGGTTTGAGGCCATCGCGTTACTGAGGCTCCAGAACAGCTCTCGCCAGGCGCAAATCTCGCCGAGCATAGCCTGGTTGCCGCGAAACTCGTCGCCACCGGTCGCGTGAAGCGCCTTGGCGACCAGACCGGCGATGAAGTCGAGCTTCACCGCGTAGCGCGTGCAGCCCTGAAAGCAGAACCCGTTGAGGAACCCCGAGCGCGGATAGAACGACAATATCTTCTCGGTGTCGCGATGGACGAGGATGTTCTCCCAGGGGATCAGCACCTTGTCGAGCACGAAGATCGCGTCGTTCTCGTCAAACCGCGACGACAGCGGGTAGTCGTAGGGCGTGCCCAGCCGTGTCGCGATCTCCTCGTAGGAATTGCGGCAGATCAGCTTTACCCCCGGCGCGTCCATCGGCAGGATGAACATGATCGCCATGTCGGGGTCGCTGGTCGCGGTCGCCGCGTTCTGGCCGAGGAAATTGTAATGCGTCAGCGCCGCCGCGGTGGCGACGACCTTGGCGCCTGAGACGATCACCCCGGCATCGGTCTCCTTCTCGATCGAGACATAGACATCCTTGACCTCGTTGGTCGGGCGGCCGCGATCGACCGGCGGGTTGACGATCGCGTGGTTCATGAAGAGGACGTTCTCTTGCGCCCGCTTGTACCAGGCGCGGGCATTGCCGACGAACTGGCCGTAATACTCGGCGTTGGCGCCCAGCGTGTTCATCAGCGCCGCCTTGTAATCGGGCGTGCGGCCCATCCAACCATAGGTGAGGCGGGCCCATTCGGCGATTGCTTGCTGCTGCGCCTTCAGCTCCTCGGGCGAGCGCGCGACGCGGAAGTATTTATGGGTGAACCCGCCGGAGCCGGTATCGGTCGGGATGGTCAGCACATCCTGCTTCGCCGGGTCGTGCAGCGCGTCATAGAGCCGGGCCAGCGAGCGCACCGCGTTGCGGAACGCAGTATGCGTCGTCACGTCCTTGACCCGCTCGCCATTGATGTAGACCTCGCGCCCGTCCTTGAGGCTCTCGATATATTCGGCGCCGGTGAACGGGCGCGCGCCGCCGGCGATGTGCTGCTCGGGGGTCATTCGGTCTGCTCCGGGAAGGGTGCCGGCGTAGGGACGTGCGGGCTGATGTAGAA
>Ga0335074_10014356_pt1 | contig 11119 bp, 9 predicted proteins | sample Lox_Sample_23_FD_206715 | JGI IMG/M metagenome (GOLD analysis project Ga0335074, IMG submission 206715) | Soil microbial communities from Loxahatchee National Wildlife Refuge, Florida, United States - Lox_Sample_2.3 | ecosystem: Environmental > Terrestrial > Soil > Wetlands | place: USA: Florida... | reverse complement strand
TGGTGGTGCTTAACCGCATCTACTAATCGCTGCCGTTCTTCTATGACCATGTAAGCTCCCAAGCTTCTTTATCTTATGTAAGGGACTTACTCTCATCTTCTTGCGCCTCGTGATTGCCTCTCTCTTCTTGCTCATCTAACTCTGGTATGGGCGGATCTCCAACTTCGAAATCCCCATTTTTGTCTCTAATTACAATATCAGAAGTTTCCGAGTCGGCCTCAACATCTAATCGTAATGTCTCTGCTGAGGTTGACGTGGAGCTTGTTGTTGGTCTTCTGCTTAAGTGTTGGTGGAAGAGGTTACGCCGTACGCCTGTTGGTCTAGAGCTAGATCCTGATGCATGTCGTGTTTCTGCCATCGAGGCTTATTATAATCTACTAGTGATGTGTCTGCATTTAGCAGGTTTAGGGAGTGATGTTTTTGTTGATGTCGCTTCGGCGTTTGCCAGCGCGGGAAGTCCAAGCGAAACGTGGGGTAGCTCACTGTGGGGATTGAACTTTCAACTCTCAATGCTACATGGCGTGCAATTCAGTAATTCATTCATGACTTGTGAGCGGAATAGAGCTACGGCATGCTTCCTCGAAAATTATGAGCAAGCATCAATTCGACATACAACCTTTGGGGAGATGGTATGGTACATCAGCAGCCATCAAACGGCCCAAGGTAGATAGCTATCTCTTTCCTTGTCGCAAACTCTCCAGAACCCTTTCTCAGCATCTAGCTTCTATTTCAAGTAAACATTTTCAACCTGGCTTTTTCCAAGCGGCATTTATGGCTTCTAACTGCTAACCACTACAGGAAATTGCCTACTTCTCCTACGATGACAAACACCGATTCCGCCTCGACGCGTCCAGCATACGTTACTACTATCCACCTTTTATTGGTGCTGACCTTTCTCGGGGATTCGATACCTTTCAGAAGCTGGATGACACCGTAGACGATCATTTAGACTCCCTCTTGAAAACTCTCATTGCAAAAGAACGAGAAACAGGCGAGAAAGTGGAGGCCGATATCATTACATGGAGAGGGATGATGACGAAGGTCCGCTACAAAGATGGAGACAAGTTTCTATGAAATCTAGCTAATAAATACTAGATCATGGCAACACCGTTTAGTGATCGGGATGGGTAGAAAACCACGTCACTATTCGAGAAGATACCTTGCTAACATCCCAGCTTCGAAATGAATGCGACTTTATTCCAAGTGGGCGATCCTCGATTCGAAGAATCATTTGGGCCGAGCTGACCTTGAACTTGTGAAGGGCACAATGTATGGATATCTTGTCAAACAGATATACATCGCCAAACTGACCGGCATAGTTTTATAGAGGAGAACCACGGCTATAAGCTGGCATCACAAGCAAGGCAAAGCAAGCTAGTCTCGGCACCAGGAAGACCATCACAAGACATGATGAGTTATTGGGGTATGTAATCTTGTTCTACTAACTATTCTATATCTGACAATAACTTAGGCTATAAATTTGAAACTCTCTGCCTCATGCCAGACACTTGGGACGCGACATCCAGAGATTACATCGAGGGTCGTGAAAATGAGATAGTCAACAATCACGCACAATATGTTTCCATTGTCCGAACGGGAATTGGCAACACCACTCTCGTTATTGGCGGTGAAGTTGATGCTGGTATGACCATCTCCTCTCTTCTCAGCCAGCAGATACTGACAATCCAACCAGTTTGGGACATCAAGCCCGAACCCCCTAATACGCGCATAAACTGGGTCGAGCTCAAAACCTCCCTCTCTCCACAGTCCGACCGAGACCTTCTGGCCTTCGAACGCAAGCTCATGAAATTCTGGATCCAATCCTTCCTCCTCGGTGTTCCAAAGATCGTCGTCGGCTTCCGAGACCAGAACGGCATTCTGGTCCGCATTGAGGAGATGGAAACGGGGAAAATCCCCGGGACGGTGAAGAGGCGGGGGAAGGCAACTTGGGACGGGAATATGTGCATCAATTTCGCAGCTGGCTTTCTGGATTGTGAGTCACCTATTCTTCTTTCTTGAACGATGGCAGGACGCCTCGAGTAATCTGCATAGCCCAAATATCTATGTATAACAGCTCCTGTGACCGCTCTCCGAACTAATCTGCCATCTAGTCCTCAAAGCAACCATAACCACCGAAGGCGTCTGGCGCATCCGCCGACCAGAAAGATCGCCCGTCATCGAGATCTTCAGGATGGAAGAGACTGGGTATGGTGACATCCTCTCGGATGAATTCTTGGACTGGCGCTTGGGATTATCTGTTACTAGTAATGAGATGGCGGTGGAGTCTAAAGGCTCCTGGGTATCTTGATTTTGTAAGGCACAGAAATCATATAGCTGAGCCTGCCTCTAAATTAAGGATACTAGATTTACTTCGCATTTAGAGTAGTCTCCCCGTGTATCATGCGCTTGGAGTAAGCTCAATGGGGTTGAGACGCACCGAACGGCTACATAATGCAATTCAGCAACAGGGAACTAAATATTTTATCTCTTTAAAGATGCTTTTTCATGTATCAGTGATTACATAGTGGATATCTAACAAGTTAGCCTCTTATCCGAGGGCAAGACAAGCTCTATCATAATCTACAAAGCCCACTCCTTCAAGTCATCCGAAGGACCCACAAACGGCTCATCGATGCGCTTTATCGCATACTCACTACAAAGAATACTACTCAAATTAGCCTATAAAAAAAAGAACTGTATAGTACTAACGACTCACCAAGAAGCAGCAACCAACGCATCCAGCTCAGCAATGGCCTTCTCTCTCCTCGAGCCGGTCAGGATTCCCTTGTTGATCTGTGCCTGCAACTCCCTGATCTTCTTACTCTTCGCAACGCCCGACTGCTCCATAACTTTCTTACCGAGGCAATCACTGTGGAAAGCATGCTGGCACGGGAAGACAAAGAACTGCCGGCTCAGCAGAGGCAGGCCGCATACGTAGCATTTCTCACCGGGCTCAACGATTGCGTAACGGTGATCGAGTGCCGCAATGTCGATTTTGATATTAGTAGCCGTTTGTGAGGACTCGTCCATTTCTTTCTTGAGAGCGTCGATGTTGCGGCTGTAGTCTTCCAGGGCCGCGCAGATCTCCTCTTTGAAGTCGTCGATTACGACGAAATCTGGGAAGAAGGGGATGAGATCTTCGATCTTGAGGAGGTCACAGCGTTTGAGGAAGTCGATTGCGGTTTTGATTCCGTTGGACTGTGATATTACTTTTTTGGCTACCGCAAGCCAGAGCTTTTTGCGAAGTGCTGGGTTGGACTCTGGGCGATCAGCAATCAGCGAAGCCAGGTCTATCTGCGAATGTTTGAGGGCGAGTTCGACAGCTTGGAGGTATTGCCCCATGCTACTGTAGATATGTACGCAGGACTGTACACGCGAGTGTTGTATGCAGAGACGTAGTGCAAAGTCGGAGTCGAAGCTAGGTTCGTCTCCTTGCAACTCGAGATAAGAGAGCAGAGCTGACTCGTCTTTTGAAGGGTGAGATGCGTAGATTGAGATTAGAGTGTTGTGTACGGCAGCGTCTGTTGAATTTAATTGATTGATGACGTAGAGAAGGTAGCGTACTGCCTGATTTTGAACCAGTGGACCTCGAAAGTCTCTGTTATAATTCAGTAGTGCAGGAATAAGATTTTGAGGCTTCAATTCTGCATGTCTCATTAAAATATCGACCAGTTCGCTGGCGACATGTGTCATGAGCACACTACTGTATCTGTAAAAAATGGTGGGATCTTTCTGCTTCTTCAGAACATTCAATGTCTCAGTCCACCTCTCCCGCTGGACCCAGTAGGCCAATACATAATTGTAATCATTGACGGCACTTGCGAAGAAGAGTAGCTCCTCTTCCCGACCATGGCTACTGATAATATCGTACGTAGTTCTCTGATCGAGGTCTGATTTATACTTTGTGACAAAATCTTGAAATTCCGACCGTACTGTATCGAGTTGATCCTTGGTTTGGTCTGGATTGAGAAACTCAGAAAGCTCGGCTTTCGTTATGAGCGTGTCATCCAGAGAGTTCAACTTGGCCATAAATATCTCCACTAGCCAACTCGCAATCATGATCCGCTGCATGATCGATGACTTCTTCAGAGTCGTAATCTTTGTCGTCAGGTACTTTCTTAATGCATCCTGTTGGTCATTGTCGATAAAGGCCAATGCGACCTGTTCGAACGGCTTACTGCTTTTCCCATATACTCCAGCAGCCTCGAGATACGATCCTTTAGTAATGAGGTAATCACCAGAAGCCGTGGCAACGGCATCCTTTTGCGCTGGAGAGCGAGCATAACGTAATGCTGCGTCAAAATGCTCAGTTCGTAGCATGACTTTCCACACATCCCTATCCTCGTCGGTCACAACAATCTCAAAGATTTCCTGGGTTGTGAATAGCCAGAAAGTATTCTTTTCGCGATCTGCAAATAGCCCGAGAGCTTGCTGTCCTGGATCCAGAACTACTTGATCGAACACAACCGTATCGTCAAGCCTGTTCACAGCAACGATACGCCCACCGATGAGATGTAAAATGTGCCATTGAGTCAATGCAATAGACTCGATAGCTTCTTGTACTGCCTTTTTCCGGCCCGTTGGCGTTTCAGATGCAGGTAACTGCGATCGAGAGAGTAGCTTTGATTCAGCGAAGACTTTGTTGCCTAGATCTGGCGTTGCTGGTGATGTAAGTAACCTTCCATAGAATACCCCCTGTGATGATAGCCAAGCAAAAGCCCTGTCAGGACTTATATTTTCTATTGATGACGCGTCTGGAGAGTTTGGGGAGACGACCAATGCTGATGCAGTTGAAATGGACAATCGTGATATCTCGTGGGCCACAGGTTGCTCGGTCTCGAACAACTTTGTGAATATTGACCCTCCGCCGTCAGATCCAGCTCTTGCAATCTTTCCTATCAAATGTAAAAGCCTACTTTGGGTTGCAATCAGAACTCGCCGAATATCTGGCTTTCCTGGTACGAGATCAACCCAAAGGCCAGTAATCGCCCCGTCAGGGAGTTTCTGCAGGACCTTTAAGTACTTTTCCTCCCTTCGATAGAACTCGGTAGATGTCTCAATATAAGTCTCATATATATTCCCATCCGTAGCTCCAATCAAGATTTCTCTAGTGGATGATGTTGGTAGAGAAGGATTCCAAGCCACACTCTCTATTGGCACTCCGCGAATTCGTGGAAGAGGCCTAGGTTGTCTTGACTGGGCATGCAGATAGTAGTTCTCTCCCAGAGAAGTACTTATGATGAGATGTGAGGAGGTCGGATCAAGGAACATGCGTCGTATGATACCCACTTCAGATGTCTTTTTGGGTAGGTCAATATCTATGGGCCGATTAGTGATGACATATCTATGATCGTCTATAGAGAAATGATACCATCAATGTCCTCTGGGGCGTCCAAATCTATCCGTAAGATCCGGCCGTTGGTAAGAGCCAGTATCAAGATATTATTTGCAACCTGAGCCGCAGCGAAGTCTGAGGCCGTAGAGAACTGCAGCTGCACCCGTTCAACATTGAAGATAGGAAGAGAGTTGTCATTGAGATCCTGCAGGCTACTTGCGGCAACGTAGCCGCTTGACGGATCGAGAGCCATCCGTCCGGTTCACAGTGATTACCTCATCTTTCCCGCATCTTGAATATCAAGAATGCCAGGCAGTTGTAGAGTTAAACAGCTCCTACGGCGGCGGGGTTGGTCTAGAGAAGCAATATTTGATACCTGAGTTATAAGGCTATATATACGGTGGCAGCGCTAGGGACATCGGTATGGAGAAAAGAACTACCTTATGTTTACATTCCCTACGACACTGGGATTTGCTCTCACGTATACCTACTCGGCGGCCTTTTAAATCGTACGCACAGTGCTTGCTCGAGTAAGACGATATCATTAGAGTGCTAACATATAGTGTCATATTGCACTCTCAAAGTTGTGGATATGTAAATCAAGCCTCAGCTGGCGGATAGAAATTGAATTATGTTATGCATGCGATCTAATGTCAGCACTTTTCTCCACTATTGCGTCTTGCGGCTTGGACTTTCGTCTAGGGATCCTTTTAGTTTCGTGTGTATGTTTCTTGCTCTCATTCAAGGCTGTTTCATGTCTCACGCCGGCCAAGAGGCATCTATCTGTATCGTCCATCCGATGTGACGGATAGTGTGGAACAGACAATAGCATCTGAGAGAGTCTCCTCGGTGACATGACGTCGAGAAAACCTTCAACCGTAGAACAATGTTGATTGGAGAAGAATGAATGCGCTCATCTTCGGTAGGCCTGCATCATGAAATGCCCGATTCAAGTAAGAAGGAGTGAATGAAGATCATGAATGTCAGGCTCGTAGAATCATAGTTGAATGTTTTGATCCATCGCTTCCAATGACTCCCACCGGATGAAAATCCGCTGGTCCAGCATCCGGAAACAAAGCATGTGAGACAAGTGCCTCTCATAGCTATCTCACGATATACGTCAAGATGTTGATCTTTATTACTGTTGCAGTCCGCAGGAACGTTCATGCCGAGCTCCGTATCCAGCAGGTACGTGACTGACATTAATAGAGCCTGATCAAACTTTCGGTGTCGCAGAATCGAGCGCTAATCAGCTTGATTGGCCAAGGGTGCAACGCCGATGCCTGTCAGCCTCGTCTTAGCTGTTTCATGTAGACTCTGGCGAACTCGAATCAAGTCATTGGCCACAGCCCTGTTGCATCGAATGTTTTTTGGCAATGGCGCCGCACAACACACAGAATTACCCATCGTCGAGGCAGGGAGACACAGGACCAAGTCAGCAATATATCATAAGGAAAGAGGACAGTTTCCCCTTCTTCTTCTTCTTTTCCTTCTTATTCTTCATCAATATCATCTTCTTAGTTCCAATCTTTCTTGGCTCTTCCAGAACCAGCTTGATAAACGATAAGACACGGAGAAACTCGGTCCGTGATCAATCCTTTACTCTCTTGCCGCCAACAGAGGCGCTGTCGGGAACTTGCGTCGGGCAGTAGCAGGCCTGCATGTTTCATCCTGGGCGGTACCCATCTCATCGGTCTTTTGCTACCTTAGGCCCCTACGGGACGCTCCAAAGAACCTCTTTCCTCTCGAAGGTTTGCTCCACCTTCTTCCATCAGTCTGTGCAGGTTGCAGCGATCGCCTCATTGCAACACCCATGTTCTGCAGTTCATCAGCGTCCCCTTCATCATAACAAGCCAGGGTTGTCTCTGTTGATCATTCATCCGAGGCCTTCCAACCTGCGTCCTTCCTTTTCATCGGTACCGCTTCTCCGACGCGAAAGGCAGCCCATTCTCGGCTTTCTGTGGATCTTCTGGAGCTTCCAATTCAAATAGTCAGCTGCACTCCAGACTGTTTCTTTGATAGCGATTTGCCGCCCCTTTCATCAGACCACACATCTATACCTTATCCATCACGACTTCCTATACCCCATGAGGACATTCACGTTAGCAAAATGGCTACACTAGCTGCTAAATCATCATACCCAGCACCTCTCGGGTCTGCTTCAACTCAACATAGCTTTGTCGCACCCTCTACGGGTATGCAAACTCGAAGAGCAGTACAAATGGCTCCTACAAATCAGAGCTTTGCGAGTCCCACAGATTCAGAGTTCTCCGACTCGATCGATGCACCGGACTCTGCAAAGAATTGGGACGAAGATCGAGTTTGCGATTGGCTTCATACTGTCAATTGCGGAGTTTACGAGAAAATGTTCAGGAAAAATAATATTAATGGCGAGAATCTCCTTGAAATGGATAAAGCCGTCCTACAAGAGATGGGCATTGAAAAGATAGGCGATCGAGTTCGTCTGTTCTTAGGTATCAAGAAGCTTAGGACAAAGGCTTATGCCAACCAGAAGAAACGCAATAGGGTAAGATTCAATAAATGAGAAACTTGGTAACATCTAATAACAAGAACAGGACTCATTTGCTGGGCTTGAGAATGCTCCATTAGACTACACACCCTCATCTTCTGGCTCTCCTCGACCACCAAACTCAGGAAGCCGTGCAGCAGCTTCAGGGAACAAACGATTTTCTAGACAATTTGACCAATTCAATCCTCCAACCGCTATTCCAGATAATTTAAATAATTCACCTTCAAGACCAGGCTCTCCTATGGCCGGCACGGAAGGGCAAGTTCGAGCTGTACGACAACAGCGGTACAATGTTACAAGCCCGGCAGAAAGTGTACGAAGGGAGCAAGGACAGGGTTACTTCAACAGTTCGAGCGTTCCAACGAGCGCGGCAACTGCTTCTGGCAGACGGCCGGGTACTCCTTCAGACATGCAGCCGCCGCCAACAGCACGGTTGATAACTCACCATTCCCGGGCTCAAGGTAGCATCGATGGCTCTCTAATGGCTTCCCTGCCACAGGACCAAGACGTTATTCGTGTCATCTCCGCAAACTCTACGAAAGTCGTCAAAATTGCAAATTGCAATTCTTGTGATGAGGTAATGCGCTTAACCCTGCGAAAATTTGGCTTTCGAGAAGACCATGATCGAAACTATTGTTTCTATTCGCTAGCAGGCCTCGAACCAGACCCTCAAGCGTGTCGTCGTCTCTACGAACAGGAACTATGGCGTATTGTGAGTGATCCAAAGAGACCAGAACGAAACCGACTCATCTTGAGAAAAATCCATGCTGGCGAGCCTGGACCTGCAGAACTGCAAAGAGCAGCAGACATTGCCATGGAAGAGGCGCAAGCAATCCATAACCGTGCTCTTGAGAGCACGGGTAACCAGAGAAGTCAGCTGAAGGTCTCAAAGGTCCTTGGCGAGAGCTGGGATTCTGGTCTTCAACATCCTCTTTCACCTTCATCATATCAATCATCCGCCTCTGCAATGTCTGCACGCGAGCGAGAACGGAATGTATACAACGCAGCACAGGATTTGGAGAGGCCTCCATCCCAAGGAACTAGTAGCTTGAGGAGGAAAGATCCCGAATCGATGATTCGCCCGTTCTTTGGGCAACGACCTCCAAGTGAACTGATCACTTCGGATCTTACTACATACTTCCCAGGACATGCTAAGGAAGAGATTGATAGGACTGCCAGACTCTCGGTGCGAAGGTCGAGACGGCTAAGCCGTTTCCAAAGTCGTCTGAGCGTCGTCAGCAATCTGAGCTTTACATCAAACGGGGGTAATGCACCACCTATGCCAACTATCGCCGACACATGGCTTCAGGGAAACAACCAGTACGCGAGAATGAGAAATCTGGGAGGCCAACCTGCCTTTCGCGACTCTGTCGCATCGTCTATGCTTGAGCCTCTGCAAGAAGAATCTCCTATCGAGCCCAATCGGAAGTCTTATGTATCCTTTGACAGTGGTTCGGACACAGCTAATGTTAGTGTAACCGACCCAGATGACAACACTATGGTGGGAAGCTATTTCGACGAAGGCAGCACCGAAGCAGGTGGCTCTTTGAGAGAGATCTCCCAGGCTCTTAATGAGGATGGAGAAGACGAGGATGCAGAGCTGCAAAGCTTTCTCGCCGGTGACTCCTGGGACGACAGCAAGTGGATGAAAGGAGCCTTGATTGGGCAAGGTTCCTTTGGCAGCGTTTATCTAGCACTACACGCAATCACCGGAGAACTTTTAGCCGTCAAGCAAGTTGAGGCACCATCGCCAGGCTCAAACAACGCCAATGATGCAAAGAAAAAGAGCATGATCGACGCACTAAAACGTGAGATTAGCCTTTTGCGGGACCTCCAGCATCCTAATATTGTGCAATATCTTGGCTGCAGCAATTCTGCCGATTATCTGAACATTTTCCTCGAATATGTTCCTGGAGGATCCGTTCAGACCATGCTGAACTCCTATGGCGCTCTTAGAGAACCGCTAGTCCGAAGTTTCTGTCGCCAGATTGTTAACGGCCTTGCTTATCTTCATGGACGCGACATCATCCATCGCGACATAAAGGGTGCTAACATCCTAGTCGACAACAAAGGTGGTATCAAAATTTCTGATTTTGGCATCTCGAAGAAAGTTGAAGCAACCAATCTTCTCGGGGCGGCTGGGAGTAACAAGAACCGTCCTTCCCTTCAAGGTTCTGTATTCTGGATGGCGCCTGAAGTCGTCAAGCAAACATCGTATACTCTCAAGGCAGATATATGGTCTTTAGGTTGCCTTGTTGTTGAGATGATGACTGGAACACACCCCTACCCAGATTGCTCGCAATTGCAGGCGATTTTCAAGATTGGTGGAGCGAAAGCAAGCCCAAACATCCCTGAGGACGCCAGTGCCGATGCCAAAACCTTCCTAAGTCAGACATTTGAGCTTGATCATACAAAGCGACCGAACGCAGAGGAATTATTACTCAGTCCATTCCTGAACCAAATTACATGATCTTGACCCCTTTTGTGGCTGGCATCACAAAAAGTAGCTTATCTTGCTATATCTTGCGGGTATCACACACCCGCTCTTCTTCATCTTAGGTCCGGCCAGTTTACGGATCCAGTTTACAAATCTTTCTTGATGTGTCCACGATGATGACCGCTTGCCCGGTGGAACGGGGCTGAGCACATAGACGCATGGATCGGGGTATGCATAGCTTCACTGGTTGGAGGCATAATTGTTTTCGTCACTCTTTACTCTTTCCACACAGATTACCGTAAGCTAGACGTGTGAACATAGCGCTATTTTACTTTGCTCGATGCTGGAATGCAGGCAAGTGAAGATTGTTGCAGCAGTAGTAATTCGCTATTGTATGAATAATGAATCCTATACAAGCGCGGAAGTCTTTGCCATCTGGACGTGACTTAAGAAGGCCCCCCATTTTTTCTGATCACTGTGGAAAGCATAGTCTATTTGGCTATTTGGTTGTCCATGCTTTGCAAAGTATTCTCTCACGATTGCGTACCTAGAGCACATTTGTCTGACTTGCAACAGCATATTAGCGTACAAAGTTTAGCATCACTCACATAATAAAAAACTGCTGCCGTACTCCGTGGTACTTTTGGACCCCTGCGACGCGTCAGCGCTTGAACGAGCTAATACACCCACCTGATGTAATTTGCTCCACCACACCGCCACCATCTATTCCTGTCATGATGACGAATTCCCTTAGACCGGATAGGTATTGGGAGGTATTCCCGAGCGAAAGCGGACGAAGTTTCTGCACTGGAAGGAT
>Ga0335074_10014354_pt1 | contig 11120 bp, 8 predicted proteins | sample Lox_Sample_23_FD_206715 | JGI IMG/M metagenome (GOLD analysis project Ga0335074, IMG submission 206715) | Soil microbial communities from Loxahatchee National Wildlife Refuge, Florida, United States - Lox_Sample_2.3 | ecosystem: Environmental > Terrestrial > Soil > Wetlands | place: USA: Florida... | reverse complement strand
AATCGGTCAGCATCCCCACGAAGCGCGAAATCAGCCCGCAGTTGGAGAGCGCGTTCATCTGCCACTGCATGGCCTCCTTCTGGTCCTGGAACCACCAGCCGCTGCCCATCTGAATCTTGCCCGGCACCGAGCCGTCCTGGAAGTTGCCGATCATCGTGGCGAAACAATAATTGTCGGCGGGGTTCAGGCCGTAGAAGATCATCTTGGGCAGCGCATTCTCGCTGGCCAGCCGGTCGAGGTAGGCGCCCAGCGCATCAATCTGCGGCCAATCGCCGATCGAGTCGAAGCCCACATCCGCTCCCAGCTCGCGGAAGCGGCGCGTATTATTGTTGCGCCGCGCGCCCAGATGAAGCTGCTTGGTCCAGCCCTTTTCGGCGTCCCACTGGCCGAACAGCAGCATCATGTAGCCCGCGAAACGGTCGTGTTCCTCGGGCGAGGCGGCCCGCCCGGCGCGCGCGCAACTGAAAATCCTGGCCGCTTCCTCATCGCCCGCGAACTCGCCGAAGGCGTAGTTCAGGCCGTGATCGGAAAGCCGCCCGCCCATGGCGTGGAAGTAGTCGTGCCGCTTGTGCAGGGCTTCCGCAAAATCGGCCAGCTTGCCGATGCTGGTATTGCTGGCCTCCTCCAACTTCTTGACCCAGGCGTTGAACACCTCCGGCAAATGCACGTTCAGCGCCTTGTCGGGGCGGTAGCACGGGTATACCTTGGTGGACAGATCGGTAGCCGCAATCACCTGGTGCCAGTCCAGGTCGTCGGTCGGGTCGTCGGTGGTGCACACGGCCTTCACGTGGAACCTGCGCAGGATGCCGTGCGCCCGCAGGTCTTCGCCGGCCAACAGTTCGTTAGCCTGCTTCCACACCGCCGGCGCCGTGGTTTCGTCCAGCAGGCAATCGATTCCGAAATAGCGTTTCAGCTCCAGGTGCGTCCAGTGGTACAGCGGGTTGCGCAGCGTGTATGGAACGGTCTTTGCCCAAGCGGTGAATTTCTCCTCCGCTGGGGCGTCTCCGGTGCAATACCGCTCGTCCACACCATTGGCCCGCATGGCGCGCCATTTGTAATGGTCGCCCTCCAGCCAGATCTCGAACAGGTTGCGGAACTGCCGGTTTTGCGCCACATCCTGCGGCGGCAGATGGCAGTGATAATCCAGAATCGGCTCGTGTTCGGCGTACTCGTGATACAGGCGCCGCGAGGTCTCATTGCTCAGCAGAAAATCTTCGTGGATGAATGGCATACCCCTGGCCGTCCTTCCCGCTTAGCGGTATAAAACCGCAGGATATCAGATGGCAGTGGCATAATGATTTTCACATGAGGACTTTGCGGTGGATTCTGGTACTGGCCGTGTACGCCTGCGCGCAACCCGCGCCCAAGCCGCTGCCGCCTCCCGGCATCCAAGTTCCGGCCGCCGACCGCGCCGAGTTGGAGGCCGGCCTGGAGCGCATCCACGCCGCCATTGCCGAATTGGGTAACCAGCCGCTCGTGCCGGATGTCGAAATCTACGAAAAGGCCGTCCGCTACGCCCTCCAATACCACGAGTTCTTTAAGCCCGATGAGATCGCCAAGGCCAAAGCGCTGCTCCGCGAGGGCCAGGAACGGGCCGCCCAACTGGCCGAAAAGCAGGCTCCCTGGACCACCGCTACCGGCCTGGTGGTGCGCGGTTACCTCTCGAAAATCGATGGCAGCGTGCAGCCGTATGGCTTGGTAGTGCCGCCGTCGTACTCCCCCACCGCGCCGCACCGCTGGCGGCTGGATCTCTGGTTTCACGGCCGCTCCGATACCCTCAGCGAAATCAACTTCATCACCGATCGCGAGCGCAATCCCGGCGAATTCCAGCCCCGCGACACCATCGTGTTGCACCTCTATGGCCGCTATTGCAACGCCAGCAAGTTCGCCGGCGAAGTGGACGCCTTCGAAGCCTTGGACGCCGTGAAGCGCCATTATCCGATTGACGAAAACCGCATCCTGGTGCGCGGCTTTAGCATGGGCGGCGCTTCCGCCTGGCACATCGGCGCACACTTCGCCGGCCTGTGGGCCGCCGTGGCGCCCGGTGCAGGCTTCGCCGAAACGGCCCAATACCAGCACCTCAAGCTGACCGGCCAGGGAGCGCCGCCCTGGTGGGAGCAGACGCTTTGGCATCTCTACGACGCCCGCGATTACGCCGCCAATCTCTTCAATACCGCCACCATCGAATATCACGGCGAAATCGACCCGCAGAAGCAGGCCGGCGACGTGATGGAGCGCGCTATGGCCGAAGAAGGACTGCGCCTGATCCGGCTGGAAGGACCGAACACGCCGCACCGCTATCATCCGCAGTCCAAGGTGCAACTGGAGAACATGCTGGATGCCATCGCGGCGCGTGGGGCCGACCCCTACCCGCGCAAAGTGCTCTTCACCACCTGGACGCTGGCCTACAACCGCATGAAGTGGGTCACCGTGGATGCGCTCGCCAAACACTGGGAACGCGCCCGCGTGGAGGCCGAAATCACCGGCGATAGCGCCGTCGCCGTGACCACTTCCAACGTCACCGCGCTCACCTTGCAGATGGGTCCCGGCGGTTGCCCGCTCGACCTCAGCCATAGCGTCGCCGTGCGCATCGATGGCCAGCCCCTCACCGCCCCCACCCCCGGCTCGGACCACTCCTGGACTGCGCATTTCCGCAAATCCGGCGCCCGGTGGCAAACCGCCGAGACTGCCACTGCGCCCGGCCTGCACAAGCGCCACGGCCTGCAAGGCCCTATCGACGATGCCTTTCTGGACAGCTTCATTTTCGTAACGCCCACCGGCACGCCGCTCGCCGCGGCACCCGCCGCCTGGGCCGACTCCGAAGAAAAGCGCGCCATCGCCCAATGGCGCGCGCAGTTCCGCGGCGATGCGCGGGTGGTGGACGATACCGGCCTGACGGATGCCGAGATCGCCTCCAGCAACCTGGTCCTGTGGGGCGATCCCGCGAGCAACCATGTGCTGGCCCGCATCCTCGGCCGCCTGCCGATCCAGTGGACCCGCGCCGGTCTGGTCGCCGGCTCGCACACCTACTCCGCGGAAACGCACGTGCCCATCCTGATCTACCCCAACCCGCTGAACCCCGCGAAATACGTGGTGGTGAACAGCGGCTTCACCTTTCGCGAGGATGCCAACGCCACCAACTCGCGGCAGACGCCCCGGCTGCCGGACTACGCGGTGGTTGACGTGACCACCCCTCCCGACAGCCATTTCCCGGGCAAGATCGTGCTGGCCGGCTTCTTCAATGAGGAGTGGGGTTGGTAGGCGGCCCCGAAGTCGTTGCGCGGTGTTTGCGCCGCATCGCCGAACAGGATGGCGCAATCCACGCGTGGGTGGAGGTGAGGCCGCCCACCGCCCTCGAATCCGCCGCCACCGAGGGACCCCTGGCCGGAATTCCTTTCGGCGCCAAGGACATCTTCGAGACCCGCGGATGCGCCACCGAGTACGGATCGCCGCTCTACGCCGGCCGCAAAGGCGAGACCGACGCCGCGGTGATCGCCGAACTACGCTCGCAGGGCGCCATCCTGCTGGGTAAAACGCGCACCACCGCGTTCGCCTCATTCGATGCCACGCCCACCAGCAATCCGCGCGCCCCCGGCCACACGCCCGGCGGCAGTTCTTCGGGCTCGGCGGCGGCGGTGGCCGCGGGCATGGTGCCGTTCGCGCTGGGCACCCAAACGCTCGGCTCGGTGCTGCGACCGGCCTCCTACTGCGGGGTGTGCGGCTTCAAGCCCAGCTTCGGCCTGATCCCCATTGAGGGCGTGCTGCCCTTCGCCCCCTCGCTGGATACGGTGGGCTTCTTCACTGCCACGGCCGGCGAAATGAATTTCCTGTGGTCGCGCGGATTCGGCGGTACGTCCGACGTGTCTTTGCGCGACTTGGCGCGCCTGCGCGTTCCGGCCGAAGAGCCGATGGTTCGCGCCATGGAAGACACCGCCTGCCGTCTGCGCGCCGCCGGCATTCGGGTGGACGATATGGACCCGCCCGCCGGCTGGCAGGCTCTTGCCGAGGCCGCCTGCACCATCAACACCTATGAGGGCGCGCGCACCCACGAGCGCCGCTATCGCGATTTCGGTGAGCGCCTGGGGACGCGCCTGGCCGCCCTGGTGCGCCGCGGCCTGGCCATGCCCGCCGCGGAATATGAAGACGCGCGCGCGCTGGTGGACCGCATGCGCACCGAGATTTCGCGCCTCTTCTGGGAATACCCGGCGATTCTCAGCCCCGCCGCCACCGGGCCGCCACCCGCCGGCTTGGAATTCACCGGCGACCCCTCCGCCAACGCGCCCTGGACCGCTCTCGGTGTGCCCGCCATCGGCGTGCCACTGGCGGGGTACGATATGCCCATGGGTTTGCAACTCACCGGCGCCTGGGGCCGTGACGATGCCGTGGTGGTAGTGGCCGCCCAGGCCGAGCGGCTGCTGGCCCCGGCGGTGGCCGCATGACCGCCGCGGATTTCCGCCGCCTGGCCCTGGCGCTGCCCGAGGCCACCGAGGGCGCCCACATGGGCCACGCCGATTTCCGCGTGCGCAATAAGATTTTCGCCACGCTCGACCACACCGAAACCTTGGGCATGGTCAAGCTCAATCCCGAGCAGCAGCACGAATTGGTCAAGGCGCAGCCGGAGATCTTTGTCCCCGTAAAGGGCGGATGGGGCCGGCGGGGCGCCACGCACGTGCGCCTGGAAGTTGCCGAAGAGAGCAGCCTCGTCCAAGCGCTGCGCACCGCCTGGCGTAACACCGCGCCCAAGAGCCTGGTGGCACGGTCCTGAGGGCCCCGCGGTATGCCCCTTGGAACCGCTCACCGTGCCGCATTCCGCCTGCCAACGGGGGCAGAGCGTACCGCCCTGCCGGAACGCCCCAGCCCCGGGCAATCCTTTGCTGCCGGAATACCGGCGATATGATAGGAGCAGGTTTGACCATGAAATCCAGGCTTGGCTTGACCCGGACCGCCTTATGCGCGGCGGTTCTGCTGTCCCTCACGCTCGTCCAGGGGCAAAGCTTCCAGAGAGGCGGCGGTGCGCCGCCATCGCCGCCTTCACCCGGCGCCGAGGACCAGGACATCAAGCTGCCCAGCGGAAAATCGCAGCGCGATGAGATCCTGAAACAGGAGCGCGAACAGAACATCAAGGATGCCGCGCAACTGGCCCAACTGGCCCAGGAACTGAAAGAAGATCTGGAGAAGAACGACCGCTTCGTTTTCTCCCTGTCCGCCCTGAAGAAAACGGATGACATCGAAAAATTGGCCAAGAAGATCCGCGGGCGCATGCGGCATAATTAGCCTGCTGGCCGTCTCGGCAGCCTGGGCGCAGTCCGCCGGACCGGCCGCCCAGACCGGGACGGGCACAGCGGCGGCAGCCCCCGCGGCGCCCCCTGCCACGCCGGCGCCCGGATCCAAGGCGCCCGCCGTGGCCCTGGTGGATGCCGCCGACGCGCCCCAGTGGCAGACCTGGATGGCCCCTCTGGGTTGGCGCGTGATTACGCCGGTCTTCCCCGCGGGCACCCCCGAGCACCCCGCCATCGATATCCGCGTGCAAGCGCTCGCCGCCGCCGTCCGGGCCGCCATTCAAAGCGGCGCCGTGGACCCCGCCCATATCTACGTGGCGGGGCGCGCCGGGGAGGCCGCAGCCGTCTTCTACACCGTCTCGCGTGTCCCCGACTTGTGGGCCGCCGGATTGGCTCTGGGCGGCTCTCCCCTGCCGGCCATCAATAGCGGCCGCATCTTCGCCGTCAATTTCACCAATGCACCGGTGCTCTGGATCGGCAATGCCGCCGGCGATCAGGCCCTGGCGGCGCGCCTCAAAGCCGATGGCCTGAACGTGGAATGGCGCTCCGCCGACGGCCTGGCCAACTCGGTGGTCTTCGACTGGCTGGCCCAACACCAGCGTCCCGCCTTTCCTACCCAAATCGATTGCGAGACCAACTCCCCCACGTTCGCCCACTGCTATTGGATCGACATGGACAAGTTCGATCCTGCCGAGCGCAACGACGTCTTGCCCGGCACGTTTCTCAAACCGGAAAACCCCGCCATCCTGGACCTGGGCGTCTTTTCTTACAGCCGCGACGACCCCGGCCCCGGGCTGCTGCTGAACCTGCCCGAGAAGTACAGCGGCCCTCTGAAAAAGGGGGACCGCATGGTCGCCATCGACGGCCAACAGATCGCCAACGCGCAGGCTTACGACGCGCTGATGGAGAAAGCCACCGCCGACCGGCCGGTCGCCGTGATGCTCCAGCGCGGCAAGGACCGCGTGCGCGTGGAAACCCGCATCGTCATTCCGCAGATTTCGGTTCCCCTCACGGCGCGCGTGCAGGCGCAGTATGTGCCCGCCGATAACGACATCCAGATCATCAGCCGCACCGTGACGGAACTGCGGGTCACCATCCCGCCCGCGTGGGCCCTGGGGTCGCGGCTCTACTGGAACGGTCTGTCGCTCGAAAACATCGCCACCCCGGGATGTTTGAAGCTGGTGGTCCAAAAGGAGCTGCTGCATGCCGAAAAATGCCCCTGACGCTGCTCACCGCCGCTGCGATTGGGCCCGCGATGAAATGATGATCGCCTATCACGACGCCGAGTGGGGTGTGCCACTGCACCAGGACCGCGGCCTGTTCGAATTCCTCATCCTGGAAGGCGCGCAGGCGGGCCTGAGCTGGGCCACCATCCTGAAGAAACGCGATGCCTACCGGGCCGCTTTCGATGGCTTCGACCCGCGGGCGGTGGCGCAGTATGACGAGGCGCGCACGGCGGCGCTGCTGGCCAATGCCGGGATCGTCCGCAACCGCCTCAAAATCCACGCGGCGGTGGAGAACGCCAAAGCGTTTCTGGAAGTCCAGAAAGAAGCCGGCAGCTTCGACGCCTACATCTGGAGCTTCACCGGCGGCAAGCCGCTCTGCAACCGCTGGCGCCGCATGGACCAGGTGCCCGCCCGCAGCGAGCGCTCCGACGCTATGAGCAAAGATCTGCAGAAGCGCGGCTTCCGTTTCGTCGGGTCCACCATCTGCTACGCTTTCATGCAGGCCGTGGGTATAGTGAACGACCACCTGGTGAGCTGCTTCCGTTACCGGGAGGTTGGATGAAGGCCAGGCGAATGGGGCGCGAAGAGGTGGAGCGGCGTCTGCGACGGGCGCCCAAGAGCGCGCAACGCGACGCGGCCTTTCGTCAAGCCATCCGGCAGATTCCCAAAGGCAAAGTGGCCACCTACGGCCAGGTAGCCGCAGCTGCCGGATATCCGCTCTATCACCGTCACGTGGCCCAGTTTCTGCAGCGCTCCGGCGGCTCGTTGCCCTGGCAGCGAGTAGTGGGGGCGGGAGGAGAAATCAAGCTGAAATACGAAGCCGGCCTGGAGCAGCGCACGCGCCTCGAAATGGAGGGCGTCCGCTTCCGCGGCCGGCGAGTCAATATGCTCGAACACCAGCACCGGTTCCGGACCTGGGAGTTCGAGGAATAGGGCCGGAAAACAGAACCTTGACGCGGAGACGCGGAGAAAAGACGGAAAGACATCGCGCCTCTGCCTTGTCTTTCCTCCGCGTCTCCGCGCCTCCGCGTCAGATTTTGCGCCCTCTACCTCCCGTTGCCAAACCGGAAGACCGGTCCGATGCTGACCCGGAAGTTACCTTGTCCGGACTCGTTGAAGTTAGTCAGATAGATAGCCGGTTCGACGCGGATGGCGATCAACTTGGTCACCGCCACATCCACCGGTATCGCCAGCATGGCCGCGAACTTCGTCTGGGTGAAGTCGTTGTACCCCGCCGCGCCCAGTTGTGAGATTGCGCCGGCCGTGGTATTTGCATCCAGGCTGACTTTGGAAAACGCGCCGCCCACGTACATCTTCACCTGGCTCTGCACGCGCTGCTTGTTGAGGAACCGGAACTGCGGTCCCACCAGGTAGCTGTATTCTTTTTCATGCAAATCGGGGGCGGTGATCCCGCTGGGAATCGGAATATTGCCGAACACCGCGGAGACTTCGATTCCCACACCGAACCATTTGGTCGGCAATGCCGCCGCGGACACCGCCCACCCGTTCGAAGATACGCGCGGAAGGTTGGTTTCCGGGTCTAACTTGGAATAATCGTAACCTCCAAAGACTTCCGCGGTATTGCTTTGCGCGAACACCACCGGCGCCGCAGCCAACAAAAGAATCCCACCGATCAGAACTAATTTACGCTGAACCATTCGTTTCTCCCTGGCGCCTTGAGGGCGCCGATCTAATCTTGTTCCTCCCGGTCCACCGCGAGAAACACCGCTCGCGGGAGTGGCCGGCCTCCCCGTCCGGAAGGCCGGCTGTCATTTACCGGGAACCATCACCTGCCCAAGCGATCCCGCTTACCAGAGCAGTTTCAGCGCTAACTGAATGTTGCGCGGGAAGTTGTTCTGGCTGGACGGGATCACGCCGAACACCGGGCTGGTAAAGCTGGTGCTCTGCGGTCCGCCCGGAATCGGGGTGTTGGCGACGTTGAAGGATTCCGCACGGAACTGGAGCCGGTAATTCTCCTTGACGATAGTGTCTTTGGTGATGGCCACGTTCAATTGCGGATTGGTAGGCGTCATGATGTTGCCGGAGAACCGCGGCGGCAACGCAGTGTTGATGGCGTTGGCGGGGAAGTTCTGGTAGCAACTGGCATTATTGTTGAACCAGTGGGCGTTGGTTTGGGGCTGCAATGCTCCGGTACCGGGAGTGACGTAATTGTTAAATTGACCGCAGAAGTTCTCCGACCCCGGCAAACCGATCGTCTGACCCGAGATATAAGTCAGAATGTAGTCGGTGCGCCAGCCGCTAGCGATCTTCGCTTTCGCTCCGGTGAGACCGTTGAAGAACCTTCGGCCGTGGCCGAAAGGCAGATCCCAGATGCCACTGAACGCGAACTCCTCCGGCTGGTTGGCCGAATCGAACTGGTACAGCAGGTTATCCTGCGGGGACGAGTATTGGTGCGGTACCAGGGTGCCCGTCTGGCCGTTGGGACTCAGCACCAGGTTGGCTCCCTCGGTGGTCTGCCAGCTCTGGCCGATGCAGCACAGCAAGGCGTATTCCTTGCTGAAGGTTTCCGACAGCACGAAGGTCATGATGCCCGAGGCGCTGCTGGCATCGCCGAAAGCCTGCTTGGTGGCCCGGATATGCAGCGCGTCGGAACGGAAGGTTTCACCGCCCGATACGTCGTTATCGGTGTAGCCTTCCCACAGCGGGAAGTTGTTCATCAGGGTCGAAGCGCTGATGGTCTTCTGCGTGGCGAGGTTGATGGTCGCACCGGTGGGCATCAGTCCATAGAACGGATTGGGTACTAGGCGGCTATAGAAGGTCGGGTCCGCCATGGCGGTAATCTGGTCCTGGATACCGGCCAAGTCCTGCGGGTTGCCTTCGTTGTGGCTGTAGTCGGTGTAATTGTTGTAGTTCCCCGAGAAGGCCACGTCCAGCAGAACATTCCAGGGCAAAGTGTGCTGCACGCCGAGGGTGTACTGATAGGTACGCGGAATCTTGTAGTGGAGCATTGTCCCGGGATTGGTGGTGATGCCGACGTTAGCCAGAGCGCCCGCGGCGGGACCACTGGCCTGGGAAAGCGCCGTCGGGAAGGGATTCACGATCGAATACGGCCCCGTTGGAGCACCGGTCGAGCAGGGATTGCCCGAGATCAGCGGGTTGGAGCACGCCGATGGCGTCACGCCTCCGTTGAACGAATTGGTGTATTGAGTGGTCACGCTGAAACCGGTTTGGGAGTTGCCGTTGGCCGTATCGGACTGGTAGAACACGCCGAAGCCTCCGCGGATGACTGTCTTGTTGCCCAGCCGGTAGGCGAACCCGATGCGCGGCGCGCCATTGGTGTAGTCGGTGTAGTGCTGGCGCCGCGGATAGCCGTTGACACCGGCGAATTCCCACACTCCGTACATTGCCGGGGGCGCTACAGGATACGGATAGAACGCGCCGGACGAAGTCAGATTCGATGACGGACTGCCGTTATAGGCTGCCGCATCCGCATTCCAGGCAGACAGAACCGAGTTGCTGAGCGGACTCACCTGATTGGGATTGAACTGCGACGCCATGCGGTTGTACCGTTCCAGGTAGGGGAGCTGCACTTCGTAGCGCAACCCGATATCCAGCGTCAGGCGGCTGGTGGCGCGCCAGGTATCCTGCACGAAGCCGGCGTAGTAAGGCCGCGTGAGGTAGTAGCTGGCATTGTTGTCGATGCTGCCGCCGCTGGGGTACCCCAGCAACAGGGCGGCAACTCCCATATAGGTGTCGGCGCCGCCGTTGGTCGTGGAGGCGTGGTCGGTGGCCTGCTGGGTGAGGCCCTGACCAAAGCTCAGGGTGCCGTAGGCGTTGCCCGGCGCTACGTTGCCCTTGGCTTCGTAGTGCATTTCAAACCCGAACCGCAACGAATGGGCGCCCTTCTGCCAGCTCAACGTGGGAAGCACCTGCCAGGAATTGTAAGGCGACCAGCTAAAGCTGCCCGACCCGAACAGGGGGCTCGCAAAACCGCCGATATTGATGTTGGGGATCACGCCATCGCTGACCGTGGGCGCGTGCTGCATGCCCGTCATTCCGACTGAGGCCGCCGTGATCTGTTGGGCCTCCTGGGTATAACCTGGGGACAACTGCACGAAGCGGAAGAAGCCGGCGCGCAGGTCGAACACCATGTTGGACGAGATTACGTGGTTTTCGTCGATGTTCACGCCCGTAAAAGTACGCTCGTTGTCGATATTGCCGTTGCCGACCACGGGGGGCGGAAATCCGTTGGTGGAGCGGAACTCAAAGCCGTGGAAATCGGAGAACATGAACGACAGGTGGTCCTTGTCGGAGAACATGTGATCCCAGTGTCCGATCGGCTGGTTGTACCAGTAACGGCCTTCATTGTTGTTGTTGTAGAAGTTATTAGCCAAAGCACCCGTGCCCTGGCCGACCGTATTCGGGCCCGGCACATAGGAAAGGATCTTGGTGGCCACCGGGCTGATGCGGCTCTGCGGAATCACATCGCCGGGGAAGGGATCGCGCCAGTAGGTCGATCCGTTCGACCCACTGCAAGGTTCGGTGCTGACGCTGCCGCACGCGTGGGTCGTGAGCGGATCGTAAATGGTCATGCCATATTGCGCAAAGTTCTGCCCGTCGCGCAGATTCTCCGGGATGGTGGTGGTGCCGGCGC
>Ga0335074_10014353_pt1 | contig 11120 bp, 7 predicted proteins | sample Lox_Sample_23_FD_206715 | JGI IMG/M metagenome (GOLD analysis project Ga0335074, IMG submission 206715) | Soil microbial communities from Loxahatchee National Wildlife Refuge, Florida, United States - Lox_Sample_2.3 | ecosystem: Environmental > Terrestrial > Soil > Wetlands | place: USA: Florida... | reverse complement strand
GCCGTCGTCACCAACTCGGCGATATTCGCCACGCTCTTCCTCGGCGGCCCGGACGGGCCTCGTATCGCAGGTCACTCGATCGGGCCGTTTTGGTTCACCCTCAAGGTCGTCGTGCTGCTCTACATCTACATATGGATCCGCGCCACCCTCCCCCGCCTGCGTTACGACCAGCTCATGGACCTGGGTTGGAAACGGCTCATCCCGGCGTCGCTCGCCCTCCTCCTCATTGTCGTCGGGGCCCGGGTGAGCTGGAGATGGGGCCTGTTTGCCTTCGCCGGCAGCCTCATTGCGTTCCAGGTCCTGATGCGGGCGATCGAGGTCGGCCAGGCCAACACCGATGCCGCCGCCGAGCTGGAGGCACCGTGAGCTTCCTGAGCGAAAGCCGGTTCCTGGCCTTTTTCAAAGGGTTTTTTGTCACGGGCAAGCAACCGGCCAAACCCACGGTGACCGTCCAGTACCCCGAGGAAAAACGGCCCAAGCCTGAACGCTTCCACGGCCGCCACGTCCTCAACCGCTACGAGGACGGCATGGAGAAGTGCATCGGGTGCGAGCTGTGCGCGGGGGTCTGCCCGGCTCGCTGCATATACGTCCGGGGAGCCGACAACCCGCCCGACGCGCCAGTGTCGCCGGGAGAACGTTACGGCTTCGTCTACGAGATCAATTTCCTCCGGTGCATCCACTGCGACCTTTGTGTGGAGGCTTGCCCAACCGAAGCCATAACGGAGTCGAAGCTCTTCGAGTTTTCCTTCACCAACCGCGACGATGCGATCTACACCAAAGCGGAGCTGCTGGTGGACGATTCCGGCAAGCCGAAGGTCATGCCGTGGGAAGACTGGAAACCAGGCGACGACGCCAACACTTCGGCCTGGACGCGGGCAACGTCCCCCGCCGGCCGGGCCGACCTCGAGGGGACGCCGTTGTGGTCCGGCGAGCTCGGTTACGGCGTCCGCCCTCCTCAAGCCGGCCAGTCCGACCCGGAGGCGGCCGACGTGCCGGCGGACTTCGACATTTCGCTCCGCGAGGTCGAAGGTGGCGAGCTGAGGGGCGTCGGCTTGAGCGCCGTCCGCCCGGTCAGGCGCCCCGGTGCGCAGGGCGGGCGTGACGCTGCTAGCGCCGACCGGCCCGCCGGGACAGGGGCATCGGGAGCGCAGGCATCAGGTGGACGGGCATGACCGACCTTGCCGCCACTCAGCTCGGGACCACTCAGCTCGGCATCGACTCGGCGTGGGCCGTCTACGGGGTGGGCGTGCTATTGGTGATCGGGGGGGCCTTCGGCGTCGTGCTCCAGCGCAACCCCGTCCACTGCGCCCTCTCGCTCGTGGTGACCATTTTCGGGATCGCGCTCCTCTTCATAGACCAGGGGGCCAATTTCCTTGCAGCGGTACAGATCATTGTCTACGGCGGTGCGATCGTGATCCTCTTCCTCTTCGTGATAATGCTCCTGGGCGTCGACCGCAAAGAGGCCCGGGCCCAGCAAAAGCTCCGCTCGCTCACCCCGGTTGCGATCGTTGTGGCACTCGTCGCCCTGGTCGAGCTCCTCGTGCTCACCAGGGTCCACTACTGGGCGACGGGGGCCTCTGCGAGCACCGAAAGCCTGTCGGGGCCGGGTACCGACGTGCAAAAGCTCGGCCAGACAATATTCACCGGCTACCTGCTGCCATTTGAAATGACCTCCGCCCTGCTCGTCATCGCGGTAGTCGCCGCAGCGGTCCTCGCCCGCAGGAGCACGACCCAGGGGGCTGCGGGGCCGCCGCGCAAGGCAGCTCCGGTCACGCGGGTGCTGCCACGGGGGCCGGAGGCACCCGCTCCGTCCTCGCCTTCGCCGTCCTCGCCTTCGCCGTCATCGTCCAGCCCCGAGAGCAGCCCCGACGTCGCTCCGGCGCCAACACCGGCCGAGGCGGCCGGCCCGAAGGCGGTGGCGAAGTGAGCGTGCCCGGGCCGTGGTACCTCGTGCTCGCCGCTTGCCTGTTCGGTATCGGCGCCACGGGCCTGTTCGTCCGGCGCAACATCCTCGTGATGTACATGTGCATCGAGCTCATGCTCAATGCGGTCAACCTCACCTTCGTGACCTTCGCCCGCATGCTCAACGACGTGGGCGGCGAGGACGCTGTGTTCTTCGTGCTCGTCGTGGCCGCGGCAGAAGTCGTGGTGGGCCTCGGGATCATCGTTGCCATTTACCGCCGGCGCACGGGTGCGACGGCTGACGACATCAACTCCCTGAAGGGCTGAGCACGATGGCCGATGCCGCCTATGTGATCGTCGCACTGCCCTTGGCGGGGTTCGTCATCAACCTCATCTGGGGCCGGCGCCTCGGCGAGCCGGTCGCAGGCTGGGTAGGGACCCTGGCAGCGGGAGGGTCGTTCATCGCGACGCTCGTCGTCTGGGTGAGCATGCTCGGCCGAGCCGCCCCCGACCGGGTCAGCGACCTCACCATTTTCACCTGGTTCCCCGTGGCAGGGCTGCACGCCAATGTCGGCCTGCTCATCGACCCCCTCTCGATGACGATGCTGCTTTTCGTCACCGGGGTGTCGACGGTCATCCACCTGTACTCGATCGGCTACATGCACGGGGACCCCGGCTTCGACCGCTTTTTCGTCTACCTCAACCTCTTTTTGTTCTCGATGATCGTGCTGGTCATCGGGGACAACTTCCTGTTTTCTTTCCTTGGATGGGAGGGGGTCGGCTTCTGCTCCTACGGCCTGGTCGGTTTCTGGTTCCAGCGCGACGTCGCAGCCGTTGCCGCCAAAAAGGCCTTCGTCACCAACCGCGTAGGCGACGTCGGCTTCCTTCTCGCGATCTTCTTGATGTTCGCCCACTTCGGCTCGGTCGACTACAGCAATGTTCTCGGGACGCTGCTGCACGGCCACGCCACCGGCTTGATGGCCGCAGCACCGGGGGCGATATCGGGCTCGACCGCCACGGCCATAACCATGCTGCTGTTCCTCGGCGCCGTCGGCAAGTCGGCGCAGGTGCCGCTGTTCATCTGGCTCCCCGACGCCATGGAAGGCCCGACGCCCATCTCGGCGCTGATCCACGCTGCGACCATGGTGACGGCGGGCGTCTACCTGATGGCGCGGGTGGCGCCTATGCTGCACTACGCCCACGCCACGTCCTGGGTCATCGCGTGTGTCGGAGCCGCAAGCGCGTTTATCGCAGCAACAATCGCCTGCGCCCAGGACGACATCAAAAAGGCCCTTGCCTACTCGACCATTTCGCAGCTCGGGTACATGTTCCTCGCAATCGGCGCCGGGGACTACGTCGACGGCCTGTTCCACATGCTGACCCATGCCTTTTTCAAGGCCCTTCTCTTCCTCGGCGCCGGGGCCGTCATCCACGCCATGGCGAACCGCCAGGACATGAAGGACATGGGTGCCTTGGCCCGCTTCCTGCCCATAACAGCGATCACTTTTGCGGTCGGTTGGCTTGCCATCTCCGGGATCCCGCCTTTTGCCGGCTTTTGGTCCAAGGATGCCGTCCTCAGCAGCGCGTGGGGCATGAACAAGGTCCTGTGGGCGGTCGCCGTCGTCACCGCCGGGCTCACGGCCTACTACATGAGCCGCCAGTTCGCGCTCGTTTTCACCGGTCGGGCCCGCTGGCAGGAAGGCCGGCCACCCTCCTATTGGATGAACGAACGACAGGGGGCCAAGCACGAGGCTGCTGCCGAGGCAGCCCCGGGGAGCCGCCACGAAAGTACCGAGGACGAGGTCGGCCAAAGCGCCCCCGGGCTGCCCGCCCCCGTACACGCCGACGCCTTCCCGCGGGACCCGTCGTGGCTGATGTCTGCGCCTCTGGTGGTGCTCGCCATCGCCGCCGTGCTGGGAGGCGGTATCAACTTCCCCGCCTGGCACCTCGACTTCCTGTCGAGGTTCCTCGAGCCGATGTTCCCGACCGCAGCGTCGGTAGCCGTCAGCACGGGCACCAAGTGGGTGCTCTTCGCAGTTACCTTGGCCGTTTGCCTCACCGGGCTGGGCTTGGGGCTTAACACCTGGAAGACGGCCGAACACCCCGCACTGGAGCCGTCCTTCCTCAGGCGTGCCTGGTTTTTCGACGACATCGTTGCGGCCACGGTGTCCGGGCCGCTGCGAGCGGCAGCCACAGCGCTCGCCTTCGTGCTGGACCGGGAAGTCGTCGACGGTGCGGTCAACGGAGTAGCCAGGGCGCTGGCAATATCGGGCCGGGTCATCCGAAAGGCGCAGAGCGGTTATATACGCGCCTACGCGCTCGGGATCGGTATCGGTGCCGTCGTGCTGCTGGCTTACCTCACCTTGCGGGTGGGAGGCTGACCATGCCGTCCGTGGTCCTCGACATCATCATCCTCCTGCCATTGGCGGCGGCATTGGCCATCGCCTTGCTTCCCGAGGCGTCTGTGGCACGCCTTGCGAAACCGTGTGCCCTCGGTACGGGCGCCGTGGAGCTCGTCCTGGCCCTGTGGATGGTTATCGCCTTCAAAACAGGCAATGCCCACGCCGGTTTCCAGTTCACAAGCCTCCAGCCCTGGATCAGCCCGATCGGGATCTCGTGGTACATCGGCGTCGACGGGATCTCGCTCTTCCTCGTCGCGATGACGGCACTGTTGTTCCCGATCGCTATGGCAAGCCCCCCGGCCGGCCGCTCGCCCCGGGCTTATTTCGGTTGGATGCTCTTGCTCGAAGCCGCGTGCATGACGACGTTCCTGTCGCTCGACGCGTTCTTGTTTTTCGTAGCCTTCGAAGTGACCCTCGTCCCCGGCTACTTCCTCATCGTGAGCGGAGGCGGGGCGCGCCGCGGTTATGCGGCCACCAAGTTCTTCCTCTACACCTTCGCGGGCTCGGCCTTCCTCTTCGTCGGCATCCTTGCCGCCTACCTCCTCGCCGCCGGCCATCTCCCGTCGGGGACATCCTCGTCGTTCAACATCGTCTCCCTGGCGCGCGGAACCGCCCACCTCCCGATCTCCGACCAGGAGCTGTTGCTCGCCTCCTTCGGCGTCGCCTTCGCCGTGAAGATGCCGCTCGTCCCGTTCCACACGTGGATGCCCGACGCGTACACCGAGGCCCCCACTGGCGCGTCGATGGTCCTCGCCGGGATCCTGTTCAAGCTGGGGGCCTACGGCATCTTGAGGTGGGGGATCTTCCTCTTCCCGGTAGCTGCTGTCCGTTTGGCGCCCGTGGCGCTCACGCTCGCGGCCATCGGCATCATCTGGGGCTCGGTAGTCGCTGCGGTGCAACGGGACCTCAAGCGCCTGGTCGCCTACGGGACTATCACGGGCGTCGGGTTCATCGTCATCGGTTTGTTCGGTTTCACAACACAGGGGATCACGGGCGGCATCGTGGAAATGGTCAACCACGGCCTTTCGACGGGTGGGTTGTTCCTCCTCGTTGGCATGGTCTGGGAGCGGCGCCGCACCTACAAGTTCTCCGAGCTCGGTGGGCTCCAGAGCGCTGCGCCCATCCTCGGCTGGGTGTTCATGGCCGTCATCATGAGCGACATCGGGCTTCCTGGCCTCAACGGCTTTATCGGAGAACTGCTCGTGCTATTGGGGACCTTCGTGACCCACCGGTGGTGGGCCGTGCTCGCCACGGTCGGCGTAGTGACCGGTGCGGTCTATCTCTTGTGGGCTTACCAGCGTGTCTTCATGGGGCCGGCACAGGCGGTCAACTCCGCCGTACGCGATATGACCTGGGCCGAAAAGGCAGCCGTCGCGCCGCTCCTGGCGGGCATACTCTTCATCGGCATCTACCCTCAGGCTTTGCTCACACGCATCGAGCCGTCGGTCGACCACCTCGTCCAGCACGTCGAGTACGCCGACCCGAGCTTCAAGTTGCCGGCGCCGGCGGTGGGGCACGGGACTTTTGCCGTACCCGCTGACCAGGTTGTCGACCTGCCCGCAGCGCCCTCGAGCAGCGCTGCCGCCAGTGCAGGAGGTGGGTCATGACCGGTGGCGTAGAACTCCTCGCCGCAGGCTGCAGCGTCAACTCGGTCACCGGCAGCGTTAGCGGGATCTGCACTGCCAAGGGCTCGCTCAGCCTGCCGATCAACTACGCCGCGATAGCCCCGTTGTTCGTGCTCGGTGGGATGGCGCTCGTGCTGCTGCTCGTTTCGGCCATGCTGCCCAAGCGCCGTTACCCCGGCCTGTGGATGGGCCTGACGGCCCTCGCGGGCCTCGGTACCGTGGTCGACGGGCTGGTCCAATGGCACGATGTGGCGGGTCTGACGCTCCAGCAGCAGCTCACGATGGGCGACCAGATCTTTTACGACCAACTGAGCGCCTTCTTCGCCATTCTTTTTGGTTGCGCGACTGCCATCGGTGCGCTTGTTTCGGACAGTTACCTGACGCGTGAAGGGCTCGACGGCCCGGAGCCCTACATCTTGATGCTCGCCTGCTCGACCGGCGCTGTGCTCATGGCCGAAGCCGCCAACCTGATCAGCCTTTTCCTCGGGCTCGAGATCCTCTCGATCGCCCTTTATACATTGTCCGCGTACCACAACCGGCGCACCCAATCGGGCGAGGCCGGGCTCAAGTACTTCATCCTCGGGTCCTTTGCATCAGCCATCTTCATCTACGGGGTAGCGCTGGTTTACGGGGCGACAGGCTCGACTTCGTACCTCGGCATCATCAGCTTCCTCATAAACACAGACGTCGTCCACGACGGCGTCCTGCTTGCCGGCCTCGGGCTTCTCATCGTCGGCCTCGGCTTCAAAGTTGCCGCCGTCCCGTTCCACTTCTGGTCCCCGGACGTCTACCAGGGGGCGCCGACACCCTTCGTGGGCTACATGGCCGCGGTCGCAAAAGCAGCCGGGTTCGCAGGCCTCGTGCGGGTGCTGATGCAGGCGCTCGAGCCCGAGATGTCCGATTGGCGGCCTGTCATCTGGGTACTTGCAGTGGCCTCGGTGCTGGTCGGGTCGGTACTGGCGCTCGTGCAGGTAGATCTCAAGAGGATGCTGGCATATTCGTCGGTGAGCCAAGCGGGCTACATCTTGATCGCGCTCCAGGCCGGCACAGCCCAAGGCGTCACCTCGGTCTGCTTCTACCTGTTCACTTACACCTTCATGGTCCTGGGGACTTTCGCTGTCATAAGCGTCGTTCAGGGCCGGGGCGAGGCGCGCAACGACCTGAGCGCCGTGAGGGGGTTGGCAGCGCGCAACCCCTGGCTGGCAGCCGGGATGCTCGTCCTGCTGCTCGGGCAGGCAGGCATCCCGCTGACGAGTGGTTTCCTCGGCAAATGGGTCGTTATCTCGGCGGCCCTCCAGCAGGGGCAGTACGCGCTCGGGCTCATCGGGATGCTGGGCGCCGCGATCGCGGCATTTTTCTACCTGAGGGTGGCGCTCCTCATGTACATGCCGCCTACGGCACAGAGCCCCGTCGTGGCTGTGGCAGGCGCAGGGGCCGCAGGAGGCCCAGGGACGGTGCTAGGTCCCGTCGGTAGTGGGCTTGCCGGTGCGTACTTCGAAGAAGGCTCGGACCTCTCGGCTATTGCGACAGCCGGCCTAGAGGGGCGGGACACGACCCTTGCCCTGCGGCTCCCACCCGGTGCACGGCTCCGTGTGCCACCGTCCATCTCCGCAGTAGTCGGCCTTTGCGCCTTGTTCACGATCTTCGCCGGGGTCTCGACACCGGTCCTGTCGCTCGCCCACACGATCACGCTCCCCTGGTCGGTTTAGCGCCCGCCCTTCAGGGGCGCGTGGCGCTGCGGCTGCGGCCCGCTCAGGCCGCTTTGCCTCTTATGGCGCAGCTACTTGTGCTTCGAACAGCACGGTGCCCGTGGTGTCGTCCCGGACAAAGAAGAGGAACGGGTGGTCGAAGGTCAGCTCGAGCGGCCGCGCCGGGACTGCCGTCGGCTCCGCGCCCGCCGCGCTCGCCGCCGATGCCTCGGTACCCGACTCGTCGACCTTGACCTGCGCCTTCTGCACTACGAAGGCCAACTTCAACGGTTTGGGAGAGATGTTGGAGAAGTCGGCCGCGTCCGAAAAAGCTTGGCCCATCCCCATCGCGCTGAGAGCGCCGTTGAGCATAAATGAGCTACTGATGCTGAACCGCGGGAGGTGCACCTGGACGGCTTGGCTCTGCAAGCTCGCGAGGACCTGGGCCAACCTGCTTGGCGTCAAATCCCGCTCGAACGCCGCCAGTTGCCCGAGCGGAGGCATCAGCACCAGTGCCGAAAAGTGACCGCCTTTGTACATGAGCTCGACTGCGCCGAGGGACTTCGATGCCAATGCGGGTGCCGAAAAAAGGAGGGGGGTGCTCATCATCTCGACCTGGGCCGAGGTCGACCCCGACTCGTGGAAAATTGCCTCGGCGGTCTGCGACGGGTCGAAGGGCGTCGCCCAGCGCGCGCTGAGGTAAACCGCGTCGACCAGCACTGCTACGACCTGCGCCAGCTCGGGGGCGGTGACGAGGTCGTTGATGTGGCCTCTCGTCTGCGAGGAAACCCAGCTGTCGATAGCGCGCGCCGCGCCCGCCGGGTCACCATGGAAGTCGGCCTCCTCCACGCTGCTTGCGAAGTCCTGCTCGAGGACTTGCACGTATTGCGGGCGCACCGGGAAACCGCTTTGGATCCAGGACGCATTTGCACTGTCCAATACCAGGTGGTCCGCCGTGGCCCGGGCGGCCAGGTCCTTCCCCAGAGCGTCCCAGCCCGAGGCCTGCACGGCTGGTGCAAGCGAGGTCGCGTGCATTGCCTCTGCGATGCCAGAGCTCGTTGCACCGGCGGCGCCGGGCTCGAGCATGGCGAGCAGCGTGGCGAGGCTCGAAGGCGAAAGGACAAGGTTTAGCGAAGACGGCCCGAGCCGGCTGAGAAGGTCGAGCGCGAAGGCCTGCTCGTTTGCCGCCACAGCCATGGTCTGGGCGCCCCCGACCTGGGCGAGGTCGACAGGTTGTGCCTGTGCGTGAGGGACTACGCCGGCCACCACTTGTGAGGTCGCCAAAAGTTGAACAGCGAGCGCGCTTGCAACCCTCGCCCAGGTCCTCGGTCCTCGCCGTCTGCTTTCGATTACCACTGCCGACCTCCGGCGACCTCCGTTAAAGGTTACCGGCCGGCGGCGTCAGCCACTTCGGGCACTGCGGGCACTTGCGGCTGCTTCTGGGCACCCGGCGGCACGAGGAAACGCCCGATCAGGGGCAACTCCCAGAACGACTCGGCTCGTGCGACTGCGAGGGCGGTGCCGAGGGCGTTCTCGGGCGACCCGTAGACCGCATAGCGCGGCTGCCAGTCGGGGTCGAACTTTGCGTTGAACCGCCAAAGCGACTCTATTTGCATGGGACCGCTCATCCGTCGCAGCAACCAAACCTGTACCCGCTGCGCCACGCCGTCACCTGTTTCGCCGGCGAGCACGGCCCTCATCGTGGCGAAATTGAGCCCGAGGCCCTCGTACCCGCGGGCGGCCAGGTACCTGATGGTCTCGACGATCGCGAAGTCGATCAACCCATTGGGGTGGTCGCCGTTGTCCCGGCGCATCAGGTCGAGCGAAAAGCCCTTGATCGCAGGAGCGGGGACATATTGGCAGAACGCGACCGGGGCCCCGGTGCCCGCGGGTCCTTGCCCTCGCGGCGCATGGACCACGGCGAGCAGGAGCCCGCGGTCCGCTTTGTCGAAAACCCGCCCGAGGGTCATGGAAAACCCGCGCTCCACCCCACCACGCCGGCTCCTCGTCATGACGTCCCTCAGCTGGGCAGCAAGCTCGGGCGGCGTATTGGCGGGATCATGGAAGGAAATGGTGTAGCCGTAGCGGCCGACACGTTTCACCGCCTGGCGGAGGCCCTTGAACTTACCGCCCTCCAGGGAAAAATCCTGCACCCGCACGATGGCTTCGTCGCCCAGGTAGAGGTCGTGCATCCCGCCTGCCCGGTAAATCGGCAACCAGTCCTCCGACGCGCCAAGCACGGCGAGGGACCAACCGTGGGCGTCGGCGTGCTCCTGGAACGCTTTCCAGGTGCTCTCACGTTGTCCGGGCGGCCCGACCGGGTCTGGCGATACGAGGCAGACGCCACTGTAAACGGCGTAGGCGACGAGTGTCTCAGCCCAAAAGAAAAACTGCTTGTCAGCCCGCAGAGCGAAATAATCCAACGTCCCGCCTCCATAATGTCGCACCACCTCGCGAGCCCGTTCCAGGCTGCCACCTGCCCAGGGCCTGCGTGCCACGACAGGGCGGAAGACCAACCACGCCGCGACGAGCACGAGCCCTGCCGTCGTCGAGAACATGGCCGGCGTAAAAAACCCGTTGAGCGTCGCCGGGAGAGCGACGTGCTGCACCGCCACCATCCGTTCGACCGTGGCGAGAAAAGCTCGGCCCCAACCGATCCTGTCGGTACGGCGATGATGCAGGCTGACTGTTATCCACGAGCTTCCCTCGAGCGTCAGGGTGCCCGCCCATACAGATGTCACCGCTACTAGCCCCATCAGGGCGGCGGCTCTGCGGACCGGGGGCTGGTCGCTCGCCGCTTCGAAAAACTGCCGCCTCGTCCAAAGAAAAGCGGCCACGGCGGCTGCCACTATCGCGGGTAGCAGGCTCGCACCCCGGACCAGGTGGGCGACGACGACCGTCGCCAGCGTTACCTGGCAGATCACGTAGGCACGCCTTTGGCCACGGCGGATCCCCAGAGCGAGCATGATCAGGGCGATGCCGGCGAGTGCCGCCAGCGCACCGGCGGCCTGGGGCACGGCCAGGGGCACGAGCTCGCTCACGATGCGCAAGCGGTGAGCCACGGGCCCGGCGACAGCCGACAGGACCGAGAGCAGCCCGGCCGCGACCACGACGAGGGCGGCGGTACGTCGCGTGCGGACCTGGGAGCTCGGGTAGCGGACCGCCTCGGGCGGCCACTGCGGGCCGTTCGGGTAGGTGGCTACGAGAGCGGGGACCGGTTCGCCCGCGCGCAGCTGGACCTCGGCCGCCGGCCGTGACGCTCCGTCGGGCGCCGGCCGGCTGCCAACCGGACGTGCCAGCAACCGCTCGGCGAGGGAAGCACCGGGCAAAAGGGCCTCTCCATAGAGCAGGCGGGCGTGCAGTTCGTTGCCGGACTCGAGTTCTACCCAGCTCGCCTGGCGCGACGCCAGGAACATCGAGGGAAGGGCGGTGCGGGCCACTTTTGGCAGGTATTCCTTTACTACGTCGCCGAACGAGCCGGTGCTTGCGTAAAAACCCGCGCC
>Ga0335074_10014351_pt1 | contig 11120 bp, 8 predicted proteins | sample Lox_Sample_23_FD_206715 | JGI IMG/M metagenome (GOLD analysis project Ga0335074, IMG submission 206715) | Soil microbial communities from Loxahatchee National Wildlife Refuge, Florida, United States - Lox_Sample_2.3 | ecosystem: Environmental > Terrestrial > Soil > Wetlands | place: USA: Florida... | reverse complement strand
GTCGCACCTGCGCCGCATGGACTTCTCGATCTTCCCCGGGTGGACGGGCTACGTGTTGTGGCGGCTCGGAATCGTGGGGCTGTGGCAACGACGGATCAACCCCCGGTTTCCACGGCCCGCTCCGCCGGAGCGCCGGCAAACGCAAAGGCAACGCTCACAGGCACCTGGCGCCAGCGTCGTTGTCGCACCTACGCTGGCCATCGTGGATGCGGCCACGAACGTGGCCCACGATCTCGACGCGTAACGCCGCCCGATAGCGGCGTTGAACAGCTGCGCCCTACGCCGCCCGTTACTGTTGTGGCGTGTTCGGGCGAAGGGCCGTGACCGGGGCGATCATCGGGCTCATCCGGCATGGGACGAGCACGCCGCGGCCGGCGGCCGTCCGGATCCCACCGTCCTCCAACGCGCAGATCCCAGGCGAGACCTCTTTCCTGCGGGCTCCGAGCACCCGTGCCATGAGCGCCGGACTGGCAGCGATCGTCAAGCGGTTCCCGGACTCGCGGTTCGGCCCGAAACCCCACTTACCGACTAATAAAGGTCGGGATTCTTGATATTTTGGGCCGATGCTCAGGCATGGGGCAGGGGTGTCGACCCTCAAATGGCTGCTGCTTGTGGCCGCCGTGCTGCTCGCCTTGGCGGCCGCCAAAATCGCCGCAGGCGGCTCGCTGAGCGTCGCCGGCGTGGCGACAGCGGCATCCACGACTGATCTGAACAGCAGCCCGACGGCCTCTGAGGTGAGTGCGGCCCGTGCCGCGGCCGCGTCGGACGTGGGGATCCACAAGATCAAGCACGTCGTGATCATCATGCAGGAGAACCACAGCTTCGATAACTACTTCGGCACCTACCCCGGCGCGGACGGGATCCCGGGACTGGCCGGCAACCCGGGTGCGCTGCCCTGCATTCCAGACCCCAAGCGCGGCCACTGCGACCCGCCCTACCACGAGACCTACGTGTCAGGCTCCGGCGGGCCGCACTTCAACCCCTCGGCGATCTCCGACATCGACGACGGCAAGATGGATGGCTTCGCCGAGACGGCGGAGGAGTCGGGCGCGGGTGGCCTGGATACGGACAAGTTGGGCTGCGTGGCCGAGATGCAGCTCAATTGCCTGGACGTGATGGGGTATTACGACCAGGAGGAGATCCCGAACTACTGGACCTACGCGAAGGACTACGTGCTCCAGGACCACATGTTCGAGCCGGTGCTGGCGTGGTCGGAGGTCTCACACCTGTACATGGTCAGCGGCTGGTCGGCCCAGTGCGCCAACGGAAACCCGGACAGCTGCAAGACAGACATCCAGTTCCCGGAGCTGCCGCCGGGTCCGATCGGATCGAGCCAGCTGGCTCAGGAGGCGACCGGTGCCGCCCTCGGCATCGCGCTGCCCGTCAGTCCTGAGACCGACTACGCCTGGACCGACATCACATGGCTGCTACACAAGTACGGGGTGTCGTGGAAGTACTACATCGAGGCCGGGACGGAGCCCGACTGCGAGACCGGCGCGATGGTCTGCGCGCCCACGCCTCAGGCGGTCACCGCTCCGTCGATCTGGAACCCTCTGCCCGACTTCGAGGACGTCAGCGAGGACAACCAGCTCGGGAACATCGTCCCCTCGAGCCAGCTGTTCACCGACGCCAAGAACGATGCCCTGCCGGCGGTCTCCTGGGTCATCCCGTCGGGCGATGACTCAGAGCACCCTCCGGGCGACATCGAAGCGGGCCAGGATCACGTCACCAGCGTGATCAACGCGATCATGGACTCCAAGGACTGGGGCTCGACCGCGATCTTCCTGGCCTGGGACGACTGGGGCGGCTACTACGACAATGTGGTGCCGCCCAAGGTGGATGCGGAGGGGTACGGCATACGCGTTCCGGCGCTGGTGATCAGCCCTTATGCCAAGCAGGGATACATCGACCACCAGACGCTGTCTTTTGACGCCTACCTGAAGTTCATTGAGCAGGACTTCCTAGGTGGTCAGGCGCTCAACCCCAAGACGGACGGGCGCCCCGACCCACGTCCCGATGTGCGCGAGGACGAACCGCAGCTGGGCAACCTCGTCAGCGACTTCGACTTCAACCAGGCACCGCGTAAGCCGGTGATCCTTAACCCCAACCCGTTCGGCAAGTTCAACGCGCCCGGGCCCACCCAGATCGGTACGACGGGCACGAATCCGCTGACACCTTACCCGGAGTGTCCGCGGGCGACCGGGACGATCTCGGGCACGACGGTCGACCCGGTCGCGCTGGGACGTGCGCGTCGCACGCAGCGCAAGGACCTGACCCACTACTGGCCGATGGCGAACAAGCGCTTCGACGATGTATGCCTGGCCACCGGGCACGGGATCCGGGTTGGCTATCTGAGGGCGGAGCGGGGCGCGGCACCGACGGCAGTCCTGGCGATGACCGCCAACACGCTGTACAGCGATGACGGCTTCACACCTGGCGAGAGGGTGCCCAGAATCGGCCTGCCCAACGCGATCAAGCGCGGCGTATACAGCTGGTACGCGATCAAGCAGGCCAAGGCGACACTGTTCCTCAAAGCGCGCAACGGTGTCATTTTGGAGGTCGGCCTCGGCGCCAAGGGCCGGACGCGGTCACGGGCGGCGCAGGTCCGGCTGCTGAATCAGCTGGGCGCTTAGATGTCACAGGCTGGCCCGGCCACGGCCGCGCTGAAGGTCAGCGGCCTGGTCAAGCGCTACGGCGCCAACACGGTCCTGGACGGTGTCGACCTCGAGCTCTCTGTCGGTGAGGTGCGGGGCCTGATCGGCCCCAACGGGGCCGGCAAGACGACGCTCCTGCGAATCATCCTTGGGCTGGTCATGCCTGACGCGGGCACGGTGACGGCGAGCGCCCAGCCGGTCGCCGGGATCATCGAGCAGCCGGCCTTCTATCCGTACCTGTCCGCTCGCGCCAATCTGGAGGTGCTGGCTGAGTATGACCGTGGTACTGGGTCCGATCGAATCGACGAGGCGTTGGAGACGGTCGGTCTCGCTGAGCGGGACACCGACCGTGTCGGTGGCTTTTCCTCGGGCATGCGTCAACGGCTGGGGATCGCCGCCGCCCTGATCCGTCAACCGCAGCTGCTGCTGCTGGATGAGCCGACCAGCGCGCTGGATCCGGAGGGCGTCGCCGAGACCGTCGCGCTCGTCCGCGGGCTAGCGCGCGAGCGCGGCGTCACGACGCTGATCTCGAGCCACCAGCTGGACATGCTGGGCGACCTTGTCGACGGATTCAGCCGGCTGCAGGGCGGCCGACTCAGTCATGACTGACGTCGCCTACGTGCTGCGCGCGGAGCTACGCAAGCTAACCAGCCAGTCCCTCACCCGCGTGCTGGCGATCCTGGTGCTGATCGGGCCGGCGCTGTTCACGGCGATGGTCCGCATTGCCAATGCCACGCCCGGTGACACACTGCTGGGTGCCTGGGTGCACAGCTCCGGCTTTGCACCGCCGCTCGTGTTCCTGGCCTTCGCCGCAAGCTTCGGATTTCCGGTCGTTGCCGCGCTGCTGGGCGGCGACATCTTCTCGGCCGAGGATCGCCACAACACCTGGAAGAACGTCCTGACCCGAGCGGTCGACCGCCGTGCCGTCTTCATCGGGAAGTTTCTCGCCGCCAGCGTCTACGCGGTCGTGCTCTTGGCGTTAGGAGCGGCCAGTGCGATCGCTTCGGGGGTGCTGATCGTTGGTTCGCAGCCGCTCGTCGGCCTGTCCGGACAGCTGATCGGGACCGCGCCGGCGTTCGGTCTGACGCTTGCCGCGTGGCTGCTCAACATCCCGCCGCTGCTCGCGTTCGTGGCGCTCGGAGTGTTCTTCAGCGTGGCCACGCGCAACGGGATCGCCGGAGTGTTAGGGCCGATCGCGCTCGCGCTGCTCATGCAGCTCCTGCAGCGGATCGGCAACGCCGGGATTGGTCACCAGCTGCTGCTACTGGCCAGCTTCGACTCCTGGCACGGCATCTTCACGACACCGGCCGAGGGGCTGCCACTGCTGGCGATCCTGGTTTCGCTGGTCTGGACGGCGGTCGCGCTCGGCGCCGCCTGGTGGCTCTTCTCCAGGCGGGAGTTCAGTGGCGGGACGGTGTCCGGGCGGATGGCCGGCTGGGGCGGCTCGATCGTGCTGGTCGGGGCGGTGCTCGGGGTAGCGGCGGTGATGGTGGCGCTCTGCTTCCTCGGCTCTGACCCGATCACGCCCCAGCGGCTGGAGGCGGAGCTGAAGCCGACCTTCAACAACCTGACCATCTACCAGCAGGAGTTGCTTGGTCGCCATATTGTGCCCGGCACGAAGCTGAATGACACATCGGTGTGTGCCCGTCGTGGCAACGCCCTGGACGGAGCCGGTGACGACTGGGTGTGCACCGTGGACGTTCTCACCCCTCAGGCGGACACACCCAACCCCAACTTCGAGCCCGTCGACTACGACGTCTCGATTAAGGTCAATGGCTGCTACAGCGCGGACGGCCCGCCGAGCTTCGTCGGCAACGAGACCTTCAACGATCCGAAGGGAAAGACCGTCTACAACCCATTATTCGAGATCTATGGCTGCTTCAACCCGTTGTAGTGAGCGACACGCGTGGCGTCTGCCTCTTGCCGCGGCGGTGTGGCGGCTGGGACCAGGTGACCGTCGATGTGCCTGCGTCGAGGCGTTGCATCGCACTACCGGCGGCTCCGACTCTGACGGTCCGCGCACCGCAGCGGACCAGGGTTCCAGGCGCTAGGTGGGCGAGAGTTAGCAGCGTTGGGCCGTCGGTGGTCACAGTCGCCGTGCCGCGGGGGAGTCTGGCTGTGGCCGTGTCGATGGTGAGGCGTGCGACGTTGGTCAATGTCAGGCTCAGGGTCGGCTTGGCCGCGGGAGTCAGCCCCGGCGTCCAACTGCCAGTGGTGACCTGCATGGGCGGGGCGTCTGGAGGGTTGATGACCGATGCGCTGACTTGCTCGGTCTCGGCAGGCTCGGGGATGGCAGCGTCGTCGGCGACGATCCGGGCGGTCGTCGCCGGGGTCGCGGTGTCCCGTTCGGAGAGCCCCGCGAGCCAGTAGACCGAGGTCGGACCGAGGCCGAGCGCAGTGCTGAAAACGTTCGGGCACCAGGTGTAGTCGATCGTGCCGGGGTCGGCCATCGCGAGGGGTGTGCCGTGCAGGGCCGCAACCTGGGTTGAGAAACCGTCTGTGAGATCGGTCGTGACATGCTCGGGCGTAGAGGTTGAAAACAGAGTGACGCGATCGCCCGCGTTGATGTAGTGGTCGAGGTTGGCGAGCTCGACCGGATAGGGTGAGAGCTCGTCGGTGTAGCTGTTAGAGATGAGGAACGGGACCCAGCGGACGTTGGGAGTGCGGTCAACAGCCGCAGCCAAGTCGAACTGGCTGGTGCCTTCGCCCGATGCGGTCGTGCAGCCTTCGTCGAAGCCGCCGTCGAGTGGCATTGACTCGCTGAAGTCCGAAGGGTAGGTCGCTGGCAGCACGAAGCTTCCCAGCCCGCCCATCGAATAGCCGCTGATCACCGTCCGATCGGAGGCAACGGAGTAGGCGAGTGCGACCTGCCGCCAGACCTGCCAGAAGTCATGCTCGGCATCGCCCGCATACAGGCCGTCCCCGCCAAACCCCTCGCTGCTTGCGCAGATCGAGTCGCGGTCCAGGCATTCCTCCTGAACGAGGCGCGGGTTGATCGCGCCGTACTGGTTGTAGTTCACATCTGCGGAGTGGAGCATCCAGGTGAACGGAAGCGCTTTGCCGGGCGCGTAGTTGCTCGGCACATAGACGGCGTAAGGCTGCACGCGCGAGAGAAACGCCGGGTTTGCCTCCGAAGCGCCTGAGACTCCCTGGCCAAGGTTGAGGTCGGTGGCATACCAGCGGTCGCTCCATCCCTTGACGAGCGGCGGGCTGGTCGTCTTATGCCTGGCCAGCGCGGCCCAGGAGATCACCTGCGAGAACTTCGAGACGTCGCCGGTCGCCAGGGTCTCGGCCTGGTCGTCCTCAGCCCAGAAGTTGGCGGTCAGCAACCCGGGGATCGCCTGCGCGCCGTAAGCGCCAAGAAGCGCTGAGTTCTTGAGGTATGTCTGTAGCTCGGCGGCGGTGACGTTGCTCGGGCCGCCGGTATAGATCGCCGGCTCCTGAGCGGCGGTCCGGAAGGTGATGTTGTACACGCGAGGCGCCGTGGATGGCGCCGGGCTGCCGCCGCTCAGGGTCGGCACGGCGAACGCGGTCCCGGTCGAGTTAGCGAGCCCGGCGGCGAGACGAATCCGCCAGTCGCCGCCCACCGCCATCACCGAGCGCGGGATGGTGACCAGGAAGGACCTCGCCGCCATGTCCACGGTGGTGGGGAAGGTGGCGATCGTCCGGTCGGTAACCGCGTTGATCAGCTCCGCGCCTTTCGCCGAGACGATCAGCGCCTTCTCGATTCCGGGAGAGGACACGTTCGCGTCCCCCGGCCACCGCGACGCGCCCGTGTTGGCGTTGTTGTCGGTGTCGAAGGTCCACTCGGCGATCGGAACGCTTGGATCAACCAGGGTGTTCCAGTCCACCCGCCAGATCGTCGCTGTGGGCGTGAGCCCGATTGCGGCGCGGAAGATGTCCGCCCCGTCGTTGTCGGCCGCGGCCGACGGGTAGACGTACTGCCCCTGAGCCGGTGACAGGGCGTCAGCCCCGGTCGTGATCGAGTTCAAGGACTCGTCGCCAGCGCTCGCAGCGCCGTAATCGTCGTACACCCAATCGGTCCATTCAAACGCCCCGTCGATCAGCCTCCCCGTTCCTGAGGTGCGCGAGAACGCGTCCGGGAACGGCCACCCCTTCGGTACCGGCAGCGACGGTTCGGCTCTGAGAGCGGCCGCCGCCACACCGGGTGGAAGTCCCGGAACGCTCACCGGCCGAGCCGACGCGCTACCAGCGACACACACCAACGCGACCGTCCCAACGGCCAACGTCTTCCCTATCCGCCTACCCACGGCCGCGCACCTCTCGTCCCGTCGCTCCTCCTCAACAGCGCTCCCCTGCCCGAGGAGCAACCAAGCATCGTGAGTTTACGGCGATTGCGGGGCCGGTCGTCGCATGACCGAATGCTCACCAGCCCGTGGCTCAGCGCACCGGTGGCGGTCGGCCCTCGGCACTGGCGCCGAGGCCCGGATCCCACCGGCAGACCGCGCAGCTGTGGCGAAACGCCGAACGAGCGAATTGGAGCGCCGCACCGTGGGGATCGTCCGCCCGGCGTACGTCGTCCCAGTCGAGCACGTACTCGCCCAGCGCCGGCTCCCAACGGGCCGCCGACGGCTCCAGGTTCCCGTTGGCGAATCCATCGGGCGCTGGGTGCGCGTAGGCGTAGAACGCGGCGCGGTCATAGCGCGCATCGCCGGACCACCAGCCGACCGCGACCTCCTGGGCATCCATGGCGTTGCGCATGATGAAGTCCTGCGCTGGAGGCTCGGCCGCCTTGCCGGAGAACAGACTCACGGCCAGGTCGAATGAGCCCCACCAGGCGTTGACCGGCGTGGAGCGCCCTCGGTATGGGGCCCGAAACGCGGCCGGCGCCAGCGCCGCCTGGGTGGCGGCCGCGAAATATGCCTCCACCTGCACCGGATCGTAGGTGGCGTGCTCCTCGTCCTCGTCGAGGGGCACGCTCCAGCTGACCTCCTGCGGGGTAGGGTTGATCTCGACCGAGCCCGCCACGCCACGCACCGCGGCCAGCAGCTCACGGCAGATCGCGCCGACCGACCGCTCCCCGGTCAACGTGAAGCGCTGCTCGGTCCCGCCGCTGCCCTCCACGACCGCTTCGTGGTTGCGCAGGTCCAGAGCGACAACGAATGCCCCCGACGCGTCCGGCGCCGGCAGCGGAGCAGTCTCCCAACCGCGGGCCGTCAGGCGCAGCGCGGCGTGCTGAAGCTGAGGCTCGGGCGGAGCCAGCGCCGCCGCCAGCTTACCCAGCACCTGCGTGTGACCGTGCAGGGTGTCGCACGTCTCCCGCCAGGCGCTGTAGGAGATCTCCGGCCATAGCGGGGTCATCACCGTCACCACTTTAATCCGAAGTTCTGGGCTCGAGCCCCAGCGACAAGCTTCTGCATTGCGTTGCGCCCCAAAAACCCGGATGCCGCGGGCGAAGCTCGCGATCGCGTACCAAGGCCTCGGTTAGCCTGTAGGAATCCTCCGGGCGCGTAGCAGGACCGATTCTTGCGTTCCGATTTGGGTTGGCGCTCGGACGGCTTAGTGTGGCTTTTTACTGCACCCCCGACCGATGGAGATCGACATGAGCTCAAGCCAGGTCAGCAGCGACGACAAGGGTGTGGCCGCGACCGTCGGGAGCGTCGCCACGAATCTCGAGGTGGTCGTCATCTCCGTCTCGGATGTCGACCGCGCCAAGGAGTTCTACGCACGCCTCGGGTGGAGGCTCGACGCAGACGTCACCGTCGGTGAGGAGTTACGTCTGATCCAGTTCACGCCTCCGGGGTCCGGGTGCTCCATCCAATTCGGTACGAAGCTGACCTCCGCCCCGCCCGGCTCGGCCCGAGGGTTGTACCTGATCGTCGCCGATATCGAGGCGGTTCGCGGCGGGCTCCTCGCCCAGGGCGTCCAGGTCAGCGAGGTGTTCCACGAGGGCGCGCTGGGCGGGCGGTTCCATCCGGCCGGCGCGGACGATCGCCTCAGCGGCCCAGCGCCCGACCGCAAGAGCTATGGCTCGTTCGCTTCGTTCAGCGATCCGGACGGCAACGGCTGGCTGCTCCAGGAGGTCACCGCGCGGCTGCCCGGGCGGGTCGAGCTTGCGGCGACTTCGTTCGCTTCGGCCGGCGATCTGTCGGAGGCGCTGCGGCGGGCCTCGGCTGCGCACGGTAAGCACGAGGAGCGAATTGGTGCCGCGGATCCCGACTGGCCCGACTGGTACGCCGAGTACATGGTCCGCGAGCAGGCTGGCGAGGAGCTCCCGTCATGACCACCCACTACGACGTCATCGTCCTGGGCGGCGGCGCTCCGGGTGAGCACGCTGCCGCCGCGATCGCCGAAGGGGGGCTGCGCGTCGCCGTCGTCGAGCGCGACCTCGTCGGTGGCCTGTGCACCTACTGGGCGTGCATCCCATCGAAGTCGCTGTTGCGCCCGGGGGAGGCGGTGCAAGGCGCGCGTGAGGCGGGCGCCAAGGCTGACGTTGACGTGCAGGCGGCGCTTGATTGGCGCGACTTCATGGTCTCTAACTACTCCGACACTGCAGCCGCGAAGTGGCTGGAGGACCGGGGGATCGCCCTGCTGCGCGGGCGCGGACGCCTCGCGGGGACTGGAGTGGTCGAGGTCGAAGGCGTGAGCTACACGGCCGACCATGTCGTCCTCGCCACTGGTGCCGATCCGGTCGTCCCCCCGGTCCCCGGCTTGAGAGAGCTCGACGGCGTCTGGGGTACGAACGAGGCGACCGGGATGAAAGCCGTGCCCAGACGGCTGCTCGTGCTCGGCGGCGGCCCGGCCGGAGTCGAGCTCGCCCAGGTCGTGCGTCGTCTGGGCGGTGAGGTGGCCCTCGTCGAGGCCGCCGAGCGCGTGCTCGCGCGGGAGCCGGCGCCACTGGGGGAGGCGCTGGGTGAGGCCCTGCGTCGGGACGGAATCGAGCTCTTGCTCGGGGTGCGCGCGGTCGCGGCGTCCCGCGATGCCGAGGACTTCGTCCTGGGACTGGAGGATGGACGCGAGCTGCGCGGGGATCATCTGCTCGTGGCGACCGGACGGCGCCCGCGCGTCGAGGGAATCGGGCTCGAGACCGTCGGCATCACCCCCGAGCCGCGAGGAATCCCGGTCGACACGCACATGCGTGCCGGCGAGCGGCTGTGGGCGATCGGCGACGTCACAGGCATCTTGCAGCTGACGCACGTGGGCGAGTATCAGGGCGAGGTAGTCGCCTCGAACATCCTCGGCGAGTCACGCGAGGCGCACTACGAAGCGGTCCCGCGCGTCACCTACACCGATCCCCAGGCCGCGGCCGTGGGCGCGACCGAGGCCGAGTTCAGTGCCACCGCGTTGCTGTCCGAGGTCGCCAAGACTGCGACCTATACGCACGCCTACGCGGAGTCGAAGGGATTCCTGACCATGCTCAGCGACGGGGAGCGTCTCATCGGCGCGTATGGGCTCGGACCTGAAGCCGGGGAGTGGCTGCAGCAAGCGACGTTGGCGATCCGCGCCCGCGTCCCGCTCGACGTGCTGCGCGACACGATCCAGCCGTTCCCGAGCTTCTCGGACATCCATGCCGCGGCGCTGAAGGCGCTCCGACACGAGATCGCTGCGGGGGGCCCCGCGGTCGAGGCGGGGCCGGGATGAACGAGGGGGGCGCTACTAGCAGCGAGCCGGACCCGGATGATCCGGCGAGCCGGCGGCCGACCAGCTTCCAGCTCTCCGATCCACGTCCGACGCCGGTCGCGATCATCACCGGCGCATCGCATGGCATCGGCGCGGGCCTCGTAGCCGGCTACCGTCGCGCCGGGTATGCCGTCGTCGGCGTCGCGCTCTCGCTCCCCTCCTCGGACGACACCGACTTCGTCGCGGTTGCAGGCGACATTGCTGACGCCGAAACCGCGCAACGTGCGGTCGACCAGGCCCGGGATCTGTTCGGGCGGATCGACACGCTGATCAACAACGCCGGTATCTACATTGGCAAGCCGTTTACGCAGTACACGGTTGAGGACTACACCGCGATCACGGCGGTAAACCTGACCGGCTTCTTCCACATCACCCAGCGGGCGATCGAACAGATGGTCAAGCAGGGCAGTGGGCACGTAGTGAACATCTCCACCTCTCTGGTCGACCATGCGGACAGCAAGCGTCCCTCTGCGTTGCCCGCCCTCACCAAAGGGGGTCTAGTCGCGGCCAGCCGTTCGCTGGCGATCGAATACGCCTCACACGGCGTCCGCGTAAACGCCGTCTCGCTCGGCGTCATCAGGACACCCGGCCACGACCCTGCTTCCTACAAGGGGTTGGAGGCCCTCCACCCGCTCGGACGCGTCGGCGAAATCAGCGACGTGGTCGACGCAATCCTCTACCTCGAGCGAGCCACGTTTGTCACCGGCGAGACGCTCCATGTCGACGGCGGCCAGGCAGCGGGGGCCTAGCACCTGAACGCTGCTACCAGACCGGTGCGACTCGGCACCACTCAAGCTTTCAGGTGCTGCCCGTCCGCGGTCGGAT
>Ga0335074_10014350_pt1 | contig 11121 bp, 14 predicted proteins | sample Lox_Sample_23_FD_206715 | JGI IMG/M metagenome (GOLD analysis project Ga0335074, IMG submission 206715) | Soil microbial communities from Loxahatchee National Wildlife Refuge, Florida, United States - Lox_Sample_2.3 | ecosystem: Environmental > Terrestrial > Soil > Wetlands | place: USA... | reverse complement strand
GCATGCGCTGTTGACGGAAAGTATGGAATTCAAGCGCTTGGGTCTGGTCATCATCGACGAGCAGCACCGCTTCGGCGTCGAACACCGCGCCGCGTTGCGCGCCAAAGGTGTTGACGCGATCCCGCACACGTTGCACATGACTGCGACGCCGATCCCCCGTACGCTTGCGCAAACGCGCTATGCGGATCTCGACCTATCGGTCATCGACGAGCTTCCGCCCGGACGAACGCCGATTGCAACGTACGTGATTCGCGAAAGCCGAAAGCCCAAAGCCTACGAGTTCGTCCGTAAGAACGTCGAGCGCGGACAGCAAGCCTATGTCGTAGCGCCGGCGATTGAAGCATCCGGATTCGAGAACGCGCCGCGGGTTGCAGCGCTCGATGAAGCCAAACGCGTCAGCAAGGAAGATTTGGCGGGGCTTCGCGTCGAGGTGCTTCACGGCCGGATGCCGCCGCGCGAGAAGGACGCCGTTATGGGGCGCTTCATGCGAGGCGAGATCGATGTGCTGATCGCGACGACCGTCGTTGAAGTCGGCGTCGACGTTCCCAACGCCTCGGTGATGCTCGTCCTCGATGCGCATCGCTACGGCCTAGCCCAGCTCCACCAGCTCCGCGGACGGGTGGGGCGCGGCGTCGCGCGTTCGTTCTGCATCCTCGTCTCTCCGGACGATGTGGCCGAGACGCGGCGCCTCGAGGTGCTCACCCAAACCGAGGACGGCTTTAGGATCGCCGAGGAAGACTTGCGCCTGCGTCGGGCCGGGGATATGGCCGGGACCCAGCAAGCGGGCGCCGGGAGCGGAACCTTTGGGGACCTCGTGCAAGATTTCTCTGTGTACCTCGAGGCCAAGCGTGAGGCCGACCGTATTGTCGCCGGCGATCCTGCTTTGGAGCGCTCCGATCACCGTGCCTTGCGCGGCCTGGTCGATGCGATGCCCGCCGCGCGAGCCATGCTGATTTCCTCGTGATGTTGTCGAGATCATCGGTGCTGCCAATGGCAAGCCAGTTCTTGCGAGGCCGGCGTAATAACAGTCGCATTACGGTTGTGGTGATAGGCCGAGCGCTGACGGGGGCCCTACGCGTAGCGTGGGGGACGCGCAGGCCTAGGGCCGGAGCGCCTTTCAAATGAGAATCGCCATCGGCTTCGATCTCGATCACACGCTGGCAATCGACAATAAGCTCGAGCGCACGGCGCTGATCGATTTGGCGAAGGAGCTCGGTGTCGTGATCGGCGCGAACGACATCGCGCGTCTGGCTCAGATCGATACGCTCTTGCAAGAGATGCGTTCGGGACGGCTCGATCTCGACCACATGATCGCAAGCTTTGTACACTCGATCCGCAAAGATTCAAAAACACGGGGAATCGGCGACCGCTTTCGTGAGATTTGTCTCGCGCTCGTACCGCATCACGTCGTTGCATTGCCCGGCGTGAACGAGCTCTTCGCCGGTTTGGATTCGCGCGGAGTTCCGCACGCGATCCTTACGAACGGCTGGAGTCCGCTTCAAGAAAAGAAAGCGGAAGCGATCCACTACAACGGGCCGGTGCTCGTCAGCGACGCGATTGGATTCGCCAAACCGGCACCCGAGGCGTTCGCATTGCTTGCGGATACGTTTCCAACCGATGCGTGCGTTTGGTACGTCGGCGACAACCCTGCAAGCGACGTCCGCGGGAGCATCGATTGCGGTTTTCAAGGCATTTGGTATCACGAGCATTCCGGCGTATCGTATCCGAGCCATATTCCGGCGCCGTCGGCAGTCATCGATCAGCTCCTCGATCTGCTCGAGTTGATCGATGCCGCCGATGAGCAGGGCACGCCAGGTCGCCTGGAGGCGATGCCGAAGACATAAACCCGAGATGTTGGTGCGCAGCCGCTCCGTTTGGAGTGAGTGCTCTTGCGACTAACCGGAGGAACACTACGCAGCCGCCGGTTGCCTAGCGTCCCCAAGCGCGGTGTCCGGCCGACGCCGGCAAGAGTCAAAGAGTCCTTGTTCGCGATTCTGGCGACACGTTCGGAAGATGCGGTCGTTCTCGATCTCTTCGCTGGCAGCGGTGCGCTCGGCTTCGAGGCGCTTTCACGAGGGGCGAGCTTCGTCACGTTCGTCGAATCGAATCCCGGCGTTGCGGACCTGCTGCGCGAAGCCGCCGGCGATCTCGACGTGACGGACCAAGTCGAAATATTGACGATGCGTGCCGAGCGCGCAGTGACGCGGCTCGAGCGCAAATACGATCTCGTCTTCGCCGATCCACCCTACGAGATGGGATTTCCGTCGCAGCCCCTCGGAACGCTGCGGACGCGCGACCTCCTCTCGGAGGACGCGGTCGTCGTGTTCGAGCATAGCGGACACTCTTCGCCTGAAACACCCGGCTTTGACGTTACGCGAGAAGAGCGTTACGGAGACGTGGTTATCGCGTTCTTGAAAGCGCAGACCGATTCGTGAACGGCGGCTCGCATGCGGTCTATCCCGGTTCGTTCGATCCGCTTACCAACGGCCATCTGAACGTGATCCGCCGTTCGGCAGCGGTCTTCGATCGTCTCACCGTCGCCGTCGTCGTAAATCCGCAGAAGCGCGAGCCCCTCTTTACGCTGGAGGAGCGTCAAGCGATGATCCGCGAGTGCGCGGCGTCGATGCCGAATATCGAAGTCATGGATTTTCGCGGGCTGCTCGCCGATTTCGTGAAGGAGATCGGTGCGGACGTCATCGTCAAGGGGCTCCGCGTCGTCTCCGATTTCGAGTCGGAGTTTTCGACAGCCTTGATGAACCGCTCGCTTTCAGGCGTCGATACAATGTTCTTGATGTCGGACGCGAAATATAGCTTTGTCTCATCAAGCTTGATCAAAGAAGTGTTCTTTCTCGGCGGCGACGTGAGTGGGTACGTTCCCGAACCCGTCCTGCGCACGATGAACGTGCGAAGAAACAGTCCACACCGCTAAGGAGGCAGGATGTCCATTTACCGTGTGATCGATCGACTCGAGGCTTACGTTCGGGAAGGCACCATGCTCCCGTTCCGGCGACGCATCTTAAGTGAGGAACGCATTCTCGAGCTGATCGAGAAGATGCGATCGACGCTCCCCGAAGAGGTCGGCCGCGCGAAACTCATCGCGAAAGACAAAGATCGCATGCTGCGGGAAGCGCAGGAACGCGCCCAAGAGATCGTCAGCGAAGCGAGCGAGCATCATGCGCAGATGGTCGACAGTCACGAAATCGTTCAGCAAGCGCGCTCCACCGCTGAGGCCGTCCTTCGCGATGCAGAAGAGCGGGCCAAGAAGATTCGTGAAGGCGCCGATCAATACGCGGCGACGGTGCTCGGCGATCTGCAGAACCGCTTAGCGGTTGCGCTGGCGTCGGTGCGCAAGGGTCAGGATGCGCTCGGTGCGCGAGCGGCGAGGGAAACCGAGTCGATCACGGACGCCGCTGCGCAGAGCAAACGCGCTGCGTTCGACGCGCAGGCGCCCGATGCGATCGAGCGGACGCACGTCATGGTCGAGACCGCCGAGCTCGAAGAAATCACCTAACGAGATTGACTGAGCGCCGCGCGCCCAGTCAGGTCGTTAGACCGGGGGGGCTTGCACGTTGTGCGCAAATGCCGAGAGCTGATCTCGGTCGAGCGCACGCACGCGGCCGCGATCGAGCTCGACGGCTTTAGAGTTCTTTAGACGAAGCAACGCGCGCGCCGCCATATCGCGTACAGTTCCGGCCGCGGCCGCGATCTGCGCTTGCGAAAGATTCTCGACGCCGGGGAGACCACTCGCCATTCCGGCGGTATTGGGCGCATAGGACAGCAAAAATTTCGCAACGCGCTGGAGCACGTGCGCAAATGCGAGATCCGCGATCGTATCGATCGAGCGGCGCCGCGCCTGCGAAGCTGCCGCCAAGAATCCGAGTGCAAGCTCGTTGTCGCTGCGAACGGCACTTTGCACCGCTTCGCTCGGGACGAGTACCAGCGTCGCATCCGTGAGCGCTTCCGTTCGCGTGGTTGCTCCGCCGCCATCGAAGACGCCGGTTTCGTTCAAAGGATCGAAGACAAGCCGTTCGCCGAGCGCTTGCGTCTTACCGTCGGCTGAAAGCAGGGTAAGGACGATCTTCCCTTCGCGTACGAAACCGAGATATGGCCACTTCTCGCCTTCATCGAAGACGGTCTCACCGTGCTTGTAACGCCTCTCCGTCGCGACGGCAGCCAGCTGGCGGATCGTTTCAGACTTTGCGGCCCCGAACGGTGGACAGTGCGAGAGGAACGTTTCGACGTCGGCGCGTTCATCGATGCGCTCGAGCCGGACCGTCCAATGGCCCGAGCCGAGATTGCGTGCATCCCAGGCGAATCTTCCAGGCCGGTACTGCGCGAATTCATTGCGAAGCGCGCGCGGATCGCTTTCCTCAGACAGCTCGAGAACGCCGCCGATCGGAAGCCGGTCGAACGCTTCGAGGATATACGAGCTGCGCTGGGCCGCCGGAATCGTCCGGGCGTCGAGCGTGACGCTTGCCGGTTTCGTCATCGTCGTCATTCCTGGGTTGATATGCGTGCTCTGCGCCGGAAACTCCCGGTCCTCCTCGAAACCTCGCGCGTGAAGAGCCGTTTCGCGAGGATCGCGGACATCGCAGCGATTGCCTTGATCGCGCTTGCCGCCTGGAAGTTTCTGATAGCGCCCCGGTTTTTCGGGCCGTCTTTCCATCCGGTCCCCGCGCCGCCGCTGACTCTGCCGCTCGAGGGCGGCGGCACCTTCACCTTGGCGAAGGACCGCGGGCAGGTCGTCTTCCTGGACTTTTGGGCGTCGTGGTGTGAACCGTGCAAGATGTCGATCCCGCTGATCGAGAAGTATAAGACAACGCATCCCGGGGCACTTGTCTATAGCATCGACGCCGGAGAATCGGAATCGGTCGCGTCACGTTATGCGCGCAGCGCCAAGATGCGCCGGGTCGCGTTCGATCCGAATATGAAGGCTGCAGACTCGTTCGGCGTTGACGTTTTTCCGACGATGATCGTCATCGGCCGGGACGGCAAAGAACACGCGAAATGGATCGGTTTCAATCCGCTCATCGAGCATGACATGGCGCGCGCGGCGAAAGAGTTCTAGACGCGAACGATGATTTTGCCGAACGTTTTGTCTGATTCCATCAGACGATGCGATTCGGCGATTTGATCGAAGGCAAAAACGGTATCGACCACAGGCCGCAGCTTCCCCGCTTCGAATTGCGGGATGACGAGCCGCTCGAAGCGCCGTGCCAACGCGATCTTTTCTTCGAGGGGACGCGCACGCAGCATCGTTCCAATCCAGGCAACGCGCTTGCGATGGAAGAGGCCGATGTCGATTTCGCTCTTTGCACCGGCGAGCGTTCCGATTTGAACGATACGTCCGCCGACGCGAATCGCCGAAATGTTTCGTGAATACGTGGCCGGCCCAATGAAGTCGAGGATGACGTCGACGCCTGCGCCGTTTGTGCGCGCGCGTGCAAGCTGATCCCACTCGTCGTCGAGCAGCGTTCCGTCCGTCATCCCGAATTCGCGTGCGCGCTCAAGCTTGTCGCGCGTCCGCGACGTTCCTATCGAAATGCCGCCGGCCGCCGCGACCAGTTGAGCCGCGGCGGTGCCGACACCGCTTCCGACCGCGTGGATCACAACGGATCCCCCGGGCGCAAAGCCGCCTTGTTCGAGAGCATCCCAGGCCGTCATGAATGCTTCCGGAATCGCCGCTATCGATTCGAACGGCATTCCTTCGGGAGCGCGCACCGTCGCGCGTTCGTGCACGATCAGCAGCTCGGCGTATGCGCCCGCACCGGTAATGCCACAAACACGATCGCCGACGTTGCGTTCGCGTGCCCGTGGCCCACGTGCCTCGACCTCACCCGCATATTCCAGCCCGGGAATACGAGGATCGATCGCATCCGGCGGCGCCGGATACAAGCCGCGGCGCTGGAGCACATCCGCACGATTGATACCAAACGCGCGGATGCGGATGCGAACTTCCTCGCCCTGCGGTTCCGCGACCGCGACTCCCTCCGAGACGCGAAGAATATCGGCGTCGCCTTTCGACTCCAGTACGACCGCGCGCATTCTGCTACGTACCCGTAAACGCCGGTTTGCGCTTTTCCAAAAAGGCGCTCGTCCCTTCGGCAAAATCATGGGTCGTCGTCATCGCGCCGAAGTGCAGGGCTTCGATCTCGATTCCTTCCACGAGCGGAACGACGGCGCCGGACGTGATCGCGCGTTTCGTCCCTTCGACGGCAAGTGGTGCTTTCGCAGCAATCACGCCGGCGATGCGTTTGGCTTCGTCGAGCAACGTCGCGCTGGAGACGACCTTTTGAACGAGTCCGATGCGCAACGCCTCGCTTGCATCGATCATCTCGCCGCTTAGGCAAAGGTACATCGCGGCACCTAGTCCGCAGAGCCGAGTCAAGCGCTGCGTGCCGCCATAGCCGGGAACCAGGCCGAGGTTGACCTCAGGTTGTCCAAAGCGTGCGTTTTCGCTCGCGATACGGAAGTCGCACGCCAGTGCGAGTTCGCAGCCCCCGCCCAGCGCAAATCCGTTGACGGCCGCAATGACGGGAGCACGCATCTCCGCAAGCCTGGTGAAAAGCGCTTGGCCGCGCCGCGCGAATGCTGCGCCGTCGACTGCACCGTCGATCGTTTTGAACTCCGCTATGTCTGCGCCGGCTGCGAACGCCTTCTCCCCGGCGCCGGTAATGATGACGACGCGAACGCCGCGGTCGTCCTCGATTGCGGTCAGCGCATCTGAGAGTTCGGCAAGAAGCGCGGACGAAAGTGCGTTGAGAACGCTCGGTCGATTAAGGGTGATGACCGCGACTCCTGCGGTCAACTCCACAATGATGGTTTGATACACGGTTCGGGGGTTGCTCCGCATGGATGCGGTGCCCTTCCCGGAGTGCTATACTCACTCTCGGCATGCGAACTGCTTATCATGAAGCCCTGGAAAATGCTCGCCTGGACGTCGTCCGGCTTGCCGCGCTCGCAAGCGATGCTTTGCACTCCGCAGTGTCGGCGCTCGAGGAGCGCGACGTCGATCTCGCGGCTCGCGTCATCGCGGGTGACGATGAAATCGACGCATTGCGCCGTCAGATCGAAAGTGAGTGCATCGAGCTGATGTGGAAACAACAGCCGCTGGCCGGTGAGCTGCGTCAAGTGGCGGCGATGTTGCAGATCAACGTGGACCTCGAGCGGATCGGTGACTACGCGGTCGACATCAGCAAGAACGCCGTCAAATTGGTCGATGCTCCGATCCGCCCGGCGCACGTCGAGATCGGGCGTATGGGTCATGAAGCGCGACAGATGGTCGTCGACGCGATGCGTGCATTTAGCGACCGTTCGGTTGAGCTTGCGGATGCCGTGATCGCGCGTGACGACCAAGTCGATCTCCTCTATCATCGCGGCATCGAGAAGCTGCAGCAAGAGATGCAAGCCGATCCCGATGTCGTCCGAGCCGGCACGCTGCTGCTATTTTCGCTCGCAGTCTTAGAACGTGTCGGAGACCGCGCACAGAATATTGCTTGGCATACGAAAGAGATGGTCGGCGCTGCTTAAGGTTACGCTCGCGGCGGTCCTCGCCACGATCGCGCTCTTGGCCGGTGCGGGTCAACCCGTTCGCGCCGCCGACATGCGCGTCAGCTTAACGCTCGATGGGCGGCCGATCTCTACGCGGCCGTCGGTGGCACTAATTCGCGGCTCTTCGTCGATGCTGTCGACATGACGCGCGTCTTCGATGGCCTGCTTGTGTTCGAGCGGAATGGCGTTCGTATCGGCGTGCGCGGTCACAGCGAGTCGTTTACGATTGGCCGGCGCATTGCCGTCGTCGACAAGACCGATGTCCGGCTGCGAGCGGCCCCGTTCGAACATAACGGTGACATCTTCGTCCCGATCGGGCCGATCATCACGGCCGATCCGGCCTTACGCTTGACGTGGATCAACCGGCACCACGCCGACCTTCACGTGAGCGCCTTCTAGAGCTTAGGCTCCGCCTTCGTTCACGATGCACGGTGCCATGACGGCGTCGCGCATCCCGTGAATCAATCGTTTATCGGCAGGCGCCACGGTTGCCAAGACGCCGCCGAGCTTGGCGTGACCGTTCGCGGCAAAATAGTAAGGTGAAAGACGAACGCGGCCGTCCATCGTTCGGACCTCATCGCTTTGGCGATCCCACCACTGGGTCTCGACGCGTCTTCCCTTGTGGAAGCGCTGCAAGATATACGGCGTGGTTGGATAGGACGCAAGCGCCTCGTGCAGGGCAGACGCCCATTCCTCGCGCGAGAGATCGTTTGCGATCTTGACGCCGCGTGCGCCCCACGCAAGTTCGGAAAACCCCGAGGGTTTGACGACTAAGTCGCGCTCGGATTTTCCGAGCCGCGTCAGCGCTTCCCAATCGTGCACCGGTTTTCCACCGAGCGTTAAAGAGTGAATGATGCCTTGCGGCGGCAGCGGACGAGGGTCGAGGATCCACGTCTGCGGCATTATGCCCAGAAGGCGTTCGAACGTCGTCGCATCGAGCTCGGCTCGCCAATACTCTTCGAGCAGCGGATGATGGAGCAGTGCGAATGCCAACTTCTCTTCGAGCTGCGCTTTGGGCGGCGGCGTAATATGAACGCGGTTTTTGCGCGCGGCATAGAACATGAGCTCCCACTTCGGAACGTTCAGGAGATCGAACATCTCGAAGTTGCGATATAAGACGTCGATTTTCTCTTCGCGCCCGTCGGGGAGACGAACGAAGAGTGCCTGTTCCGTGAAAACGATGTCTTGCGGAGAGACACAATAGACCGTCGCGATCGACGCAGCGCTGATGCGTCCCGCGAGCCATGTCAATTCGGACCGATAGTCCGCGGATTCTTCGGAGACGACGATGGCGGCCACGGGATGCGGATGGCCGGCCAGATCGGCGAAGAGCGAAGCCAAGCCTTCGGACATGCCGGACGATCCGCCGAAGCTTTCGAAGCCGATGCGGCAATACTGCTCGGCCATTGCGCCGACGAAGCCCATTCCACCCGGAAGACTGTCGAGCTCGGTTGCGACGAATCCGTCGTCGGTGAGGATGAGATCGGGACGAATGACCCCGATCAGATCGCTGCGGAAGCGATTCTGCCGAGCGAGCTTGATGACGTGCTCGGGTTTTCCTTGATCGAGATATTCCGCGATGAACCTAGGCGCGGTCCCGCGCACGCTGCGCGTGTAGAGCGCGTTGAGCGCTCGATAGAACGCGAGGAGATCGTCTCCCAGCGTCTCGAGCGCGTGTGCCGTTGCAGGCGAAAGGCTGAAGGGCTCCGGCGCGATTCGCCACGCCACGCGTTCTTCGCCGCCGTCGGCGATACGAAAGAGTCCGGCGGGTAAGTTCTCCTCGATGAAGCGTGCCCGCTCACCAGCCGTCATCCCTGGCGCGATCGCCGTACAGCCCATTACAGGACGTTTGAACCGAGGGTCGATGCGGCCAGGTTGCACTTACCCGCCGGCTGCGACTTAGGAGGGATGCCTTGCTAGGAGCGCAGCCTGGCGTTCCCGTACGGCTACATTGAAAATATGCCCACGATCGATTTGATCGCGCTTGATCTCGACGGTACGCTGCTCAACTCGGACGAGCACGTTTCCCTTCGTAACCAACGCGCAATTGCGCGAGCCCTCGAACAGGGCGTACGCGTTGTTCTCGTTACCGGCCGCGGCGTCGAGACGCCCGTCCGTATCTCGCGCGAGCTCGGACTCAATCTTCCCGTCATTTGCTGTCATGGCGCCCTGACGAAAGATTTCGGAAGCAACAAAACGCTCGTCCACATCCCGGTTCCGCTGGTGTATGCGAAGCCGATGATCGAGTTCGCCGAGGACGCGAAGCTGCAAGTTGCGGTGTATGTCGAGGAATATTTCTATCGGCTCACCGGCAGCGAAATGTTCATGGCAGACATGACCGGGCCGGCCTGGCGTGAAGTCGGCTCGCTTCGGGAGGTGCTGACCGAGGCGCCAACCTTCATTCGCTTCCTGGGAGACGAAGCGGTCAAGGCAATGGACCGCGAGTTCGGTTCATTGCCGCTGAACTTTCGCTATGAAACGTGGGGAGCTTTCATCGAGTGCGCAGTCCTCAGTCGTGAAGCGGGGAAGAAACAGGCGCTCGTGCGACTGTGTGCGGACTTTCAGATCGCGCGCGAACGGGTCCTTGCAATCGGCGACTCTCGCAACGACGTGCCGATGCTGCAATGGGCGGGCATCGGGATTGCGATGGGCAATTCGCTCGATGAGGTGAAAGAGTCCGTAGAGATCACGACCGCAACGAATGACGAAGACGGCGTCGCGCTCGCAATCGAACGCTTCGCGTTAGGCCGTGTTGCGTGATCCGCGTCGTCGCGTTTGCGCGCGTGCGCGAACTACTGGGCTTTTCCGAGCGGGAGTTCGGGCTCGCCGACGTGCCGACTATTGGTGCGTTGCGGGCTCGCTTGGAGCGTGACGTCCCGGCGTTGCTAGCGCTGCGCCAGTCGACGCGCGTTGCGCGTAACGGGGAGATCGTCGACGACGCCGTATCGCTCGTGGAAGGCGACGAGGTAGCATTGCTGCCTCCTGTCGGAGGCGGATAGATGCTCGTGACCGGATCGCCGTTCATAGCGCTGGTGGCGGAAGCGATCGAAATCGAAGCGCTGGCGGCGGGCGTACGAACCGATGCATGCGGCGCCGTCGTCGTTTTTCTCGGTGTGGTACGCGAACAAAACGAAGGACGGCATGTAACGGGTCTTTCGTACGAAGCATACCCGGCCATGGCGCTCGAGGAGATGCGCGAGATCGCGCGTGAGGCCATCGCGCGTTTCGGTCCGTGCGAGATCGCCATCGTGCATCGTACCGGTGACCTTTCGATCGGCGAGGCGAGTGTGGGCGTTGCAGTTGGAGCTCCGCATCGCGCAGGCGCGTTTGATGCGTGCGAATACGCGATCGACGAACTCAAGCGCCGCGTCGAGGTGTGGAAGAAGGAACATTACGTCGAGGGCGACGCGACGTGGGTCGACAACCGGAAGGGCGAGCGTGGCTAGCCGGATCGATCTGCGATTCACGCAGACGAGATCGCATCGCATCGCGTACTTGGCGTACGAGCCGAAACGCGCCCGCGGCATCGGTCTTGTCGTTGGTCATGGGTATTCGAGCAGCAAGCAAAAT
>Ga0335074_10014349_pt1 | contig 11121 bp, 12 predicted proteins | sample Lox_Sample_23_FD_206715 | JGI IMG/M metagenome (GOLD analysis project Ga0335074, IMG submission 206715) | Soil microbial communities from Loxahatchee National Wildlife Refuge, Florida, United States - Lox_Sample_2.3 | ecosystem: Environmental > Terrestrial > Soil > Wetlands | place: USA... | reverse complement strand
CGCCAAGGGTGACCAGTTCGCCGCTCGCTGAAACCCTCGCTGTGCTGCGGGCCTCGATCAGGAGCATCAGCGCCAGCAGTCCGGCGACCTCGCCATCCGCTGGCATGAGGGCGCGGACCAGGCGAGTGAGCCGGATCGCCTCGGCGGTCAGGTCGTGACGTACAGGATCGCTACCGGGGCCCGTCGCCAGGTAGCCCTCGTTGAAGACGAGGAACAGGACGGCGAGCACGCCGGACACCCGTGCCGGGAGATCGTCTGCGGACGGCACCCGGTAAGGAATGCGAGCCGCCTTGATCTTGGCCTTCGCGCGGGTGATCCGCCTCTCCATGGCGGTCTCCTGGACCAGGAACGCACGCGCGATCTCGGCCACGGTCAGGCCGCCGACCATGCGCAGCGTCAGCGCCACGCGGGCCTCTGGCGCCAGCGCCGGGTGACAGCAGGTGAAGATCAGCCGGAGCCGCTCGTCGTCGATGGCGCCGAGAGGCTCGGGCGGGTCGTCGTCGTACAACAGCTGAGCCTCCTGTTGCTTGTCGCCGCGCTTGTTCTCGCGCCGGATCCGGTCGATGGCCTTGCGATTGGCGGTGGTGGTCAGCCAGCCGCCGGGGTTAGGGGGCACGCCGTCGGCCGGCCACCGCTCGACGGCGGTCGCGAACGCCTCGGCCGCCGCCTCCTCGGCGATGCCGAGGTCACCGAAGCGCTTGGTCAGGGAGGCGATCACCCGCGCCCACTCCTCATGGTGGGCGCGGGTGATCGCCTCCCGCACGTCGGCCGCGTTCACAGGAACGGCCGCACCTCGACCTTCCGGTTGCACGCCTTCGACCCCTCGGTGGCGAGCTTGAGCGCCACGTCGAGGTCGGCGGCCTCGATAACCCAGAAGCCGGCAAGATACTCCTTCGACTCCAGGAAGGGCCCGTCGGTGACCATCGGCTCCTCGCCTCGGTTGTCGATGACGGTGGCCGAGCTGGGCGCCCCGAGGCCACCGGCGAAGACCCAGTGGCCCTCGGCAATAAGCCGGTCGTTGAACACGTCGACTGCAGCCTCCTCCTCCGGGGTGGCGAGGCCGGCCGTGTCGTCGATCACGGAAACCAGGTACTGCATCTCGGATCATCTCCTATCGATTGAGACTGGTCGGGTCGTCTTGTGCGGCACCGATGTCACGCGCTCGGGGTCGGCCCGGGCGGTGCGTACCGCGGGCGCCCGGCCGGCCGGTAGACCTGGATCGTTATGCCCTTCGAGTCGGCTCGCGATTCGACGAGGTCTAGCGCCAGGTCCGGGCCGGTGTCGGAGAATAGCCGCGCGCCAGCGAAGAGCTCATGGGTCCGCCGGCCGAACAGGAACGCGTCGGCGCGCTGGTAGGTCTGGAGGATCAACGTCCTGGTCTCGTCGTCGGCCACCCCCATGGCCCAGCCGCCGCGCTCGAATCCGTTCCTGCGGTCCTCATCCGACGCGCCGCCGTTTCCCTGCATCACGCCATCGACGGTGATTTGCGTCATGGTCGTCAGTTTCATGATCGCGGTTCCCTCTCCCTGACGGCGCCCCTCGCGGGCGGCCTCTCACCCCAGCTACGAACACCTCTGCCCCGATCCGACACCGCCTCGCGGATTACTTTCGGGACATCTGGTATTCCGGACGTGTCGCCCTAGTCTTGGCTCGTGAATACACGAAGGGCCGAGGGAGTCCTGCTGACCGGGGTCTACGGGTCGGGCAAGAGCTCGGTCGCCGTGGAGATGGCGTACCTTCTCGAGCAGCGCGGCGAACCGTTCGCGCTACTCGACCTGGACTACCTGAGCTGGGCGGGTACCGGCAACGAGGACCGAGCGGCTGAGCTCGGGATGATGCTGCAGAACCTGGCTGCGGTGACGTCGAACTACCTACGGGCCGGGATCCGGCTCTTTGTGCTCGCTTACTTCGTGCGCAGCCCCGGCGAGGTGCAGGGCGTGCGTGAGGCCCTGGGGTTGCCGTTGCGGGTCGTGCGCCTGACGGTCCCGTTGGACTCCATTGAGCGGCGACTGGCTGGCGATGTCACCAGCGGCCGCCGTGACGACCTGCGCCCGGCTGCATCCTCGCTCGCGGCCGGGGAGGGTGCTGGCGTGGAGGACGCGGCCGTGAGCAACGACCGTCCCATCGGGGTCGTCGCGCGGGAAGTGATGGCCTTCATGGGGTGGCCCAGCGCACCGATCACGCCCTAGCGGACCGGTCGCTGTGCGGCCATGAGGATGGACTCGAAGAAGCCGGTGACCTTGGCGAGCAGGATGCCGGGATCGTCGTGGGAGTCCTGGAGTTCGCCGTCGAGCCACAGGGAAGCCATCCCATGGCCGAGGCTCCAGGCGGTTACGGTGAGCTCGTCGGCTTGGGCCGCCGGAATGACTCCGGCCCGGACGCACTCGGCGACCGTTTCCTCGAGGCACACTGCGGCGGCGTCTTCGGCAGCCTTGGCGTCTGGGTGTTTCTGCGGCTCGGAGAGCTCGGGCCGGAACATGAGCCGGAAGTACGCGGGGTTCTGCTGGGCGAAGGTGACGTAGGCCCGGATGAGCGCGGTCAGGGCCCGAACCGGGCTGTCGGCGGCCGCCCTGGCCGCGGCCAGTTCGCCGGCCAGCAGCTGGAAACCCTGGGCCGACAACGCGGCGAGCAGGGAGGCCCGGTCGGGGAAGTGATGGTAGGGCGCTCCCGGGCTCACCCCGGCCTCCCGCGCTACCCGCCGCAGGCTGACCGCGCCGATGCCCTCGGCCTCGATGAGTTGCAGGCTCGCCGTCAGCAGCGCTTCACGCAGGGCGCCGTGGTGGTAACTATCCCGCGTGACTGGCATGTCACGAGGGTAAGGGGTTGACGGGTCCGGCCGGTCTGATCTATACATTGCTTACATTCTAAGCATTGTTTAGATCGGAGTGCCGTCATGCCGGACGTTCTCGTCACCGGGGCATCGGGATTCATCGCCGGGCACTGCGTCGCCGAGCTGGCCAGCCACGGCTACGAGGTGCGGGGGACGGTCCGGGATCTGGCCAGGGCGGCCCACCTGGAGAGCCTAGCCGAGCTGGTGACGGCGGACCTGGAATCCGACGAGGGCTGGGCCGAGGCGGTGGCCGGGTGCGAGTACGTGCTGCATGTGGCCTCGCCGTTTCCGCTCGAGGACCCGGCCGACGAGGATGAACTGATCCGGCCGGCCGTCCAGGGCACGCTGCGGGTGCTCCGGGCCTGTGCCGCGAGCGGCACCGTGAGGCGGGTGGTGGTGACCTCTTCGGTCGCCGCGGTCGCTCCGCGCCACCCCGGGCCGGAGCCGCTCACCGAGGCCGACTGGGCAGACGTCGACAGTGACGACCCGTACCAGAAGAGCAAGACGCTGGCCGAACGGGCGGCCTGGGACTTCGTGCGCGCCCAGCCAGGGCCTGAGCTGGTGGTGATCAACCCCGGACTGGTGCTGGGCCCGGTCCAGCACGCCGCGGCGGGCACCTCCCTAGAGCCCATCCGCCGCCTGCTAGCCCGCGACATTCCGGGCGTACCCCGCCTGGGCTGGGCCATCGTCGACGTCCGCGACGTCGCCGCCGCGCACAGGCTGGCCATGGAACACCCCGCCGCGGCTGGCCAACGGTACATCTGCGCCGGTCCCCACGTCTGGATGCGCGACATGGCCGCCATCCTGGCCACCAGGTACCGGGTGCCGACCCGCCCCGCACCGTACTGGATGCTCTGGATAGCCGGACGGTTCGACGCAGAGATCCGAGGCGTGCTGGGCGCCATCGGCCACCAAGAACTGGTCAGCGCGGACAAGGCGCGACGCGAACTCGGCTGGACCATGCGCCCACTCGAGGACACCATTCTGGACACCGCGGCCAGCCTCATCGACTATCACTGCGTCAAGCCGGCGACCGGGCCGCGGCGACGGTTCATCGGCGACCATGCACGCGTCAGCCAGCCCGGCGCGCTCGGGCAGCAAGAAACCAGCCGCCCGGGCGTCTCGGCGTCCGCGGCCGGCGACCGTGACCGCCACCTCGCGAGCGGGCCAGCCTGGGCAGCGCGATTTCCCGGCCGGTACCTCAGTCTGACCACCAGCCGGCGCGACGGCACGGCGGTCGCCACCCCGGTCTGGTTCGCCCAGGATGGCGGGTCGCTGCTGGTGTGGACCTCTGAACAGTCCGGCAAGGTGAAACGGATCCGCCGCAACCCCTCGGTCACGGTCGCGCCGTGCTCCGCCACCGGCCGCCTGCGCGGCCAGCCAATACCGGCCCGGGCCCGGCTGCTGCCCGCCGCGGAGGCCGCGCGGGCGAAGGGGCTGCTGGCCCGCAGGTACCGCTACGACATGGCCCTGCTCCGGGCGCTCGAGGCGGTCCTCGCCCTGGCGCGTCGGCGCCGCACCGCCGCGGCCCGGGTCTACCTCGAGATCACGCCCTACTGACGGCCGGAGGCGCCGGCCCCGGGCGGCCAGATCGCGCGACCATGAAGCTCCCGGTTAGCCGAAGACCGCCGCTCACTGAATCACCGCAACCGGCCACGCGGCTGCGCCGTCCTGAGGGTATGAGGACTCATCAGCATGGCTGGCTGTGCCGCTGGCCGGCCGCCGCGCCGCTGCTGGCGGCGGTGCCGCTGGTCCTCGTCGCTGGCTGCGGCGCCCCGGCGGTGAACGCCAGATCTGCGGCGCCCGGGCAGCCGGCACCCGGAGCGGCTGGCCCTGCGGTGGCGGATGCTTTGTCGGCCACGGCGGGATCGGTAACCGCCGACCTCCCGGTGGTCAGTTGCCCGACATCTCTCGGGGTGGCCCGCCCGGCGGTGTCGCTGCCGTCGTCACGGCCGGTGACAGTTCTGCGGCCGCTGGCCACCCGGCTAGCCGTGTATGCCGACGACGTAGGGGTCATGGAATTGGTCGCACCGAGGGGCTGGAGCTGCGCCGCCTCCTATGGGGCCGACGGCAGCGGCGGGGTGGTGGCCTACCCCCGTGGCGAGAAGGTGCCCCGATTCTGGGCGGCCGGGTGGCCGCTGGCCCGGACCTCGGCCGAGGCCGCGATCGCCGGGCTGGAGAGCTCAGCCTGTTACGGCTGTACGCTCGCCCAGGCCTGCCCCCTGTTCCTCAGCGCCGCCACGGCCTGGCGCACCGCTTTCGGCCGACCCTGCCCGGCCCGGCCTGCCGCGGAACTGGTCGCGCGGATCGGCGCGGGCATCGTGATCTTTGAAGATCCGCCGGGTGTCAAGGGGGACGGCCTTCCCTCCGGTGGTCTGCACCCGGCGAACGGCGTGATGACCTACCATCCGCGCGCACCGGACGGGAGCTGGCGGGAGACCTGCACCCTGCCGGGCAGCGACAAGGACGAATGTTCGGCGGTGCTCAACGCCTTCCTCTCCTGGTACGGGCAGCGGTAGCGGTCATATCCGTGCCGGGCGGGCTGCCGGAAGAACCCGTGCAGCCAGCTGACGTCTGACGCGCCGGGCGGTTGAGGGCCCCCGTTGAGTTGACCGTCAGCCGGGGAGGGCGGCTCCGGCCAGTTGGCCGAGGTGGCGCTCGGCCTCGCCCTGTTCCATCGCCGGGCCGACATTGGTGATGCCGTGGGCGGCGAGCGCCCGGTCCAGTTCCTCGATCGTGGGGCCTTGCGTGGCTTCCGGGACGTCGGTGCCGCCGGCTGGGCGGCCGACCTCTTGCACGGCGGCCAGGAAGCTGTCGTCGGCGTGGACCATCAGAACCCGGGCCGGCCCGCCCAGCACCCGGAAGGTGTGAGGGACGCCGGCCGGGAACTGGACCCAGCTCCCGGGGCCCGCCAGCCACACGTCGCCGCCGCAGTGGATCACCATGCGCCCGTCGAGGAGGTAGAAGCTGTCGTCGAGGGCGGCATGCACGTGCGCTGGCGGGGACGCGCCCTCGGGCAGGACGGCCTCGGCCACCGTGACCGGCGCGCCCGGCTCGGTCAGCACGTCAACCAGCACCCCCAGGAACAGCCACCGCTTCGGGCTCGGTGCCCCGGTCATGTCAGGCTGGCCCGCTGGCGCCGGCCGGGATGAAGTCGATGGTCACGCACGGCTCATCGCCGACCACCCAGGCGTCGTGACCCGGGCCGACCAGGTGGGCGTCGCCCGGCCCGAGCTCCAGCTCCCGGCCGTCGGTCATCGTCACGTGCAACCGGCCAGACACGACGTAGGACTGGTGGGTACCCTGGCAGGTGTCGGTGCCGACCAGCGGCTTCACGTCGGTTGACCACCGCCAGCCGGGCCGCAATTCGGCTCGGCCCACGGTGAAGCCGGTGAGATGAACCAGGCTGATCTCGCCGTGCTCGAAGCTTCTCTTGTCATCCGGCGTGGCTACGTTCTTTGACTCCAGCATGAGTTCTCCCCTTTCCTGGGTCCCGGTCTGTCTCGGGAACACTGGGACGAGGATGCGCCGCCCGGCGTTCAGGGCGCATCGGGGAGAACACGTAACTCCGAACGGCGCCTACGTGGTGGGTCTACGTAGTGCGGTCAGTCGAGGATGGCGGACAGGCGGGCGGCGGTGAGCTCCCAGCGCCACTCGCGGTCCACCCAGGCCAGGCCCTTCTCCCCCATCGCCCGGGCCTTATCGGGATCCGCCAGCAGCTCGATGATGCGCGCGGCCACTCCCGGACCGTCGCGTACGACGTAGCCGGATTCGCCGTCGAGGATGGCGTCGGGGGCGCCGCCCGAGTCGCCGCCGATGACCGGCAGGCCGGTGGCCGACGCCTCCAGGTACACGATGCCGAGGCCCTCCACGTCGAGCCCGGCCCGCCGGGTGCGGCAGGGCATCGCGAACACGTCCGCCGCGTCGTAGTAGCCGGGGAGTTCGGGCCAGCGAACCGGTCCGGTGAACAGGACCGAGTCGCTGACGCCCACCTGCCGGGCTAGGCGCCTCAGGTCGGGCGCGTAGGGACCGTCACCGACCAGGAGCAGGACCGCATCGCTCACCTCGGTGAGGACCTGCGGCCAGGCAAGGATCAGGGTGTCCTGGCCCTTGCGCGGGACCATCCGGGACACGCAGATCACCACCGGCCGGCCCGCCAGGCCGAGCCGGTCCCTGACGGCCGCGCCGCCGGCGCCTGGCCGGAAGGTCGTCGTGTCGACACCGGGCGCCAGCCGGACCATCCGCTTGGCCGCCTCCGGGGACAGGGCCCCGGAGAGCCGGACCCTGAAGTACTCGCCCAGGTACGTGAGCACGTCGACCTCGTCGCCGATGCGGCGGAGCAGCGGGCGGGCGCCCGGCAGCGCCGCCCAGCCCGCCTCGTGCCCGTGGGTGCAGGCCACCACCTTGGTCACGCCGGCCCGGCGCAGCGCGGGCGTGATCAGGCCGAGCGGCGCCGCGGCGCCGAACAGGGCCGTGTCACAGCCGTGCTCGCGGGCGATGGCCGCGGCCCGGCGCCAGACCGCGGGGACCGGCAGCATCATCGACGTCGGGTGGCGGACCACGGGGAAGGGCTGCTCGGCGTCGAACTCGGCGGCGCCCGCCCAGGCGGGGGCGTACACGGTCACCGTGTCCGCGGGCAGGCGTGTGGCCAGCGCGTGGACGAACGACTGGATGCCGCCCTGGCGCGGCGGGAAGTCGTTGGTCACGATCAGGGTGCGGCGCACCGGACGAGTGTATAAGGGGGCGGACGATACCTCTTCGCTTTCGCTCGCCGGGGCCGCGGCCGCCAGGCGTTCGGCCCTCCTCTTCTCGTGCTCGCCGTAGCCGAAGGTCCAGGCGGACAGGGCCAGCGCGAAGGCGTACGGCAGCAGCTTGGAGCCGAGCAGGGCGATCCCGGTGGAAGTCGTCTCGATGATCACGACCCGGACCGCGACCTCGACCAGGTAACCGACTCCCCAGGCCACGGTGATGACCTGGAACGCGCGGCGGAACCCCGGGTACCGCCAGGCGCCGGTCACGTCGCGGCCCTTCGGGGTGTCCGGGCCGAGGATCTCTACCGCGAAGCGGTAGATCAGCGGCTTCGTGGCCTTCAGCGAGGCGAGGCAGGCCAGTGCGAAGACCAGGGAGGGCACCGACCCCTCAAGGAGGAACAGCCGGGCGTTATGGCTGACGAGCCCCAGGACCGTGCCCACGGCGATGCCGCCCAGGACGACGACGCCGATGATGTCCAGCCGCCCGTCCACCAGGGCGCCGAGCGTGATACCGATGGCGGGCAGGACGCCGCTGATCACGAGCGCGCTCACCGCGCTCATCCCGGCGTGGCGCAGCAGGGCGTAGGCGAGCAGCGGTCCGCCTAGGTCGAAGACGACGATCATCACGACCTGACGCAACCGGCTCGGTGGCCTGCGGGCCGACCCGTGCAGCCACCCTGTCAGGCGGGCGCGAACGCGGCCTTCCTCCACGCGATAAGGCTAGGCCACCTGGCTGGGCGGTCCGGTCCGGCCCGAATATGGGCGCGTGCCGACGATGCCACCGCGTGCGAGTACGGCAAGGCCGAACGGCCGACGCTGTGGGGCCAGTGGCGGCTGGCCAACGTCACCGTCGTCGACGAGTGAACCCTAATAGTGGGCGAACCCCCAGTTCAGGACCTTGGTGGCGACGGGACCTGTGACGCTGATGTCGTCGCCTGGGGTGCCGAGCGTGACGCCGATCAGGGTGAGGCCGTCGCGGGTCGCCTCGAACAGGAGGCAGTTCTTCGCGGCCTTGGTGTCGCCCGACTTGATCCCGATCGCGCCGGCGTACGTGCTCGCCCCTGGCCACGTGCCGATCAGCGGGTTGGCGTTCTGCCAGAGGTAGGCATGGTGCCCGTGACCGGCGGGGAGCCAGTAGCTGCTCTGGGCCACGATGGCCCGGAACACCGGGGACTGCATCGCGTCCAGGCCCATCACGATCAGGTTCGCCGGAGTCGACCATTCTGAGTGCTCGGTCGGCCACGGCATTCCGTCGAAGTTCGAGAAATACGTGTCGGTCAGGTTCAGCTGCTGGGCGAGGGCGTTCATCTTGGCGATGAACGCGGTGATCCCGGGGCCGTAAGTCAAGGCCAGGGTGTACGCGGCGTCGCAGCCCGACGGCAGCATCAGCGCCTCGAGCAGTTCCCGCGCGGTCAGCCGGTCCCCCACGATGAGGCCGGCGACGCTCGGCTGATCCTGGCTCTTCAGGTAGGCGATCACCGACTTCGGGACCGTGATCACCTGGTTGAGGTCGCCCTCCTCGATCACCACCATCGCCGTCATGACCTTGACGATGCTGCCGATCGGTCGTTCGGTGTTCAGGTTGTCGCTCCACAAGATCCGGCCGGTCGCCGCGTTGACTAGCGCTCCGCCCGCGATCTTGATGCCAGAGGGACCCGGCGCGGGCGTCGGTGTCGGTGTCGGCGTGGTGGTGACCTGGCGCGATACCTTCAGGATGTGCGCCGCAGCTCCCGGGCTGAGGGTGCCGGCCCCGACGCGAACCGCGGCCACGCCCGTGATGCCCAGGGCCATCAGGGGGACGAGGAGGGACTGGGCGGTACTGCGGACCCAACGCGACTGCACAGGCATCTACTCTAGGCGCGGTCCGGCGCCGGCGCCTGGAACTCGGCCGGGTGAGCGGCTAAGGCCGGACCGCTCCGTCGAGGTCGTCGGCGTACCAGGGCGTGTTCATGGGGATTTTCTCGACGTCCATTCCCGTTTGCGGCGCGTCGATGATGTAGCCGCCGCCGACGTAGATGGCGACGTGCCCCTCGCCGTTGTAGATCAGCAGGTCGCCGGGTTCGATGGCGGACAGGGCGATGTGCGGTAGCTCGGCCCACTGCTCGTAGCTGTCCCGCGGGATCGCCACGCCCGCGAACCCCCACGCGGCCTGCGCCAGCCCTGAGCAGTCGAAGCCGAGGTTGCACGGGCCGGTGCCGCCGTAGACGTACGGGCAGCCGAGCTGGTTATAGGCGAACTCGACGGCCTTCTCCGCCTCGGTCGAGGTCGGCCCGGTATACGTCTGCGGCGCGGAGCTGCCGTTCGCGCCGATGGAGTTGTTCTCCACCTGCCGCTGCTGGGGCACGGTCAGGCCGGCCAGCGTGGCCTGCTCGGTGGCGATCAGCCTGCCCAGGGAGTTCTTGTGGTCGGAAAGCAGGGTCTTGAGCGAGGCGATCCCGTCCTCGGTGCGCTGCTGTTCCTGCTCCACGCCGGAGAGCGTGCTGGCGTCGATGAGCAGTTCCTGCGTCTCGGCGTCCTGATTGCCGGACAGCTCGATGAGCAGCGAGCCCTGCTGCAGGACCACGGAGGGATCACCCGAGGTCAGCACGCCCGCGATAGAGGTCGCGCCGCTGTCCTCGAACGTGGCGGCGGCGATCTGGGCCACCTCCGCCTGCGCCGCCCTGAACTCGGCGTTGGCGTGGCGGACGTCCGTACGCACCTGGGCCAGCCTGGTCTGGGCGGCGGTTAGTTGCTGGCTGACCTGGTCGAGCTGCTCGGTGACCTTGTCGAACTGGGTGGTGAGCTCGTTCACCTTGGCCTGGACCTGGGCCACGGTCGGCTGGGGGGTGGCGAGGGCGCCAACGGTGAAGACCGCGAGCCCGCTGACCGTCGCGAGAACGGTAGCGATCGCGGCGGCGCGGAGCAGGCGGGACCGGCTGCCCGCTAGCCGCGTACGCACGTGGCTTCCACGCTCCTGTCTTCGCATACCCTGCGTGTCCGCGCGGGTCGTTTGCGTTCGGTTACTGGCCAGGCAACTGCTCGGCAAGCGTAGTGAAGGCAATAGAGCGATACAACCGATTCAGCTAATTCCAACTACTCCATTACGATGTCGTGATTCACCGGTGGGAACGACATCCTCGCGCTATCATCACGACGCTTTCGCGGTGGGAAAGATCGTTCCGTCCCAGGTACGGAGCCCTGCGCCGACTACCTTGAGGCGTAGCGGCGGGACCAGGCCGGCGTCCGCGAGAACGCCGAGCGCCCGCACCTCGGCCTCCCCCAGGTAGCCTGACACGTTTGGCGGCTCAAGGACGGTAATGACGCAATCTCGGCATCCGTTACCGCGCGTCTCGCACCGACCGCAATCAATTATCATGACGCCTCCTAGCATTCCGTGAATGGACGGACACACGTTAACTGCCGCCTCTGACATTTCTGGTGGACGGCCGGGGGGGCCGGGGGGCCGGGGCGAGCAAAATCGTCATGCTCTCCTCGATCGCCGTCCGGGACGACGGCGAGCAGGAGTATGCGCTCGGGGCGCAGCACCGGGCGGCCGAGGAC
>Ga0335074_10014348_pt1 | contig 11121 bp, 9 predicted proteins | sample Lox_Sample_23_FD_206715 | JGI IMG/M metagenome (GOLD analysis project Ga0335074, IMG submission 206715) | Soil microbial communities from Loxahatchee National Wildlife Refuge, Florida, United States - Lox_Sample_2.3 | ecosystem: Environmental > Terrestrial > Soil > Wetlands | place: USA: Florida... | reverse complement strand
AAGACGATGCAGGACTACCCGGCGGGGGTGCGGCTCTACGACATCCTGTTCGATGGGGACGAAGACGTGCGCCCGCTGCCGTTCGATGCGCGGCGGGCACGGCTGGAAGCGTGGCATGCGCGCGTGCAGCCCGCGCGCATGGACCTGTCGGCGCCGATCCCGTTCGCATCACTCGATGAGTTGAGCGTGCTTCGGCTCGGTGCGCGCGCCGCGTCGATGGAGGGGATCATGCTGAAGCGGGCCGACAGCCCGTATGTGCACGGGCGGCCGAAGGGGCTGTGGTGGAAGTGGAAGCGCGATCCGCACATGGTCGATGCGGTGCTGATGTACGCGCAGCGCGGCCACGGCAAGCGCAGCAGTTATTACTCGGACTATACGTTCGGGCTGTGGAAGGGCGACGAGCTGGTGCCGGTGGGCAAAGCCTATTTCGGCTTCACCGATGCCGAGCTGTCCTGGCTGGATCGTTGGATCCGCAACCACACGGTCGCGCGCTTCGGTCCGGTGCGGGAGGTGGAGAAGTCGCTGGTGCTGGAGGTGGCATTCGACGCCGCGCAGCTTTCGGCGCGGCACAAGTCGGGGGTGGCGATGCGGTTCCCGCGCATCGCCCGCATCCGCACCGACAAGCCGGCTGCCGAAGCCGATCGGTTGGAGCATCTGATGACGTTGGTGGAGAATCGAGTAGGGGAGAGCGTGGCCGGTTGATGGCCGGTGCTATAACATTATGAGGACGCACTGAGATCCTTGAAGAAGGTTCGCCCCATTGCCCCGTTGCGACACCGTTCAAAGCGAGCTTGCATCGACGTAGAGGGCAAGCTTCAGCAGCGGGTCATCATTGGCTTGAAAGGTCGCATACTCGAACCGAAGCGGCCCGCGCTGCGGATGGATCAGCGATTTTGCTCCGGAGCCCGGCGCAGCGACGTCATGACTCGTCCACCAATCCGCAAATTCCGTGCATTCGGCTGAGAGTCGCGACACCAGTTCGGCGAACGCCGGATCGCCTGCCCACAGATCGTGTGTCGCCCGAAACAGGGCTACCATGCGCCGCGCCTCTACCGCCCAGCCCTGGCCAAACAAGCGGCGGGCTGCCGGGTCAGTCAGCATGTAAACAAGGATGTTGCGGTCCTCGATTGGCCGCTTGCCGAAGTCGATGAAAAGTTCCGCCGCCGCGGCATTCCAGGCCAGCACGTCCCAGCGTTGTCCGGTGACATAGGCAGGCTGCGACAGTCCGGCGACGATGCGCCGGAGAATGTCGGGCACGGCTTCGCGGACAAAGGGCGCCTGCCTGCCGTTTCTCGCCAGCGACCGCAGATGCCGTTGTTCCACGGCATTGAGCCGGAGTGCTTGTCCCAGCGCTTCGACAGTTTCCTCGGACGGCGAGATCGCCCGACCTTGCTCCAGCTTGACGTACCATTCTGCGCTGATCCCGGCGAGGCTTGCCACCTCCTCTCGCCGCAGGCCGGCGGCCCGGCGACGGCGCTGAGCCACGATGCCGACGTCGTCAGGCCGAAGCCGCGCGCGACGCGAACGCAGGAACTCGCCAAGCTTTCGGTTACCGCTCATGCCAACACCTCGAGGCTGGTATTGGTGAATACCAGGATCATACCAGCCCTTCCTGGCTTCGATGAAGTTCCCACCTCCTTGCCGGTGTCAAGCAAGGAAGTCTCGCATGAAGGCTGCTGTATTGAATGCGTTTGGAGCGCCGCTGACTGTCACGCAGGTGGCTGAGCCGAGGATAGGTACCGGCGAGGTCATCGTGGACGTCGTTGCGGCGCCCGTTCTGTCCTACGCCGACGAGGTGTTCAGTGGCCGGCGCAAGTATCTGCTTCCGAACCCGGTGATCCCGGGCTGCGGGGCCATCGGCCGCGTGTGTGCGGTCGGACCCGATGCGACGAAGCTCTCCGCTGGCGACTGGGTGTTCTGCGACCCAACGATTCGGTCGCGCGACGATGCTCTTATGCCGGACATTGTTCTGCAAGGCTGGAGCGCCCGAGGGGAAGGCGGTCAGAAGCTGCAGCAGTATTTCCATGATGGCGCCTTCGCCGAACGCATCCGGATTCCAACCGAAAACGCGATCCCGATCGGGGACATTGATCCGACGGAGGCTGGGCGGTGGTGCGCCATCAACACTCTGCTGGTCGCTTATGGCGGGTTGCTGGCGATCGAGTTCAAGGCGGGCGAGACGCTCCTGGTGAGCGGAGCGACAGGCAATTTCGGGAGCGCGACGGTGCTGACCGCCCTGGCGATGGGTGCGCGGTGCGTCGTGGCTCCCGGTCGGAACAAGACTGTGCTGAACGACCTCAAGGTGCGCTTCGGAGCGCGTCTCAAGGAGGTCTGCCTGACCGGTGACCCGGCCCGGGACGCTGACGCGATGCGAGCGGCTGCCCCAGGCCCGATCGATGCCGTGCAGGATTTCCTGCCGCCTTCTGTCGATGCATCGGTCGCCCGCACAGCGATCATGTCGGTACGACCTTATGGCCGCGTGGTTCTCATGGGAGGCGTTGGGATGCTGGGAGGAAATGACCTGGCACTTCCCTATCCGTGGATCATGCGCAACCTGATCACGATCAAAGGACAGTGGATGTGTTCGCGGACGGCGGTTTCGGGAATGGTTGGCCTGGTCAGGAGCGGATTGCTCGATCTGGACCATTTCGCGGTGACTGAATTCGCACTCGATGACATCAACGAGGCCGTCGCTCACGCTTCCGCCAATAGTGGTCCTTTCAAGCTCACGATAGTGAGACCCTGACTTACCTTTCAGTTGAGCCGAGCAAAACATGAGCAGTTTTCGATCTGGATGCTGAGCAGTCATTTGCCTGATCACCTGCGCTGAACAGAAGCACTGTGTGCTGAGATCACAGCCGCCATGCCGGAAGAACTATCGCTTCGGCCCGTGAGGGCCGCGGCCGAGAGGAATGCGACGATGTTGGGTCCGAAGCTCCGAACCAGATCAAGATGTGCGGACGAGCTGCAGGCAGGCATATCCGGCCGCGTGGCGTTGCCCGGGGACGAGCTCTATGACGAGGGCTTACGCCTGTGGAACGGCGCGGTGCGCCGCCGCCCGGCAATGGTCGCGTTCTGTCAACAAGCCGAAGACGTGCAGGCGGCGGTGCGTGCCGCGCGGCGCCACGGTCTGCCGCTGTCGGTACGCGGCGGCGGGCACGACTGGGCGGGGCGTGCCCTGCGAGACGATGGGCTCGTCATCGACCTCACCGGGATGCGGGATGTGGCGGTGGACCCGCGAGCGCGTGTGGCCACTATCGCCGGCGGTGCCTGGGCCAAGGATGTGGCTGCCGCCGCCGGCGCCCACGGCCTGGTCGCGGCGTTGGGCAACTGCGGCACGGTCGGCATGGCCGGCCTGACCCTGGGGGGCGGTTACGGCCCGCTCAGTGGCACCTGCGGGCTGGCGGCGGACAACCTGCTCGGCGCCGAAATCGTGCTGGCGGATGGGCGGCGCGTGACCACCGGTCCCGAGGCGGAGCCCGACCTGTTGTGGGCGCTGCGCGGCGGCGGCGGCAACTTTGGCGTCGTGACCTCCCTGCGCGTCCGCCTCCATGCGGCGCGCGACATGCTGGCCGGAACGATCATTTACAAGTGGAACGAGGCGGGCGCGGTCCTGCGCCGCTACGCGGAATTCGCGGCGACCATGCCAGACGAACTCGGCGTGTCCGTCGGCGCAGTGTCCGCCCCGGACGGCGAACCCGCGGTCATGGTCGTGCCGCTGTGGAACGGCGAGCGGCGCGAGGGTGAGCATGCCACAGAGGCCCTGCGGGCTTTCGGCACGCCGCTATCCGCCCAGGTCGGACCGGCGACCTACTCGGACATGCTCGCCCAGTACGACGCGTGGGTAGCGGCGGCAGACGGCTGCCACTGGGAGATCCGGACGCGCTCGCTGCCGTCGCTCACCGCAGGCGCCATCGATGCGATCACCGCTGGGACGGCGCGCGCGGCGTCCCCGTACTGCGCGGTCTTTTGGCACCACTTCCACGGCGCCGCGACGCGGATCGCGACGGATAGCGCCGCATTCGGCCTGCGCCGCGAGCACTTTATGGTGGAAATCGTCGCGTGCTGGAAGCCCGATGGGGATGACGGCGCGACGCATCGGCGCTGGGCGCATGATCTTTGGCAGAGCCTCGCCCCGTTCGCCCTGCCGGGCGGCTACGCCAACCTGCTCGGCCCGGATGATCGCGAACAGGCGGCCGGGGCTTATGGCGGCAACGCCGTCCGGCTGCGGGCGCTGAAGCGCCGCTTCGATCCCGATGGGGTCTTCGCGTCGGCCATCCCCCTGCCGGAGGGGTGAACCGATCCGGTTGCGTCTGAAACGCATTCCCGGTGAGCTGCAATCGAACCGTATTTGCCAGTTCCAGATTGCTGCTTTCTTGCTCTCGACCTGGAGGATAGCACGATGACAACGCTTCTCGACAAGCAACGGTCGGCGACCGGCCGCGTCCAGAGTCCCGACGAGGCCATGGTGGATCAGGTGCTTTCGCGCATCGCCGCGCTCGCGCCGATGGTCGAGCGGCTCGCGCCCGACACCGAGCAAAGTCGGCGCCAACCAACCGAACTGGTGAATGCTCTCAAATCGGCGCGGATTTACGGCATGCTCGTGCCGCGACGTTACGGCGGCCTGGAACTGGACCCGCCGAACGCCTTTCGGGCGATCGCCGCGTTGGCCAGGCTCGACGGGTCGGTGGGCTGGAACGCGGGGGCTGGCCAGATCGCGTCACTGATACCGTTCCTGGCGAGCCGGGACTTGTGTGAGCAAATCTATCAGGACCGCGAAGATCACATCATCGCCGGTTCGGGTCAGCCGGTTGGCACGGCCGAGCGCGTTCCCGGCGGATGGCGGGTTACCGGTGCCTGGCCATTCGCCAGCGGATGCCAGAACGCCGATTGGATGGTGGCCAGTTGCGTGATGATGGAAGGCGGGTCGCCGATCGACGCGCCCCACGGACCCGGCCCGATGGTGCGCGGCTTTCTCATGCCGGCCGAACGCTGGGAAATCCGCGACACCTGGCACACGCTGGGCCTCCGGGGCACCGGCAGCCACCATATCGCGTTGACCGACGAGTTGGTTCCTGACGCAAACTTTTTCGAGTTTCCGTTCGGAACCTCGTTCGCGCCTGATCGCATCTTCGCCAGGTTTCCCCAGGTCCTCGTTATGGCGCATGCCGCCGTCGCGGTCGGGATCGCCGAAGGCGCCATCATGGATCTGGTCGAGCTGGCGAAGGCCGGCGTCAGGCAATTGTTCATGACCACGCCGCTGGTCGAAACCGAGCGTTTCAAGGAGGGCCTGGCACGGCTCGATGCCGAGCTCATGGCGGCACGCGCGCTGCTGGAGGCGCAAATCACCAGCGCCTGGCAAAGTCCCGTGCAGGCAGCGTTGACGGACTTGGCCGCGGTGGCGGAGCAACTGCAAGCGGCGATCTGGGTCGCCGCGGCTTGCGTCCGCGTCGTCGAAGGCTGTTTCGAACTCGCCGGAAGCCGGGCTGTGTACGAAAGCTCGCCACTGCAACGAAGGCTGCGGGATGTTCGTACCGCGGCCCAACACTTCACGCTCCAACAGCGCCAATACGTCATGGCGGGGGCCGGCGTGCTCGCGCGCCTGTCATAAAAAGCATGTGCCGTAATGGCTGACGGAATGTATCGAAATACGTAGCCAACAAGGGCGTTCAGATTGACCGTTGACCGTATTGCTGTCGATGCCGCGCGAGGCGGAAGAGGTCGAGCGGATCGGCGCCCGCGAGAGCTGCTCGCCCAGACCTTCCGCCGCGGCATGCGGGGTCGCGCCAACAGGATAGGGTTGCAGCCGACCGCCAAATGTAAACTCAACCGCACTTTCGGGGGTTTAACGCACTTTCGGGGGTTTAACTATGACCAGGATCGCGCATTGCTGCTGCGGCTCGCTGCGCGCGGAGGCGACCGGCGAGCCGGCGTTTCTGGGCGCGTGTCATTGCACGGAGTGCCAACGCCGTACTGGCTCGGCCTTTGGCGTCGGCACCTATTTCCCGAAAGAGCAGGTGCGCACCGAGGGGCCGAGCAAGGTTTACGTGCGCAGCAGCGACGCGGGGCGAAAGGTAGAACTCCATTTCTGCTCCAACTGCGGTTCCACGGTGTTCTGGTATGGGGAAAAGTTCTCCGACCTCATCGGCATCGCCTTTGGTGCGTTCGCCGACCCGTCGATGCCCTGGCCGGTGGCATCCGTGTGGGAGACGACGCGGCATCCCTGGGTGACTTTCGATCACGAACTCCATCGCTTTGGGCATCAACCCGAGCTGAGCGAAGTCTCGGCCCGCCGGTGAGTGTCCGCGCCGGAGCGCTGCCTCCAATGCACTGTTCCGCGAAGTCGTGCGCTCGGCGGCGTTGCCCAGCGTCCGTGGCGCATCAGGAAACAAATTAGCGGAGACAGTCATGTTCGCTGACGACGACGCGCACGGAACGATGCTGACGATGATTTTCCACACGCGCGTGTTCGCGCAGATCCTGAAGTGCGCCGCGGAATTCTCGCTTGCCGACCACCTGTGTGCGGGACCGCGCAGTGCCGAGAGCGTGGCGGCCGCGGCAGGCCTGGACGCACGGGCTACGCGCCGCCTGCTGCGCTACTGCTCGGCCACTGGGCTGACTGCGGCGGAGGAGGATGGATCCTACCGCGCCACGCCCCTGCTAGCGGCATTGAAGAGCGACGATCCCCTGTCGCTGCGCGACTTCGCCCTGGCGCAGAACGGTCCAGGGCAGTGGGCGGTGCTGGGCAGGCTCGACGATGCCTTCCGCACTGGGCTGCCACAGGCTCAAGCTGCGTTGGGCTGCGGCCTCTACGAGTATTATTCGCGGGAGGAACACGTCGCCGAAGCGAATGCCTACCGCCGAGGCCTGGCCGGCCTGAACACCGCCTTCGAGAAGGATTTCGCGAACCTCGTCGATGCACGGACGATCCGCTTTGCCCTCGATGTCGGTGGCTCCGTAGGGTCGATGGTCCTGGCGCTGATGCAGGCAAACCCCGACCTGCAGGGAGCCGTGCTCGACCTGCCTGCTGCGGCGGACGCGGCGTCGGCCGAAGCGCGGTCGCGCGGACTGGCGGACCGCTTCAGATTTATTGCGGGTGACTTCTTCGAGCACGTCCCGGCGAGCGACCTGTACGTCCTCAAGCACGTACTCGGTAACTGGCCCGACGACGCGTGCCTCAAGCTGCTCCGGAATTGCCACGCTTCGGCGCGATCTGGAAGTCGGCTGATCATCGTGGATAACGTCGTCAACGATGCTAAGCCAAGCCAATGGTCGCTTGATGTCGATATCATGACGCTGGTCGCTATCGGCGGCGAACTGCGCTGCCTGCACGACTACCAGCGTCTGCTCGAAGCGGCCGGCTTCGAATTCAGGAAGCTCCACAGCCTGTCCACGCGGGCATCCATGATCGAAGCCGTCTGCCGGTGAGGGGCACGCTGTCGCTTTCTCACTCTCTACCTGGAGGATAGCCAAATGACGACGCTTCTCGACAAGCAACGGTCAGCGACCAGCAACGTCCAGAGTCCCGACGAGGCCACATTGGATCAGGTGCTTTCGCGCATCGCCGCGCTCGCACCAATGATCGCGAGGCTCGCTCCCGACATCGAGCAAGGTCGGCGACTGCCCGAGGAACTCGTGTCCGCGCTCAAGTCGGCACGGATTTACAGCATGCTCGTACCCCATCGTTACGGTGGACTTGAACTTGATGCGCCGAGCGCCTCGCGCGCGATCGTGGCCCTGGCCAGGCTCGATGGATCGGTGGGCTGGAATGCTATGATTGGCCACATCGGAGGCCTGATACCGTTCCTGATGAACCCGACCATATGTGAGCAAACTTACCGGGACGGGAAGGATCACGTCATTGCCGGTTCGGGTCAGCCGGTCGGCACGGCCGAGCGCGTTCCCGGAGGATGGAAGGTTACAGGCACCTGGCCGTTTGCCAGCGGGTGCCAGAACGCCGAGTGGATCGTGGGCAATTGCGTGATGATGGAAGGCGGCTCCCCGATCGACGCCTCGGACGCACCCGGCCCGATGATCCGCGCCTGTTTCATGCCGGCCGAACGCTGGGAGGTCCGGGACACCTGGCACACCTTTGGCCTCCGGGGCACCGGCAGCCACCATGTCGCGCTGACCGACGTGTTCGTTCCCGACCAGAACTTTCTGGAGTTTCCGTTCGGAGCCTCGTTTGCGCCCGATCCGATCTTCGGCAAGTTCTTCGAGGTCCTGGTGCTGTCGCATGCCGCCGTCGCCGTGGGGATCGCCGAGGGCGCCATCATGGACCTGGTTGAACTGGCGAGGGCCGGCGTCAAACAACTGTTCATGACCACCCCGCTGGTGGAAACCGAGCGTTTCAAAGAGGGTCTGGCACGGCTCGATGCCGAGCTCATGGCGGCGCGCGCGCTGCTTGAGGCAGAGGTCGCCGGCGTCTGGAACAACCCAGAGCGATCTGCGGCGAAGGACTCGACCCGCGCGGCGAAACAACAGCAAGCTGCGGTGTGGATCACTGCGGCCTGCGTCCGCGTCGCCGAAGGCTGCCTTGAACTCGCCGGAAGCAGGGCCGTGTACGAAAGCTCGTCGCTGCAACGACGAGTGCGGGATGTTCGGGTCGCGGCCCAGCACGTGACGGTCCATCCGCGCAGCTACGCAACGGCGGGGGTCGCCGTGCTCGAGCGCCTGTCGTCAGCGCATGCGTTATGATGGCCGATGGAATGTAGCGAAATATGTGGCCCAAGGAGGGCATTCAGATGATCCACCACGTATCGATCCCGGCGCGTGAGCCGCAGCATGTTGCCGAGGTTCTGGCCGAACTGATGAAGGGCAAGTGCTTTCCGTTCGGCCCGCTCGAAGGTGCCTTCATGGCGACCAGCGGCGATGCGAACGGCACGATGATCGAGGTTTATCCGGAGCGTACGACGCTCGATATACCGGACCGCGACGATCAGGTCGTTTTTGGTGAAAATCCGGCGCCGCCGCGGAGCTGGCCGTTCCACGTATTGCTGTCGGTGCCGCACGAGGCGACAGAGGTCGAGCGGATCGGCGCTCGCGAGGGCTGGCGCGCCAAGACGTTCGGCCGCGGCAGGCAGGGGCACAAGCCGTTCTTCCACGTCATCGAGTTCTGGCTGGAAAACCGGCTTATGATCGAGGTCGCAACACCGGCGATGGCGCGGGAATACCTGGACTTCCTGAAAGATGCCCAGACCACGATGACGGGTGATGCCGAGTCTCCTCGCTTGATGCAAGCGACCCATTTGAAACAGCCTGGCCGGCGGCCGGCAAACTGACTCTCGGGCCAACCCGATCCCACGTCGTCATTGTCGGACTTTGTACCGGCCATGACGACTCAGTTGAGAGAAACAACGATGGACCTACCGATTGTACTGGACCCACTCGCCACGGCGGAGTGCACGCCACTCGACCAGATCGATGTGAGCGATCCCAAGCTGTACCAGAATGACATCTGGCAACCCTATTTCGCACGCCTGCGGCGGGAGGAACCGGTGCACTGGCGCGAGAACGGCATGTACGGCTCGTTCTGGTCAATTACCAAGTACCAGGACATCATGGATATCGAAACGCGGCATCAGGAATTTTCCTCCGAGACGGCGCTCGGCGGAATCATGGTCAATGACCGGCCAATGGAATACCGGCGGCCGAGCTTCATCTCGACGGATCCGCCGAAGCATACCGATCAGCGGCGCGTCGTGGCGCCCACTTTTGCGCCGACAAACATGCAGAAGATGGCGATCGGAATCCGCAAACGCGTGCGCTGCATCCTTGACGGCCTGCCCCGCAACGAGGTGTTCGACTGGGTCGATCTGGTCGCCGTCGAAGTCACGACGCAGATGCTTGCCACCCTGTTCGACTTCCCCTTCGAGGAGCGGCGCAAGCTCACGTTCTGGTCGGATGTCGCGATGATGGACGTGAATGCCGGCGGCATCGTCGATTCCGAGGAAAAGCGCCTGGAGATCCTGACTGAATGCCTGGAGACAATGACCGCGCTTTGGCGCGAGCGTGAGAAGCTGCCGCCGCGCCCTGACCTGATCTCGATGATGGCGCATGGCGAGGGCACGCATGATCTGTTGGATCGGCCGATGGAGTTCCTGGGTAACCTTATACTGCTGATCGTCGGCGGTAACGACACCACGCGGAACTCCATCTCCGGCGGGTTGTGGGCGCTCCATAACCATCCCGATCAGTGGAAAAAGCTGCGGGAAAATTCGGTGCTCATCCCGAGCTTCGCGCAGGAGGCGATTCGCTGGCAGTCCCCGATCATTCACATGCGTCGCACCGCTCTGTGCGACGCCGATATTGGCGGCAAGCGCGTCTGCCAGGGCGACAAGGTCGTGATGTGGTACATCTCCGGCAACCGCGACGAGACTGCGATCCCGGATGCCGACCGGTTCATCATCGACCGCGAGAAGCCGCGCCAGCATCTGGCATTCGGCTACGGCGTCCACCGCTGTGTCGGCGCGCGACTGGCGGAGCTGCAACTGTCGATCCTATGGGAAGAGATTTTGGCGCGTGACCTCAAGATCGAGGTGATGGGCGAGCCGAAGCGCGTTTATTCCAACTTTATCGGCGGGATCAGCTCGTTGCCGACGCGGATCGCTGCGTAGCGGAAGGAACCAGACCATCTTGTGATGGGGGCTCATCCCCCTTTCACGGGGTTCCGACGACGCACCCAGCCGCCGTGAGCTCGTTCTTCAGCGCAATGATTCCGTAAGCGCTCATCTCTGCCGGAGGGTATGCTGATGCATCAACGTCTCATGAGCATTGTCGCAAGGACTATTCCTGGCGCACTCTCCCTTCTTATGCTCGCGCCAGGGCCGCAGGCCAGGGCAGCGCTGCTGAGCCCGGAGCCAGCCTACAACGCTCGGGTCCTGCGGCTGCAATACGCGGCCCAGCCGGACGAACGCTCTCGGATGATCGTGACGGCCATTTCGCCTGTCGGTGGACCGCATATCGACGTCTATGCCGCCGATCAGACGGGCTCCCCCTTCCGGAAGCTCGGGACCATTTCCGATCCACAATTCCGTGCCGGGTGCGTGCAGCGAAACCTGCCGCAAGTACCAGTGGTGTTCCAACTACTCCTCCGCGCTCCTTCCCTCGGAGAACGGCAGG
>Ga0335074_10014347_pt1 | contig 11121 bp, 11 predicted proteins | sample Lox_Sample_23_FD_206715 | JGI IMG/M metagenome (GOLD analysis project Ga0335074, IMG submission 206715) | Soil microbial communities from Loxahatchee National Wildlife Refuge, Florida, United States - Lox_Sample_2.3 | ecosystem: Environmental > Terrestrial > Soil > Wetlands | place: USA... | reverse complement strand
GAGGAAGGCGGAACGGACACCGAGCAGGCGCTGTCGGTGCCGCTCGAGGTTGACGAGGCGGACGCCGCCGAGCAGATCAGGGACGTGGGCTACGGCGACGAGGACTATCGTTAGTATCCGTTATGCCTACCCGGAGAACATGGTGACCGCCACTTCAACCGCCCGGCCACGAGGCACCCGGCTCCCCCGGCTCGCCCGTCGCCGCCAGCTCCTCGACGCCGCGATGGAGGTCTTCGTCGCGCGCGGCTACCACGCGGCCGCGATGGACGAGATCGCCGAACGGGCCGGCGTCAGCAAGCCGGTCCTGTATCAGCACTTCCCCGGCAAGCAGGAGCTCTACCTGGCCCTGCTCGACGAGAGCGTGGAGCGGCTCATCGAGGCCGTCGTGGCCGCGCTCCGCTCGACCACCGACAACCGGCAGCGGGTCAACGCGACCTTCGCCGCCTACTTCGGCTACGTCGCCGAGCACAGCGGTACTTTCAAGCTCGTCTTCGAGTCGGACTTCACCAACGAGCCGGCCGTGCGCGCCCGGATTGACGCGGCCGACAAGCTGTGCGCCGACATGATCAGCCAGGTGATCAAGGAGGACGCCGGCCTGGCGGACGACGAGGCCCACCTGCTGTCCATCGGCCTGCTCGGGATGGCCCAGGTCAGCGCCAGGTACTGGCTGTCCACGGTCGGCTCCATCCCCAGAGAGGCGGCCGAGCAGCTGGTGGCACGGCTCGCCTGGCGCGGGATCAGCGGCTGGCCGCTCACCGCCGACCAGCCGGAACACCAGACGGACCGTTAAGCCAGACGACAAGACGAGAGCCGGATAGGCCGACCGTCTCGAGGAGGCACTCGTGGAAGTCAAGATCGGGATTCAGTCCATCCCGCGCGAGCTCGTGGTGGATACCGACGCCACCGCCGAGGAGGTCGAGCGTGACCTGGCGGCGGCGCTCGCCGCCAAAGACGGCACGGCGATCTTCGCGCTGAGCACTCAGAAGGGCGGCCGGATTCTCGTCCCCGCGGACAAGATCGCGTTCGTCGAATTCAGCACGGACCAGGCGCGCCGGGTAGGCTTCGGGAACATCATGTAGGTGTTGCCACGAGCAACACAGTGCGGAGGGCCTCCTCCGCCTACGGGGCTATGAGGCGGAAGCCTCTCATGCGGGGGCGCAGCGTGGCGTCCCGCCGCACAATGTACAGGAATGCCATCACAGGTATTCGCGTTGACATAGTCGCTGCTGCCTGGCAGTGCCGCGCTTAAAGAGGCGCGGAGGCCGGGCGCCCGGCGCACGGAGGAACCCCTGACAACACAACCTAACCATGCGGTGAGGTTTCGCGACCTTGGCGTGGACGACGACATCTGCACCGCCCTCGAAGCCGCTGGCATTGAAACGACATTCCCCATCCAGGCACTGACGCTGCCGCTGGCCATGGCCGGCCAGGACATCATCGGGCAGGCGCGCACCGGCACCGGCAAAACCCTCGCCTTCGGCGTCCCCGTGCTGCACCGGCTGGTCACTACCCTGGTCGCCGACCGCGCCGCCGCTCCCCCCTCGGCGCTGGTCGTCGTTCCCACCCGGGAACTGGCTATCCAGGTCGCCGACGACATCAAGAAGGCAGGCTCGAAGCTCGGCGCCCGGGTGCTCACCGTATACGGCGGCCGTGCCTATGAGCCGCAGATCGAGGCGCTCACGGCGGGCGTCGACGTCGTCGTCGGCACCCCCGGCCGGCTGCTTGACCTCGCCAACCGGAAGAACCTAGACCTCAGCCGGATCCGCGCCCTCGTCCTCGACGAGGCGGACAAGATGCTCGACCTGGGCTTCCTGCCCGACGTCGAGCGGCTGCTGCGGCTCACCCCGGCGGACCGGCAGACCATGCTGTTCTCCGCGACGATGCCGGGTGAGGTCGTCACCCTCGCCCGCCGCCACCTGCGGCGGCCCACGAACATCCGCGCCGAGGAGCCGGACGAGTCCGCGCCCCCGCCGCTCACCACGCAGCATGTCTACCGGACGCACCAGCTGGACAAGGTCGAGGTGCTGGCCCGGGTGCTGCAGGCGAAGGACCGCGGCCTGTCGATGGTGTTCTGCCAGACCAAGCGGGCCGCCGACCAGGTGGCCACCGCGCTGGCCGACCGCGGCTTCGCCGCCGCCACCGTGCACGGCGACCTGGGCCAGTCGCAGCGCGAGCGCGCGCTGCGCGCGTTCCGCACCGGCAAGGTCGACGTGCTCGTCGCCACCGAGGTGGCCGCCCGCGGCATCGACGTTGACGGCGTGACCCACGTGATCAACTACGAGTGCCCGGACGACGACAAGACCTACCTGCACCGGATCGGCCGCACCGGCCGGGCCGGCCGGGCCGGCGTCGCGGTGACGTTCGTCGACTGGAGCGACCTGTCGCGCTGGAGGCTCATCAACGACGCCCTCGGCCTTGGCCAGCCGGACCCCGCGGAGACCTACTCAACCTCCGAGCACCTGTTCACCGACCTGTGCATCCCGCCGGACGCCACCGGGATGCTGCCGACTGAGCTGCGCGGTGCCCGGGCCGGGCTGGCCGCGGAGGTCGAGGAGGATCTCGGCGAGACGGGCCGGACCCGGTCAAATACGCGGTCGCGTGGCCGGTCACGGACCGGTAAGCCGGGCGGCGGCGCCGACCGCAGGTCAGCCGACGCCAGGACCGCCGACGGTGCGGGCTCCCCGGCCGATGGCGACATCGCCGCGCCCCGCGCCCGGCGTTCCCGTCGGCGTACCCGCGGCGGCCGCGAGGTCACCCCGGCGGCGCCGGCGGAGACAGCGCAGGCCGCGAACCAGGCCGCGAACACCGGCGTCCCGGCGGAGAGCGTCAAGCAGGCTTCCTGACCGTGTCCACGCCAACCTCGCTGGATCTTCCGGAAGGTGCACGGCGTACCAAGGTGGCGACCCGCCGTGGTGCGTTCGCCGCGCTTGAGGCGTGGCCGGCCGCCGGAGCGTGCGAGCGCGGCACCGCGTTGCTCGTCCCCGGCTACACCGGCAGCAAGGAAGACTTCATCGCGATCCTGGGCGACCTCGCCGCGGCCGGACGCCGGGTCGTCGCGATCGACATGCGCGGACAGTACCAGACCGCTGGCCCGGACGACCCGGACGCCTACGACCCCGCCGAACTCGGCAAGGACATCGCGGCGCTGGTCGCGGCGACCGAGGCGACTCACCTGCTCGGCCACTCCTTCGGCGGCCTGGTGACCCGCGAAGCCGTCCTCGGCGGCTGCGCCCCCGCATCCCTCACGCTGCTCAGCTCTGGCCCGGCCGCGCTCCCCGGCCCCAGGGCCGAAGAACTCCACTCGTTCCTGACCTACCTCGACGGGACACCCGCGCCCGAGCTCGGCGCCAAGATCGGCCAGCTCTGGCGCGCTTCCCTGAAGCCTCAGTCGGTCTCGGCTGGCGTCCCCGCCGAGATCGTGGCGTTCCTGGAAGAGCGGATGCTCGCCAACAACCCCACCGGCCTGGTGGCAATGGCTACCAGCCTGCTAAAGGCCGAAGACAAGACCGCCGAGCTGACAGCCCGCGAGATCCCGACGTTCGTCCTCTACGGCGAGGAAGACAACGCCTGGCCTCCGGCGCAGCAAAGAGACATGGCCGAGCGACTGCGCGCCGAGCGAGCCTGCATCCCGGCCGCCGGCCACAACCCGAACGTAGAAGCCCCGGCGACCACGGCGCACGCCCTGACGGCCTTCTGGGACGAAGCTGAAGCGAGCGGCAGCACGCTATAGCTCGACCAGCGCGTCCCAAGGCCGGTGTGCCGCGGCCGCCGCCTGTCCCTCCGGGCACGACCGCTGGTAATCGCACCACCCGCAGGCCGGGCTAGGCCGGGGCGGGAACACCTCGTCGTATTTCTCGGCCGGCAGCGGAGCGCGCATCCGCTCGTCGGCATCCGCGCACTCGCCGGCGATCACCTCAGCCCGGCGCAGGTGGCGCTCGAGTGACTCCGGAGTGTGCTCCCAGGCGAGTACCTGACCGCTTGGCAGATGGTGCAGCTCCACTCGCCTGCACTCCCGGCGCAGCGCGCGCGATGCCGCCAGGGCGTACAGCGCCAGGGCGAGGGAGCTGCGCGCGTCATCGACGGACAGCAGGTGCCTGCCCGTCTTGTAATCGACGACGACCAGCTCCGTCCCGTCCTCGCTGCCGTCTTCCGGGGGGACGACCCCCCGTACCCCCCCGGGCAGGTCCGATGAAGAGCCGAGGGTACCGGAGATGCGACTACGGGGGCGAAGGTCCAGCCGGTCGATCCGGCCGGAGACGGCGATCACGTCGGTCCGCGTCGCCACCGTGCGTTCCACGCCGACCGGCTCGTCGGCCGGGTCGAGCCCCGCGACGTACGCCTCGATCAGGGAACGCGCCCAGTCCAGATAGCGCCCCGACTGCGCGTCGCTGGCGAACCCCTCGTTGATCCAGCCGGTAGCGAGCAGCGCGCCCGCCGCCGCCACGGTGCGGCGGGCCAGCGGCAGCCGCCACCAGCCGGCCAGCGCGTTGTGCATCGACGCACCGAGGCTGTTGTGTGCCCACGGCGGCCCCTTCGGCGGCACCGGCCGGTCGAGGTAGCTCATCCGGTACCGGCGCGGGCAGTCAAGCCAGGTGGACAGCCGGGTGGGCGTGCACGAGTAGAGCCGCCTCGGCATGCCCTCGAAGCCAAGCTGCTCCACCGGCGCTAGCCCTGGCCTTCGCCGGGACCCGACGACACCCAGCCGTCGAATCGCTTGACCGCGTCCGCGATCGTCATTTCCTCCCCGTGGCCGGGCAGCACCCGCGTGGCGATCGGGAGGTCAAGCAGCCGCGAGCCGATCGCGGTCAGCTGGCCCGGGTAGTCGGGGTAGGAGCCCTCGTGCGGCACCGGCCCGTCCGCGCCGAGCGCGTCCCCGGTGAACACCACCTCGAGGTCCTCGCAGTACAGGCTGACGGAACCGGGTGTGTGCCCGGCCGTGTGGATGACCTCGAGCTGGACGTCCGCGACCTCGAACAGGCCGCCGTCCGCCATCTCGATCTCCGCGTCGTCATCCGGGTGCGCCGCTCGCCAGTAAAACTTGTCCGCCCGGTGCAGCGCCACCGGCGCCTCATCGCGCTCCGCGACGTCGACCGCGGCGGCGACGTGGCGCGCGTGCCCGTGCGTGCAGATGACCGCCAGGATCTCGCGGTCCTCGACCTGCTCAAGCACCGCGTCCGCGTCCTGTCCCGGGTCGATGACGATCACCTCGTCGTCGTCGCCGATGATCCACGTATTCTGCTCAGCCGCGATCTCGGCGGAGTCCTCGTCCGCCACCCGCGGCGTCCACAGCCGCTCGACTCGAGCATCCATGCACTAGCCTCCGCCACCCGTGCCGACCCACACTAATAGCCGCCACTCTAGCGGTTGCCGGCGCTTTGTTCGTGCCTGCAAGGCATTCCGTTGCTCAGTGCGCCGCAGCGGCGAATGCCAGCGCGGACTGGGCGACGAGCTGGATGGCGATCGCGGACAGCAGCAGGCCCGCGATCCTGGTCAGCAGCTCGACGCCGTTGTCGGTGAGAACCCGGTGGATGACCTCGGCGAACCGCATCGACAGCCAGGCGGTCACCGCGACGGCCACGATCGCCAGCGCGAGTGCCACCCCGTTGAGCACGCTGTGCACGCGCTGCACATACAGCATCGTCGCCACGATCGCGCCGGGACCGGCGAGCAGCGGGGTGCCGAGCGGGACGAACGCGACGTTGGCCTTCGCCCGGTCGCTGGACGTCGGTTCCTCCGTCTTACCGGTCAGCAGCTGCAGCGACACCAGCAGCAGGAGCAGCCCGCCGGCGCCTTCCAGGGCGGGCAGCTGCACCTGTGTATAGGTCAGGATCGCCCGGCCGAACAACGCGAAACCGACGATCACCCCGAACGCCACGATCGCCGCCTGCAAGGCCAGCCGGCGCCGGGTCCGCGCCGACCGCCCCCTGGTCAGCCCGAGGAACACCGGCACGATGCCCGGCGGGTCGATGATCACGAACAGCGTGACGAACGCCTCCCAGAAGAACGTCACGGCCGCGGCCTGGCCAGGGCGAGCAGCCGCTCGTACTCCCCCTCGGGGGTGGTCTCGGCGCCCAGGCCGTGCCCGTTGTACGAACCATGGTCGTCGCTGCCGCCGGTGCTGATCAGGCCCAGCGATGTGGCGAGCCGGGTGAGCCGGGCACGCTCCGCCTCGTCGTGGTCGAGATGGAAGACCTCGATCCCGGCTAGCCCCGCGTTCGCCAGACCCGCGATGGCCTCGTCGCCGACCTCGTACCCCGGGGAGCGCGGATGGGCCAGTACCGGAACCCCGCCCGCGGCCCGCACCAGCGTGACCGCGCGGGCGACGTCCGGCGCGTACCGCTCCACGAACGCGCGCCCGCCGTCCCCGATCCACTCGTCGGTGAACGCGTCGGCCGGTGTCTCGACCGCGCCGGCCTGCGCGAGCGCACGAGCGATGTGCGGGCGGCCGACCACTGCGCCATTGGCGATCGCCTCGACCTGATCCCAGGTCACGCCCGTGCCCAGCGCCGCCAGCCGGTCCACCATCGCCCTGGCCCGGTAGGTGCGATCGTCGCGGACCCGCTCGGTCTCGGCGGCAAGCGCCGGGTCGTCCGGGTTGAAGAGGTAGGCGAGCAGGTGCACGCTGCGGCCATCGAGCGCGCTAGACAGCTCCATGCCGGGCACCAGGGTGAGGCCGTCCGGCAGCGCGGCGACGGCCTCGGCGATCCCCGCCTGGGTGTCGTGATCGGTTAGCGAGAAGACGTCAAGGCCCGCCGCGTACGCGCGGCGGGCCACCTCGGCCGGCGCGTCGGTGCCATCCGAGGCGTTGCTGTGCACATGCAGGTCGATCCGCACGGCCGACATCGTAGCGTGAGCCGCCGTGGTGCGAGCCCTGCCGCACGGACCCGACCGCGGAAGGGCTGTCAGACGGGCAGTCGCGGGGAGAGCGCGCCGAACGGCAGGTCCAGGTCCTGCAACGGGTCGCGCAGATCGCGCAGCATCAGCGGCTCGACCAGCAGCGCGCCCGCGGTGTCCGGCCAGAGCACCAGCCACACCCAGTTCGCGGCGACCTCGCCCGCGAAGACCGCCTTCCCGCCCGACTCCACCAGCCACAACGGCGCGTCATGGTTGGCGACCTTCACGGTGGCCTGCGGCGCTCGCGTCGCGAACCCGTCGCCCGGATCCGGGCCCGGCAGCCCGGCCAGGCCGGCGCCAAGGCCGACGCCTGGCTCCTCCGCCACGACCAGCAAGTCGGCCGGGCCGCCGAGCGGGTTAGGGCCGGACAGCGCGACCGCTGAGGCGCGGACGCCGGTGCGCTCGTCACCCGCCCCGGTGAATCCGCTCACCAGCCAGCCGGGCGGCAGCGGCCACGGCATCCAGACCGGCACCCGGCTGCGGTTCGCGAGCACGCGCAGACCATCCCTGCTCGGCAGCCTGGCCGGGGCCAACGGGCTGATCTCGCCGTGCAGGTCGCAGCGCCACGCGCTCGACCACGCCGTCGGAGCGTGCGCTTGGCTTCGGCAACGCGGGCATACCGCTCGATCCATCACGCTGGCCCCGTATCTACCCGTAACTGAGCGTGCGCACACGTGCTCGGAGCGCTCTCAGCTCGCTGGGCTACGGCTGTCCCGCACGCAAGCCTAGGGCTGTGCCGCACGCGGGCCTACGGCCTGGTCAGGCCGGCCGCCTCGCCCTTCGCGACGATCGCCAGCGCCAGCTTGCGCGACGCCTCGTCGATCATCTCGTCGTCCAGCATGACCGCGCCCCGCCGGTCGGTCTCCGTTGCCCGCTCGTATGCCGCCAGCATGCGCATCGCCCGCGCGTAGTCCTCGGGGTCGGGGGTGAACGCCTCGTTGACCACGGCCACCTGCGCCGGGTGCAGCACCCACTTGCCGTCGTAGCCGAGGGCGGCGGCACTAGCCGCCGCGGACCGCAGGCCGTCCACGTCGCCGATCCGTGCGTACGGGCCGTCGATCGCCTGCAGGCCGCGGGCCTTCGCCGCGACCAGGATGCGCATCAGCGGGTAGTGATGCGCGTCGAACGCGTACCCGGCCGGCTGGCCGCCCACGGTCAGCGAGCGCATCCCGACCGACGCCATGAAGTCGGCCGGGCCGAAGACCAGCGACACGAGCCGGCCCGAGGCCGCCGCGATCTCGTCCACCGCGGCGAGCCCCGCCGCATCCTCGATCTGCGCCTCGATCTTCGTGCTGCCCGGCTCCAGGCCGGCCGACAGTTCCACCTGGGTGAGCAGCACGTCTAGCCAGACAACAGCGCCGGGATCGCTGACCTTCGGCAGGATCAGCGAGTCGACCGCGCCGGGCGCTCCCGCTAGCACCGCGATCACGTCCTGATACGCCCACGGTGTCGTCGCGCCGTTCACCCGCACCGCGACCAGCTTCCGGCCCCAGTCTCCCGCCTTGAGGGCGGCGACGGCGAGCTCGCGGGCGGCCGGCTTGGCGGCCGGCGCCACCGAGTCCTCCAGGTCGAGCATCACCTCGTCGACGGGCAGGCCACGCGCCTTGGCGATAAACCGCTCGCTGCTCGCTGGAACCGACATGCAGGTGCGGCGCGGCCGGTAGGCAATGTCCACGGGTGGGAGCTTATCGGTGGTCAATGTCCGGCGGGCCGGCCGAGGGGTGAAATACGGGACCGTTAGGAGTGATTCGCTTTGAATAAACGGGAGTTGAGGAGAAGGTGAACGTTTAACTCGGCGGCGCCTCTGCGGTCCGTCAGAGACAAGGCGAGCCTATGCTGACGACTGGCCGATGCCCCGAGAACACCGCCCGGAAGGCCCATGCGCACCAGACGACTGCTCGCGCTCGCCGCCACGGTCAGCGGCGTCACGCTGGCCGCCACGCTGACCGGCTGCAGTTCCGGCACCAGCCAGCCGTCGAACGTGATCCAGATCACCGAGAACGACTGCGGCGGAGCGTGGTCGGTTCCCGGCCCTGGCTGGCACACGATCGAGATCAGTAACCAGGGGACCGAAGGCGCCGAGATCGACCTCGTCAACCCCGCCAACGGCGCGGTGTACGCCGAGATTGACGGCTCCGGTCCAGCCACCGTCAACCCGATCACCATCGACTTCGGGTCCGGGAAGTACGCGTTGCTCTGCCTGTTCGACGACGCCTCCCCGCAGCAGGGTTCGACGGTCACCGTGGCCGGGCACGCGGCCGGCACGCCCGCGGTCCTGCCGATCACGGCCAACGAGCTGATTCCGCTCGCGCAGAAGTACCAGCGGGAGACCGAGGCGGCGCTGAAGGTGCTCGCTCCGGAGACGGCCGCACTCGACGCCGCCGTGCGCGGCGGCAACCTGACGCTGGCGCGCCGCGACTGGCTGACCGCCCACCTGCAGTACGAGACGCTCGGGGACGCGTACGACGCGTTCGGGAACTTCGACACCGAGATCGACGGCCGGGCGGACGCGCTCGGGGTCAACAACCCCCAGTGGACCGGGTTCTTCCGGCTCGAGTACGGCCTGTGGCACGGACAGTCCCTTGCCTCGCTGGTGCCCGTCGCCGGCACCCTCAACAGCGACGTCGACCAGCTTGTCGGCTGGTGGCAAACGCAGCAGGTCCCGCTCGGCGACCTCGGGCGGCGCGCGCACGAGGTCATCGAGAATGCACTGGAGTTCCAGCTCACCGGGCACGACGACTACGGCAGCGGCACCACGCTCGCGAGCACGGTCGCCGCCATCACGGCCAGCCGTGTGCTGCTCTCCCTGCTGAACCCGCTGCTCGCGTCCAGGGACCCGGGACTGCCCCAGGTCTACGCCGGGCTGGACCAGCTCCAGTCACTGCTTGAGAAGGAAAAACTGCCGAACGGATGGTGGGTTCCCGTCTCCGCCCTGCCCCAGGCCGCCCGGCAGGCCATCGACGCAGCCTGCGGACAGGTGCTTCAGGAACTCGCTCCCATCGCATCGATCACCGAGCCGAGGAACATGCTCAATGACTTCTGAGCCTGAGCGGGAAACGGGCCAGGCCGCCAAGCCGGGACGGCGGTCGTTCCTGCGCGGTCTGGCCGGAGGGGTCGCGGGCGGCGTGGTCGCCGGGGGCGTAGGCGCTGGCTTCGCCGGGGACGCGTACGCGTCCGCGGGTCCCGATCCCGCGCTGGCCGCCGATTCGGCCGCGCTGAACGGCCTGCTGCCCGCGGTGCCGTTCCACGGGAAGCACCAGGCCGGCATCGTGCCCGAGCCGCAGCGGGCGACCGCCGTGGTGTCGTTCAACGCGACCGCCGCCAACCGCGCGGAACTCGTCGACCTCTTCCAGACCGTGACTGACCGGGCCCGGTTCCTCGCCACGGGCGGAACACCGCCGCCGGTCGGCATCGACGGCCCGCCGTCGGACTCCGGCGTGCTCGGGCCGACGGTGGTGCCGGACGGGCTGACGGTGACGTTCGGCGTCGGGTCGACGCTCTTCGACGACCGGTACGGGCTGGCGTCGTCGCGACCGTCGCACCTGACGCCGATGAGATCCTTCCCCAACGACGACCTCGACCCGGCGCAGACCGGCGGTGACCTGATCCTTCAGCTGTCGGCCGGGCACACGGACGCGGTGCTGCACGCGCTGCGCGACATCGCCAAGAACACCCGCGGCGGGATGCAGGTGAACTGGCGGATCGACGGCTTCACCTCCCCCGCGCGGCCGGCCGGCACGGTACCGCGGAACATGCTCGGATTCATGGACGGGATCTCCAACCCGTCGGTGTCGTCCGCCGCCCAGATGGACTCCCTGGTCTGGGTGCAGCCGGGCGCGTCCGGCGAGCCCGCCTGGACCGCGGATGGCAGCTATTTCGTAGTCCGGCTGATCCGGATGTTCGTCGAGTTCTGGGACCGGGTGGACGTCGAGGAACAGGAGAACATGTTCGGGCGGCGCAAGGCGACCGGTTTCCCGCTGGACGCCAACTCGCTGTACGCGGTACCCGACTACGCGGCCGACCCGGAAGGCGACATGATCCCGCTGACCGCGCACATGCGGCTCGCCAACCCGCGCACCCCGCAGACCGCCTCCAGCCGCATCCTGCGCCGGGCCTACACCTACGACCGGGGCATCGACCAGGTTGGCGACCTGGACATGGGACTGATCTTCAGCTGCTTCCAGCAGGACATCAAGCGCCAGTTCGAGGCGGTGCAGACCCGGCTGA
>Ga0335074_10014346_pt1 | contig 11122 bp, 12 predicted proteins | sample Lox_Sample_23_FD_206715 | JGI IMG/M metagenome (GOLD analysis project Ga0335074, IMG submission 206715) | Soil microbial communities from Loxahatchee National Wildlife Refuge, Florida, United States - Lox_Sample_2.3 | ecosystem: Environmental > Terrestrial > Soil > Wetlands | place: USA... | reverse complement strand
AAGTCGCACGTCAGGATCGTCTCGTACACATCAACGAGGAACGCCTCCGGCCCGGCCGCTACCGCGTCGGAACCGGATGGGCGCATGAGCCGACGGTACCGGAACACGCCCTCCGGCGATCATGGAAACCTGAGCCCTGGCTGACACCAGATTCCTGAGGGCGCCCCGGAATGCGTCTCCCGAGATGGCTAGCGGCGGTCAGCCTTTCGTGCGGCGCCAGTCGGCCGGGGGGCGATAGTCGATGCCGAGCGCGTCGAAAAGAAAGGCGTAGATGTCGGTGAGCTCGGATACCCGCTGGTCCAGTGCGCTCGGGCCGTGTCCTCCGGGTTCGACCCGCAGTAGCACCGGCTGGTTCGATGAGCTCGCTGCCTGCAGGCGGGCTGCCATCTTCTTGGCGTGGTATGCCTTAGCCAGGGGGTCCGACTCGCCGGCAGTGAGCAGCACCTCGGGGTATGCCGTGCCGTCCTTGACGTTGTGGTACGGAGAGTAGGCGAGCATCGCCTGGAACAGCGCCGGGTCGTTGACGGTCCCGTACTCGGTCACGGTGAAGGTGCCGTTGGGGTCCAGCTCATGGCGGAGCATGTCCATGACCGGCACCATCGCGACCACGGCGCGGGCGAGGCCGGGATGCTGTGTCAGCACCGCTCCCATGAGGAGCCCGCCGTTGGAGCCGCCGAGGATCGCAAGCCGTCCGCTGGTGCTGACGTGCGACTCGACCAGGTAGCGGGCGCAGGCAGCGAAGTCATCGAAAACGTTCTGCTTGGCTGCAAGGCGTCCGGCGTGGTGCCAGCCCTCGCCGTATTCGCCGCCGCCCCGGATGTGCGTGATCGCGAGCACTCCGCCGTGCTCAAGCCACGGCAGCCAGCCCGGGTCGAACCGCGGCTTGAGCGAGATGCCGAAGCCGCCGTAGCCGGTGAGCAGTGCGGGTGCGGTGCCGTCACGCGGTGTTCCGCGCGGCGCGATCAGGGTCATCGGCACTTGCGTGCCGTCGGCGGAGGCTGCGAACTCACGGCGTACCTCGACTTTCGAGAAGTCCAGCGGCGTCGCGATTGCCAGGGCGGTGCGGTGTGCCGGCGACTGGCCGGAAGCACGCCACCATGACCGCGGCTGGGTGAACGACTCGGTCGCGTAGGCAACCTCGTTGCCGTCCAGCGGGACCAGGCCATCGACGGCTGAGCCCGGCGGTATCTCCACCGCCCCGGCCGGTCGGCCGTCGAGGTCGAACAGCCGCAGCGACGACAGGCCTGCGTCGATTCCCAGCAGCCACAGCCAGGTGTCCGTCACCGCCAGCGGCGACGCTACAGGTCCCCCCTCGATCGTCACACCTGCGCTGGGCACCACCTCGGCGGCATGCGCAACGGTTGCCCCGGTCCGCAGCGGCAGTCGGAGACTTTCCCGTCCGGGGCGCCCTGCCGGGACAGCAAGTACAACACCCCCAGGCCGAACGCGGCGCAGTCCACCATGTCGCCCACGTCGGCAGCCAGCCACCAGTCACCGCCTGCCTGCTCGCGGATGAACAACTGCCACTCGCCGCCGTCTCCCTTCTTCACCCGATCCATCACCCACTGGCCGTCGGGTGAAGCGCTGAGGACGTTCTCCGCGATCCGGTTGTCGGCGAATCTGCCCGCCAGTTCGCGGCTGTCGTCCTCCCCCGAGCTGCCGAGCGGGTGATACCAGACCTCCTGGTAGAAGGCGACGTCGCCGTCTGGGCGCTCGCCCGGCGACGGATACCTGGTGTGCCAGAAGCCGGAGGAGTCTCCCGCCCAGGCCAGGGAACCGGAAGCCGTGCCGCCGGTAACCCTGGACACGGCGGAGCCGATGAGCTGACCCGACGTCGCGTGGTAGAGGTGGACGGTGCCGTTCCTGGTGCCATGGGAGGACAGCGACACCGCGACGAGGCTGCCGTCGGGGGATGGCTGGTACCAGTCGATCGTGGTGGCGCCGCTGTCATCGATCCCGCCCGGGTCGGCCAGGACGCGTTCGTCCGACAAGTCGTCCAGGTCACTGAGCACCACCAGGAACGGTTGCTGTTTCGGTGGCTGGCGCTTGAGCGCGAAATAGGCCGGGCCGGCCTGCCGGAGTGCGTCATACCTGACCGACTCCGCCGTCAGGACCTCTCCCACCCGGCGGCGGACCGCTCCGTACAACGGCAAATTCTCCAGATAGTCACGAGTCCGCCGGTCCTGGGCCACGGTCCACGAGCGGGCCTGGTCTGACTGGGCGTCCTCCAGCCACCGGTAGTCCTCGGTCACCGTGATCCCGTGGTAAGTACTGCTCACGGGAACTATTGGTGTCTCGATCGCTGCTAGTTGAGTGCGAGGCGATTTACTGCGGTTACCACTACGGCCCGCCACCGCCGATTTACTGCGGTTCTGGTTTCCCCTCAAGCCATTCATAGTCATAGATTTATCTCGCCCGTGGCTCGAGGCCAACCCCGCGCCCGGCGGCTCGGGATCAGGACAGGAACGACAGCCGAATGTGGCGGTCCGGATTGTCGACGTTCAGGTCGACGACCGCGATCGACTGCCAGGTGCCGAGTGCGAGACGGCCGCCTGTTACCGGGATCGTCGCGTACGGCGGCAGGAAAGCGGGGAGCACATGCGAGCGGCCGTGGCCGCGCGAGCCATGCGCGTGCCGCCACCGGTCGCTGGCCGGCAGCAGCTCGTCCAGCAGCGCCAGCAGGTCGTCATCGCTGCCGGAGCCGAGTTCCATCACAGCCAGACCTGCGGTGGCGTGCGGCACGAACACGTTCAGCAGGCCGTCGCCGCCGCCTGATGCCTCCCTGGTGAACTGCTCGCACTGACGGGTGATGTCAGAGACGACTGGCCGACTGCCCGTGCGGATATCGAACGTGGTGGTCTGCATGACATCAGGTTCGCAGGTAGGACGCGCCGTTCAGATCGAGGATCGCCCCGCTGGCCCATTCGGCCTCCGGCGACGCAAGGAAGACGACCGCTGCGGCGATCTCCTCCGGCCGCGCGACCCGGCCGAACGGGCTCTGGGCCCGGATGGCTGCCCCGCTCGGGCCGGCCAGGTGCGCGGCAGCCATGTCGGTCTCGACGAAGCCTGGCGCGACCCCCGCGACGGTGATGTTGTGCGGCGCGAGTGCCACGGCCAGCGACTGGCCGAGAGCGTTGAGGCCGGCCTTGCTCGCACCGTACGCGGGCTGGCCGGGCTCGCCACGGAACGCGCCGCGGGACGACACGTTCACGATCCGGCCGCCGCCGCCAGCGATCATGTGCCGCACCGCGCACCAGGTCACGTTCGCCGCGCCGATGAGGTTGAGGTCGATGGTGTCCCGCCAGACCTGCTGCCACTGCTCGTAGCTGACCTCGCTGACCGGGTGCGCTGACCGGCCGTAGCTGGCCGCGTTGTTCACCAGCACGTCCAGGCCGCCGAGCTGGCCGGCTGCCGAGTCGACCATGGCGCGCACTGCAGGCGGATCGGCGATATCGGCCTGGACCACGACGTGCCCGTAGCCGGGCAGGCTGTCCAGCACCTCCGCCGCGAGATCAGCCGAGTCGCGGTGATGGATGGCGACCACGTCCCCGGCCGTTGCGAACGCCTGCGCAACGGCGCGGCCGATCCCTCTGGACGACCCCGTTACCAGAATCCTGCGATTAGCCATCCGCCGACCTTAACTCCTCACGGGCCGGCGCGAACGGTGCAGAATGGCTCGCATGTCGCAGAACCCCGCTGCATCCTCCGCATCCCCTGCCAGCACCCGGCCCGTCCGCGACGCGGCGGATGTGTTCGTGCGGGAGTCGGCCAGGCTCAACCCGATCCAGGCGACGATGCTGGGCCTGCCGTTCGGCCAGGACCAGCTGCCCGACCTGTCACCGGACGGACTAGCTGCCGTCGACAGCCTGCAGCGCGCGACTCTGGCCGCTCTCAGCGAGGTCGAGCAGGCTGCCGGAGCTGACGAGTTTGCGGATGCGGACGAGCGCCGCTGCGCGCGGCTGCTGCGCGAGCGGCTGGAGACGGACCTGGCGATCAGGGCGGCGGGCGAGCCGCTGCGCACGATCTCCATCATCTTCGGGCCACCGCAAGGTGTGCGGGGAACATTCCTGCTGATGCCGGCCGCCACCCCGGAGGACTGGGAGGTGATCGGCCGCCGCCTGCGTCGGGTGCCTGATGCGCTGGCCGGCTACCGGGAGTCCCTGGCCGAGGGTGCTCGCCGCGGCCTCCTCGCGGCGCCCCGTCAGGTGGAGGCGGTCGCAGACCAGTTCGCCGCCTGGCTGGCGACTGGCGGTCGCGGCTGGTTCAGCGACTTCGCCTCGGGCGCGCCGGCTGACGACGGCGTGCTGACCGCGGACCTCGAAGGCGCGGGAGCCGCCGCGGACGCTGCGGTCGCGGCGCTGCGGGACTGGCTGCTGGCGGATTACCTGCCCGGCGCGGCCGGGACGGCAGACGGTGCAGGCGAGGAGCGCTACCTCCTCGGCGCGAGGCGCTGGAACGGAGCAACCCTGGATCTTGCCGAGGTCTACGAGTGGGGCTGGTCGCAGTACCGGCAGATTCTGGCGGAGATGCGCGCTGAGGCGGAGCAGATCCTGCCCGGCTCGACGCCGACCGAGGCGATGCGGTACCTCGACACCCACGGCGAGGTGATCCAGGGCGTTGAATCGATAAGGGAACGGCTGCAGCAGCTGATGGACGAGGCCATGGTCAGCCTGGCTGCGTCGCACTTCGACCTGGCTGACCCGATCAGGGTGGTGGAGGCGCGCATCGCGCCGCCAGGCAGCGCGGCTGCGCCCTACTACACCGGGCCGTCGCAGGACTTCTCGCGGCCGGGCCGTACGTGGCTGCCGACGCTGGGAAGGACCACGTTCCCGCTCTGGAATCTGATTTCTACCTGGTACCACGAAGGCGTCCCCGGCCATCACCTGCAGATTGCCCAGTGGCGGTACCTGGGCGAGCAGCTGTCGCTGTACCAGACGAGCCTCGGCGGCGTGAGCGCGTGCTCCGAGGGGTGGGCGCTGTACGCCGAGCGGCTGATGGCCGAGCTCGGCTACCTGACCTCGGCCGGCGCGCGGATGGGCTACCTGGACGCGCAGCTGATGCGCGCGATCCGGGTGATCATCGACATCGGGATGCACCTGGAGCTGCCGGTCGGCGGCGACTGGGCGCCTGGCGCTGGCCAGCGGTGGACGCCAGAGCTGGCGCTGGAGTTCTTCGTGTCGCACAGCGGACGAGAGCGCGACTTCCTGGCCAGCGAGGTCATCCGGTACCTCGGCGCGCCCGGCCAGGCGATCAGCTACAAGCTGGGAGAGCGGGCCTGGCTCGCCGGGCGGGAGGCTGCGAGAGCGGCGCACGCCGCGCGCGGCGAGAGCTTCGACCTGAAGTCCTGGCACATGTCGGCGCTCTCGCTTGGTTCACTGGGCCTCGACGACCTGGCCGACGAGCTCGCCCGGCTGTAACTGGCTGTGCGCGGGCCCGGTCAGCTGACGGGGCCGGTCAGCTGAGAGAGCCGGCCCGCTTGCGCAGGTCGGCGCGAACCTGATGGCCGAGCCTGCGGGTCTCCCGGTGGTCCACGAAAGCACCGGCGGCCGCGCCGGCCAGGAGCGGTGCGAGCGCTAGCGCGCTCTGGCCGGCCCGGACCAGCAGCCGGCGCTCCAGCTTGCGGCGGAGCGGCGAGCCAACCGCGAGCGCAACGCCGTTCGCGGTGATGCTGACGCCCCGGCGGTCGGCCCAGGAGCCGAGGTAGGCGGCCGTCCGCTGCCGCGCAGTGCCCTGGGCTGGCATGCCGTACACCTCGTGCAGTTCGGCGATCAGCTTGAGCTCGATGGCAACCACGCCGAGCGTTTCGACGACAAGATCACCAGGCGTCGTCGGGATAAACGGCACTGCCGCGGCCGCGCCGACCGCTGCCCCGAGTCCGGCCGACGCCCGCGCTGCGCCGCTGATCAGCCCGTCGGCAAGCGCTTCGGTGTCGCGGTCCGGGTACTGCGCGCGGAGGGTCGCGGCACTGCGAATCGGGATCTTCGGCGCCATCTCCAGCGTCTGGGTGGTCAGCCATTGTCCTGCCGCACGCGTCCGCCGGACCGTTGCTGACCGGCTTGCCAGGCCGCTCCTGCGGGCCAGCTCACCGCTCTTGCGGGCGAGATCGCCGCTTGTGCGGGCAAGACCGCTGCCGGCTCGGGCGAGATTACCGGCCGCCCGTGCACCCTGGCGGGAGGCAGATCCGGCGCCGGCCTGGAACCCCCGCGCGGCGGCGTCGGTAGCAGGCCTGACCCGGCGCGCGGCGGCGTCCGTCGCCGGGCGGACCCGGCGGGCTGCAGCTCCGCTGCCTGACTGCAGCCGGTGCCAGGCAGCCTGGCCTCCGGTCTGAACACCGCGCTGTGTCGCGTCGCGGCTGCGGCCGGCGAGGTCGGCGAGCTGCTGTCCGAGTCGCTGACGGCGCGGTTTATCCTCGGCGGCCTCGCTCATCTCGCTGGCGAGCTCGGCAATACGCTCAGGCAGCAACTGGCCGTTGGCCTGAGCCTGGGTACCGTCTGGCGAGCCTGAGGTCATTCCTCCAAGCTACCCGCGTCTGGCTGGGCAATCACGGCTCGGACATGTCGTGATCTGCTGGGAGAAGTCAGCAGCTAGCCCGGTCAGCTTTCGGCCGGCAGGTCAGCGGCGGTGGCGTCGCGCCAGTGCGGATCGCGAGCCAGTTTTTCCGCGATGCGATCGCCGAAGCTCTTGCTAGCCAGTACCTGCCGGATATCGGCCGCCACGCGGGTCAGCGGGTAGGGGATCTCCGCCTCGAGCTCCTCGATCGACGTCTCGGTGGCGTGCCACTCGGCGGCGAGCTTGTCCGCGATCTGCTCGGCCCTGGCCGTGAGTCGCACCTTCTTGCTGCGCGCGTCTGGTCCTGGTTCGGTCGTCAGCCAGCCCTTACCGGCCATGGCGGCGACCTTCTGGCTCAGCGCGGAGTGTGTCTGGTCCAGGCCGCGGGCCAGCTCGGCGATCGTCATCGGACCGCGTGCGTGCAGCTTGAGGATCACCGGCACCCAGTTGGGCTTGAGATCCGCGATGCCGTTCTCCGCGTAAACCCGGCCGATTTCGTCGTCCATGTCGCGTAGCAGACGGAACACCGGTCGCCAGATGCTGCGCTCGGTCGGGTCGTGGCTCAGCTCCGTGGGGTGGTGGCTCACCATGCCATCCTATAAATATGACAGTGCTTATACAAGTACTGTTATATTGATGGCATGAAGCTGGTCACTGACCTTGCTCCGCTGCGCTCCAGCCCGGTGTTCAGGCGGCTGTGGATCGGCACCACCCTGTCGCAGGTCGGGGGTGCGATGACGACCTATGCCGTCACCCTGCAGGTCTGGGACACCACCCATTCGACGGCGGCGACGGGCGCGCTCGGGGTGGTGACCCTTGTCCCGATGCTGCTGATAGCGCTGCCCGGCGGGTCACTGGCTGATGCGGTGGACCGGCGGAAGGTCGTCCTGGTCATGACCGTGTGCTCGGCGGTCGTGTCCGGTGCGCTCTTTCTGCAGTCGCTGGCAGGCGGGCACTGGCTGTGGCTCGTGTACGTGCTGGTCGCCCTGTCGAGCGCGATCGGCGCGGTCAACGCGCCGGCCCGGCGCACCTTCATCCGGTCGATCGTGACCCCCGATCAGCTGCCGGCCGCGCTCGCCCTGAACAGGGTCTCCTTCCAGACGATGCTGATTGGCGGCGCCGCCCTGGCAGGCGTGGTGACCGGAGCAGCCGGCCTCAAGGGCTGTTACTTCATCGACATGGTCAGCTTTGCCGGCTCGCTGTACGGCGTGTCCCGGATGCCTGCCATCCCTGCCTCACCATCCGGCGGGTCGCAGCTAGCCCGCACCCGCGAAGGACTGGCGTACGTCTGGCGGAACCGGGTGCTGGCGGGCGCGTTCCTCGCCGATGTGAACGCCACGTTCTTCGCGCTTCCGGTGTCGCTATTCCCCGCGATCAACGCGGCGCGGTTCGGCGGGGACCCGCGCACGCTGGGCCTGTTCACCTCCGCGATTGGCGTCGGCGGCATGGTGACCGCGATGCTGTCCAGGCCGTTTACGAAGGTAACGCGGCAGGGGATCGGGATGCTGGCGTCCGTCGCGGTCTGGGGTCTGGCTTTTGCCGTCTTCGCCATCGCGCCGTCGCTATGGCTGACCCTGCTCGCGCTGGGGGTCGCAGGCGCGGCGGACTCGATCACGGTGGTGTTCCGCGGGATCATCGTGCAGCGCGTGACGCCACCAGAGCTTCTCGGCCGGGTGAACGCCGCCGACTACGTTGTCGGCGCCGGCGGCGGCCAGCTCGGGTCCCTGGAGTCAGGCCTCGTCGGCGCGGTGACATCGGCGGAGTTCAGCGCACTCGCCGGCGGCCTGCTGACGGTTGCCGGTGCCCTGGCGATCGCTGGGTGGATTCCGGCCTTCCGGCGGTACCGGGATGAGGAGGTCGCAGCTCCGGCGAGCACCGCGGAGTCAGAGGGCACCGCGAAGCCAGGCAGCACCGCGAAGCCAGACGATACGGCGACGGTTCCCTCGTCGGCCTGACATTTGGCTCAGCTAACGACAGGTCCGTTCCGATGCCGCCTGGGTTTTCTCTACAGTTGCGGTCACGGCTATGACCGATCGCGACGGAGATATATGACCGATGCCGGAACACGGTGACCTGACCGAAGCCTTCGAGGCCAGCCGCGGCCGCTTGCGGGCAATCGCTTACCGGATGCTCGGCTCTCTGGCCGATGCCGACGACGCGGTGCAGGAAACCTGGCTGCGGCTCAGCCGCTCCGACGCGGATGATGTGGAGAACCTGGCCGGCTGGCTGACCACGGTCACGTCGCGGATCTGCCTGGACATGCTGCGCGCGCGATCTTCGCGCCGTGAGGAGCCGTTCGGCGAGCGTCTCCCTGACCCTGTTGTCAGCAGCCTGGACATGCCCGACCCGGAGCGTGAAGCCGAGCTCGCGGACGCAATCGGGATGGCGCTGCTGATAGTGCTGGACAAGCTGAACCCGACCGAGCGCCTGGCGTTTGTTCTGCACGACATGTTCGCAGTGCCGTTCGACGACATTGCCCCTATCGTGGGGCGCTCGCCTAACACCGCCGCCCAGCTCGCCAGCCGCGCCCGGCGCCGGGTGCACGACTCTGCTGCGCCCATGGACACCAGCCTTATCCGCCAGCGGGAGGTCGTGGATGCCTGGATCGCCGCAGCGCGCCGCGGTGACTTTGATGCCCTGCTCACCCTGCTCGACCCGGACGTCGTCGTGCGGATCGATCTCGGCGCACTCGCCAGCGGCGGGCTGCGCGAGGTCCGCGGTGCTCCCCAGGCAGTCGGTCTCGCGGCAAGCTTCCGGAGTTCCGCCCCGTTCGCGCGCCCGGCAATGGTCAGCGGGTCAGCGGGGATCGTCGTCACGCCAGACGGCGGCCAGCCCGCCTCGGTCCTGGCCTTCACCTTCGGCGCAGGCCGGATCACCGAGATCTACATCGTGGCCGATCAGCCGCGGCTGGCCCGGCTCGGGTCACTGGGTCAGTAGCCGGTGGGCTGGCGCGGCGTGTAGTGCTGTTCGAGGGCACGGATGTCGTCGTCGCTGAGGGTCACGTCGAGGGCAGCCACCGCATCGGCAAGGTGCTGCTCCTTCGTGGCGCCGACGATGGGGGCGGACACCACCGGGTTGCGCAGCACCCAGGCCAGCGCGACCTGAGCCATCGGCACGTCATGCTGTTCGGCGACCTTCTGGACGGCGTCGGCGATGGCCTTGTCCGTACTGGTTCTGCATCGACGCGAACCTGGTCCAGCCATGGAGGTCGGCGGTGTACTGCATCTTGGAGAACTGCCAGGCCCACATCGAGGAGGCGCCGATGTAGCGGACCTTGCCGGCCTTGACCATGTCGTGCAGGGCTTCCATGGTCTCCTCCACCGGCGCGGCCGGGTCAGCTTGCCTACACCGCCTAGCGGCAGCTGCTGGCTTAAAATCCGGCGAGGCTGCTCGTCTGGCCCAGATGATCCTGGCGGCTGCCCCGAGCGCACCGGCTTCGCGTCGTCGGCGAGCTCCAGGCTCTGCTCTGGGTCACGGCCCGGCGATCTGGCGCATGCGGCGCGAACCTGTCAGCCGGCCTGGTACTCCAGCGCCCGGCGGGTGAGCACCCGGGCGAGGTGCCACCGGTACTCGCGGTCCGCGTGCATGTCCTCGCCGGGCGAGGTGCCATCTGCCGCGTGCTCGGCTGCCTCGGCAGCGGAAGCACCGGCCGCCAGCGCCTCCTCCGCTGCGGTGGCGCGAAGCGGTGTCGACCCCATGTTCGCCAGCGCGATCCGGCCGTCGACCGTGGCGACTCCCACGATCGCCCAGTCGTTAGAGCGGCGGACGAACTTCTGGTATCCCCACGGCACGCCGGGCCGGCGCGGCACCCGCACGGCGGTCACTAGCTCATCCGGCCCGAGCGCTGTCTCGAAGAACCCCTGGAAAAAGTCGTCGGCGCTGACAGTCCGGGTGCCGCCAGGACCTTCGATCACCATCGAACCGCCCAGCGCGACAACAGCCATCGGCAGGTCCGCGGCCGGGTCGGCGTGCGACAGTGACCCGCCGATAGTGCCGCGGTGCCGGATCTGCGGGTCGCCGACCTGCCCGGCCGCGTACGCCAGCAGCGGCGCCTCCGCGCGGACCAGGTCGGACGCTGCCAGATCGGCGTGCCTGGTGGTGGCGCCGACCACCAGGTCATCGCCATCGAGGCTGACGCCGGCCAGATCGGTCAGCCCGCCGATATCGATCAGCAGCTCAGGTGTGGCGAGCCGCAGTTTCATCATGGGCAGCAGCGAGTGCCCGCCGGCCAGCAGCTTGGCGTCGTCGCCATGCTCGGCGAGCAACTGCAGCGCATGGTCAGGAGATTCGGCAGCGATGTACTCGAACTGCGCGGGGATCATGCGCTCACCTCTGTGTCTGAGCCCGCGGCCAGCACCGCCCTGATGATGTTGTGATAGCCAGTGCACCGGCACAGGTTGCCCTCCAGGCCGGCCCGTACCTCCGCCTCGGTCGGGTGCGGATTCTCGGCCAGCAGGCCGACGGCCGCCATCACCATGCCGGGCGTGCAGAACCCGCACTGAAGACCATGGTTCTGCCGGAACGCGGCTTGCACGGGGTGCAGTTCTCCGTCGGCGGACAGCCCTTCGGCGGT
>Ga0335074_10014345_pt1 | contig 11122 bp, 9 predicted proteins | sample Lox_Sample_23_FD_206715 | JGI IMG/M metagenome (GOLD analysis project Ga0335074, IMG submission 206715) | Soil microbial communities from Loxahatchee National Wildlife Refuge, Florida, United States - Lox_Sample_2.3 | ecosystem: Environmental > Terrestrial > Soil > Wetlands | place: USA: Florida... | reverse complement strand
CCCGAAATGCGCTTCCATCGCGTTCCGCATCGAGTCCGAGGAGAACATCCGGAACATCTGCCCCCACTGCTCGTCGGTCTCGGGAACCTCGGTGTTCTGCGCGCTTTCGCTGCCCTCGCTGCGCATCCGGCTGACCAGCCGCTCCACCATGCTCCAGGCGAACGGCAGCGACTGCCGGATACAGCAGATGAACTCCTCGCGGCTGACGGTGCCGGCCTCTGCCTTCTCCAGCAGAGCCGGGGAAACGTTCAGGGACATTCGTGCTCCTAAATTGTTTGAGACTGATTCTCAGTACCAGCCAACCCTACCAAGACCGCCGTGAAGGACCTCAGCTGGCCTCGATCAGTTCGTCTGCTCAAGGAGATGCCTGGCCACTCGACTCGTCTGGCCGCAACCCCTCGGCCGCAGGCGGCCAGGTCGCCGGATGATGTACCGGACCTCCGCCACTCGTGCGCCTCAGCACCGCTCGGCTCACAGCGGTCGAGGCGAGGCTAGCCGAGGTGCTGTCTCGCAGATACCCCGAAGCCGCCCTGCTGAGCGCACGCGGGATGGCTGCGGCGGCCGGCACCAGTCCCGCAAGCGTGACCCGTTTCGCACGAAAATTGGGCTACGGGGACTTCGCCGAACTCCAGGCGGAGCTGGCCGTGGAGATGCGCGCCCTCCTCACCTCACCGCCCAAGAGACTCACCGTCGACGTCCCTGGTCGGCGGCGAACCGCCGGCGCTTTGCTGCGTGACGTGATAGCGCGGGAGAGAGAGAACCTAGACACAACAGTGAGCATGATCGATGAGAGTCAACTGGACGAACTAGCCCGTCGGCTGACCCACGACTCAAAGTCAGTCATCTACATCGCTGGCTCGAAGAAGGGCGGGATCGTCGCCGGCTACTTCGCCATGCAGCTTGCCCAGCTCAGGCGCGGCGTGCGGCTTCTTAACCTCAGCGAACTGCTGGCTGACCAGATCCTCGACATGACGGCCGACGACCTACTCATCATCTTCGAGCCCCGCAGGGCAACGGCCGCCTTGATCCAACTGCTCGCCGAGGTGCGGTTCCTAGGCGCGCAAGTGGCGGCGTTCACTGACGAGCACCCGCCCGGCGTGATTGCCGAGTCCGAATTCCTGTTCCGCACGAAGGTCGACGCCATCAGCGTCTTCGATTCCTACGCCGCGATGTTTGCTCTGTGCGACGCGATTCTGGCTGCGATCGTCCAGCATGCCCCGAAGGTCGTGCGCGCCCGGGCAGAGCGGCTCGAAGCCCTGAACACCACCCTGTCGACGTGGTATCACCTGGCTGGCACAGCCGCCGGCAACGGCGACCAGCCTTGGTAGAGGCCGACGGAGGAACCCGAGATACGCAGGCGGCTGCGCCCGTGCTTGGTCGGCGATTTCGTCCGATGCTGGTCGAGAAGCTGGCGGCGAACCCGGCCCCGAGGAACTGCATCGGCAGAGGCTGGCGATATCGCTAAGGAGCCCCCTGAGCAGGTGCAGACAACGGCATAGACCGCGTTGCGCGGTTCCCGGTTGACCGTAAGAGGATCGGTCGCGTTCTGGTGTCGGTCAAAGGCGGCAAGCACGTGCCGCCGCAGCGGCCGCGCGCAGCGCCTGATCGCTTAGGGGAGCTGGCCGGCCCTGTCCACGAAGGCGCGCTGCAGGACAGCGCTCTGACCGCTGATCGCGCCGGTCACTATGTTGTAGTCCCGCTCGCCCAGGTACTGCAGGGTGGAGGAGTTGAAGATCCATTCGTCGCGGTAGTGGCCGGCGGTCCAGGCGACCGCGATGCCGGCCCGGCCGATCGCGTCGGTGGCATGGCCGATGACGGTCACGCCGGGAATGAGCGCGGCCGCCCGGTACAGGGCCGCGACGGTCTGCGGTGGCACGATCGTCTCGCCGATCAGGTTCCCGATCGTGGTGAAGGCCTCTGCGGCTGGGCTGGGGCCCTGGCCCTTGGTCTGGGCGTAGATGAGGCGGAGCAGGGCCGCGGGGCTGGCCGGCAGCGACTGCAGCAGCCGGTAGGTGGGGTCGCCGAGGCTGCCTTTGCCGCAGCCCAGGAACCCGGAGCCGGACGGTGGCTTTACGGGGTGGCCGTTGGCGATGGGGTAGGCGCTGATCGGGGTGCTGGTGCCGTTCTCGGTGAGCAGCCCGGTGACGCAGACGTTGGCGACCGGCAGCCAGATCTGCCGCTCGCGCAGCATCCCGCTGACGGAAGTCTCGCGCCCGTGGACGATGGTGTCAGCCGGGTAGGCCACCTCGCTGCGGATGTACATGAACTCGCTGTCACCGACCACCGGGACGGGCTGGCGCCGGGCGGTGTCTGCGATCTTGGCCAGCAGTGTCGCCGCTGCCGGGCCGTGGGCGGCCGATGGCCGTGCCGGGCCGGGTGCGCGCGCCGGAACGAGAGCGACGGCGACCAGCGCCGCGGCCGCGGCCAGGACGCCGGCCCCCGTGGCGGCGGCCAGGACCGGATGGCGCCTGACGCCCGGCACGGACCCGGCCCGGCGGCGGGGTGCCGGCGCGGCGGCACTGGCGCGGGCGTGCCGGCATTCGGTGACCAGGTGCGTCTTGAGGGCCAGCTCGCGGTCGGCTGGCATGTCCCGCGGGCTGGGTACCGGCAGCAGCCGGGCCAGGTCGCCGATCTCGCTCTCGGTCATCAGATACCTCCGTGCTGAGGCTGGGCCGCCGCATGGCGGTCATCTTCTACCTGTTCGCCGCCCGGTTCGGGTTCCCCGGCCAGGGCCCGCAGTTTCCGCCGGGCTCGCGACAGACGGGACCGCACGGTGCCGACCGGGATGCCCAGTGCCTGCGCGGCCGCGGCGTAGTCCAGTCCGGACCACACGCACAACGCGATCACCTCCTGCTCGCCGGGCCGCAGCCGGCCGAAAGCAGCGCGTACGACGGCCAGCCGGGCAGTGTCATCGATCCGCGCCGCGACGTCGTCGGCGAAGTCCGGCACGACCGGCGCGGGCGGCAGCCGGTCCATGGCGGCCCGGTGCCGCCGTGCCGCCCGGGCAAGGTTGCGGGTGATGTTGACAGCGATGCCCAGCAGCCACGGCCGCAGCGGCCCGCCGTCCGGCTCGACCCGTCCCCGCAGCCGCCAGGCCTCCAGGAATGTCAACGCCACGACCTCCTCGGCGTCCTGCCAGCTTCCGGTCAGCCGGAAGGCCAGGTTGTACAGCGCGCGCGCGTCGCCGTCGAAGAGCACGCCGAACGCATCCGGGTCACCGGCACGCACGCCGGCACGCAAGCTCTGCTCCACATCCCTGCCCTGTCCGGTGCTGGCTCCCGAGTTCCCGCGCGCTGATGCCGCTGGCCGGCACTACCCTGAGCTGGCCCGACCGACTATAAGCCGGGCGCCGCACAATCAGGACCGCCCGGCGCGCACCCCGCATCGCCAGTCACGACGCAGCTGCTGCAGGCCGCGCCAGCCGGTACGCAGCAAGGCGAGGCGGGCTTCGGGGGCCGATCTGGCCGGCGGGTAGTTTGCGGGGATCTGGTCGCGGCCGGCTTCGGCGTCGGCCAGGGCTTTCTCGGCGCGGGCGGTCTTGCGCTGGGCGGCGAGATCAGCCCGGTGTTCTTTCCGCGGCGGCCAGCGCGGTCTCGACGGCGGCGTTCGCGGCCTTGCAGGCCAGGCGCGGCCGTAGATGCTTTCGCTGAGCATGCCACCCCAGACGGCGCGGAACAGGCGTCCGCCAGGCGCGGGCCCGTAGCGGTCCAGATGCTGGCGCAAGAGCCTGGCCATGACCGGCGGGATCGGCACGATCCGGATCGTTCCGTCGGGTTGGTGCTTGAGCCCGCCGGCTCGCCGAGCCCGGCAAAGCCCGGCCGCGGGTACTGCGTCGCGGCCCGGTCCGGTGATTAACAATGATCAAGGACCGACTTCCGGAGGTCTGAGACTCCTGATCCGCGACCGGACAGCAAGTTCACCGCGGTGCACGACGAGGTCTTCGCTGGAACGACGGAGCGGTGATCAAGAACGCCGGTTCGGTCTCCGCGGGCGACGCTGGCCGTTCGATAGCGGCGCCGTGTCGCGAATTCGGGATCCCAGTTGCTGGCGAGTGCTTATTGGCCGCACGCCCGCGGATGGGTGACCCCTTGACTTGTTCGAATGCGACGCTGCTAATGGCCTGGTCAGTCATGTTCTTTTGGAGTCATGACCCCTTGACTGTGTCCGGGCGGTGTCACAACGTGAAAGGGGCCTGGGCGGGTGAATGCCCTGGTGGGAGCGTCCAGTCGCTGCTGGGCGTGGCCGCGGGGGACTGGTCGCCGGGATAAGGTTTGGCTCCCTTTTTGGCTCCCCGTGCAGCAAATTATTATTCGAAAAAGGCCCACTGCCAGTCGGGACGGCGGGATTTGAACCCGCGACCCCTTGACCCCCAGTCAAGTGCGCTGCCAAGCTGCGCTACGTCCCGGCACTACTCGCCCCCCACCAGCGTGGCGGGCGTACTTACCTTAGCGCAGAGCGGGCACGGTCGGCTCTCGCGTAGCCGCCGCCTCGGTCCCCGGGCGGCAAACCCAGTTGATAGCCGCAGACAGCCGCACTGCTAGCCTTCGGGCGATCCCGGCCGAACGGAAGCAGGAGCAGATGAATCAGCGGCTGGCCAGCCTGGTACCGCAGCCTTTGTCGGTCCGGCCAGGCTCGGGCACCATTCAGCTGCCCGCTCCGCCAGAGATAACAGCCGGGGGAACCGGCCCCAGCGCCGCGAATGAAGAAGCCGCCGCTGTCGTCCGCCATCTGCTCGCCGCGCTGCCGTGGCGACCCCAGGCCAGTGCGGCCCGCGCGACCGGACCGGCGTGCACTGTCACCATCGACGAGCGCCTCGGCAGGGAGGCATACCGCCTCGTCATCGGCCCCGGCGGCATCACGATAACGGCAGGCGACCGGGCCGGAGCTGGCTACGCCGCGCAGACGATCCGCCAGCTGCTCCCGGATGACGCCTGGCGGTCGGCGCCGCTGCCGGGCGCCGCTGACTGGGAACTGCCGCACGCCGAGATCGATGACAAACCCGCCCTCGCCTGGCGTGGGGCGCACATCGACGTGGCCCGGCATTTCGCCACCAAGCGCGAGCTGCTGGCACTGATCGACGCACTCTCCGCCATCAAGCTGAACCGGCTGCACCTCCATCTCACCGACGACCAGGGCTGGCGGATCGAGAGTCGGCTCCATCCGGCCCTGCATGAGGTCGGATCGCACCGACCGCGCAGCAGGATCAGCCTGAACAACGAGGAGCCAGCCGTATACGAGGAGATCCCGCACGGCGGCTACTACACGCTGGACGACCTCGCCGAGATCGCCGCGTTCGCCGGCCAGCGCGGCATGCAGCTGGTGCCCGAGATCGACCTTCCCGGTCACAGCACGGCGCTGCTCGCGGCGCTCCCAGAGCTCGGCTCGGGCGAGCCGCCGCTCGGCGGCTACCAGGTGAGCCCCGACTGGGGAATCTTCAAGAACCTTCTCGCGCCGCTGCCGGGGTCCATGAGCGTACTCCGGGACGTTATCGGTGAGGTCCTCAGCGCGACCGAGGCCCCTTTCTTCCACATCGGTGGCGATGAATGCGTGCTGGACGGCTGGCGGGATGATCCCAGGATCGAGGCGGTCCGGCGCGACCGCGGCCTGGCCAGCGCTGAGGATCTGCATGCTGCGTTCCTGCGTGACCTCGCGGACATGCTCGCTGCTGAGTTTGGGGTCAGGGCGGTGGTTTGGGACGAGGGCTTCGCCAGCTCAGGCGGCAGGTCGGGAATGCTGAGGCCGGACACGGTAGTCATGGCGTGGCGCGGCATGCAGATCGCCCAGCAGGCTGCGCAGGCGGGGCATGATGTGGTCGCGGCACCGGTGTTCCCCATGTACTTCGATTACTACCAGGAACGGGCTGGCACCGAGCCAGTCGCCATCGGCGGGCCGGTCAGGCTGACCGACGTGGCCAGTTTCGCGCCAGTGCCGCCGGACTGGCCGCAGCCCGCCCGCGACCGCCTGATCGGCGCGCAGTTCCAAGTCTGGACGGAGTACATCCCTGATGGCCGGGCGCTGGAGTACATGATCTTCCCGCGGGCCTGTGCGCTCGCCGAGGTGGCGTGGGCTGGCGGCCCGGCCCCGTCCGGAACGGCCAACGGCGAGCGGGCGCCGCTTGCCGACCGGATAGCCGCCCATCTGCGCAGGCTAGACGCAGCGGGCCTGGAGTCCCGGCCGCTCGCCGGGCCGCGGCCATGGCAACAGGGCGGGTCCGGGCCCCGTCGTCACCGGCCGGGCTATCAAGTGGAAGATGTTGCCGTTCACCTTGGTCAGCTGGCCGCCGCCGAGGGCAGCAAGCCTGCCAGCGCGCAGGGTCGCGAGGCGCTGAGTTGACCGCGCGATGCTCGCGGCCTAACTTAAGACCGACCAGCCGGTATGACGCCGGTCGGCGCTGAGCGAGCCGGAGCGTGGGCAGATGGTGGTGAGGTCTAGGGAGTCCACCGGGCGGGCAGCCGGCAAAGCCGCCCGGCCGCCGGTGAAGGAGCGCCTGCTCCACGTCGCCACCCGGCTATTCGCCAGGCACGGTTTCGAGGGCACGTCAGTCCAGGACATCGTGGATGCGGCGGGCGTCACCAAAGGCGCTATGTACCACTACTACGGCTCTAAGGATGACCTGCTTTACGAGGTCTACCACCAGGTACTTACCATGCAGACCTCGCATCTGGATGAGATCGCGGCGGGCCCTGGCACCGCGGAGGAGCGGCTGCGCGCAGCAGCCATGGACGTCGTTCAGACCAGCGCGGACAACCTCGACGACATGATCGTCTTCTTCCGGTCGCTGCATATGCTCCCGGAGGACAAGCAGGCGCAGGTCCGGGCTGAGCGACGGCTCTATCAGGAGAAGTTCAAGGCCCTGGTGGACGAGGGCGTGGCCGCCGGCACCTTCCGCAGTGACATCTCCTCCGACATCGTCGTCCATTACTTCCTCAGCGTGGTCAATCAGCTGGGGTCCTGGTACAAGCCGGAGGGCTCGCTGTCCCCGGCGCAGGTCGGGGAGCTGTTCACCGAGTTGCTGATTGGCGGGCTAGCCACCAGGTAGGCGCCCGATCTGCACCCTGTGATCAGGGCCATAGCGCTCAACAGGGTCTTGCATGGCACTTCCAGGGCCGCGGCCCCGTTGGCTTAATCGATGGGGCGGTCACTTTCCACGCGGCAGGCGGCGGGCACGCAGGGCGGGCTGCCGGGAATGCCGCGGTACGGTCAGGCAAATGACTCTCCTGGCGCGGCGCGGCGCCGGGCCGTCGTAAGGGTGGCTCAGCGCCTCGGAGTCGTCGTCGTGGCGGTCGTGCTGGCCGGCATGCTGGCCTTCGGCGGTCTGATGCTGGTCACGCCGTCTCCTAACAACGCCAGGCAACTGGCCGAGACCTTCGACCACGCGCATGGCGCGCCGTATCCCGGCGTCGTCGTTCCGTTCCGGTTCGCCACAGCCCTGGAGGCGACCGAGGATCACCGGTTCAACTCCGAGCCCGGTATCGATCCGTATGCCGTCCTGCGCGTCATGTACGGATACGTGGCCGGGCGCGGCGATCAGGGCGGCGCGACGCTCTACCAGCAGCTAGCCAAGATGCTCTACACCCCAGGCCGGAGCAGCGTGGGGGCCGAAGCGGAGCAGGTGGCGCTGGCCGTCAAGCTGAAGTACGCCTATAGGCGCCCGGAGATTCTGCGGCTGTACGCCGACGTTGCCTACTTCGGCCATGGGTTCTACGGGCTCGCCGAAGCCAGCTGCGGCTATTTCGGAGTGTGGCCAGACAGGATGTCCTGGCCGCAGGCGGCGCTGCTAGCCGGGCTGGTACAGGGGCCGACCACCGACGACCCGATCGACCATCCGCTTGCGGGACGGACCCGTGAGGAGCACGTGATCGGCAGGCTGGTGGCAGTCGGGGCGATCAGCCAGCGCAGCGCGAACAGCTACCTGAAGGTGCCGGTGGCTGAGCTAGTAGCGCATGCCGGAGCCTGCAAAGGCTGAGCTACTGGCTCCGGCGGTGCGCGCCTGGCGTGCGCGGGCGCTGCTCGGTGCTGGCCGGGCGCTGGCCGTTCTGGCGCTGGCCGTTCTGGTGATGGCTGGCCGGAGCGGCGCCGACCACGGCGGCAAGGTCCTGCGCCCGCTCCTGGTCTGACTCATCCGCCGACAGGACCGGAGTAGCGGACGGCGCCAGCCAGACCCACTTGCGGTATGACCAGAACCTGAAAAGGGTGCCAAGCCCGGTGCCGACGATCAGCGCCATGTTGTACCAGAGCTTGCTGCTCCCGAGGCCGGCCAGGTCAGTCAGGCCGATGCAGCCGTAGTAGATCAGCAGGCCGATTCCGTTGAGAATGAAGAAGATGATCGACTCGCGCGTGGTGCCCTGACCCTGCCGGCCCTTGAACGTCCAGTACCGGTTGCCAAGGTAGGTCACTACCGTGGCCAGGACGGTCGCGATGGTGATTGCCTTGTACTTGCCGATACTGTGCAGGCCGTTGGCAACGCCGAAGGTAACGACTGTGCCGATTGCTCCGATTACGAGGAACTTGAAGCCCTCGTGGATCAGGTGGCGGAACCGCTCGTAGAGCCCGCGAATGGTGCCCACCCTGGGATCTGCCTCCCTGCCGCCTGCCGCCTCGCCGTGACCTAGTGAGACTACCGCGCCGCACGTTATGGCGTGCCCAACTGGGCGGTCAAAATACCCTGACGTGCCCATTTATTCATTCGGAACTGACGGTGCCGTTGGGTAGGGTCGCGGACGTGCCAGATCCCGACGTCCTCATCCGCGCCAAGGGCCTGACCAAGCGGTTTGGCAGCTTCACCGCCGTGAGCGGGATTGACTTCGAGCTCAGGCGCGGCGAGGCCTTCGGCTTCCTCGGCCCGAACGGGGCTGGCAAGTCCTCCACCATGCGGATGATCGGCTGCGTGTCGCCGCCGAGCGGTGGCGAGCTATCTATATTCGGCCTCGACCCGGTGGCCGACGGTGCAGCTATCCGGTCCCGGCTCGGCGTGGTGCCGCAGGAGGACACCCTCGACGTAGAGCTGACCGTTCGGGAGAACCTGCTGGTCTACGGTCGCTACTTCGGGCTGCGACGGCCGGTCATCGCGGAGCGAACCGCCCTGCTCCTGGACTTCGTGCAGCTGACAGAGCGGGCTGATGACCAGGTCGAGCCGCTGTCCGGCGGCATGAAGCGCAGGCTGACCATTGCCAGGTCGCTAATCAACGAGCCGGAGATCCTGCTGCTCGACGAGCCGACCACGGGCCTGGACCCGCAGGCCCGGCATGTGGTCTGGGACCGGCTGTTCCGACTCAAGCAGCAGGGCGTGACGCTGATCTTGACCACCCACTACATGGATGAGGCCGAGCAGCTCTGCGACCGGCTCGTGGTCATGGACGGCGGCACGATCGCTGCTGAAGGCTCGCCGCGCGAGCTGATCGAGACCTACTCAACCCGCGAGGTGCTGGAGCTGAGGTTCGCCGTCGCTGAGCATGACCAGGCCGCGCAGAAGCTGGCGCATGCCCCGGCCGACCGGTTGGAAGTGCTTGCCGACCGGGTCCTGCTGTACGTGCCCGACGGTGATGCCGCGCTGGATGCCGTCCGCGGCCTCGGCCTCGAGCCGCTCACCTCGCTGGTGCGCCGGAGCACTCTGGAGGACGTGTTCCTGCGCCTGACTGGCCGGCGCCTGGAGGACGGATGAGCGCCCCGGCTCAGGCGGCGCGGAATGACGACCTGGTGCAGGAAGGCCCGAGGCCCGCTGACACCCTGGGCATGGCGATCCGCGCGTTCCTGTTCTGGCTGGTCAACTATCGCCGCACGTGGCGCGGGACGATCTATTCCAGCGTGCTCGGACCGGTCCTGTACCTAGGCGCCATGGGTGTCGGCCTTGGCAGCCTGGTCGACTCCCACGGGACGGCCAGCCTGGGCGGGGTCAGCTACCTGACGTTCCTGGCACCCGGCCTGATGGCGGCGAACGGGATGCAGACGGCAATGGACGAGTCGCTCTACCCGGTGTTTGCCGCCGTCAAGTGGCAGAAGACTTACCAAGCGGCGGCTTCGACTCCGCTGCGCCCAGGCGACCTCTTCCGCGGGCACATCTTGTTCACGACGATGCGCCTCGTCATGAACGTGGTCATCTTCCTGATCGTCATGATCGCATTCGGCGCCGCCAAATCGGCGTGGGTGCTGGCCGCAGTGCCGGTCGCGGTGCTGACCGGGCTGGCATTCGCCGCACCGCTGGACGCCTTTGCGGTTACCCAGGAGAAGAACGATCAGGCCTTCAACATGATCTTCCGGTTCGGACTGATCCCGCTCTTCCTGTTCTCCGGCACGTTCTTCCCTGTGACGCAGCTGCCGGCCTGGATCCGGCCGCTCGCTTACGTGACACCGCTGTGGCACGGCGTGGAGCTGTGCCGATCGCTGAGCCTCGGCACTGCGGACTGGGCCGGGGCTCTTGGGCACCTCGGGTATCTGGCGGCCATCGCGCTGATTGGCCTGGCCGCCGGGCAGCGTACCTACCGGCGGCGACTCTATGTCTGAGCAAACAGTGCGCCAGCTGCCGCTGCGGATCCTGCCTGCTCCGCTGCTCGCGGCCAGGCGCGGGGCCCTGGGCGGGCGGGGGAGCGCGCACCTGATCGAGCGGCACGCGCGTGTCTACCGGCGCACCTGGCTCGTGCTGGCCTCCGGCTTCTTCGAGCCGCTGTTCTATCTCCTGTCGATCGGCGTCGGCATCGGGGCCCTGGTCGGCACCGTGCGGTTCGCTGGCCATACGGTCCCGTTCACCAGCTTCGTGGCGCCCGCCCTGCTGGCTACCTCCGCCATGAACGGCGCGATCTTCGACTCGACGTTCAACATCTTCTTCCGGCTTAAGTACGCCAAGCTGTATGACGCCACGCTCGCCACGCCGATGCGCCCGGGTGACGTGGCCCTCGGCGAGATCGGGTGGGCGCTGATCCGCGGTGGCCTCTACGCCTGCGCCTTCATGATCGTCATGCTGGCCATGGGCCTGGTGCACTCGCCGTGGGCCACGCTGGACATTCCCCTGGCGCTGCTGATCGGCTTCGCGTTTTCCGGTGCCGGGATGGCCGCCACGACCTATATGCGCAGCTGGCAGCACTTCGAGTTCGTCATGCTTGCCACGTTGCCGATGTTCCTGTTCTCG
>Ga0335074_10014341_pt1 | contig 11124 bp, 10 predicted proteins | sample Lox_Sample_23_FD_206715 | JGI IMG/M metagenome (GOLD analysis project Ga0335074, IMG submission 206715) | Soil microbial communities from Loxahatchee National Wildlife Refuge, Florida, United States - Lox_Sample_2.3 | ecosystem: Environmental > Terrestrial > Soil > Wetlands | place: USA... | reverse complement strand
CCCGGACTTGCCAGCACGGTCGCTGCTTCGCCGTCCCTGGCCGACGGAGTGGCCGCGCTGGCCGGTAGCGCCTATGGCGAGCGCGTCCGCGCCGGGGAGGACCTGGCGGCGGCCCAGCGGTCCGTGGCCGACACGCTTCTCTGGCATCTTCGGATCCTGGCCGGATGGTTGCCCGCCGGCGGCGGCGCGCTGGTCCGCGCGCTCGCCGGATGGTTCGAGCTGGCGAACATCGACGCCCGCATGGCCGCGCTTGCCAGCGACGGCCGCGAGCCACCGCCGTTCGTGCTCGGCACACTCGCCACCGCGTGGCGAGCCGTCGAGCCAGCGCACACGATCGAGGAATTGGCCGGCGCCGTCGGCGCGGCCTGGGCTCTCCCGGCCGCTGGCTCTCCCGCCGAGCTGGCGATCGGCTTGCGCGTGGCCTGGGCTCGCCGCGTTCAGGACTCAGCGCCGGACGCAGCAGAGTGGGTCGCCGGCGCCGGCGCACTGCTGGTGGCGCGGGAGTTGCTCGTGGCCCACAGCCACGACTACCAAGCGCAGCTCCTGCTGTATCCAGGGATAGACGAACGCGTCCTCGCGGCGCGTACGCTCGCCGAGCTGCGCAGCGCGCTGGCTCCACGGGCGCGCTGGTCGCTCGCGACGGTGTCCGAGCCCGCCGAGCTCTGGCGAGCCGAGCTCGGATGGTGGGATCGCGTGCAAGACGACGCGAACGCGCTGCTGCGACACATAGACGATGAAGCGGCCGTGCTCGCCGCGGTCGCGCTGCTGGCTGTCGATGCCCAGCGGACTGTCCGCGCGCTCCAGTCGGCGGCGCAAGGCGGAGGCTACGGGCTCACGGAGGTGTCCGGTGGAGTTGGCTGAGCGGGCCGTACCGGTTCGAATGAGACGGGTGGCCGTGGTGGCCCCAGCCCAGCGCGTCCGGAAAGTGCTGGTGGAGATGGCGGAGATCGGCATGATCGACCTCAGCGGCCCGCTAGGTAGCGGCGAGGGACCAGCACTGGAGGCGCTGAGGCGCCTCGAGCGCACACGGCGCGTCGGGTCGGCCACCGTTCCGGCGGTAGTGCGCGAGGCACCAGATGTAGCGCAGCTCGAGCAGAGCGGCGCCCGGGAGCTGCTGGCCGGCGAGGTGGAGCTGGCTCGAAGGCGGGCCAGTGCGGTGGCCCACGGCGACTTTCTGGTGTTCGTCGGCTGGGCGCCGCAGGCCTCGTTGCGCCACGTGGCCGCGCGGCTTGAGGAGCTCGGTGCGACGTTAGTCGAGCTCCAGAGCCCGCGCGGCCGGCAGCCGCCGACCTTGCTCGCGCCGGCCCCCACCGCCGACCAGTTCCGGCCGCTGCTGACCACCTACGGCGCGGTGCCGTACGACGACATCGATCCGACCCCGTTCGTCGCGATCACGTATTGCCTGATGTTCGGAATGATGTTCGGCGACGTCGGCGACGGCGTCCTGATCGTGCTGGTGGCGCTCGCGCTGCGTCACGCCCGCCATCCCCGGCTGGCGTCGCTTCGCAAGGTCTGGGCGCTGATCGCCGCCGCGGGTGCCGCGACAATCCTCTTCGGCGCGCTCTACGGCGAGTTGTTCGGTCCCACCAAGGTGCTGCCGACGCTCTGGCTTGCGCCGCTGGACTCCCCGACCCGCCTGTTGGCCGTTGCGATCGTGGCGGGAGGAGGACTACTCGCCGTCGGCTACCTGATCGGGATCGTCAATCGCTACCGCGAAGGTGGGGCGCTGCTGGCGCTGACCGCTGACTCCGGCGTACCGGGACTGACGATGCTGGCCGGCGGTAGCCTCGCGGTGGTCGGCATCGCCACCAATACGGCCTGGCTCGAGCCCGTCGGCCTCGCGGTCATCACCGTGGCCGTGCTCCCCCTCCTGCTCGGGCTACGGGCCGAGGCGGGGAAGGGCGCCACGGCCGTGCTCGAGGTGTTGATCGGACTGCTCGACGAACTCCTTCGGCTGTTCTCGAACGTGTTTTCGTTTGCCCGTCTGGCCGCCTTCGGGCTCATGCACGCGGCGATCGGGCAGGTCGTCCTGCACGCGGCCGGAAGTCTCACCGGAACGTTCGCGGGCGATCTCGCCGCGGCTGGGACGTTTGCCGTCGGCTGGTCGGCTGCATTCGCGCTCGAGGGTCTGGTCGTCACCGTGCAGGCGCTCCGGCTCGAGTACTACGAACTGTTCTCGCGGCTATTCGTAGGCGAGGGTCGCCCGTTCAGGCCGTTTCGTCTGTCATTGATCTCAACCGAGGAGGGAACATGATCGAGTGCGTGCTGCTGGGCGCGCCCGGCGCTGTCATCGGCGGAGTGCTCGCACAGGCCCTGCTCCGGCGCTTCCCGCGGGCGGCGACACGCTGGCTGGTCAGGGTCAACGTAACCCTTGCCGGCGCCGCGCTGGTCGGCCTCGTGCTGATGCTCGGGGGAGTGGTCGATCCGGCCCAGGCCGCCACCACGGCCGCCAGCGCCAGCTCCGGTGATGCCTTCATCGGGGCCGGAATCGCCGTCGCCGGCTCCACGATCGGGGCCGGGATCGCGGTCTCCTACACGGGCGCCGCCACGCTCGCGGCGATCGCCGAAAAGCCCGAGATGCTGGGTCGCTCCCTGGTGATCGTCGGGCTCGCCGAGGGGATCGCGATCTACGGGCTGATCATCGCCGTGATCCTGATCGGCAAGACATGAGCAAACCCGCATGAGCAGGATCGTCGCGCTCGGAGAGGTCGACCGGCTGTGGGGGTTGGCGCTCGCGGGGGCGGACGTGGCCCCGGCCGAGGATCCGGCCGCTGCGCGCGCGGCGTGGGGCTCGCTCGGAGCCGACGTCGGGCTGGTGATTCTCACGCCCGCGGCGCGTGCCGCGCTTGGACCGGACGAGCTCGGGCCGCGTGGCCAGCGGCTCTGGGTGGTGATGCCCGTATGATCGGTGAGGGCGACGGGAAGCTCGTCGCCACTCGCACTGCCGAGCTTCGCGCGGCCTCCGAAGAGGCAGAGGCCATCAGTCAAGCCGGGGCGGCTCACGCCGAGCAGATCGTCGCCCAGGCCCGCGTCGACGCGGCGGAGCTGATCCGACGGCGCTGCGCTCCCGCGGAGCGGCTCGCGGAGCGCGAGGAGCGCGAGCGGCTCGCGGAGGCCCGCGGGCAAGCGCGCGGAGCGGTACTGCGCGCACGCCAATCGGTGCTGAGCGAGGCCCGAATGGCTGTACACACTGCGGTGAGCGGCCTGGTCGGGCATCCGCGGCTGGAGCGGCTGTTCGAGCGGCTGGCCGACGATGCGCGGGAGCGGCTCGCGCCCGCCGCCTCCCCTTTTGTCGTCGAGATCGCCGCGGCTCCCGAGGGCGGCTTCGTGGCACGCGCCGGGAGCCGCGAGATCGACTACTCCCTCCCAACTCATGTCGATCGGTATCTGGACGCGCTGGCGGACGAGCTGGAACGGCTGTGGCAATGAGCGACGCGCTCGTCACGCGCGTGAACGGTCCGGTGGTCGAGATCCACACCGACGGCGGCCTCGCCATGCTCGAGCTCGTTGAGGTCGGGCCGCAGCGCCTCCCCGGCGAGGTCATCGCTCTCCAAGGGCCGGTCGCGACCGTCCAGGTGTACGAGTACACGGGCGGCCTGAAGCCCGGAGACGAGATAGTCGCCACGGGAGGACCATTGGCGGCAGACCTCGGTCCGGGCCTGCTAGGAGGGGTCTTCGACGGGGTGCTGCGCTCCCTCCAGTCGGCCGCCACGTGGATCGAGCCCGGCAGCGCCGGGCGCACGCGCGGTGCGGATCGCCCGTGGAGCTTCAGTCCGGTGGTCCGGGCGGGGGAGCAGCTGGGCGCGGGGGCGACGCTCGGAACGGTTCCTGAGACAGCCGCAATCGAGCACCACGTCCTGGTGCCGCCGGGGGCGGGCGGCGTGCTGGACTGGATCGCCCCCGAGGGCGAGCTTCGCCTCGGCGAGGTGGTCGCCCGCGTGAACGGCCGCGAGCTTGGGCTCACCCAGCGCTGGCCCGTGCGCTTGCCCCGGCCGTCTCAGGCGCGGCTGCCCGGTGCGGATCCGCTCGTCACCGGCCAGCGCGTGCTCGATCTGCTGTTCCCGGTCGCCCGCGGCAGCACCGCAGTGATCCCGGGCGGGTTCGGCACCGGCAAGACCGTGGCGCTGCAGCAGATCGCAAAGTGGTGCGACGCGGCGGTGATCGTGTACGTCGGCTGCGGCGAGCGCGGCAACGAGCTCGCCGACGTGCTGGAGGAGTTCGAGGCGCTCAACGACCCGCGCACCGGACGGCCGCTGCTCGATCGGACGGTGCTGATCGCCAACACCTCGAACATGCCGGTGATGGCGCGCGAGGCGAGCATCTACACCGGGGTCACCGTCGCGGAGTACTACCGCGATATGGGCTACGACGCCGTGGTGATCGCGGACTCGACCTCGCGCTGGGCCGAGGCGTTGCGCGAACTCGCCTCCCGTACCGGGGAGCTGCCGGCCGAGGAGGGATACCCGGCCGGGCTGTCCTCCGCCCTGGCCGACTTCTACGAGCGGGCCGGTCGCATGCGGACGCTCGGCAACGACGTCGCGTCGGTAAGCATCCTCGGCGCGGTGTCCCCTCCCGGCGGGGACCTCACCGAGCCCGTGACGTCGCATACGCGACGGTTCGTCCGCGCGGTGTGGTCGCTCGACCGCGACCTTGCCTACGCCCGTCACTATCCGGCGGTCAGCTGGCGCGACTCCTCCGCCCGCGACGCCGACTCGCTGGCCGCCTGGTGGGCCGAGCATGGGGATCCCAGCTGGGGCGAGCGGCGCCGCCGCGCGCTGAAGCTGCTAACCGACGCCGACCGGATCGAATCGATCGCGCAGCTCGTCGGCACCGACTCGCTGCCGGCGCAGGAGCGCGTCACCCTCCGCACCGCGCGGCTCTTGCGCGAGGTCGTGTTGCAGCAGAGCGCGGCCCTCGAGAACGACCAGTTCAGCTCACCGGCCAAGCAACGCGCGCTGCTCGAGCTTGTGCTCGACATCCATGAACGCCTTACCGGCTTGCTGGAGCGCGGTATCGCGGTGGAGCAGCTCGAGGCGGTTGATCTGTCGAGTGCGCTACGGGCCAGGTACGACACCACTCCCGCCGACGCCGACACGGTCGAGCGGTTTGGCCGGGAGCTGGTGCGGACCCTTAATGCGATCAGCCAGCCGGCGGCATGACGGTGCGGGCGCCCATCGAGTACCGAGGGATCGATTCGATCCGCGGACCGCTGATCGTCGTGAATGACGTGGCCGCCGTTGGGTGGGACGAGGTCGCCGAGATCAGGCTCGATTCGGGCGAGCTCAGGCACGGAACAGTGCTCGACGTGCACGCCGATCTGGCCGTGGTCGAGGTCCTGGAGGGGACGTCGGGTATGCGGCTGGACTCGGCGCGGGTCGCGTTCTCCGGCGCCCCTATGCGGATCCCGGTCGGCGAGGGGTGGCTGGGGCGAACCTGCAACGGCCGGGGAGATCCCATCGACGGCGGGCCGGCAGTCGTCGGCGCAGAGCAGCGCCCGATCGCCGGCGCTCCGATCAACCCGTCCGCCCGGGCCGCTCCAAGCGAGCCGATCCTTACCGGGGTCAGCGCGGTCGACGGCCTGACGACCCTGGTGCGCGGGCAGAAGCTGCCGGTGTTCTCGGTGGGCGGCCTGCCACACCTGGAGCTCGCCGCCCAGATCGCCGCGCAGGCGCACGTCGAAGGCCAGCCCTTCGCGATCGTGTTCGCTGCGCTCGGCCTGCCGCACGCCGATGTGCACCTGGTGCGCAGCTCGCTTGAGCGCCGCGCGGATCTCACCGACTTGACACTGTTCGTCAATACCGCCGACGACCCGGTCGTGGAGCGAATCGTCACCCCCCGGGTGGCCCTAACCGTGGCCGAGCACCTGGCCTTCGACCTGCATCGGCACGTGCTGGTCGTCCTCGCCGATCTAACCAACTACTGCGAAGCGGTCCGCCAAGTTTCGGCCGCGCGGGGCGAGGTGCCGAGCCGCCGCGGTTATCCGGGGTACCTTTACAGCGACCTTGCGTCGCTGCTCGAGCGGGCGGGCAAGATCAAGGGCGTCGAGGGGTCGCTCACGCAGCTTCCAGTGCTGACGATGCCGGCCGGCGACATCACCCATCCTGTGCCCGATGTCACCGGCTACATCACCGAGGGACAGATGGTGCTGAGCCCCGAGCTGTACGCGCGCGGGATCTCGCCGCCGCTCGATCCACTGGCGTCACTGTCGCGCTTGATGCGGCGCGGCGCTGGCCCCGGCCTCACGCGTGATGACCACTTGGAGATCTCGGGCCAGCTCTACGGGCTGGTCGCCCGGGCCCGTCAGGCCGCGGATCTGGCGGAGGTGGTCGGCGACGACGCGCTGTCGCCCATCGACCGCGACTACCTTCGCGCGCGGACCCTCTTCGAGACCGAATTTCTCTCGCAGCCGCCCGAGGAGAACCGTTCGCTTGACGACGCCCTCCAGCGAGCCTGGGACGTCGCCTCGCTACTCCCGCGGGCGGAGCTCTCGATGGTCAGTCCCGCGACGCTGGATGCCCATTACCAACCTGGCAAGCGCGATGGCCCTGCGGATCCCCCCGGGTAGGGCCGGCCGGACGTGGCTTCTCGGGCGCCTCGACATCGCCCACCGCGGCGCCGAGCTTCTGGACCGCAAGCGCCAGGCGTTGCTCGCCGAGCAGGGGCGGGTGCGGACGGAGGTCGAGCAAGCACGGCGCGACTGGCACGACGCTGCCGCCTGGGTGGGCAGGTGGACACTCCGCGCGGGCATCGTCGACGGTGCGATGCGGCTGGAGCTCCTCTCCCGCCACGTCCAGACGAGATCGTCGGTGGAGCTCTCCTGGACGAACCTTATGGGGGCCCAGATTCCCCGCGCCGAGACGATCGACGTTCCCGCTCCGCCGTCCGTATCCGCCCTCGGCGGCAGCTCCTCCGCTGTCCTTCTGGCGCAGTCCGGCTCGGAGGCCCTCCGCGCCGCGGCCCGCTACGCGGTTGCGGTGAGGGCCGACGCCGAGCTTACCGCTGAGCTCACGCGCACCGGCCGGCGCCTGCGTGCGCTGCGAGAGAGATGGATCCCCCAGCACGAGCGGGCGCTGGCCGCGCTGGACCTGGCGCTCGACGAGGCCCAGCGCGAGCAGGCCGTCCGAGTGCGCTGGCTGGCCGAGCACCGCACCCAGCACTAGCCCGAGCTGATCCACTCCACCAGCGGCACCTCTGAGCCCCTGGGCTCGATCCACGACCCGACGGCGACACACCTCTGGCCGATACACGACACCCCGTACAGGGTGCTGTCTTGTGGGTCCGGCGCCCGATCGATCGACCATCGGTCGCCCTTTAGCTCCTCCACGAGCGAGTCCTCACCGACGGCGGTGCAGGCAGTCCTCGATGTGCACGACACCCCGTATACGACGCCGGGTGGCTGTCCTCGTGTCGGTTCGGCGGACCATCTGGAACCGGCCCACGTTTCGAGCAGCGGCCACGTGATCATGCTGGGGATCATCAGCGCGCCGCCGGCAGCGCAGGAGGTTGGAGAAGTGCACGACACCGCGCCGAGCCCACTCTCGCCGGACACGAGATTGGCGCGGAGATCGCGCGACCAGCGCGTTCCGTTCCAATGCTCGACCAGCTCGGCGACGCCGGCGTAGTCGCCGACCGCAGTGCACGCCCGTGCGGACGCGCACGACACGCCGGCCAGCTGGCTGTCCGGAAGACGAGGTGTCGCCTGGACAAGCCAGCGCGAGCCGTTCCACCGCTCCACGAGCGGGAAGAACGTGCCCGAGCGGTTCTCGGAAGCACCAACGGCAGTGCACTCCGTGAGTGAAGTGCACGAGACGGAGGCCAGGAAGCTCGGGATCGAACGCCGACCCTTTGCGCCGGGCACGAGTGCCCAGCTCAAGCCGGTCCAGCGTGTGGTCACCACTCTGACGGCCCCATTCGAGTCCACTGCGAAGCCGACCGCCATGCAACTCGACTCAGAGACACACGAAACCCCGCTCAGGAAACTCTGGATCGAGCCGCGAGGCCTCGGGGTTGGCTGGACCGTCCAGCGCGAACCGTCCCACCCCTCCGCCAGCATCACCCCGGGACGCTGATCGGGGCCACCGACGGCGATGCAGGCAACCGCAGCCGTGCACGACACGCTCTGAAGCACGCTGTCTTTCGCGCCGGCGACCGCCGGTGCGCGCTGGATCGCCCAGATCGACGCTCCGGCGGGCTCGGCGGTCACCGCGGACAGAACGAGTGCGGCGAGCATCGCCACGGCCCAGACCCCGAGACGGCTCCGAGCCTCGGGGGCGCGGTTCACGACGAGCCATCCGAGCATTACCGCTTCGCCTCGACGCTTGCTCGCGTCGGATCGGACATCAAGCGCGCCAGCTCCGCGCCCCACGCCCTCGCCCGCTCGAGCTCGCCCGTCTCGAGTGGTCCCTCGGCATCCTGCACCAGGAAGCTCTGGGTGGCGATAACGTCGATGCCCCGCCTGCGGAGACGTCGCGCGATCCCGCGCGCGGCTGTGCCCGTGATCCACGGAGGCTTGTCCAGGCGGGTGTCGAACGCCGCCGCGTGGTGAGCGGCGCCCGGCGAGAGATCCCGCAACCACGACCGCAGGCCCGGCTCCTCGGTAGCCGCCGGCTCAACTTTGCTCTCGCTGCCCTCGGGTGCCGTCTCGGCAGCTACGCGTCGGCTGCGGTCGGTGGTCAGCCCGTGTACGTGGGTTGGCCCGCCGACGACCAGGAGGTCAATCGCGCCTCGATGCCCTTGCGCGTCGTGTACCGGAAGCACGGCGGTAGCGGCCAGCCCCTCGGCGATCGCCTCGGCGAGCGCCCGGGTGTTTCCGTAAACCGATTCGTATACGACGACGGCATCCATGGTGTACTCCTAACTCCAGCTATCAGCGTTTCTCGGTCAGCGTGACCGAGGTCACGAGCAGGAGCATCGGCGGTTGTCCCCATGCAACGGGGACAATTCGCGCTGAGCGGCCCGTACAAACCACGGATGCCGCTAGGCACCTCCGTCGGCATGATCGACAGTAGGTCTAGATGATCAAACGCGTACGATCACTCACGTTGGCGACGCTCATCGGGCCGCTCCTGTTGAGCGCCATCGCTGTGGCTAACGCCTCACCGGCTCACTCACCGGTGAGCAAGCAGCTGTCTGGTACGCCGTGCTCTGTGACGGCGACGTTCACCCCGAGCCCCGGCCTGCCGACTATGACCTACGGTGGTGGCGTCAGCTGCGCCGGCGGCGTCGGTCAGAAGACGGTCGACGTCGTTCCCCAGGTGTTCAATGTGGTGAACGGCAAGCCGTTGTGGTTCGACATCAGCCTGGCGGGGCGATACGCGGGTCCCACGCCGATCAATCCGCTTCGGGTGACCGGCAGCACCAGATATGTGTCAAGCCACACCTACCGGCTGCTCGTGTACGGGTTGGTCACACTGCCAAACGGACGGTCAGCGGCTGCCACCGCCTGCTCGGGCGATTGCATCGGACCGCCGATGCTGACGATCGGATCGTCCTACACCTACAGGGCAGAGCCGCCGGGCAGCGCGCCGCTGCCGGGCATCCCCTGCTCGGTCGGCCAGAACGGCCTCGTCTTCACGCTCGTGAACGGCACATATGTGATCGACTACGGAGGCTACAGCGGCTGCGACGGGACGATCAGGGCAGTGAAGAATATGCTCACCGTGTGTGTGCAGGTCGTCGACCGGATCAACGGCAGGGCCGTCTGGTTTACTGTCGCAGGGTCGTGCCTATCGATGGGTCCCAAGTCAGTCAACTTCCTGCAAGTAGCCACGGCGAGAACCGGGTTCCTCGGCCATGGATATCGAATCGTGGCCTCCGCCACCGTCCAGTACCCAACCTCGCACGGCACCTTGACCAGATCGGCGACAGTACACAGCGCCGTGTCTGGGCCGTGAGGACGTTGACCGCCCGGCGCTGAGCTTTGCGTGCGCATGCATCGCGTCCCAAGGGCACCCGACCCAAACGATCCCGGCCTCCTCACCCCGGCGCAGGTCTGTCTGCTCACCGATCAGTACGAGCTCGCCATGGCGTCGAGCTACCTGTCCCGGGGCATGAACGAGCCGGCCGTGTTCGAGCTATTCGTCCGCCACCTGCCCCGTCACCGCCGGTGGCTCCTGGCGGCGGGACTCGGTCCCACCCTTGCGCTCGTTCGGGAGATGAGGTTCGGCCAGGAGGAGCTGCCCTATGTCCGCTCGCTCGGTTTCAGCTCTGAGTTCGCGGACTATCTGGCGCGGTTCCGGTTCACCGGTGACATCGACGCCGTGCCGGAAGGGACGATCGTGTTCGCGAACGAGCCGCTGGTGCGCGTGACGGCCAGGCGGGTCGAGGCCCAGCTGCTCGAGACACTGCTGCTCAACCAGGTGAACTTTCAGACGATGGTGGCCACCAAGGCAGCGCGGATCGCACTCGCGGCGGGTGACGGCTCACCTGCCGGCGAGCGGCTGATCGACTTCTCGCCACGCCGCGATCACGGTACGGATGCGGCGATGAAGGCAGCCCGCGCGGCGGCGATTGCGGGATCCAGCGGAACCTCCAACCTGGCCGCGGCGATGCGCTACGGACTTCGTCCAGTCGGCACCATGGCTCACTCCTACATCATGTCCTTCGGCCGTGAGGAGGACGCCTTTCGTGCCTTCATGGAGGACTTCCCCAGTAACGCGGTGATGCTGGTGGACACCTACGACACGGTCGAGGGGGTGCGGCGCGCCATCGCGGCCGCTCGCGTGACCGGGGTCCGACTGGCCGGAGTGCGACTTGACTCGGGCGATCTGCTGGAGCTGTCACGCGCCAGCCGGGCGCTGCTCGACGATGCCGACATGACGAGTACGCGCATCGTCGTCAGCGGCGACCTCGAAGAGGGCCGGATCGCGGTGCTGACCGCCGCCCGCGCTCCCATCGACTCGTTCGGCGTCGGCACAGACCTGGGGACGAGCCGGGACTCCCCGGTCGTCAACGGCATCTACAAGCTCGTCGCGCATCAGATCAACGGGTCCTGGCGCGACGTGCGCAAGCGCTCGCCGGCCAAGGCGACGGTGCCCGGCGCCAAGCAGGTCTTCCGCGACGTCGCTGGCGGCGAGATGCGAGGCGATGTGATCGGTCGCGTCGAGGAACAGCTTCCCGGCCGGC
>Ga0335074_10014340_pt1 | contig 11124 bp, 9 predicted proteins | sample Lox_Sample_23_FD_206715 | JGI IMG/M metagenome (GOLD analysis project Ga0335074, IMG submission 206715) | Soil microbial communities from Loxahatchee National Wildlife Refuge, Florida, United States - Lox_Sample_2.3 | ecosystem: Environmental > Terrestrial > Soil > Wetlands | place: USA: Florida... | reverse complement strand
AGCCTGGTGCTGCCATGCTTTGATGCTGGGCAAGAGACGCGTTTCGTCGCTAGGCGCATCTCAAACCTGACGTATCGTCACGTCTCATCTTGTCTCGTGATCTTCCGCTTCCCGCTACGCTAAGACGGACACAAAGCGCGACGTGGAGATTACATGTCCGAACGGCCCCTGCTGCTCAAGCTCCTGCTCCGGGAACGCCACTGGCAGAACTACGGCACGTTCTGCGCCGAGTACGACAAGGCCGCCGCCCGGATCGACCCCGACCTGGCCGGAAGCGTCCCCAGCCGCGCCCAGCTGCACCGCTGGCTCACCGGCTCGCTGCGCAGCCTGCCCTACCCCGACCACTGCCGCGTCCTGGAGGAAATGCTCCCCGGCTGGACCGCCGAACAGCTCTTCCACCCCGCCAGCCCCGACCTGCTCCACCTCAACGGCCCGATCCCCAGCCCGCGCATCGCGTCCGACGCGGCAGGACCGTCCGTATTCGCCGCGCCCTCAGTCGGGATGCGCCCCTTCATCGAGCAGGCTTTCACCGCCGAGCACGTCACCATCGACTTCGCCGGATTCTCCGGCGAGACCCTCCACGGCGCCATCCAGGAACCGCTGGACAACATCCGCATCGGCCGGATCAAACCCGCCACCCTGGCCATCCGGATGCTGCTCCCCGACACCAGCCGCCCCATGGTCCTGCCCTGCCGCGCCGACGACCTGACGGATGACCCCGAACACCGCGCCCGCACCCACCGCCTGACCACCCGCCACGCCCACGCCATCCTGGACACCGTGCAGGAACTCGCCGCCCTCGGCCTCATCGACCACGCCGACGCGCAGATCCGCGCCCACGCATGCCCGCCCCTGTTCAAGCTCTACATCCTCAACGGCCAGGACGTGTTCTTCGGCTTCTACCCCATCACCCGGCACACCATCACGCTGCCCAGCGGCCCGCGCGACATCTACGACCCGATGGGCAAAGACGCCGTGGTCTTCCACCACTCCACCCGCAGCGCCCACCCCGCCGACGAACCCTACGTGGAACAGGCCCGCGCCTGGTTCACCTCCATGTGGGACAACCTCAGCTACGAGCTCCCCGCATGACCAGCCCCACCCCACCGGGCAGCGACCTCGACACCATCGTCTCCCGGACCCGCCACCTGCTCCTGGACTTCGACGGCCCCATCTGCTCCATCTACACAGGCCTGCCCGCCTCTACCGTTGCCGACCGGCTCCGCAAGCTCTTCAGCGACCGTATCCAGCTCCCCGACGAGATCGCCCGTACGGGAGATCCCCTGGAGGTATTCGCCTACGCCGCCACCCTCAGCCAGGACCTAGCCGCCCGCATCGAGATCGAGATGACCGACCAGGAACTAGCCGCGGTAGCCACCGCTACACCCACCCCCTACGTCCACGAGGTCGTAACAGCTTGCAAGAACTCGGGCCGGTCCGTGGCGGTCGTCAGCAACAACTCATCCCGCGCTGTCCACTCCTATCTCGCCCGCCACGGCCTGGACGACCGCATCAACCTTGTCGTCGCACGAACCAACCACGATCCCGCCCTCCTCAAACCCAGCCCGCACCTGATCACCCAGGCAGTACATGCCCTCAATGCCGAGCCAGGCGAATGCACACTCGTCGGCGACTCCGTAACCGATGTCCAAGCCGCCTACCTGGCCAGCGTCCAGAGCATTGGCTATGCCGACAAGCCTGGTAAACGAGAACTTCTTACAGCTGCAAGAGCAGATGCCATGATCGATAGCCTCGCTGACCTGGTTATAAGACTCCGCGCACGTGTAGCCAATCCGGAGCTGTTACAGCTCTAACGATTTTGAGCTGAGCGACTGCCCCTCCCCCTACGAACTAGCCCAACCCGCCGCTGGAAGGCGCTTTCTACGTTGACAAGCAAGAGCTGTCTCGTTCGAATAAACCCGCTGACGTCTCCCTTATGTAGAGCATCCATGGTCGATCTATCAAGTGCGTGCGACGCCAGTACTTCATCGTCTGCATCGCGAAGGTTACGGTCAATCCACGAGCGCAAAAGTCCTCTTGCTGCACCGGGAGGCCTGATCATTCGATTTGCAGGGTTTCTAGCCAAAGACGATGGAGGTTCGCCAAATACATGGCCGACTGCTCCAGGCCCTTTCTCGGCGATCTCTCGCCATGGCTCCTCTATCAGGTGCCCGTCCGGATAGCGAGGTTGCAGCGAAAGCATGACAAGTAGCAGCGTTCTAGTGCGCGCATTCCTCATATCATAGCTTGAGGGAAATGGGACAGGCGCGGCGTTCATATCGTAATTGGCAAGTTTAATCGGCATTTCGCTACTCGAAGCCACGCTTCTGAATTCTCTTACGAGACTACTGACTCGAGCAGTATTTGCACCGCCAAACCAACCGGAGAAAGACGAACTCCAGAACCAGAGCTGCAAAAACCGTAGTTTGGCTGAATCGGGATGAGGATCTCTATCAAAAAAGGCACTTAGCAAAACTAGTTGCATGGCGTACGGAAGCAGCCTACTAGTGTGAACGCCGGTGTCAGCCAAAAAGGCTACTGCTCGGTCGAAACTGGCTGAGGTTCGGTCCACTCCTTCTTGGAGTCGCGGAAGCAGGCGTTCCCTCCGCTCGCTCGTAAGGCGAGTCCAATCTGTTCTATAGATATCCTCATCGAGGTTAGCTAGGATGCCGCGCAGGATCGTCGTGCGATCAATGTCGCCAAAGCTTTGTTCCGCTAGTTGTTCCTCAATTGAATCAATCTCTTCCGCTAGATCGAAACTCTCCTTCTTCTGGCCCTGCCTGTACATTAGAGCGCTTACCATTTGATCGGCGGTCATAGCCTGACCCTTTGAGTTAAGGCGTGCGAAGATTTCAACCGCTTCTGAAAGGGTGGTGCGTCTGATCCGGATCACTGGCACCCGATAGCTTTGAAAGGCTCGCGCTAGTCGACTAACCTCATCCGTGTAGGAATTCATCAGATCACTATTTGCGCCAAGAGCTGCGCGTAGTCGACTTACGGATTCGAAAAAGCGCAAAGTGTCAAGAAGGGAGGTTAGCGGAAAGAGTTCCCCGGGATGCTCAATTGCAAGCCCATGCTGGAATCTTTTGGCGTCCAAATTCCAAGACATGTCCCAAAGATCAGAATCGGGGTCGTCGTCGGTACCATCAGTATCTCTTGCGACAAGCGCGGCCGCCAGTGTAACCAATCGTTGATGACCATCAAGCATATACCCGACAGATCTACCAATTGTTGGTGGAAATGTAAAAGGCCCAAGGCGCTCAAGTGTTGCTATCTTAAGGTCAGTCTCCCATATAAGTAGGCTTCCAATTGGATATTGTTTGTATACGGAGTCCAGGAGATCGGTCATTTGGTCTTTGCGCCAGACGAAGGGCCGCTGAAATCGGGGAATCTGCAGCGTCCCTGTGGTGAGCTGTTCTAGCAACTCATATAGAAACACGACCTCTGGGCGTACCTCTACCGCAGAGGGTACTTCCTCTGGGAAGTCACTCATATGTTACGCTCCAAGATGTCTAGCAGTGTTTCTAGCTCACCTGAATGATCGCGCCGCTTGAGTTGCTGCCGCTTTGTCAAGTAGTAAAAGTTCTCAAGAAGATCTTTGATGAAATCACCCATTCCCACTTCAATTCTCGGTGCTTTGCCATAGAGTTCCCCGACCTGGCTGATCTCCTCAGGGGTTAGGCCTCTTTTCATTGGATAGTGGTCGCGGGCTATTCTCCCGAAGCTGGTTATGTACTCAGCTGCTGGCAATGAGGGCCGCCGGACTGATGCGTAATCAATTAAAGTCTCGTCTGGAACGTAATTCTCGATTGTCCGTTTGTGAAGAATATGAACATCGGCGCCTGCATTGATCGCGGCTGCGCGCACGGCGGCAGCTTGTTGCGACATCGTACCTGGTGTCTTCGCATCGCTATCAGAGACGGCCACTACCCGCAGTGGCCAATGCGCGGCCTGTCGGGATGTCTGGTAGGGCCTGGCCACACGTTCGATCTCAGCAGGCATCTGACCTATCCCACCGGCGTGGTGGAACTCCAAGCATGGCGAGTCACCGACCGCTTGTCGTGCGAGGCTGGGTCTTAGGTTGCTGGCTACAAGCCTGATCCAGGCTCCATCAGAATGAACGTCTTCTACGACCACTACCACTGGCATTGTGAAGAACCTGACCAGCTTCTCAGGATCGCAAGCGTTACAATTTGGATTTATGGCGATGGTCATCGCGGAGGTTGTTGCTTGTTTGTATGCTTGGAGAAGAAAGTCCCGGTAAGTTCGCCAGAGATGACCAGGCAGAATTGATTCGAGGCGGTCTGGTGAAGGCATGGCGATGAGATGCCAGCGCTGCACTGCAATTGCATACAAGAGTCGTTGAAGATATGGCTCTGAGGCAGATTGAAAGATCGGGCACTCTTCCGACAGTTGCAGTATCATTCCGTATCACCCAGCTGTGACATGACACGCAACTTGGCTTCCACAATTGCGCGGGCTTCTTCTATATCACTTTCGAAGACGCCAGGAGGCCAATTATCGATGGTGCCGAAGTCATCAACTTTGATTCGCTGCACCTTTCGATCATCATCCAGGTAATAGAGTCCGATGGCGGTATGTTTAATGCGCTTCTCGGCTATCCTGCGCCGGAGCCTTAGTATGAAATTTTCAGAGTGAGTTTCGACAATTACCTGACAGTGGCGTGAGCAAGTTATAACGAGGTCTGCCATAACTCCATGAAGGGATGGGTGAAGATGAGCCTCTGGTTCTTCAAGTATGATTAGCTGCGTGTGTCGTTTGGACTGGATGATCTCATTAAGGAGTGACACGACAGGAAGTATTGCTTGCAATCCGCGGCCACTTGCCGAGAGATTAACCGGAAGACCGGCACGGGTTTCGGATAGTTGAAAGGCAAATGCAGCTTGGTCGACTCCAATGCTTGCCCCGTCAAATTCATTACGGAACCAGCGGTCTACATCTTCGAGCAAGAATCTCTGGCTAGCAAGAAGATATGGAACTTCCTCTACGGTTCTCCCCACTGGCGGTCGACTGGTATAGGTTGTCTCTATCCTTGGGCGGGCACTTGGGATATGAACTATTTCGCTAAGAAGCGTTGCCGCGGATTCAATGCGGTCCTGGAATCGCGCTTGCTGCGCGACGGACATGCTTAGAAGTACCTGGTTATAGGCCGACTCCGATCTAACAGCCTGAAGTGGAATTGTGATCCTGACGTCGCCATCGAGTTCAACTCTTGTTGGCTGAACGCTACCGCCTTGTTTCTGAGATGCTACGTATTGCAAAGCTATGCCAATACGATTGTTTCTGCTCCATTCAATTCCAAAATAGATCTGCGGGTGTGGCTGATCCACGCTAGCGAGATCCGTAAAGGATGATCCAAATGTAAGGCTGTCATACGTAAGTGCGTACATTGTGTCGGCGTTAGCCAAGCTGGCAGCGGCAAATAGCGGAAGTCGAGCGAGGGTTGTCTTTCCGCTATTATTCTTTCCGAAGAGAACAGTTATTTTGTGAAGCGGAAGCCGAGTTTGCGGCCCGAAGCCTTTGTAACCCCGACATTCAATAGCCCGCAGAATCACTGTTCCTCCGTGCCCAAGATTGGGCGAGCCTCGCTAGACGATCTTGATGCTGGTAACCCTACAGCCTGGCCTCGTACCGAGGCTGCTCTTAGTAGGACAGAGCTGCGTGCTCGATGTCAAAGCGCATGGCTACGTCGGCCTGGGCTCGTGGCTGACGGGAAGGACGGCCGTTGGAGCGTCTGGCATCCGTTGTCCGCCTGCCGTGAGCGCAGGGTGGGATGCTGCCTGCAATCGGCTGAGCCTTGATTACCTTCACGAGGCGGAAGAGGCTGGCTGTTTAGCGCATCCGTAGAGAGGCCGATGCACACACCCTCGGACGGCACGACCCTAGCGGGTACGCCGGATCCCAGCAGGATCTACCTGTTCGTCAATAGCCCATTGGGCCTTCGCGCAGAGCCTTCGATCCGTTGCCGAATCTCGCCTTACTGGATCAAGGCGGCGCCTGCGGCGCCGCTGGCCCGGCGTCAGCGCCGGGCTCTGCCTTGGAAGGCCCGCCCGGCGCACGCCGGGCCACACGCCCGCAGGCCACACAGATCAAGGATGGCTCATGCCGCACGCAGGCCGGTGCAGCACATAGCCGCCTACCTCGCTCCCGATTGTCCAGCTCGCGCTCGCGGGTCCAGGGCTGGCTGGTGACCCTGGACCCGCCGAGCGCGAGCTGGAGCCGGTAGACGGCGAGGCGGCCGGGCAGGTCTGGCAGGCCGGTCCCGGGAAGCCAATGGCTGGTACTCGGTGGTCTCACGCCCCGTTGCTCTATCACTGCGCACGCTAGGACTCAGCAGGCGGCCTAACCTCACCTAGCGGCCGGATTCACCTAGGTGGAATCTGCTGGCGATCGAGAAGAACCGGATAGCGGGCGCTCGTGCCACTGATGTGCCACACACCGGGAGCTTCCACGGCCGGAAGCAGTAACTCACGGGTACAGCACCCGCCCAGCAGCCCGTACGTCAGTCCTGCTCACACACGATCAGGGTCACCGGCCTTCCAAACTGGTGATACCCGTCCTCCTCGCTGCACGATGATCTCGGCCGAGTCCTCCGAGTCAAGGCCGAGCCGCTGCGCGGTCGCTTCGCGAGCCCTGACACGGCGACCACGGCCAGAGGGATGGCAGCGGTCGAGGAGGATGGGGGAGGAGCAGGCTACGATGCGACGGCGCCGGGCCACCCCTAGGGGTGGCCCTACAGCAGCCCTAAGTGCCCAGGGCAACTCGGGTAAGTGCAGGGCAGTTAGTAGGGACTCACCGGGCGGGGCGGGCCGCGGTACATGAGAAACGGCAAGCTCGCCGTGATGCCAGGCGCGGCACCATCGGGCACCCGGGGACTGACGGCGACGCCGTTTAACCTAGGTGAAACCAGGTGGCAGGTGATGATGGGACGCCTGGATGGACCCTAGCGTCAGCGGTAACAGAGGACGGGACCGGGCCGCCCAGAGTGCCCACCCGCGAGGACTAGGGGTGCTGCATGACTAATGGCACGAAGCCCAACATCATTTTCATGTACTGGGACAACTTCGGATGGGGCGAACTCGGCTGCTACGGCGGCGGTGTGCTGCGCGGCGCACCGACCCCCAGGATCGACAAGTTCGCGTCCGAGGGCCTGAAGCTGCTGAACTTCAACGTCGAGGCGCAGTGCACGCCGGCTCGTTCCGCGCTCCTGACCGGCCGTCATGCCATCCGCTCCGGTACCGGCGCGGTCGCCGCTAGCGGCGTAGATGGGATGACCCGCTGGGAGGTGACCAGCGCTCAGGCGCTGTCGGACGTCGGCTATGCCACGGGCATGTGGGGCAAGTGGCACCTGGGCAGCGACCCCGACCAGCGCAGCCCGGTCGACTTCGGCTTCGACGAGGCGATGTGGATCCCGCGGAGCACCGACGAAGTCTTGTGGGGGATGCAGTCCTACTACCCCGACGGCTCGGCGACGGTGCGGCCGTATGCCCCGGCGCCGGTCACGGAGTTCCAGCTGGAGCAGGTCTACGCCCGGAAGAAGGGCGAAAAGAGCACCGTGGTCGGTCCCTACGATGCGGAGTTTCGGCGCCTGTTCGACCGGAAGATCACCGAGCACGCGATCGACTTCATGACCCGGTCGAAGAATGCGGGGAAGCCGTTCTACATGTACCTGCCGTTCTCGCAGGTGCACAACCCGGCGTTGCCCGATCCGGAGTACGCGGGTAAGACCAAGCACGGGAACTGGGCCGACATCTTGACCCAGATGGACGATTTCACCGGCCGGATCCTCGACGCCGTCGACGAGCTCGGGCTGGCTGACGACACGATCGTCGTGTGGGCATCGGACAACGGCCCCGACCCCTCCTACCGCATGCCGCAAGCGGATCCCGAGGAGCTCGGGGGGAAGTGGGACGGCTTCGCGGGGATATGGCGCGGCAGTTTGTTCACCAGCCTCGAGGGCTCCAACCGGACGCCGTGCATGGTCCGCTGGCCGGGCCACGTGCCGGCCGGGAGGGTCAGCAATGAGCTCGTCCACTGCGTCGACTGGTACACCACGCTGCTGCTCACGGCCGGGGCGACGGTCCCCGACGACCGGATCGTCGACGGCGTGGACATGCGCGATTTCCTGCTCGGCGACGCCGAGGAGTCGGGCCGTGACGCCGTCCTGTGCCTGCAGGGCAACCGGTTGCAGGCGGTCAAATGGCATCAGTGGAAGATTCACCTGTTCCACCAGGACGACTTCTACAGTACGTGGTCGGCGAACAACATCCCGCTTGTCTTCAACCTGGAATGGGACCCCCGTGAGGAGCACCAGATCGACTTCGGCCATTTCTGGCTGATAGAGAAAGTGGCGGCACCGATCGCCGCCGGCTTCTTGAGGTCGCTCGTGGTCGAGCCCCCGATCAAGCCGGGGACACCCGATCCGTACACGCCTCCCGGTCCCGGTGAGATGGTGCCTGAGTCCTATCTCCAGCTCGGGGCCATCATCCAGTACGTCACGAGCCTCCACCACGTGGCCGCGACGCACGACGGCCACAACGCGGCCCACCTCCAGCACGGGTTGGGCGCGCACAGCGCATGATCGAGCAGGGGCAGCCCCGGGTGCCCGCGAGGCCATCGCAAGGCGGCCGCGCGGGCACTCGCCTGCTCATTCCACCTGGGTACAAACGCTGACATCTACCAGGCCGATGTCGAATGCCCAGAACAAGACCAGGAGCCCAAAATATGAACACTCCCAATCAAGCAAACCAGACGAGCGGATCGAAGCCGGCGGAGGCGGATCGCTACGAGGTGCTGATGGCGGCATATCTGTTCGTAGCCCCGGGGCGCAAGGACTACGACGCAATCATGAAGCTCGTGAAGGACCATGCGATCACAGTCGAAGGCGCCGTCCTGGTCAGCAAGGACCACGCCGGCGAGATGCACATCGAGGAAGGAGGAGAAGGACTGGTGGTCGGCCTGTTCGAACCCCGCTGGCTCGCCAAGACAGCCCTCGGCAAAGACGTCGGCGCGCTGGCCGCCAAGTTCGGCAAGCACCGGGCCGACAGCGGAATCGAGAAGAAGCTGAACGAGACGCTGGGCGCCGGCGACGCCGTCTTGATGGCGATCTACGACTACGACGACGCCGGCGCCGTCCGCAAGGCCGTCACGAATTCCCCCAAGACCTCATTCGCGGAAATCGACGGTAAGAGCGTCAAGGACCTCAAGGCCGGGCTGGCAAAGGCGCAGGCCGGGATGAAGAGCTGATCCGCGGCTGCCCGCATTGACCCAAACCAGCGACGGCGACGTGAATGACACCGGGCAATCGCGATCGCTCCGATCGGTTACCTGATGAGGAGCAGCCACGCGTTCACAACACCGCCGACCAGCGCGAAGAAGACCGCAGGTATCACCCAGTAGAGACCGCCGCCATGACCGATCACCACGGTCAATCCTGCGATCACGGTGAGTGCCGTCGTCAGGAGGTTGGGGCTGTTGTGGTCGAGCAGCTGAGCAAGCCGCGAGTCTGCATCTGTCCCGGAACTGGAACGCTTCTTCCGGCGTTCGGCCCTCGCGATGACGATCGCGGCTAGGCCGCCGACCGCCATGAGTTCGGTCCCGACGACCCACGAGGCCTGCCCTGGCGCCGTGATCATGATCGCAATGCCCAGCGGAAGGAGGAACAGCATCAGTGTCTGAACCGCGATAGCGCTCAGGTGCGGGTTTCCAGCGATCCGATCCCGATTCAGGGAGACTGCCACGAAGATCAGACCGGTCATTGCGCCGCTGGCACCGCCAACGACCAGACTGAAATTGCCCCAATCTTGAACCGATACTGCCAACTGGGGGCCTCCAGGCGCCGAGCCGACGCTCATCCTCACGCCGGTCACAAGCGGCTGAGACCGTTGAACCGCGAGGGTCACCGGCGCACGGACGCGTCTTTCGCCACGCACGCTAAGACCCAGGAAGGGGACCCGGCATCACCCGCCACCTTGCCCTATCGATGGGACGCGGCGATCGGACGAGTTATGGCCTCCGCACCGCTGACCATCCGCATCGATCTTGATCCGGCTGGATGACGCAAACTGGAGTTGTGGGCGTGCCCGCTACGTGCCCGTCAGCAGGAGCGGCGAGGGTCAACCACGGTCACTCACGGGAGGTCGAACTAGTCGGCCCAGGTCACGGCATCCGCAGGTCAGGCCCGACCAGCGACACCGACTTCCCAAGCTGATAGTCCAAGTTTCGAGCCCAATCCTCAGCGCGTGGGACATTCGTGGGACGCAACGCAGCCGTCGATCGAGCCCATGAGCATCACCGCAGGTCACAGACCCAAGACCGACTTGAGGCGTGGCGGTCTGTAAAACCGTCGGCCCGGGTGAGACGAGAGTTGCATGACAGTCGGGGAGGAGCACGACTAGCTCCCTCCAGCCGAGGTCCGCACGCATGATGAGCATGAACCGGCAAGTTGGCACGCCGGTCGGCTAACGGATTTGCTAACGAGACGCTGCGGGACGGGGAAGACCGCCCGGGACGTGGGCGACGGTCATTGCTCGGATTGCCTGGTCAGCGAGACGCGCCGGGACGCCGGAGACGGGGGAGACGCGCGTCGTATGGCTCATAAACCAGCGACAGCAGGTGCATAATCGAGATATGACGCAAGAACGCCGACATGCGAACGGGCACGGGCTGGTCGCTGTGCTGGACTGGGTCCGCAGCCATCTTCCGAGGTGGCGCAGACGGCCGCCGACAGTGGGCGTTCGTGAACCTCGCCGACCGAGGCCCACTCTTCCAGCAGCTGCGGTCGCGCTTAAAGAGCCGCGCACCGGTCTCATGCACTGGATCAAGCTGGGCAACAGGCATACGGGCGAGCACACCTAAAGAGGCGGACCGCGGCTGGGCCATTAGCGGGCCATTAACCCCGGTAACGAGGGGTCTCTCACGGTCACTCACGGACAGCCCTCTTCGCAGGTCAGGCAACATAACAGGCCCGGACGGTACAGCTTCCCAAGCTGATAGTGCGGGTTCGATTCCCGTCACCCGCTCCAGGGCATAGGCCCAGGTCGGATCCGGTTTGATAATTCCAGGTGTGGCGATGCTCATGAGAGGGCAGCCTTGTCAAGCCGG
>Ga0335074_10014339_pt1 | contig 11125 bp, 9 predicted proteins | sample Lox_Sample_23_FD_206715 | JGI IMG/M metagenome (GOLD analysis project Ga0335074, IMG submission 206715) | Soil microbial communities from Loxahatchee National Wildlife Refuge, Florida, United States - Lox_Sample_2.3 | ecosystem: Environmental > Terrestrial > Soil > Wetlands | place: USA: Florida... | reverse complement strand
CCACGTAATAGGCGTTGGACCTGGTAGATGGAAGCCTGCCGGGAGGTATATCTCAAGAAAGAGGAAAAGGAGCTTATCTCGAAGGATAATTGTGGACACTATTTGGATGGACATTTGAAAGGTTAATTCTTCCAGGTTTGTTCCGTGTTCATACATAGCCAAAGGGCTGAGGAGCGCAGCTGATGAGTAAGGAATTGGCCACGATGATGACGTTTTCGAGGTACTGTTTGGAAATTTAGTTTTATCAGCTTAACCTCTTCAAGCCCCTCTTTTTTCAGTTGGTTATTTGGGGTACGGTTGAGAAAGACCGGGTAACGGTCATAGCCTTTGCATTCTCTTTTACTCTGCCGGCATCGACTACCATGTGGCTGTTCTAGGTCACACTGTATTTAAATTAGTATAATATATTCGAGTTATAATAGAAGACCTGCCGTTTCCTTACGCGTACTTTTCGCCTCCGACACGTCGTGGAGCCCTTCGACTTTCCGGGAACACCAACCATAGCGTGGTGATGATGTCTCGACATTAGAAGTCTCTATTGGAGCGACAAGTTGGAGTCGCAGGTACCCTAATCCAGACAGACCCAGAGCAAGAGAGAATAAAATGGCCGCATCATGGTAGTCATCTTAGCTAAGGCCTTGTGCTACGTCGCTCGCAATAGCCATTTGGTTGCGTACGTAGAGACCGGTGGCTGCCTTTACGGTTAAACGCCTGGAACTAGAGACTGGGGCACGAGATTATGGCCTCAGTCGTAAGATTCTAAATATCCACGCAATGGCGGTGGGTTATTTTTAGGTGGCAAGATCAGTGTCGTTTGCAGTATCTCGACATCGCAACCCCACAACTAATGGCTTCATATCTCGTCGCGGGGTGTGATCGATGGCAACGAATCATAGAACGAGCAGAAGGACTCTAACTAAGATTTCGATTCCGATAGCAGTCTTTATCCCTTTGCTGGGATCATGGATGGTCTAGATTGGGGAGAAGAGGTGTCACTCCGTTGCGGCTGGGTGTTAGGTAGATAGCGCTTGTTGAAGTGGAAATTAACCATATCGATGGTCAGCTGCTTGGACCTGTGGTGGTGGGGGTAGTGGTTATCACTGATTGTACAGTACTACAGTGGTACTGGTCATTGACTATGTGTATATTTTGGTCTCTGAACTCTCAGAAGCTGGGACGTTGAAAGGCCCTGGACGGAAGACATTGCGTGCTGCATTCTCGCAACTAGGGAAGTCCTCCAGTCCATGTGATAGCAAGAAAAATCTTATACCGACTGTTCACAAATATTGCTTATTTGACGTTTGCCATCGTCCTCTTGATCGATGTGATAGTTAGTCTGAGTTCATCATTGTATTTGCTCTTGATTTAGCTTCGATAGATAAAGGATAGGGGTGTCTACCTTTGATTTATAATCATCACGACTGGCGACTCGTTCGCTGTAGCGTCAGCACTGGGCTGGATCACCGTCTGGGACTGTCATTATTTTATCATTGTTGGAATCACGAGGTTATAATAGGTGATTGTGTGCGCAGCATTAAATTGATTGAATTGCTTGAAGCCTACTCCTGAATAATGGAGGAGAACGCTTACTCTATAGAATAGGACTTCATGCTAGTAAGCCCTAATATCCGCCTCATTTGCAAGCCTTAACAGGGCTTGCTCGCCCTATACAGGCTATATAGTATTGCTAAAACTACTGGCTCATGACCACAACAGCTGTAATTCCAACAACCAGCCTACACGCCGTCGCCAAATTCGACACCCTTAACCTAACTAAAGTATCTAAGATCGGTCAGTCCTCACCATCGGACCTTGTCATGATCACTTACTGAAAGTAGCGATCTCATGCGCCGCTTAATGTGATTGCATTGCTTAATACCCTAAAAATATTAGGACAGGAATACGGTCCCTATATATCTATGTAGCCTTATTAATAGCTAATACTGCTTTTCAGCGGTAGGATTCGAAGGGATTAGGATTCCTAAGAATTAGGAATTCAGAATTTCCAACGGCCACGACAGCTGTAACTCCAACAGAGAGGACTGCAAATCCTCATCACTGGTGACCTCGATTCCCATTCTCTGCTATCCCTTTATACGGGAATTTTGGGGATTGCACCCCATGGTGTAATCTAGACTTATTCAAGGTCGCCAACAGAAATAGGCTGGAAGATTAGAGCAACTCGCTATAGAATCTCAAGTTCTAGCTTCTCCTCGCTAACAAGAATACCCAAATGGGTCTAGATCACGCCACTAGGCGCAATTCTCAAAATTCCCGTACAAAAGGATGCTATTCATAATATTCACCCTTGAATGGCCACCTGTATGTCTCGAGCACAAGCCTCAATGGATGTGGCCTTGAAAGAGGCCGCTATCAAGGATTGGTGACCCGCCGGGATTTCCATCTCATGAAAGGAGGCGGATGTACCACACCCCCAAAACTGAGAGATTTACACATGAGATATGAGCCGTATGTACGGTTGAACTTGATACAAAGCCTCCTATTCTTACGCAACAAGCTGCTGGCTACGATGTGGCACTCCGCACTGTCCCTATATTGCCCTTTGCGACATATGGATCGGTCATTACTAGGAGCTGAATTTGGCTCCATGATGGTGTCTATCATCTGAACTTGATTATTATAGTAACAGCGATTACTCTTCTATTATCCACAACCTTGAACTCATTGTTAAATTGAATGATCTACTACGCCATCAATGTGCTTTGGTCGATTCAGATTTAAGTTCTCTATACATCGGATTCCATTCAGATCGGCTGGCTCTCGTGCGAGTAATAATCCTCGGCCTTTCCTACTGGCCGTGTGGTTTGTGTAGTTATTGGGAGATACAAGCGGTAACTCGTTGCATTGACAATAGCCATGACCGTTTTCATATTCGCAGTGGCAGCCACCAACTCAAACAATAAAAGTCCTGCCATCGGTACCATTTTCCTAGCGACATCCTTTGCTAGATGCATTGCGTTGGCTTCCTTGATTGCAGCGCCCATCACTCTTGAGCTTCAAGATATCGGCTTGGCCAATGGCTTTTTGGGAAGCATGCGATATGCTTTGGCAACGTTAGCGATTGTCTATGTACTATATATGTCACTATCTTGAATGTGGAGCTGGCTACGAACATTCTTAGATATGTTATTCTTACACTTGACTCCTACAGCTACTAGTAACCTCAATGGAACGCTGGTTAATGGTAAATTCACAGCCGTGTTGGGGGCTGGCAAGAATGTAGCTGCTGCGGCGACAGAATCATATCGGATAGTGAGCCCAAAGCTTCAATGTCGTGTATCTTGTGACAGTGGGTTGTAATATTATTGCAACACTTTATTGTTTTAATCTACATCATAAACTCGCGGATGAAGTTGCAAGATGGCTGAAAATATCAAAACCCCAGGTAAGGTCCTCTTTGTAGTTGTCTAGGTTACATCCTCCTTCACAACCGGCAAAATTTGACAATTAACTTGTATTAGGCAGAGTATGATAATATTAAAATTAATCAAATATCTCTTATACTTGAAGAACATGCGACTATGAATCCTTATGTATGAGTGAGACAATAGTAATGTCCAGGTCAGAAGCTAAGTGAATGACTTCAAGAACTTTGATACTAGCCTCCCTGAGTTTCTCTTCCGAAATACCATGTGTTGTGTCAAAAGATCCTTGCCGGCATCAAATGATGGGGGTTCTGAAATCTCCTCTATCTCCTTTCCTGCGAAAATTAGTACTATATTATCAACTAACAAGGAGTTATTTACCATGTTGCTCTATTATTTGGCGTATATCTTGAACAAGATCTGTCATTTGCTGGGTGATGCCATCATTCTGATCGACCCTTAATCCATTTCGAATAGGATTGAATCCTGAACTGCCCTTTTTCTTCAAATCTGATCCGAAGGTTTTATAGGCCGCATGGAATAATTCCTCGAGTTGTCTGGAGGGCTCCTCATCTAGTGCGCGCGAAATAATAAGGCGGAATTTCACGAATTCAGGATCTTTGCGGCAGGCGGCAATAGCGAAAGAGTCGACTTGGACTTGGACTAGTTCAATACACATGAAGAGGGTTAGGCTGACACAGAAAGAGTCTACCCAGGATGATTTAGTTCGACGGTGAGTGAGCAGTTGTTCCAAGCCGCTCAATACATCTCGCATGATGTGTTTTAGGAGGGAGAGCATGGTTTGCTTTATCTGCAAATTGAGAAGGGTAGATGTTAACGTTGGTTCTGTAGTGTATGGTAACATTCTGGGAGCTCGAAGACTCGTGATAACTTCCTTGACCGATTCTTTGGTGAAGGTAACGATTCGACTCATGAAGTAATGCATTGTATAGAGCATTACAGCCTTCCGCAATAGGGTTCTCTAGTTTACAGATAGTCAGTCTACGCATAGACTTCACATACAGGGAACTTACGTTTCCTCCAGTTCCACTACTCAATTTTCGATAACGGTTTACTGCTTCAAAAACTTTCCATATGATTATCGAGGTATCACCTCTAGTGTACTCTCCAAGACTACGGCTATGCTTAATAATTGACTTGATGTGGCTCAGGCATATGTTTCTGAGGTTAATTCTTCCTATATCGTATACTCCTAAAGGTGGGGCATAAGAGGGCGCAAACTTATGACAGCCGTCAGATGAAATTTGCTCCACATATGAAAAACTAAGAAACTCTCGATTCGATGGTACAAATTCATGCACTATCAGTTGAATTGGCGGGTAATCAGGCCCAGAAGATAATTCGACCTTAATAATATTCTGCGTGAAACCAATCAAATTCGTGCGCAGGATTTTCTCAATAGCAAATTCTCTGAGGTGTGAGTAAAGTAATTCTAGTTAATTAGCTGGGGGTTGCAATAATATATAAATTAGAGACATACCGGGAAAGAAGCAAGCAAAATAGTCTCCTAGGGATGCTCTATAACGTATTGTAGTCTTGAACGGAGATGGGATTTTGTCCCAGCATCGATCACAAGGAGTACTAGTAGGACCAGAGTTCCACTATTTTATGAGAGGAGTATGAGCTAACGTGATTGTGTCAACTTACTGATTCCTTCTTGATTTGACAGTTCCAGCACGCTTTGGTACTAGTTATAAATTTGATAGGCAGTGGCTCTGCACGTCCTCGTCGGCCTCCCGGCCTGCGACAATGTCTCTGTGCTGACTTCCGACAGCTTGAATTGCTCTTAGGAAGGATTTTTCTGAAAAAAGAATAGTCTTCTAAATCCTTCACTAAGGGTTGCCGACATTTGGGAGTTACCTTTAGCTGGAAATAAGGCGTGCGTGGCTGCAAGCAAACTAAGTTATTGAGAGGGGCTTGATCATCAACTGGCATCATAACTGGACCACCGTTTGAAGATATGAAAGACTCAGCTTGAGTAGACTGCGTTATTATTCGATTATGCGGTGCTTCTCCAGCATGCTGTGTTTCTGAGAAATAGTTCATAAAGGCGTTGATGCTGTTTCCCACATCCTGTACCGGGCCATGCATTCGTAGCGTATCTAAAAAGCCTCCATGATGTTAAATGCTACTACGATAATGGGGCATAACATACCTTTGCCACTAAGTACAAGTTTCCATCTCAAGTCTTCTCTGGAGTCATTGTCGGTGTACTGCATCAGAGTTGATTTCCCTTCGCCAGACCTTCCACTTACGTAATGAAAGCTTTGAATGAATCAGCATGATAAGGGTTGAGACAATTACAACTGGTAGCTTACTCAGTGCTTTCATGCTGCCATATCCCCAAATCTTCCGTATCAGGACGCTCAAAGCCACAGTTTGTGGAACGATAGTCATTGGTATGCGTCTGTTGAAGGATTTCCTGTGGCTGTTCCAATAACTCCATTATCGCATTTCGCGCCTGATCAGCTATTTGTGCAGTCACGCTCTTATATACTTCAAGTTTGGTGACAACATCTTTAGACGATGGCCGCTCTCTAGGACTTGATGAAAGCATATGGAAAATCAGATCCATATGTTCAAGTACTACCGGGGTATAAGTAACCTTGCTGCAATTGTGGAAGAGGAATCTCAGCCAATCTTTTACAACTGGAAGACTTTCATGATAGTTCCAATCTGTTTTAACCTCCTCGCTGTAAACTCGAAATGTCTCGAAATCCGCTGCTGTTTTGTCATGCAAGTACGTGACTATGTACGCCATGACGCAGCCAAACGACCAGATATCTGAGGGAGGTCCTCTTTCACCATTTTCAAACCACTCTGGAGCGCAGTATCTTGGTGTGAGAGCTTGATTGCTATGAATAACTCGTGAGGTCGACGATGATAACCTTGCGCTTCCAAAGTCGGCCAACAAGAATTTTACGCCAGACTCGACTTTTTCATCCTCCATCACAAGTATGTTTTCTGGTTTAATGTCACCATGAAACCCTCCTCCTCTTTCATGGCCATGAAGGTAAGCGATAGCCAACGCTATGCCCCTTATTCCTTCCCATATCTGGCATTTGAGCAAGGTCAGCAAAGGAGACAGCTGTCGGCTCAGAAACTCTTTGAGATTGCATTCTGCCACAGGACGTGTATAGATGAAGGCGCTATTAGGGAATATGATAGCGCCGGCAAATTCGATGATATGTGGATGATTAAGGACTCGAAGTATATTGATTTCATTCCGAGCTCGTTCAACGACTTCATCCCTGCTGTGGTTAGGTAGTCGGATCGATTTGCAGGCAAAAGCTTCGGGATCTTTGGCATCAGCTCCGTTATTAACGGATATCTCGTATACTTGACCAAATCCTCCTTGGCCAAGCTTTCCATTGATGTGAGAAGCTACGAATTTCCTCAAATACTCAACAGCAGACGTGTGCTGCGAAACTGGAGCAAAAAATTCACAACCTGCTGAAAGACTCTTTGCAATGTCGTTGGAATAAGTGTCTTGAGCCGATTCTCGTGAACTCGTAGGAATAGCTCCGTCCTGTGAGCCCTGTTTCGGTTTGCCACTCCGTGAGTAACCACCTCTATGGCCCAATTTATCCACATCGCCTGGACCTTCAGAGTCTGGATCATTCTCTGGGTCGTCCTTTCTGCGTTGAACTATGTCTAATTTCGAGTTACCATTTCCATGCATCCTCTTGAAATGATCGTTCAATTTGTCCTTTCGACTGAATACCTTATTGCATCCGGGATACTGACAGTGAAACTGACCAGGAAAATGAGTCCTTAAATGCCTTGGCAGGTTAGCCTGACGAGTGACGCCTCCGCCACATTGCGGACACTGATGAAGCTTGTTTCGATGATCACCATCTGCCGCCTGTGACGTCTCGGTATTAGACCGTGGTCGTTTGGTAGGAACTTCGGACGGTTCACTGATTGCGACGGAACCTTCTCTACTAGGAACTCTAAATTTTTCGGATTCTTTGATGATCGGATTTGGGTGATTCATGCTCGCACAGTCGTTGAGATAGAATGAACCAGACTTGCGATTCTTCCTATGTTGACACCACAAGTCCATGACATATTCGAAAGGAAAGCCAAAGTCATTTGCAAGGCTCTCAATGGTATTGAATGTAGGGTCTGGTAAGTGCTTAACAAACGACTTGAGTGCGTATCTCTTGTCAATGAGATCATTACTATTCAAATTTTTCGGAAGGCCGGCAACATGCCGTTTGCGCTTCTGCGTGATGGTAGTGCTGTTAGAGTCCCCCATTAATTGGTGATGGCTTGTGACAATCAATGCTGAATTATTGCTTGAAGCTGGTGGCAGATGCACTGTCGAATGACCAAGTGAGTCCCAAAAGTTAGGAGCGTTTTCGTTAATGCGTTCATCCCTACCCAACATCACGGTTGATGGCGCAAGCAAGCTCAGCTCGTTAGGGTCGTAATCACGGGAATCGTATGTATTAGATACCATAGAAGCAATCAAGGTACTAGAACAAGAACTTGGCACGTCTGGTGGCGGTCGTAGCTCACCATTCCTGTTAGCCACTGGAGCAAGACCCTCTGGTGCCGTTTCACTGAATAAAAGGGGGCAGCTTGACGAAAACAGATCATAATTCTGTAATGGGCACATAGTTTCTGATCCAGAGTCCCCAAGGTCATCAAAAATATAGGAGCTGCCATCAAATTGCTCTTGTAGATCATCGTGACACGACCCGCTTGACTTGGACTGGGGCAGGGTGTGCGCAATTCCCCGCTGGTAATGCTCAGCCATCACACCATCTGAGCAGGTTTAGTGAAATTAATTGTAGAGATTGAGCTTCGTTGATGTATCATCCCATGCACTTCTAAACATGGAAACGAGTTCTTGTATTCCTGGGGATGCTGTGGCATCACAGCATTGCGTCTGCTCGGACGGTGACACATTTGAAGCAAATAAACTCATTGCCCCGCGCCCCATTTTGAGCCCTACGCCCTTCGCCCCATTTATCTCAGCTGCTAGCCGGGAGTATCACAAGATTGACATTTCCTGTGGAAATTGAGTTCCGTAGTTGTGATTGTACCTGTTTTTGGCACATTTTATACGTTTTAAAATTGTTTCTAACAATAAAAAGAATGTCCTGTCCCCAAACCATACTTTATTGGTTACTGGATGGCTTACCATGGCCATATAGGGCCAAGGCCCTGAAGCTAGTTCCATAATTAGAAACGCTTAGTCCCGCAATTCAAAATTCGAAGCCGACGATACTGACACTTACAATTTTCGTCGAGGATAACTGAAATCACCGTTGGACCTGCCTCATCATGCTTCTAAGCGGCTTTTTTTATGCATTTACGCGGGAACGATCCGTGTTGGGAAAGAAAGAAAGCAGCTAGCTGAGCTTGCCTACGAATTCTCATAGCCGCCATCCAAATATTGACCAGATGGCAGTCAGACCACCCTTTCGCAAAACCTTGATATTTTCTTTGTGTATGATTTTGCCGCAATTGTAGGATTCACCACGCTCTCCGGGAGTGGCACCAGAAGCGAGTCGCGCTGAAGTTAAATGAATCAGAAGGTTAGCAGCCAGGCCTCATTTACGTTTTCATTCATAAGGATATTGAGATCTTCGACTTACTCGGGGGAGCCCATCACCGCCGATATGCTGCGCGAGGTAGCACGAAGCTGCTTCGAACTGAATTTGAGACCTGCAAGTCATATTCCAGCGTTACGGCATGACTTAACACATACAAGGGTTTCATCTGACTGGGAGCTCTTGACAATATCACAATCAATAACCAATCGTGAGAACTGCGAATAAATGTTATGGTGACGGTGTACAAGATTTTGGCATGACTGGCTTCTTTGGTGTGGCCCGATGCTGGAAACAAAATGACAATGGCGTAGCCTTGGTTTTCCCATTAGCTAAAGGGATTGGTCTCATATTCACGAAATTGGCCAACGGCTTGGACTGTGGTTGCTTCAGTCTCTTGATACGGACGAGACTGGGCACATAATCAATGGAACTCACAAATTGTCCAATCAGAATCTTTAAGACGGCTCCTAAATAACAAATGATCAGACCACTATACGATATCTGTCCATGCATTAAGACACACTTGCAGTAATAATCTTCCTTCACCTGCAGCTGATGATATTCCCCTTCCACTATGCTTCTCCCACCCCGGGTCTCCTTCGACCATGCAAGAATTCGAAGACTCTACAGATCTCCTGTACATATAATTTACCCCTCAACGCAGATATTCATTGCTTTTCTTCAAGGTGCCTTTTCATCTCATGTATTATCTTCCCCGATGTATATAAAGCTAATAGAGACTTATTAGAGACAGAAGCACCTAGGTAACAAATAACAGGGGAAAGTACCTACCTAACACATAAGAGCCATCTATTAAAGACACTTATGCTAGTCTCTCAATGAAGGCCCAAGCCCTTTTCCCTTACGACTTCCTCAACACTAATCCTACCTTTAACTTTGATAAATTGAATCTCGGAGATAGGAAGCAATTATAATCCGTCGAGTTATTGAGTACAAGATTCCATGGCAGCTTCGCCGGACAAGACATCCGCCTATGCGCAGCTAGAACTGGGTTATGACGGCGTGAAAATTGCGGGTTAACAACAGCGTCACTGTAGTACAGTACACTATGTTAGCAAAGGTGTAGGATACAGCGGAGAAAATAATGGTTACCAATCACAACAATGGTACTAGAATGATGCTGAGAGGGGACTGTCTCCCGGAATAAGGACCCTTTAAAAAATGACGGGGCTTCCAGATATTCGACTGCCTTGAATTTAGGAGGGTTATAGAAGCAGAAGAGTTCTGATAGTAATTGTTGTATATCAATTGATGCTCGCAGGTATTAACACGTGCATTTGCCAATGCATCGTACATGGTGGAACATCTGTGCGACTTCATGACCCGGCATTGACCTCCTACAGCCTTGTATACCACGGCGTAAGCTTCTACTCTTCAAAAAGAGAAACAGACATGCTCCATCCCATCATACATAAATAGTACTTCGTCTAGTGTGCTACCTCTTTCTGCGACCTCAGTTAGATGTAAGGCTCCTTACCAGTTCCCACCTCTCCATATTCTCCCTTCCTTCCATTCTCTTCCCCTTCCTGACCTTGTTTCCCTATACGTACTCTCCTTCTCCGCACATTAAACCTCCTTTCACTCCACAGATTCCAAATGATCAAACGCTACGAAGTGCACAACCTCTCCAGCCTCAAATGCGGCGAAGTCGAAGACTGCCTCCTGAGCTCCTGCTGTGCGTGCCGCGCGCTGGTGCAGATGGAAAGGGAGGCCAGCAACTGCCAGAGTAGTTGGAGACCCTGAAGATGATCCAGCAGCGGCAGCAAGGGGGATGGATGCCTCAGCAAGAAGGGATGGAGGTTGTCACCGCCGCTGCTTGAGAGCTGAATCTGTAAGGCGATTGGGTGCGCGATGTACTGCCTGGTGTTGGGCGCGTATTGGGGAGCCAGGAGTCGAGCTAGGTTAATGTGAAATATAACTCAGAATGCTGTAGGCCTTTGCGACGCAGCTTGTTGGACCTCCCAAGTGGCTTACCAATCATAACCGTGATCAGTTACATGTAAAATGTCTTAGCTTTAGCTTTTCGTTCAGAATGTGTGTAACTTCTCTCGTCGAGAAGTCTGCGCATTAATTCATGTTTTTTCTTATTGCTGTATTTGGGTTTGTAATCCATTGGTTAGTTAGAAATTT
>Ga0335074_10014338_pt1 | contig 11125 bp, 12 predicted proteins | sample Lox_Sample_23_FD_206715 | JGI IMG/M metagenome (GOLD analysis project Ga0335074, IMG submission 206715) | Soil microbial communities from Loxahatchee National Wildlife Refuge, Florida, United States - Lox_Sample_2.3 | ecosystem: Environmental > Terrestrial > Soil > Wetlands | place: USA... | reverse complement strand
GGGCGTGGTGCTGCTGGCCGCACTGGCGGTGCTGCTGGGGCTGTTCATGGTGCTGCGGGTCCCGCGCGTGGTCGAGATCCTGATCCCGTTGCCGGACCTGCCCGCCGACCTCGAGGGATTCACGATCGTGCAGATCAGCGATCTGCACGTGAGCTATACCCTGCGCCGCCGCTACGTCGAGCGGGTGGTTCGCAGGGTCAATGCGCTGGCAGCCGACCTGGTGGCCATCACGGGGGATCTGGTGGACGGTAGCGTGGCCGATCTCGCCTCCGAGGTCGCACCGCTCTCGCAGCTGCTCTCCCGTCATGGCACCTGGTTCGTGACCGGCAATCACGAATATTACTCGGGCGCGAGCGCCTGGATCGCCCAGCTGCGGCGTCTGGGCATGCACGTGCTGCTCAACGAGCATGCCGTGATCCGGCACGGAAGGGCCGCCTTCGTGCTCGCGGGAGTGACCGACACGCAGGCCGAGGCGTTCGAGGCCGGCCAGCGCAGCGACCCGCAGGCGGCACTGCACGGCGCCCCGCCGCAGGTGCGGCCGCGCATCCTGCTGGCGCATCGGCCGCGCAGCGCGCAGGCGGCCGCGGCCGCGGGCTACGACCTGCAGCTCTCCGGCCACACGCACGGCGGCCAGTTCTGGCCCTGGAATCTCGTGGTGCGCTACCGGGAGCCTCTCGCCCTGGGGCTGGACCGATGGCAGGGACTGTGGGTCTACACCAGCCGCGGCACCGGCTACTGGGGGCCGCCGCAGCGACTCGGGGTGCCTGCGGAGATCACGCGTCTGCGCCTCACGCGACAGGGCCGGGCGGAATCTGGCGCACAATGACGGGACACGCCGCCGGCGGCGAAGGAGAGCTCATGCAGTTTCTGGTACTCGCGCACGATGGGACGGACGCGGAGGCTCCGGCGCGACGCCAGCGCGTTCGCGCCGATCACCTGGCCGCCGCGGGGCGCCTGAAGGCAAGCGGTCACTTCATTCTCGGAGGCGCCATCCTGGACCCGGAGGGCCGCATGGTCGGCTCGGCGGTGGTGTTCGACTTCCCCGATCGCGCGCAGCTGGATGACTATCTGGCGCGCGACCCCTATGTCACGGGCAAGGTCTGGCAACACATCGAGGTGCACCCCTTTCGCGTGGCCGAGGTCCAGCCGCCTCCCTGAGGCCTGGCCGCGTGACCTGCGTCGCGGTCCCCGCCGCGCCGCCGCTGCTAGAGTGCGCCGCTGTTGCTGGCGGGCAGGGGCTCCCGGCCCCACAGGGAGGTCCGATGACACTGGTGCTGGTGCTGGCGGTCCTGCTGGTGCTGCTGATCTACATGACCATGCAGTACAACGGCCTGGTGTCGCTGCGCGAGAGCGTCAAGCAGGCGTGGGCCAACATCGACGTGCTGCTGCAGCAGCGTCACGACGAGCTGCCCAAGCTCGTGCAGACCTGCCGGCAGTACATGCAGTACGAGCGTGACACGCTCGAGAAGGTCATGCTGGCGCGCGCGGCCGTCAGCGCCGCAAACGAACGGCGCGACATGCCGGCGCTGGGCGCCGCGGAAAACCAGCTGCGCGCGACGCTCGGCCAGCTGTACGCGGTCGCGGAGAACTATCCGCAGCTCAAGGCGGATCAGAGCTTCCAGCAGCTGCAGACCCGCATCACGGCCCTCGAGAGCGCCATTGCCGACCGGCGCGAGTACTACAACTCGCAGGTGCAGCTGAACAACACCCGCATCGCGCAGTTTCCGGCGGTGCTGCTGGCGCATCAGTTCGGCTTCCAGGCCGCGCAGCTGCTGCAGGTCGACAACCAGGAGCGCCAGGACGTGGACGTCGGCGCGCTGTTTCGCGCCGGATAGCACCGGATAGCGCCGGATAGGCTGTTCGCGCCGCTGCGTCATGTCGCCCGGTTCCGCACACGCCGCCTGGACGATCGCCGGCCAGCCCGGCACCGTGGTCGCGACGCTCGTGATCGCCTGCCTGGTCTGCTTTGCCCTGACCTATCGGGCGTGGGCCCGGGCGCGCAGCCTGTCCGACACGGCGCGCGCCCGCGTGCGCTCAGCGCCTCACGGATACGTCGAGCTCTACGGGAACACGGCGTTCCCGCCGCAGACCAGCGATCAGGCCAAGAGCGCGCCGCTGACCGGGCGCGCCTGCGTGTGGTGGCGCTATCACATCTACCATCGCGCGGGGCGTGGCTGGGACTGCATCGATCGCGGCGCCAGCGACAGCGCCTTCGTTCTGCAGGACGACACCGGCGCCTGTATCGTGGATCCACGCGGCGCGGAGGTCACCCCGAGCGAGCGGCAGGTGTGGTACGGCTCGGACTCCTGGCCCAGCAGCCCCTACAGCACGGGCCTGGGCGCTCTGGGCAGCTCCTATAAGTACATCGAGCAGCGCATCTACGAAGCCGACGGCGTGTGCGTGCTCGGTGAGCTGGCGGCCACGGGGGGCCTCGCCGATGGTGGCGTCGAGACCGAGGTTGCGACGCTGCTGCATGACTGGAAGAACGATCCGGCGGCGCTGCTGCGCCGATTCGATCGCGACGGCGATGGACAGCTGAACGCGCAGGAGTGGGAGGCGGCGCGCGCCGCCGCGCGTGCCGAGGTGCTCGCGCAGCGCGCCCAGACTCCGCTGGTCAAGCAGATGGCGCGACCCCGTGACGGGCGCCCGTATCTGCTGGCCGCGCGCAGTCCCCAGGGGCTGGCGCGCCGCTACCGCTGGCAGGCCGCCGCCTGCCTCGCCGGATTCTTCGCCTCGCTGCTGTTGCTCGCGCACCTGTTCGGCGCCCGCTGACCTGGCGCAACCGGCAGCCCGCGGCTGGCGGCACCAGGGCCCGCGGCCCGCCGCACCGCGCATACTATGGCGCCTTCATCCACCGGAGGTCGCGACCATGAGCACACCCCTGATCGACTCGCTGCCGGAGACCCTGCAAAGCGTGCGCACGCGGCTGCTGTTCGTGCTGCGCCTGCAGGTCCACAAGCCGCAGATCATCGGTCAGGCACCGGCGTCGTTTCGCCGCATCGGAGTGATCTCCGGTGGCTCATTCGAGGGCGAGCGCCTCTCGGGCCGCATCCTGGAGGGCGGCAGCGACTGGCAGACCCTGCGCTCGGACCGCACGCTGACGCTCAACGTGCGCATCGTGCTCAGGACCGACGATGATGCGCTCATCGGCATGACCTATCCGGGCGTGCGCCACGGCCCCCCGGAGGTCATGGCGCGCATCGACAGGGGAGAGGTGGTGGATCCGTCGCAGTACTACCTGCGCATCGCACCGGCCTTCGAGACCGCCGCGCCGAAATACGACTGGCTCAACCGCGTGATCGCGGTGGGCCTCGGTCATCGCGACGCCGAGGGGGTCGTCTACAGCGTGTTCGAGCTGCTGTGAGCGCGGCGATCACCAGCGCGGTGACGGGGGAGTGGCGCGATCACACGCTCGCCAGCCAGTTGCGCAGCTCGATCGTGCGGACTCGGCGGTCGGCCACCGCGGCGCCCAGCGCGAATCTGCGCAGCAGGGACTGCTGCCGCGGGTTGGTCTGCAGCGCGCGCATGGCGCTCGCGAATGCCGTCACGGCCGGCGGATCCTCGAAGATCCGTTCGCGTACCAGCGTCTCCCGGTAACGGTCGGCAGCCGCGGCGATGTCCACGAAATCGTACTCCGGATGGTATTGCACTCCCCAAAAGCGCGCGCCTGCGCCGCTGACGGCCATGGCCTGTATGCCGTTGTCGTTTTCGGCCAGGACGCTGGCTCCGGGGGGCATGCGGACGATGGTGTCGCGATGGACTGTGGGCGCCTCGAAGACCTGAGGCTTGCCCGTGAACATCGGGTGCTCCCGGCCCGCCGCCGTCAGCCGGATGTGCCGGCCAAAGCCGAATTCCCGGCCGCGGGGATTGGGTGCGATCTCCCCACCCGCGGCGGCCACCGCGATCTGCAGCCCCCAGCAGCTGCCGAACAGCGGCAGGCCGGCGCTGAAGACCTCCTGCACGAGCGCGATCTGACGCGCCACGGCCGCGCCTCCCTCATACACGTTCAGGGCCGATCCGGTCACGGCCACGCCATCGTATGCGCTCAGGGTCAACCCGGACGGCCACTCGACCGGGCCGTCCGCCGGAGTCACGATATCGATCACGAGAGAATCATCGATGTGTCGCAGCGCATTGGCGTATCCCTCCCCCGTGGCGTAGCCGAGCGTCTCGACCTGCCGGGCGCGAACGGCCGCCGTATTGCCGTCGACAACGAGGATTCTCCTGACCGTCACCGGCAGCTCCGAGCCCGCTAAGGGTCTGTCAGCCTCATCCAAGCTGGGCCGGCAGCCTGCCCTCGACGGCCGCAAGAAACAGATCTTGCAGCTGGCGGGCGTTCACCGGCCTGGGGTTGCCGCCGGCCGATGGATCATTGGCCGCTTCCCGTCCGATGGTCTCGGCGTTGTGGGCATCCACGCCGATCTGCGCGAGCGAGCCGGGAATTCCCAGTGTCGCGCGCAGCCGCAGTATCCATGCATACACGCCGGCGAACCCCGGTTGCGGCAGATTGAGCGTACGGGAGATCACCTCGGCCTTCTCGAGGATGGCCACCCGATTGAATGCCACCACGTAGGGCAGCAGCACGGCGTTGGTCAGGCCATGATGCGTGTTGAACCAGGAGCCCACCGGGTGCGCGATGGCGTGCACCGCGCCCAGACCCTTCTGGAAGGCCGTGGCACCCATGGAAGCGGCGGCGAGCATGTTGGCGCGCGCCTCGATGTCGGCACCGTCGGCGTAGGCGCGCGGCAGGAAGGTGTCGATCAGCCGCAGGCCCTCGAGCGCCACGCCATCCGCCAGCGGATGGAATCCCGGGGCACAGAAGGCCTCGAAGCAGTGCACCAGGGCGTCCATCCCGGTCGCCGCCGTGATCGAGGGGGACAGTCCGACGGTGAGCTCCGGATCGGAGATCACGATGCTGGGCATCATCCTGGGGTGGAAGATGATCTTCTTCTGGTGAGTGTCCTCGCGCACCACCACGGCGGCGCGACCCACCTCAGACCCGGTGCCCGCCGTCGTGGGAATGGCGACGATCGGGGCGATGACCGACGCATCCGCCCGCGTCCACCAGTCGGCCACGTCCTCGAAATCCCACAGCGGGCGGGTTTGTCCCGCCATGAAAGCGATGAGCTTGCCCACGTCGAGCGCCGACCCGCCGCCGATCGCGACCACGCCGTCACAACCGTGCGCTGCGAAGACCTGCAGCCCGGCGCTGACGTGGCGCGCACCCGGGTTGCCGGTGATGTCGCTGAAGGTTGCCGCGCCGGGCAGCAGCTGCCGCGTCCGCTCGAACAGCGGCGTCGGAGCGAGTCCGCGATCGGTGACCAGAAGCGCCCGCCGGATGTTCGCCAGCGTCACGGCCCGAGGCAGCTCCGCCAGTCGCCCCGGTCCCGCCCAGATGGTGGTCGGATAGCTCCAGTTGCCGCGTAACGCATCCTTCACGGCAGTGTCCGGAAGTGAAGCGACTTGGGCCGGGTGAGCTGCTCGAATCCGACCACGGAGAGCGTGCAGCCGCGCCCGGAGTTCTTGATACCCGTCCACGCGAGCGCCGGATCCAGATAATCACAGCGGTTCAGGAACACGGTGCCGGTGGCCAGAGCCTCGGCGAGCCGCTCGGCCCGCTGCACATCCGAGCAGAACACCGCGGCCGTGAGGCCATAGTCGCTGTCGTTCATCAGCCGCAGTGCCTCCTGGTCCGAGGAGACCGGCATGATTCCGATCGCCGGTCCGAAGGTCTCCTCCCGCATGATGGGCATGGTGTGATCCACGTCGATGAGGATCTGCGGGGCCAGGTACGCCGTGCCGTCGCGGGATGCGGCGAACCTGCCCTGATCCACCAGCTGCCGGGCCCCGCGCGACAGCGCGTCGCTGACCTGCGCACGCACCGCGCTCGCCGCGGACGGCCGCACCACGGGTCCGAGGGTCGTGTCCGGGTCCAGCGGCGAGCCGAGTCGATACTTCTCGGCCAGCGACACCATGCCATCGACGAACTCGTTGTAGCGAGGCGCCGAGACGTAGATGCGCTTGATGCCGCAGCACGACTGGCCGGCGTTGAAGAACGCGCCGTCCGTCAGCGTCTCGATGGCGTGCGCGAGGTTCGCGTCTTCGCACACGTAGGCGGGATCCTTGCCGCCGAGCTCGAGGCCCGCGCTCGCAAAGCCGGCGGCCGTCGCCGCCACCACGGCGCGGCCACCGGCCACCGAGCCGGTGAAGCACACGCCGGCCACCCGTCGATCGCCGATCAGCCGGGCCGTGTCCTCGTGCGAGGCGTGCAGGTACTGAAACACGCCGGGCGGCACCCCGGCGCCTGCGAAGGCTTCGAAGAAGCGCTCGGCGCACAGCGGGGTCTGATGAGAGTGCTTCAGGATCACCGTGTTGCCGGCGATGAGCGCGGGCAGCAGCGCATTCACCGCGGTCAGATAGGGGTAATTCCACGGCGCGATGACGACCACCACGCCGAGCGGGACGCGCCGGATGCGCAGCCGAAATCCGGGCTTGGCCTGCGGGCGGATGTCGCTGAGCGCCTCGGGGGCGATCCCGAGCATGTACCTTGCACGCTCCTCCAGACCGCGAATCTCACTGGGTGCGTGTCTCGCGGGCCGCCCCATCTGCCAGGTGATCTCGGCCGCGAGCTCGGAGCCCCTGCCCACCAGCAGATCCACGGCTCGCCCGAGGACGGCGCAGCGCTCGGCGAGGCCGAGGGCGCCCCAGGCCGGCTGACTGGCCACGGCGCTGCCCAGCGCGCGCTCGATGTCGCTGCAGCTCGCGAGCGGGCGCTCGACGTATTTGCGTCCATCGACCGGACTGATGGTCGCGAAGCTCTGCGTCATGGATCCCTAGATGATCTCCAGATAGCGCGCCAGCTCCCAATCGGTGATGGCCTTGCGAAACTCCCGTTCTTCCCAGCGGCGCGTGGCGGCATAGTGATCGACGAACGCGTCCCCGAACAGAGCCCGGGCCGCCTGCGAGCCGGCCAGCCGCTCCGCCGCCTCGAACAGCGTCGCGGGCAGGCTGCGATGGCGCGCATGCTCGTGCTGATAGGCGCTGCCCTCGATGGGCGCATCCGGCTCGATACGCTGCTCGACTCCCCAGAGACCGGAGCCGATGGCCGCCGCGAGCGCGATGTAGGGATTGATGTCGGCGGCCGCCACGCGGTATTCGACGCGCTGGCTGCGAGGACCGCCGCGGATGACACGCAACGCCGTGGTGCGGTTCTCGACTCCCCAGGTCGCGGCGGTGGGCGCCCAGTATCCCGGCACCAGTCGCGAGTAGCTGTTGACCGTGCAGGCGATCATGGCGAGCAGCTCCGGCATCAGCGCCTGCTGCCCGCCGATGAACCAGCGCATGGTGTCGGACATGTCGTGCGGCCTGGCCGGATCGTAGAAGGCGCTGTCGCCGGCGAGAGTCTTCAGCGACAGGTGCAGGTGCCCGCTCTGGCCGGGGACCTGATTGGACCATTTGGCCATGAACGTCGCGAGCAGGCCGCGGCGCTGCGCCAGCACCTTCACGAAGGTCTTGAAGAGAGCCGCCCGATCCGCCGCCTCGAGCGCCTCGCAGTATTCCAGCGCCGCCTCGACGACACCCGGGCCGGTTTCCGTGTGCAATCCCTCGATGGGAAAGCGCATCTCGCGGCTCACGCTCAGCAGCTCCTGATAGAGCTCGGAGTGCACGGAGCTGCGCAGCACCGAATAGCCGAAGGATCCGGGCGTCAGGGTCCTGAGCCGTCGATAGCCCTTCCTGCGGATCGACTCGGGCGTCTCATCGAACATGAAGAATTCGAACTCGGCGGCTGCGGCAACCTCGAATCCCATGCGGTGGGCGCGCGCCAGCACGCGCCGCAGCGTGCCGCGCGGGCAGATCGACTCGGCGCGGCCGGCGAACTCGCCGAGGAACAGGACGCAGCGCGGCTCGAACGGGATGCTGCGCAGCGTGCCGGGCAGCAGCCGCACGGGCGCATCGGGGTACGCCGTATGCCAGCCGGTGAACAGCACATTGTCGTACAGCCGGTCGTCCAGGTCCCAGCCCAGCACCACATCGCAGAAGCCCAGCTCCTTGTCGAGCGCGGCCAGGAACTTTTCGCGGTTCACGTACTTGCCGCGAAACACGCCGTCGACATCGAATACGCCGACCTTCACCGCTTCGATCGCATGATCCTCGAGGTATTTGCGCACATCGACGCTCTGATCACTGGGAAGCGACATGCCTGAGTCCCTGGTGTCGGGTCGTGCCGGGTGTGGGGTCGTACGAGTCATCCTATCACGCAGGTCATACCGCGCCCCTTGGACGCACCCCTTGCACGCACCCCTTGCATGCACCCCTCAGACCCGCAGCAGCGCCACCGCCGCGCGCGCCAGGGTCGATTCCTCGTCGACCGGAATCACCTGGATACGCACCCCGCCGGCGTCGATGCGCGCGGCACCGCGGGCACGCTGATTGAGCGCATCGTCGAGCGCGATTCCGGCCCAGCCCAGATTCGCCAGCGCCCGCTGGCGTACGCCGGGCACGTGCTCGCCGACACCGCCCCCGAACACGATCCCGTCGCAACCGCCCAGCACCGCGAGGTACGCGCCCACGTACTTGCGGATGCGGTAACAATAGAGCTCGATGGCAAAGCGCGCCTGGGGCGCCGGATCCTGCAGCAGCACCGCCGGGCTGTCTGCGCCGCCCGACAGGCCCGCGAGGCCCGCCTGCGTGTTGAGCAGCTCGACGATCTGATCGCCCGAGCGTCCCAGCCGCTGCTCCAGGTAGGCAATGCTCGCGGGGTCGATGTCGCCGGAGCGCGTGGCCATGACCAATCCCTCGAGCGGCGAGAACCCCATGGAAGTGTCCAGGGGCCTGCCTCGCTCGATGGCGGCGATCGAGCAGCCGCCGCCGAGCTGCAGGGTAATGAGCCGGCCGCCCTGCGGCAGCTCGGGAACCAGCCTGCACCATGACTGCCACATGGCCTCGTGTGCGATCCCATGAAAGCCGTAGCGCCGCACGCCCTGGTCGGCTCCGAGGTGCGCGCTCACTGCGTATTCCGCCGCGACCCGCGGCAGAGCGGAGAAGAATGCCGTGTCGAATACCGCGACCTGAGGCGCCTGCGGCCACAGGGCGCACGCGGCGCGCACCCAGCGCAGCGCCTGCGGGTTGTGCAGCGGCGCCAGCGGCGAGAGCTCCTCGATTGCCGCGAGCACCGCCGCATCGATGCGCGCCGGGCGCACGAAGCGCGTGCCGCCGTGCACGATGCGATGGGCGATGACCTCGGGCGCTGCCGGCAGCTTCGCGGCGAGCGAGCCCAGCACTGCCTGCGGATCGAGGCTCGCCCCCTCGTGACGCTCGCTGCCGGTGCAGCTCGGCGCGCCACCGGCGGCGGCCTCGAAGAGCGCAAGCTTGACGGACGTGCTGCCGCTGTTGACCGTGAGAATCTTCATGGGCCCGCCACGCTACCCGCGAGGGCGCGGTAGCATTGCCCCAACGGGGCGTCCTCGGAGATCACGGTGATTCTCGAAGTGGCGCAGATTCGCATCCGGGCAGGGCAGGGCAGGCCGTTCGAGGCCGCGTTTCGGCAGGCCGAGCCGCTGCTGCAAGCTCAGGAGGGATATGTCTCGCACGAGCTGCAGCGCGGCCTGGAGCAGGCCGATCGGTACATGCTGCTGGTGCGCTGGCGTCGGCTCGAAGACCACACGGTCGGATTTCGCGGCTCCGAGCGTTTTCAGGAGTGGCGGCGGCTGTTGGGTCCGTTCTTCGACGGTCTGCCGACGGTAGCCCATTACCAGTCATTGTCGGGGTCGAATACCGCCGGGCCCGCTCAGCCTGCGCTGCCATGAGGAGGTGTGCACGAGCGGCTCGCGCGAGGGCACGAGGGCCTGGTTGAGCGGGATGGCCATGGCTGAGGGGCACTGTATCAGCTATCCTGCCGCGGCGCGCACCACGCCGCGGACTGCGAGCTGAGCATGCGTACCGAGCTCGACGCCCTGGAGGCACGCGTGATCGGCTGCCTCATCGAGAAGCAGGTCACGACGCCCGATCAGTACCCGCTGTCGCTCAACGCTCTGCTGAACGCCTGCAATCAAAAGAGCAACCGCGATCCCGCGATGAGCCTCGATGAGCCGACCGTGCAACGCACACTCGATGCGCTGTCGCGCCGGCACCTGATTCTCGAGCGCTCCGGCTTCGGCAGCCGCGTGCCCAAGTACCAGCAGCTGTTCTGCAATACCGAGCACGGCAGCCTGAGATTCTCGGCCCAGGAGCTCGCGATCGTGTGCGAGCTGCTGCTGCGCGGCCCGCAGACCCCGGGCGAGCTGCGCACGCGCGCCAGCCGCATGGCGCCCTTCGAGGAGGTCTCGCAGGTCGAGGCGGCGCTGCAGAGTCTGCTCGACCGCGAAACGGGACCGCTGGTCGCGCGGCTGCCCCGGGAGAGCGGGCGGCGCGAGTCGCGCTACGCGCACCTCTTCAGCGGAGAGCCGCCCGCGCAGCCGATCACACCGGAGCTGGCGGGGCAGGACGGGGCTGAGGCCGTAGAGACGGCGACGCTCGCGAGCCGCGTCGCCAGTCTCGAGCAGCAGCTGAGTGTGCTGCGCGCGCAGCTCGAGGAGCTCAGGTCGCGTGGCGCATGAGCCGCAGCGCCGCCGCCGACAGGCGCGGGGTTGGCGTGTAGACTACGTCGGGGGTATCGAAGAACAACATGGGGGGCAGCCGGATGACTTCGATGGCGAGGGTTACCGCATCGGCGTGGGCGCTGGCCGTGGCGTGCGCGGGCATCTGCCTTGCGCAGGCGAGTGCCCCGGGCAGCCGATCCACGACGAGTACGAGCTGCGATCGCGCCTGCCTCGGCGCGCTCATGACCGACTACCTGAGCGCACTGGTGAGCGCGGATGTCTCGCACCTGCCGCTCAGCCGGCCGGTGCATTTCACCGAGGATCAGCAGCAGCGCAAATTCGGCGTCGAGGGAATCTGGAGCCGGCACATTGTCCTGACGGGGTACCGGTTCGACATCCTCGACGTGCGCACGGGCATTGCAGCCAGCCTGGTGAAGGTGCAGATCGACGGCAAGCCGGCGCTGCTGGCCTTGCGCCTGATCACACACGGGGGGCGCATCGCGGGTGTCGAGAGCATCCTCGTGCACTCGCGCGCCGAAGGCATGCTC
>Ga0335074_10014337_pt1 | contig 11125 bp, 10 predicted proteins | sample Lox_Sample_23_FD_206715 | JGI IMG/M metagenome (GOLD analysis project Ga0335074, IMG submission 206715) | Soil microbial communities from Loxahatchee National Wildlife Refuge, Florida, United States - Lox_Sample_2.3 | ecosystem: Environmental > Terrestrial > Soil > Wetlands | place: USA... | reverse complement strand
CAGGAATCCGCCACGGACCCGCCCGCGCAGACCGAGGCCGCCGCAGCGAAGGAGGTCACCGGTGCCTGACTTCCTCAACTCGATCAAGGGGTTCGGCGTCACGTTCCGGCAGATGTTCCGGCCCATCGACACCGTCCAGTACCCGGAGGAGAAGAAGCCGACCGCGCCGCGGTTCCACGGCCGGCATCAGCTGAACCGCTGGCCGGACGGCCTGGAGAAGTGCATCGGGTGCGAGCTCTGCGCCTGGGCCTGCCCGGCCGACGCGATCTACGTCGAGGGCGCGGACAACACCGAGGAGGAGCGTTTCTCGCCCGGTGAGCGGTACGGCCGCGTCTACCAGATCAACTACCTGCGCTGCATCCTGTGCGGGCTGTGCATCGAGGCGTGCCCGACCCGCGCGCTGACCATGACCAACGAATACGAGCTGGCCGACGACAGCAGGGAAGCCCTGATCTGGACCAAGGAGCAGCTCGTCGCGCCGCTGGAGCCCGGCATGGAGGCCCCGCCGCACCCGATGCGCCTCGGCGATACCGAGCAGGACTACTACCTTCTCGGCTCGTCCGGGATCGTGGGCAACCCGCACATCGCCGAAGAGGGCCACTTCGGAACGGACGACCACCCCCCGAAGCCAGCGAAGCGCCCGCGAGGGGGGGAATGAAATGAAGCCGGGCATGGTGCTCGCCGTCGGCATGGCGCAGGAAACGCAGAGCCTCGCGTTCTGGGTGCTGGCCGTGGTGGCCGTGGCCGCGGCGCTGGGCATGGTCCTGGCCCGGCGCGCGGTGCACTGCGCCGTGCTGCTCGCCGTGGTGATGCTGTCGCTCGCGGTCTTCTACGCGATGCTGGGGGCGCCGTTCCTGGCGTTCGTCCAGGTGATCGTCTACACCGGCGCCGTGCTGATGCTGTTCCTGTTCGTGGTCATGATCGTCGGGGTGAGCTCGGCCGACTCGCTCGTCGAGACGATCAGGGGCCAGCGCGTCGCCGCGATCCTGGTCGCGATCGGGATGCTGGTCCTGCTGTGCCTGATCATCGGGAACGCGGTCATCGGCCCGTCGGCGCCGGCGACCAGCAGCTACTCCGGCGGGAACCTGCTGGGCCTGGCCACGCTCATCTTCACCACGTACGTGTTCCCGTTCGAGGTCACCAGCGCGCTGCTGATCACCGCGGCGCTCGGCGCCATGGTGCTGGCCCACCGGGAGCGCACCGGCCCCAAGCCGACCCAGCGCGAGCTGGCCAGGCAGCGGGTGCTGAGCGGGCGCCCGGCGCCGCTGCCGGGCCCGGGCACCTACGCCCGGCACAACGCGGTCGACATGCCCGCGCTGCTGCCCGACGGATCGCCGTCCACGCTGTCGGTCAGCCCGGTGATCGCCCGCCGGATCGAGCTCGGCACCGGCGAGTTTCCCGCTCCGCCGTCGGAGACGCTCACCTCGGGCGAGGTGGTGCCCTCCGACAGCGAGGGCGGGCATCCCAGCGAGGACGACGAGCATGAGGGGGCACGATGGTGAGCCCGGCGCACTTCGTGGCCCTGGCGGTGGTCCTGTTCGTGATCGGCGCCGTGGGCGTGCTGGCCCGCAGGAACGCGCTGATCATCTTCATGTGCGTCGAGCTGATGCTGAACGCGGTCAATCTGGCCTTCGTCGCGTTCGCGCGGCTGCACGGCAACCTGAACGGGCAGGTCATCGCGTTTTTCGTGATGGTGATCGCGGCCGCGGAAGTCGTCGTCGGACTGGCCATCCTGACGTCGATCTTCCGGGCCCGCAGGTCCGCGTCGGTGGACGACGCGAACCTGCTCAAGTACTAGACCCTGGCCCCGGGGCCGTCCCCGGGCCGGCACAGTAGAAAGGGCTGCCAGTGACCGGCTCTGTCGCGGGCGCGCCGTCGGCCGCGGTTATGCACACCGTGGCCGCCGTCGGCGTTCAGCGCGCCGCATGGCTGCTGCTCGTGTTCCCGATAGCGGGAGCGATAATCCTGCTGCTCGGCGGGAAGCGCACCAACTCCTGGGGGCACCTGGTCGGCGTGGCCATGCCGGTCGCCAGCTTCGTCTACGGGCTGATCGCGTTCATCGCGATGCTGGGCTACCCGGCCAGCCAGCGCAGCAGGGATCTGCACCTGTACTCGTGGATACCGGTCGCCGGCTTCAAGGTGAGCATCGGCCTGCTGCTCGACCCGCTGTCGATCTGCTTCGTGCTGCTGATCACCGGCGTCGGATCGCTGATCCACATCTTCGCGGTCGGCTACATGGCGAACGACCCGGAGCGGCGCCGCTTCTTCGGGTACATGAACCTCTTCCTTGCGGCGATGCTGCTGCTCGTGCTGGCCGACAACTACCTCGGCCTGTACGCGGGGTGGGAGGGCGTCGGCCTCGCCTCCTACCTGCTGATCGGGTTCTGGCAGTACAAGCCGGAGGCCGCGACCGCCGCGAAGAAGGCGTTCATCGCGAACAGGGTCGGCGACGCCGGGCTGTCCCTGGCCATCATGCTGATGTTCGCCCAGTTCGGCACCGTCACGTTCGCTGGCGTGTTCGGCGCGGTGCACGGCGCCAGCAAGGGCGTGGTGACCGCGCTCGGGCTGCTGCTGCTGCTCGGGGCGTGCGGCAAGTCTGCCCAGCTGCCGCTGCAGTCCTGGCTGCTGGACGCCATGGAAGGCCCGACACCGGTGTCGGCGCTGATCCACGCGGCCACGATGGTGACCGCCGGCGTCTACCTGATCGTCCGGTCCAACCCGATCTTCAACCTGTCGCCGGACGCCCGGCTGGCCGTCGCGATCGTGGGCGCGGCCACGCTGCTGTTCGGCGCGATCATCGGCTGCGCCAAGGACGACATCAAGAAGGCGCTCGCCGGATCCACGATGAGCCAGATCGGCTACATGATGCTCGCCGCCGGGCTCGGCCCCGCCGGGTACGCGTTCGCGATCGCCCACCTGCTGGCGCACGGCTTCTTCAAGGCCGGGCTGTTCCTCGGCGCCGGGTCGGTGAAGCACGAGATGGACGACGAGGTGGACATGCGCCGCTTCGGCGGCCTGCGCAAGGTCATGCCGATCACGTTCGTCACGTTCGGGTTCGGCTATCTCGCGATCATCGGCGTCCCCCCGTTCTCCGGCTTCTTCACCAAGGACCCGATCATCGAGGCCGCGTTCGACAAGGGGGGCACCTCCGGGGCCATCCTCGGCACCGCGGCGCTGATCGGCGCCGGACTCACCGCGTTCTACATGACCCGGGTGATGTTCATGACGTTCACCGGGGAGCGCCGCTGGGACGACAAGGTGCACCCGCACGAGGCGCCGCCGGTGATGACCTCGCCCATGATCGTGCTCGCCATCGGCTCGCTCTGCGCCGGAGGATTCCTCATCGTCGACAACCGGCTGGTGAACTTCCTGGCCCCGGTGGTCGGCTCGCCGCCGACGTCGCACGGCTTCATCACCCCGGTCAGCGGGGGCTCCCTGGCGCTGGTCATCGTCGGGGCCGCGATTGCCTGGGCCATGTACGGGCGGCGCGAGGTCCCGGCCACCGCTCCGGCGGGCAGCCCGCTCACGGTGGCCGCCCGCAAGGAGCTGTACGGCAACGCGATCAACGAGTCGCTGCTGATGCGGCCGGGCCAGTGGCTGACGAGGCTGTCGGTGTTCTTCGACAACCGGGGCGTGGACGGGCTGGTGAATACCCTGGCCGCCGCGATGGGCGGCACGTCCGGGCGGATGCGCAGGATCGAGAACGGGTTCGTCCGGTCCTATGCGCTGCTGATGTTCCTTGGCGCGGCGCTGCTCGTGGGCGCGCTGCTTCTGGTGAGGATCTAGATGAGCACATTCCCCTGGCTGACCGTCATCGGCGCGATCCCGCTGGTCGGGGCGCTCGCGGTCGCGCTGACGCCCGGCCAGTCCGCGCCCGGCGGGGAAGCGGACCGCCGCGCCCGGGCCAGGCTGGTCAAACTGCTGACCCTCGGCTTCACGCTGGTCACGCTCGCGATGACGATCGCCATGGCGACGCAGTTCAAGACCAACGGGCCTACCTTCCAGTTCAGCCAGACCTACCAGTGGATCCCGCAGTTCGGCGTGCACTACGCGGTCGGCGTCGACGGCATCGCGCTGGTCCTGCTGCTGATGACCGTCGTGCTGGTGCCCGTGGTCGTCCTCGCCTCATGGAACGACGCCGAGGGGGAGGGCAACCCGGCGGGCGAGCCGCCGCCGCGGCGCAGCGTTAAGACCTACTTCGCGCTGATGCTCGTGCTCGAGACCATGATGATCGGCGTCTTCGCCGCCACCGACGTGTTCCTGTTCTACGTGTTCTTCGAGGCCATGCTGATCCCGATGTACTTCATGATCGGGAGCTATGGCGTCGGGCAGCGCCAGTACGCGGCGGTCAAGTTCCTGCTCTACAGCCTGTTCGGCGGGCTGCTCATGCTGGTCGCGATCATCGCGCTCTACGTGTACTCCGCCCAGCACGGGCACCAGGGAACGTTCCTGTTCAGCCAGCTGGTGCACGTCACGCTGAGCACGACCACCCAGAAGTGGCTGTTCCTCGGCTTCTTCGTGGCATTCGCGATCAAGGCGCCGCTCTGGCCGTTCCACACCTGGCTGCCGGACGCGGCCACCGCCGCGCAGCCGGGCGCGGCCGTGGTGCTGGTCGGCGTGCTGGACAAGGTCGGCACCTTCGGCATGATCCGTTACTGCCTGGAGCTGTTCCCGGCCGGCGCGCACTACTTCACGCCGCTGGTTCTCGTGCTCTCGGTGGTCGGGATCCTGTACGGCGCGATCGTGGCGATCGGCCAGCGGGACCTGAAGCGGCTGATCGCGTACACGTCGGTCTCCCACATGGGCCTGATCACACTGGGCATCTTCGCGATGACCAGCGAGGGCCAGTCCGGCGGCGTCTTCTACATGGTGAACCACGGCTTTGCCACCGGGGCGCTGTTCCTCATCGCCGGGTTCCTGATCGCGCGCCGGCGGTCGCAGATGATCGCCGACTACGGCGGCGTGCAGAAGGTGGCGCCGGTGCTCGCCGGGCTGTTCCTGATCGCCGGCCTGGCCGGCCTGTCCCTCCCCGGCCTGTCCACGTTCGTCAGCGAGTTCCTCGTCCTGGTCGGCACGTTCACCCGGTACGAGGTGTACGCGATCCTGGCCACGGTCGGCATCATCCTGGCCGCCATCTACATCCTGTGGATGTACCAGCGCACGATGACCGGGCCGGTAAGCGACGAGGTGGCGGGCATGCCGGACCTGAAGGCACGTGAGCTGTGGGCCGTCGGGCCGCTGATCGCGCTGGTCATCGTGCTCGGCGTGTACCCGAAGCCGGTGCTGGACATCATCAACCCCGCCGTTCACCAGACGCTGGTCCAGGTGCACTCCACCGACCCGGTTCCGCCGCACCCAGGGACTACCAGCGCGCTCACCCAGAGGAGTTCCCCGTGACCGGCACCCTGGCCGCGGCGGCCTCGACGATCGCCGCACCGCACATCGAGTACGGCGAGCTCTCGCCGATGCTGCTCGTGTTCGCGGTGGCCATCGTCGGGGTCCTGGTCGAGGCGTTCGTGCCCAGGGCGGCGCGCCGCACGGTCCACCTCGCGCTGTCCCTCGGCGGCCTGGCCGGGGCGTTCGTGCTGACGATCGTGGTGGCCGCGACGAGCTCGATCTTCAGCAAGGGCAGCCCCGGCCGCATCGCCGCGATGGGCGCGGTGGCCGTGGACCGGCCCACGCTGTTCATCCAGGGCACGATCCTGGTGCTCGCGTTCATCAGCGTGCTGCTGATCGCCGAGTCCTCGCACGACGTCAGCGCGTTCACGGCGCAGGCCGCGGCGGTCCCCGGCAGCGCGGAGGAGCGCGAGAGCCTGCTCGCCGGCATCGCGCACACCGAGGTCTACCCGCTGGTGCTGTTCGCCGTCGGCGGCATGCTGCTGTTCCCGGCGAGCAACGACCTGCTCACGATGTTCGTCGCGCTCGAGGTGCTGTCGCTGCCGCTGTATCTGCTGTGCGGCCTGGCCAGGCGGCGCCGGCTGCTGTCGCAGGAAGCCGCGATGAAGTACTTCCTGCTCGGCGCGTTCTCGTCGGCGTTCTTCCTGTTCGGCGTCGCGATGCTCTACGGCTTCGCGGGCTCGGTGCAGCTGGCGGCCATCGCGACGGCGGCCTCCTCCAACACCGCCAGCCTGACGCTGCTCTACGCCGGCATCGCGCTGGTCGGGCTCGGCCTGTTCTTCAAGATCGGCGCGGTGCCCTTCCAGAGCTGGAAGCCCGACGTGTACCAGGGCGCGCCGACGCCGGTGACCGCGCTCATGGCGTCGTGCACGCTGGTGTCGGCGTTCGGCGCCCTGCTGCGCGTCTTCTACGTGGCGTTCGGCCAGCTGAGCTGGAGCTGGCGGCCCGCGATGATCGGCATCGCGATCCTGACCATGCTGGTCGGCTCCATCGTCGCGATCACCCAGACCGACGTGAAGCGGCTGCTGGCCTATTCCTCGATCGCGCAGTCCGGTTACGTGCTCACCGGCGTGGTCGCCGCGAGCACGGCCGGCCTGTCGAGCAGCCTGTTCTACCTGGCCGCGTACGGGGTGGCGGTCATCGGCGCGTTCGGCGTCGTGACGCTCGTGCGCGACCAGGCGGGCGAGGCGGCGCACCTGTCCCGCTGGGCCGGGCTGGGCAGGCGGTCCCCGCTGGTCGCCGGGGTCTTCGCGTTCTTCCTGATCGCGTTTGCCGGCATCCCGCTCACCAGCGGGTTCACCGGGAAGTTCGCGGTCTTCCAGGCGGCGGTCCGCGGCGGTGCGCTGTCGCTGGTCATCATCGGCGTGCTGAGCAGCGCGATCCTGGCGTTCCCGTACGTCCGGGTTATCGTGCTCATGTTCTTCAGCGAGCCGGTGCCGGATGGCCCGGCCGTGGTCAGGCCCAGCGCCTTCACCGGGGTGGCGGTGGCGGTCGGGGTCGTGGCAACGCTGGTGCTCGGCATCGTGCCGGGGCCGCTGCTCAGCCTCGCTAACCACGCGGCAACCCAGCTTTTTGTTCGCTGAGGTCGCTTTTGCCCGGCCGCGGGTTGCCCGGTGGTGTTCGCTGATGGCGCTGCGGGCATACCTCGGATTACGCTGCCTTGCACATATCGTGGGGGTGCTCTTGCGCTTGTCCGCTGACGGCTGGTTTGCGGCCGGCGCCGGGGCGCCGCCTTCGAGGGAGTCCGATTGAGCACCACCCCAGTCACCATGGAGCTGCCAGACGCCGCGCTGGCCGCCCACGTCGTCGACGGCCTCGCGCAGGTCGAGGACGGCATGCGCGAGGCGGCTCGCGTCGAGCACGACCTGCTGGCCCAGACCGCCGCGTACGGGGTGGACGCCGGCGGCAAGCGGTTCCGCGCCACGCTGGTACTGCTCGCCGCGCAGTTCGGCAACCCCCGGGATCCGAGGATCGTGCCCGCCGCAGTCGCGATCGAGCTGACCCACCTCGCGACCCTCTACCACGATGACGTGATGGACGAGGCCGCGGTCCGCCGGGGCCTGCCGAGCGCCAACGCCCGCTGGGACAACTCGGTCGCGATCCTGGCCGGCGACTTCCTGTTTGCCCGGGCGTCGCTGGTCCTCGCCGACCTGGGCCCGGATGCGGTCAGGATCCAGGCAGAGACCTTTGCGCGGCTGGTGGCCGGCCAGATCGCCGAGACCATCGGCCCACAGCCGGGAGAGGATCCGCTGAAGCACTATCTGGGCGTGATCACGGAGAAGACGGCGTCGCTGATCGCCACGTCCGGGCGGTTCGGCGCGATGTTCTCCGGTGCGCCCGAGAGCGTGACGGCGCACATCACGCCGGCCTGCGAGGCGCTCGGCATCGCCTACCAGCTGTGCGACGACATCCTGGACGTCGCGAGCGAGTCCGAGCAGTCGGGCAAGACGCCAGGCACCGACCTGCGGGAGGGCGTGCCCACGCTGCCGACCGTGCACGCGCTGCGCTCGGCGGGTCCGGGCGATGCGCGGCTGGTGGAGCTGCTGAGCCGCGGCAAGCTGACCGACCCGGCGCTGCACGCCGAGGCGCTTGCGCTGCTGCGCGCCCATCCGGCGATGGAGATGGCGCGTTCGGATACCCGTCGGTGGGCGGAACGGGCACGGAGCGAGATTCTCGCGCTGCCCGACGTGCCCGCCAGGGCCGCGTTCGAGGCGCTCTGCGCGTACGTGGTGGAGCGCACCGGCTGAATGGGCGCTGCAAAGGCGCCGCGGCTGCTCGCGATCAGCGACCTTCACGTCGGGTACCCGGAGAACCGCGAGATCGTCGAGAAGCTACGCCCGGAGTCGGATGCGGACTGGCTGCTGGTGGCCGGGGACGTTGGCGAGTTCTTCGCCGACATCGAGTGGGCGCTCGGTGTCCTAAAGGAGCGTTTTGCCACCGTGGTGTGGGTTCCGGGCAACCACGAGCTGTGGACGCACAAGCGCGACCCGGTGCGGCTGCGCGGCGAGGAACGCTATCTCGGCCTGGTTAAAGCGTGCCGCCGCCTGGGAGTTCTCACGCCCGAGGACAGGTACCCGGTCTGGGCGGGCCCTGGCGGTCCCGCCGTCATCGCCCCGCTGTTCCTGCTCTACGACTACAGCTTCCTGCCCGCCGGGGCACAGACGAAGGCCGATGGCGTCGCGCGCGCCTACGAGACCGGGGTGGTGTGCTCCGACGAGCGGCTGCTGCATCCGGATCCGTATCAGAGCCGCGAGGCCTGGTGCTGGGCCAGGATCGCCCTGACGCAGCGGCGCCTGGCGGAACGCAACCCGGAGCTACCGGTCATTCTGGTGAACCACTACCCGCTCGTTCGTGAACCCACCCGGGTGCTGCGCTACCCGGAATTCGCGGTGTGGTGCGGGACGGCGCTGACGGGTGACTGGCATCTGAAATACAGCGCCAGCGTGGTGGTCTATGGTCATCTGCACATTCCGCGGACGACCTGGTATGACGGCGTACGGTTCGAGGAGGTTTCGGTGGGCTACCCGAGAGAGTGGCGGGTGCGCCCGTCGGGCCCCGGCGCTCCCCGGCAGATCCTCCCATTATGGACGCCCGCGACCTATCACCACCGCTGAGCGGCGCGCTAGCATGCACCTCAATGACAACCTCTGTGCGCGCAGCGAACAAAACCGCGGGAGCTGATCCGCTAGCGGGACAGGGCGGAGAGGCTGCCAGGAACGGTGACTTCGTCCAGTCGCTGGACCGCGGGCTGGCGGTGATCCGGGCATTCGGGCCCGAGCGGGAACGGCTGAGCCTCAGCGAGGTGGCCAAGGCGACGGGACTGACCAGGGCGGCGGCGCGCCGGTTCCTGCTGACCCTGGTCAAGCTCGGCTACGTCCGCAACGACGGCCGGGAGTTCTCGCTGCGGCCGCGGGTCCTCGAGCTTGGGTACGCCTACTTGTCCGGGCTGGCGCTGCCGGAGGTGGCAGCGCCGCACCTGGAGGAACTGGTGGCGCGGCTGCATGAGTCCTCGTCGATCTCGGTTCTCGATGGCCACCAGATCGTGTATGTGGCCCGCGTGCCAACCAAGAGGATCATGACCGTGGCGATCTCTGTGGGAACCCGGTTCCCCGCCTACGCCACGTCGATGGGGCGGGTGCTGCTCGCCGCGCTGACCGACGACGAACTCGACCGGTACCTCGCCGAGGCCACGTTCGAGCGGCTCACCGCGCGCACCGTCACCAACCCGGACCGGCTCCGGGCGATCGTGCGCGACGCGGCGCGCCAGGGATACGCGATCGTCGACCAGGAACTCGAAGAGGGCCTGCGGGCGGTCGCCGCCCCGATCCTCGGCGCCGCCGAAGGGACCGCGGCCATCAACGTGTCCGCCCATGCCAGCCGGGTGAGCATGGTCGCGATGCGCGGGCGGATCCTGCCAGCGCTGCTGGAGACGGCGCGCCAGATAGAGGCCGACCTGCGGGCGCAGTTGTCTTCCTGAGGCCTCACCCGCTGCGGCGCCCCCGGCCCGCCGTGTCCCCGGTCCGCAGCCAGTACCCGACCGGGAACAGCGGGATGTGCAGCCGCTCGTCGACCAGACCCCACAGGCCGCGACGGGCGAACAGGGCCACGAGGATCGCCACCAGGCCCAGGATGATCAGGTACCACGCGTTGTACGAGGCGAGCGTCTGCTGCAGCACCATGTACACGATGGTGCCGATGATCGGCCCCTCGATCGTGCCGAGGCCGCCGATGATGGTGGCGAAGGCCATCTCCGCGGTCCACTGCACGCTGAAGTCCGCGCTTGGCTGCACCTGAAGCTGGCTGATCGCCAGGACCCCGCCCGCCGCACCGCAGCCGATCCCGGCGACCACGTACACCAGCAGCCGCGCCAGGCCCACCCGCGACCCGGAACTGCGCGCGGCGACCTCGTCATCGCGCACGGCGGTGAGCACGAGGCCGATCCTGCCGCGCAGCAGCAGGTACGTGCCGGCCAGCGCCAGCACCGTGACCGCCAGGCCGGCCCAGTAGGTGTACGCGGTGAGCAGCGTCGGGTCCATGCCGGCGAACCCGGGCAGCGGCAGGCCGCTGCCGCCGCCTATCGAGGAGAACTTCTCGATGATGAGCATGATGGTCGCGGCGAGCACCCAGGTGGCGATCGCGAAGTACCCGCTGCGCAGCCGTGAAACCAGCCACCACATAGGCAGCGCCGCAACGCCAGAGACGATCGCCGCGACGGGCAGCGCCGCGAACGGCGAGAACCCGTGCAGGGCGAGGATCAGCACGAAGTACGCGCCGAGCCCGACGAACGCCTGCTGCCCCACCGACACCAGCCCCGCGTACCCGGCCAGCAGGTTCCACATGCTCGCGAGCGTGAGCACGATGAACGCCTGCACGAGGATCGCGGTGGTGCCCGAGTAGACGATGTACGGCAAGAACGCGAACACGACGACCACGATCAGCGCGCCCGCTCCGGTCCAGGCGAAGTTTCTGCGCGACCGGGTGACCCGGAAGCCCTCGGAAGTCCGGGCGGTGGTTTCGGTGGCCAGGCTCACGACGATTGCACCCCCCGCGATATCAGGCCCTGCGGGCGCAGCACGAGCACGATGAGGAACACGATGTACCCGGCGAGGAGCTCGTCGGAGATGTTGATCTGGGCGCCGATCTGCTGGGCCACGCCGAGCACGATGCCGCCGAGCAGCGTGCCCCACAGCGAGCCGAGGCCGCCGATCACGACAGCGGCGAACGCGAA
>Ga0335074_10014335_pt1 | contig 11126 bp, 11 predicted proteins | sample Lox_Sample_23_FD_206715 | JGI IMG/M metagenome (GOLD analysis project Ga0335074, IMG submission 206715) | Soil microbial communities from Loxahatchee National Wildlife Refuge, Florida, United States - Lox_Sample_2.3 | ecosystem: Environmental > Terrestrial > Soil > Wetlands | place: USA... | reverse complement strand
GATAGGTACCTCTCGGAGGGCGTGGGGGAAGATCTGAAGGCCAGGCTGGAACGCCTGGATCGAGCGGGGAACGATCTGGAACTGCTCAAGAAGATCGAGGAAATCGTCCGCGAACGTGGCTTGATTGAATTTCGGCCTTCGATTTCCGCGATCCTCGAAAGGGCGGAAGACAGAAGTTTCGAAATCGCCGTGTTTGGCCGCGTCAGTTCCGGCAAGTCGTCCCTGCTGAACGCGATTCTCGAAACGGATGCCTTGCCGGTTGGGGTTACGCCGATAACAGCGGTTCCTACTCGGATCGTCCATTCTGTGGAGCCGTCGCTTACGATTTGGTTCACCGAGGCACCCGTAAAAAAAACAGACGCTTCCCGTTTGCCGGAATTCGCAGCCGAGCAGCAGAATCCAGGGAACGAGAAGCACGTCGTGCGTCTCGTGCTCGCGCTTCCTTCCCGGAGGTTGGAAGGGGGCGTTGCGTTCGTGGACACTCCGGGACTCGGATCGCTGGCCACAAGCGGCGCTACGGAGACACTCGCCTACTTGCCCAAGTGTGATTTGGGCGTGGTCTTGATCGACGCCGGCTCGACGCTTACCGCGGACGACCTGCAAACCATCATGACCTTGCAACAAGCGGCGGTGCCAGTGAACGTGCTCCTAAGCAAAGCGGACTTGGTAGTATCCCAGGATCGCGAGCGTATCGTTCGGTACCTCAAGCAGCACATTGCATCCGAATGCAAGCTGGACCTCTCTGTTCATCCCGTCAGCGTGATGCCATCGTGCCGGAAAATGCTTGATGCCTGGTTTAACGACGAGATTACTCCGCTGTACGCGCGCTCGCAGGAATTGCGAGCCGCGTCTCTTCGTCGGAAGATCGGGGCGCTGCGCGACTCCGTAGCGGCGGCACTCGAAGCGCATCTGAAACGTGGCGGTCGCATCTCGACGGAGTCGCAGGACCGGGCTCGCGCGGCCGAAGCGCTTCTCCGCAGAACTACCGGAACGATCGAAGAGATACAGGCGGTCGCTCGAAATTCTACCGAAAGAGCCGGAGCTCAAGTTCCGGCTGCAACCGCGGAGGCAGCCAAGCGTTTTTTGCATGCATCGGCTCACGGAAGCTACGGAGTTGTCGTGCCCGGACAGCTGGTCCGGGATAGCCTCACGCAGTTTGTCCAAGTACAGGCTCGAAAAGTCCAGACAGACCTCACGGCCCTTGCGGTTCAAGTCGGCGCCAATCTTCGGCAATGCGCGGCGGATTTGGAAATCCCCGACGCGCCGGCGGACGACGAGTTTTCGTCGCTGGTGCGGGGCGCTCCAGTTTTCGAAGCGCCCACTTTTACTCTGATTGTGTCGCACCCCAGGCTGGCGCGGTTTCTAGGGCCAAGGGCCGCAGAGCGTTCCGTACAGAGGCAGATCTCCCGCAAATTGCCTTCCTCTTTCTATGCGGCCCACGAGATGTATTGGCAGCTAGTCAAGAACTGGTCCGAATCGGTAGTGCGGCAACTCAAGCGAAAGTTTGAGGACTACGCAGAAAGCTATCGTGCTCGAGCAGAGCAGATGTTGGCTCAGCGAGACACCGCGGGCGACGAGAGAAAAAGAATCGAGGAAAGTCTCGGGCAGATCAATGCGGGTGCAAGCAGCGTAGCAGAGCTTCGGTAGGCTGACCGCGCTCTCGGACTGAGAGCCCGGCCGCGATAGCTAGGAGGTAGCAGTATGAACATGCGAAAGGAGCATAGACGGCGCGATTTCCATGAACAAATACCTGATTGTTGCCCTCGGAGGAGCGATTGGTTCCATGTTGCGCTTCTGGGGAGCGGGATACGTAAGTGGTCGCTTGGGTACCCGGTTTCCCTACGGGACCTTCGTGATCAATATCACGGCCTCTTTCCTAATCGGCTTTATTATGACCGTCTTGTCTGAACGGACGCACTTAAGCCCGAGTTGGAGGTACCTGCTCGTGGTTGGTTTTCTTGGTGGATATAGCACATTCTCGTCGTTTGAATATGAGTCGTTTAGCGTATTTCGAGACGGTGAATTTCTCATTGCCGCTGCGAACATCGCATTGAGTGTGTGCGTCGGGTTCGTCGCTGTGTGGATCGGCGCTATCACGGGAAGGACAATTGCATGAGACGAGAAGCGAACGCGGCCAGGTTTCCGATCAGCAGCTTCGCTACACGAACGGCGTGTGTCGTGTGCGCGGCATTGAAGGACTTTCAAAGCGACCTGCTCAAACATCTCAGCCCCAATGAATGTAAGCGCTTCTGTAACGGCCACGGCTGGATGGTTGCGAATTCCACGCCCGCGGTTTCTGCGGCGGTGATCTTTCTTGGTGCAATCGCAAAGCGCGATTGGGAGCCCGGTTCTCCAATTGCCGAAGAGTGCGACCTATGCCGGAAGATGCGTGAGGAAAAAGAACGCCGCTTGACAGAAGTTGCAGAACAGCTTCGTAACGTCAGAGTTCATTCCTGGCTTCACGACAACGGCATGCTCTGTTTGCGACATGGCCATGAACTCATCGCCAAGTTGCCGGGAACGATGCGGTCGAGCGTCCAGGAGCTCCTGGACCGTAACGGCAGCGAGATCGTCGGACTCTTGGAGGAATATGTGGAACAGGCAAAAGGCGGGGCTCACGCTGGAGGCGGAGTTCTCGGCCGTGCTGCTGGTTTCCTGGTTGCCCAGCGTGAGATTGAATCCTAGGGAGGGACCATGCTGAAAGCAGGGCCTGCAAAGAAGGTAAGTATTTACGTTGGTGAAGACCATCAGTACCACGGGCAGTCTCTGTATTCGGCGATTCTTAACTTCCTCTTCTACCACGGAATATCCGGAGCCAGCGTGGTGAGGGGGATCGCCGGATTCGGGGCCGACCACCACCTACACAGCACGCGCATTGAAGTCCTGACCGCCGACCTTCCGATGAAGGTTGAATTCATCGAATCTCAGGAAAAAGTTGAGGAGGTATTGCCGAAACTTCGCGAACTGGCGGGAACGGGGCTGATTGAAATCCAGGACACGATGGTAGTGAAGGCCGCGGAGATCGAGAGGAAAAAAACGGCGGAGCCATCCTTGCCTGCCCTAAAGCGCCAGGGCAAGGCGAAAATCATGCGCATCTTCATCGGCGAGCACGACAAGTGGCGAGGTCAGCCGTTGCACAAGGCTTTGATTGAAAGTATGCGCGCCAACGAAATCGCTGGCGTGACGGTCTATCACGGGATCCTCGGCTACGGCGCGAATCGGCGGCTTCACAAAGATTCAGCGCTACACCTGTCGCACGATCTTCCGATCATGCTATCTGTGGTCGATAGCGAGGAAAAACTCCAGTCCTACTTTCCGATCTTGGATCAAATGGTGCAGCAAGGCCTGGTTGTCCTGTCGGACGTAGACATTATCAAGTACACGCACAACTTCGGCGGCGCCGAGCGGAGGAAGGAGGCGCGGGAATGAAACTCGCAGACAAAGCCAAGATGCTCCGCATGTATTTCGGCGAAAACGACAAGTGGAACGACAAAGCTTTATACCGGGTCATCGTTGAAAAATGTCGCGAGCTTGACATCGCTGGCGCGACTGTTCTTCGCGGAATCGCCGGATACGGCGCCAGCACGCTGATTCACCGTGCCCACGTTTTCTCGCTGTCCCACGACTCCCCCGTGATGGTGAGTATTGTCGACGCCGAAGAAAAGATTCAAAAGCTGCTGCCCTTCCTGGACCAAGTTATCGATCAGGGTCTAATCGCCATGTCCGACGTGGAAGTGATCAAATACGTACACCAGGCGGAGCCAAAATAAGGAACCGCCACAGAGTTTCCGAGGCTCTGTGAAGGTGAAGATGACCCGAGGAAACACAACTATCGAGCGCATGATCGGGCGCGAAAACGAAACGCGCGAGCTTCGTGAAGCTCTGCGAAATCGCCAATGCCAGCTGATTTGGGGTTCCCCGGACTCGGGAAAGTCGTTCTTGGTTGGGAACGTTCTTGCCGAGCTTTCCACGAACGAAAGACAAAAATGTATCTGTTGGACCGGTGCGGCAACTCGCAGGCAGTTGGTCGAGCACCTAATTCGGGGACTCTATTTGGCTGGCGACCCCATCGTTCGCCGCAAAGTTCAAGCAGACAGGTTCGGCGAAGCCACGCTTAGTCGATGGTTGGTGGAGCAGTCGGCGCTTCGGCTGAGAGGAATTCTGTTCACCGCAGCCGAGCATGGCGACTACCGGATATTTGTGGACCACATCTCACCCGTCTCACAAACACTCGCCGACTTGCTGAAGGAAATCGTGAATCGCACGAACACACCCGTCTATCTCGCAGGAAGAGGGTATTCGCAGGCCGAGATTGGATACGCCTGGACTCTCTATTGGACGGGCCAATATCGCATTCGGGTTCGGCCGCTTTCGGAAAGTGCAGCTCGGGAGTTATTAGACTCCTGCATCGAGAGGTACGCCTTGAATTCCCTCGATCTGGATGGCTTTCGTGAAGAACTGCTGCGGTTGAGCGGACATTTGCCCGGCGCAATCGTGAAAATGTGCCGACTAGCCGCTAACCCGCGATATCACTACGGCGACCGGGTGAAACTAAAGCTGATTCACGTGGACTATCTCATGCAAGGAACCGGCCGCGAATCTCCTGTGGAAAATCTGTCATGAGCGCTCGCGACTTCGACCGACGGAACGGAACGCAGGAGTTCGCTGCTGAAATTCCGCTCCGCCGCTTGGCGGATCTGGCCGAAGTACTCGGCTCCGAACGGGTTGCAGACGAGGCTACTTCACTCTCGCAGCGAACCACAGAAGGGCGATTTTATCTGGCATGCGTGGGCCAGTTTAAGCGCGGCAAGTCGACTCTGCTGAATGCTCTGTTGGCCGACCGGATTTTGCCCACGGGAGTTTTGCCGCTCACCACGATTCCAACTGTCGTTCGCTACGGGAACGCGAGGCGAGCCAGGGTCCGTTTTCAAGGGGGAACTTGGACAGACATTCCTCCCGAACATCTTCCGCAATATGTAACCGAGGAACTGAATCCAGAGAACGAGAAAGGTGTGATAGCCGTTGAGGTCTTCTGCCCAAGCTCTCTGCTTTCTCAAGGTATGTGTCTCGTGGACACGCCCGGCCTCGGATCGGTGTTCGCAGGCAATACGGCAGCCACCCAAGCATTTATTCCACACATTGACGCGGCCCTGATTGTAGTGGGAGCCGATCCTCCGATCGCTGGCGAGGAACTGGGCTTGGTGCGCGAGATCGGAAAACAGGTAGCGAACCTTATCGTGGTTTTGAATAAGGCGGACCGTACTTCGGATGAAGAACGCCGCATCGCAAAAGCGTTTACCAGCAAAACTCTGGAAAAGCAGCTCGGCCGGCCTGTGGGCCCCATCTTTGAAGTGAGCGCGGAGGAACAGCTCAACGGCCGCTCAGCAGGGCGGAACTGGGAGCAGTTAGTCGCGGCACTCGAAAAGCTGATCCGTCAGTCGGGACGCGACCTGGTTCAAGCCGCCGCCGAACGCGGCTTCAAGAGGCTGAGCGATGAGCTCTTCACAATCATTGCCGAAGAACGGGATGCTCTGGTACGGCCGATCGAGGAATCGGAGCGGCGGATTCGCCACTTGCGAGAGACGATCTCAGAGGCCGAGCGTTCACTCCGCGACGTGAATTATCTCTTTATGGCAGAGGAACATCACCTCTCGGATATGTTCCTCGCGCAGCGGAAGGAGTTTCTCGCATCGGCGATGCCGCTGGTAAATGGGGAATTTGAAAACGAGCTGAAGTCACTTCCGCGGCGCTATGGTCCGACATTGCGCAGAAGCGCGTTTCGCGCGGCGCAGAATGTTTCGGAGCGCAATCTCCGCCCGTGGCTCGAGGCTGAACAAGTCACCGCGGAGCAGCAGTACCGGAAGGTGGCGGCACGGTTCGTGAACATCGGAAACGATTTCCTGAAAAAGCTGGCCCAATCGGGAGTGCCTGAATTCACGCGGATGCCCAATTCGCTGGATTCGGATCGCGGCTTTCGAATTCCTTCGCGTTTCACCTTTGAGCGATCGCTTCACGTTGCGATGCCTGCATCGCCCCTGCGATACATCGCTGACGTTTTTCTCGGATTCGTGCGTGCCAGTGGCGTGATCGAGAAAGAAGCTTGCGCTTTCCTCTCTCATTTGATGGAGATGAACAGCACGCGCGTGCAGTCAGATGTCATCAATCGTGTGCAGGAAAGCCGCGGGCTGCTGCAGCTCGAAATTCGAAAACTACTCCACGAGGTAACACGGATTGCAGAACACGCGCTGGATCGGGCTCGCGCCGCCAAGGCCGAAGGCACATCGGCCGTTGAAGCCGCAGTCGCTCGCTTGGACCGTACTGAGCGTGTTCTTCGAAACCTATGTCAGTCAGAAGAAGAAATATCGACAACTAGTAGCAAGAGTCGATTCTAGACGAGAGGAGCATTTAAATGCCGGGTGTTGTTTCTGAACATGATTCAGATTCATCGCTAGCTTCTGCTTCGATGCACCACTTCACATCCGAATCGGTTTCCGAGGGGCATCCAGACAAGGTCTGCGATTACATTGCCGATTCGATCTTGGACGCTTACGTCTCGGAAGATCCGAAGTCACGGGTTGCCTGTGAGGTGCTTTGCAAAGAAGATGCGGTCGTGGTGGCCGGAGAAATTACGTCACGAGGTCGGATCGATCACGAATCTGTTACGCGGCAGGCAATTCGGGAGATTGGCTACACGGATTCCTCCGCTGCGTTCAATGCGGACAAGGTCAGAATCCTGCAAATGATATCGAGGCAGTCGGCTGACATCGCGCGAGGTGTGGATCAGGACAAAAACCTCGATGGCCAGCAAGGCGCGGGCGACCAAGGTATCATGTTCGGGTATGCGACTGCAGAAACGCCAGAACTAATGCCGCTCCCCATTCTCTTGGCACACCGTCTGACGAAGGGTTTGGCCGACGACCGCAAATCGGGCCAGTATCCGTGGATTTGCCCGGACGCGAAATCTCAGGTATCGGTTCTCTACGACGAAAACAAACCGGTGCGTGTGACTGACGTTCTGGTATCTACGCAGCACCGGGCGGATATAAGTCGGGAAAAGATTGCGGAGTATGTTCGGGGGACACTGGCATCTCGGGCTCTAGGCGACTGGTTTCATCCAGGCATCCGGTTCGCGATCAATCCCACCGGCAATTTCGTTCACGGCGGTCCCTCGGCAGATTGTGGGGTTACCGGCCGAAAAATTATTGCCGATACTTATGGAGGAGCCGCGCGGCATGGAGGCGGTGCGTTTAGCGGCAAGGATCCCTCTAAGGTGGACCGAAGCGCCGCGTACTTCGCTCGCTTTGTGGCGCGAGAGACTGTGAAGAAAACCTTCGCAACCCGAGTAGAAATTCAGGTTGCGTACGCAATTGGCGTCGCCCATCCGATGTCCGTCAAAGTCGATACGTTTGGAACAGGTGACCCAGTAGCTGTCGCTGAGTTCGTCCGTCAATTCGATTTCCGTCCCGCCGCGATCGTTGAACGTTTGAAGCTCTTGCAGCCGATCTATCGGCGAACTACGAATTATGGACATTTTGGAAAGCCAGAACTGCCGTGGGAGTAATAGAGCTGCTGTTGGAGACATGGGGGGACGACACTCCTAACAAATCGCGGGGCGATTGAAGGGCAGATGGAGGAAACAAGCAGCGTTACCAGGGAAGGAGCGCGTTCCGCTCCTCAGGAACAGATAGCTCTGCTGCTCCACGATACCCGAGAGGATGTCTTGCTCGGCCTCCTCGACAATCCCCATTTCGATGAAAAGAATCTTTGCCTTCTGCTGCTGCGCAAGGAACTTTCAGCGTCTTTCATCGAGCACGTGGCCAGCCGCGACCCTTGGCTTCGCAATTACGCTGTGCGGCGCGGCCTAGCTTTTCATCCACACCTGCCGCACACACTCGGTCTCCGCCTGGTTCGTGAACTCTTCGTTACAGACTTAGTCCAGCTTGCGATGACGGCATCTGCAGCTCCAGCCTTGAAACAGCTGGCGGAGGAGCTTGTGCTCGCGCGCCTGCCACAGTTGCCGCCAGCGCAGAAAATGATTCTGGCGCGGCGCGGATCGGCACGGATTGCGGGAGCGCTTCTTGCGGATGGTCAGCCTGAGGCGATCCCGATTGTGCTCGAAAGCCCCTTCCTAAACGAAGGTCAGTTACTCAGAGTACTTTCCCGCATCAATGCGCCCGCGCGCGTTGTTGCCGCAATTGCGGCGAGCGGGCGGTGGGCCCAGCACTACAGCGTCCGATTGGCGCTCATTCGTAATCCACAAGCGCCTTTGGCAACCGTGCTTTCCTTTCTGCCAAGCATTTCGACAGTTGATCTCCGCATACTGGCAGAGTCGTCGTCCATTCCTGTTAATGTTCGCCCCCACATTCGCCGCGAACTGGTGAACCGAGTGCGCCATGGCACGAGCCCCGTGAAGGGAGGTCCCATCCCTCGGAAGTGAGTTCACAACTTTGTTGTCGGCGCTGATCATAATGACGAAGACCCGTTCGAACGAATACCACGCCGAACCTGGAAGGTTCACGTTCGAAGGAATTCAGCACTTGCGGGATTTGCGACGCAGAACTTTGCTGTTATTTGGAAACTGCTATGTACAGGAGCGCAGGAAGCGACGAAATCAGCACTGAAATGCAATCCACTATTGAATGCTGGTCGGACCAGGCACTCCGCATCGTATAAATATCGCCTGAATTCTCCGTTAGCTAAGCAGTGCCCTCTCGCTCAAAACCAATCTCACGCCAAAGGAAGCCGCTTGCGGACCGTACGGGCTTGTGCTGTAATGGACCACGGCAAAGGAGTTTGCCCTCCCGATCATCATCGGGATAAAATGCCCGCTATTTTGGGCTGATAACTCCTCTCAATTCTGGGCAGGTTGGTTCCTGCGCGAGGCGGCAATGGGAGGAGTCATGTTGTGGCTCGGTGTAGGTTCAGTTCCGCCCCTCTCCGGCACGAATCGCGGTTTCCCCACTACAGCTAAACAGCAGGCGAACCCTTCTGGCTTGCTTCATTTGCACTTTACCGGCTGCATTCTCGCCGCCTCACCCGCATGTGATGTGGAAGGAAGTGCGCCGTGAGACGAATGATTGCTTACAACATCATTCAGATTCTCTTCGTATTGGTGTTTGCTCCGCTCTATTCAGGGGTGCTATCACGATTCAAGGAGATCGTTCAAAGCAAACGTGGGCCCAGCATCTTCCAGCCGTACAGAGACCTCTGGAAGCTCTATCACAAAGACGAGATAATTTCTGATCAGACAACCTGGATTTTCCGGATCACCCCGTATTTGGTCTTCATTGCGCCAATCTTTGTGACGGTGCTGATCCCTGTTCTAACCGATTATCCACTCGCCTTCGCTTTTATGGGCGATATGCTCGCCGCTGGATTTTTTCTTGCCTTGGCCGGATTCTTTGCCGCCCTCGCCGCGGTGGACACGGGCAATCCTTACGGGCCGATGGGAGCGAGCCGCACTCGGATGGTGGGATTTCTAGCCGAGCCTGTATTCATGATTGTGTTCTTTACGGTTTCGTTTGTCGCCCAATCAACGATTCCTTACGTCGTGCAGCAACAGTGGGTAGCGAGTGCGGCAGCGTTCTTCTCGCCGGCGCATGTGCTACTCCTGGTAGCTTTTCTGATGCTCATCCTGGCTGAAGGAGGCCGCATCCCCATCGATAACCCGACCGGTCACTTCGAACTTGCGATGATCGACGAATCGAAGGGGCTGGAATATTCAGGTCGTGGCGCGGCACTGATGAAGTGGGGCGGGCAGATGAAATTTCTTGTATTGGCCTGTGTGTTTTTGAACGTGCTTCTTGCACCCTGGGGACTGGCGAGCGGGGAAAGCATTGTTCAGATCCTGATCGCCGTCCCTTTGATTCTCGTGAAAATCCTCGTATTCGCGGTAGTGTTGGTGATGATCGAGACTTCGCTTTCCAAGTTGCGGCTGTTTCGAATCAGCGAGTTCCTGGGAGCTGCATTTATCGTTTCGGTTGCGGCCATGATTGTCAGCATTTTTGTAGCCGTGTGACTCGACGGAGGCCAGACGCATGCATCTGCCGGTTGGTGAATCGCTGAACGCGTTGTGCGCCGGCCTCATCCTCATCTGTGCCTTCGCCATTGTTGGTACGCGCCAAGTGCAAGGGGTGCGGCGGTTCTTCATCATGCAATCCATCTTGTTGGCTACATCTTGTTTCTTGCTCGCTTGGGATGAACATGTGGCGGATCTCTGGTGGCTCGGCGGGATCACCGTAACTGCAAAGGTGATTTTAATACCGTGGGTGATGGAGCGAACTCTGGCTCCCGAATTCTATATACGCCGGGAGCTCTCACAGACCATTAATATCCCGTCATCTCTTCTGTTCGCGCTGTTACTTGCCGTTGGCTCTGAACTGCTGGTGGGACCGATTGCCTCGGCGAGCCGCAATCCGGTTATCGAAACGAATTTGCCTATTGGTCTAGCTTGCTTACTGATCGGTGCGTACTCCCTTGCGGCACGTCGAGAGGCCATTCCGCAATTGCTGGGAATCCTGGCGATGGAAAATGGCGCGTTTCTCGCGGGCATCGCGATTGCCCCCACACTTCCATTGATTGCCGAGCTGGCGATCGCGGTCGACGTAGTGCTGATCGCCGTGATCGTGGGTCTGCTGACACGAACGATCGAAAAAACCATGGGCACGACCGAAGCGGCGGCGCTCAGCGAACTGAAGGAGGAAACGGTCGAATGGCGCTGATTGCGATTATCGCGCTTCCGGTGCTTGCAGCACTCTTGTGCTGGCTCGCTCCACTTCGGAAATTCGGCTGGCACATCACCGTTGTTTGCCAGTGTGTCGAATTCGGGCTTGCGGCATTCATTGCTTCAAAAGTGATTGCGGTTGGCCGATTCACGGGCGCGGCAGGCTGGTTTGAGGCCGAAGGACTCGGAGCGCTCACACTAGTAATCGTGACCTTTGTTTGCGCGCTTGCGGCCGTCTATGCCGGCGGATACATGACCCACAGCAGCAAGGGAAAGCTGTGGCGATTCTACGTCATGTACAACCTGCTGTCATTCGCTCTGGTGGCGGTTCCTTCTATGGCTGGCCCGAACCTCACCTGGGTGGCAATGGAGCTCGTGACCCTGTTCTCAATTCTGTTGGTGG
>Ga0335074_10014334_pt1 | contig 11127 bp, 8 predicted proteins | sample Lox_Sample_23_FD_206715 | JGI IMG/M metagenome (GOLD analysis project Ga0335074, IMG submission 206715) | Soil microbial communities from Loxahatchee National Wildlife Refuge, Florida, United States - Lox_Sample_2.3 | ecosystem: Environmental > Terrestrial > Soil > Wetlands | place: USA: Florida... | reverse complement strand
GACTCTTCGTGCTTCAAATCGTTGTGCTCGCTGTGTCGCTCTCATTGCTAGGCCCGGGAGCCTTCTCGCTGGATGCGCGTCTATTCGGCAGGCGCGAGATCGTGATTCCACCCGCCACACGGCCGCCTGAATACTGAATTAAGTGCTGCAGACTCATCGATTCTTCGGCAGCCGTCCGCATGCAGATTTTTCCTCTCTCATCGCATATCCGCCGAATGTGGTATTTCCGGTCGCCCCCAGAGTGGTAATGAAAAATCATTCCATCACGGGATGATTTCTTTCGCAGAACTCTTCATAGTCTGCGGCAGGAAGTGAAATTGTACTTTGGAGGGAACATGATTTCTGAGGGTGCAATGTTGCGGGATCGCAACAATTCATTACATCTTGTCGCAACAAATTCACACGCGGAAGAAGAAAAGAACCTGGTGACAGCTGCCAGACACGGCGATTCCGAGGCGTTCGAGCAGCTGTGCCAGCCGTGCATGAGCAAGATTCGCCGGACCGCCTATCGGATTACGAGGAACCGCGAGGATGCGGAAGACGCCGCGCAGGATTCTTTGCTGCGCGCCTTCGTCAACATGAAGAATTTCAACGGCGGCTCGACGTTCTCGACATGGCTGACACGCATAGTCATCAATTCTTCACTAATGATCATTCGCAAGAGACGCAACAGCCCCGAAATTTCGGCCGTCGACGAAATCGGAAGCGAGGGTAATGAGAGAGTGTGGAATATTCCCGATGCCGGCCCAAGTCCGGAAGCCGACTTTTCCCAGCGCGAGCGCCAGGAAATTCTTCTGGGCGTAATCAACGCCATGAAGCCGACCCGCCGGCGAGTGATCGAGCTTCAGCATTTGCAAGAGCTTTCGCTCAAGGAAACGGCAATGGCTCTGGGTGTTTCGGTGGTTGTAGCCAAGAGCCGGCTGTTTCACGCGCGGACGGCTCTGCGCAAGTCCTCAGCCTTGAGGGCAATTGCCAAGTCAAGATCAGAGTATGCCGCGTAAAAATCATTTGTAATCGAGATGGCTCATTGCTTGCCTGCGATGATCGACGTGAATCGGAACGCTATGAACATGGCAGAGGGACTGCATTTTTCTTCCCGAGCTTCGGCCGCGGGCCTTCCTCATTCGGGGACTGAGGCTTAGCGTTTTCTTGCACTGAGCCCCCTCGTCTCCAGGCATCTTTCCCGGGTGCGGCACACTGAAAGTGGCCGCACTCTTTCATCCTCTCCACTCTTGGAACCTGTGTCGCACGATTCCGCTTCAGGAGAAAATAGGGTACCGTACTGTCCAAGTCGGCATATTTTCGCTGTAATCCTCCGCCCCGCGCCCTGAGGAGGTCCTATGGCTCGCGCCGCAACACTGCCCACACCTGACTACCGCCGGGCAATGCTAGAGACCTATGCGGTCAACGACAGGATCAACCAAATTGTGATCGAACACCTTGATCCTCGTGCATGGCACGCCAGACTTCCTGGCACAAACACGCGGACAATTGCGGCGATTTTTACGCACGTGCATAACATACGCCGGAAGTGGATCAGGCTTTCAGCCCCGTATCTCAAGCTGCCGGCGGAGCTTCACCGCACTGGGTGTACGCAAAAGCAGGTCCGCGCAGCGCTTGCTGAAAGCACACTCCGCTGCTCGGAAATGCTTGCTGATGCACTCGATGGTCCAGCAGGCCCCGTCAAGAAGTTCCTCCGTGACGCGTGGGCCAGGCCGTGGGCGGGCGGCCCCGCGATGCTTGCCTACATGATTTCGCATGAGGCACATCACCGTGGTCAGGCATGTATGTTGGCGCATCAATTGGGCTTTCCTTTCCCTCCGAAAGTCACCGCTAGAATGTGGAATTGGGAAAGCCTCTGGGCACAAAGTGGGTTCGGTAATATTCGCCGATGATTGCGGCGCAGAGGACTCACAAAACGTAATGCAGAAGAAGAATGCCCGCCAGCACGTAGGCCAATGGCTTCACTTGTCTTGAGCGGCCCAGCGTCGCCAGCAGCGTTATATTGGTGATAAATCCTAACGCCAAGCCGTCGCTGGCAGATCCCAAGAGTGTAAGCAAGGTCGTGACCAACGCAGTCGCAGTCACGACGCCGTCTCGCAAGTCCAGATCGGCGAACCCCTCCATCATGAATATCCCAATCATCACAAGCGCGGGCGTGGTTGCCACGGCCGGAACAATAGCGATTAGAGGGGTAAAAAAAAGCGCAACCATGGAACAGGCAGCGACCACGAGACTGGTCAACCCGGTCCGCGAACCCTGTTCGACACCAGCTGCCGATTCCAGATAAATAATCGTGGTGGTTGTACCGAGAAGTGCTCCACCGCAGCAGGCGGCCGCGTCCGCAGAAAGCGCTTCACGCAATTTTGGCAGTTGGCCTGTCTCGTCGTTCAATCGAGCGCGAACCGCGACGGCCATGAGCACCGCCATGGCCGCAAAAAGATCGCCAAAGAGAATTGCGAAAATGATCGGCAGGCTCTCGAGAGGATGGCGAAGAGGGTACACGAAGTCCAGCTTCAAAAAGATGGGAGCGATGGAATGCGGCCAGCCGAAAATCTGGTGCGGCCAGGGAGTAATCCGGGCGCCAGCCTTGGCCGCCGACAAGAACATCCCGGCAAAAGTGATGGCGAGGATCGACAGAATCAACGCGCCGCGCACGCCGCGGTTTACCAGAATGATGGTAAGCAGAATGCCCGCAAAGCCAAGCAGGACCTTCGGGGAAGAGAAATCTCCGATGGAAACAAGAGATTGAGGATTGGAAGTAACGATTCCCGCGTTCTTTAATCCTATAAAAGCAATGAACATGCCGATGCCCGCGCCGACCGTCTTTTTGAAGCTGTCCGGGAAGGAATCGATCATCCTGCGGCGAAGGCCTGTGACGGAAATCAACAGAAAAAGAATGCCCGAGTAGAAAACCATTCCAAGCGCCGCCTGCCAGGGGATGTTCATGCCCTGGCAAACCTGGACGGCGATGTACGCATTGATGCCCATCCCCGGCGCCATGGCCAGCGGATAATTCGTTCGCAGGCCCATGACCACTGAGAAAATTGCCGCGGCGAGCGCAGTCACTGTGATGAGGGCCCCGCGGTCCATGCCCGCCTCGGAGAGAATCAGCGGATGTACGACTAGGACGTAAGATAGGGTGCTGAAGGTAGTGATGCCTCCCAGCACCTCTACCCAGAATGTGGAGCCTCGTTCGCTGTAGTGAAAGAAACGGTCGAGCGCGGCGGACAACCGTTGGAGAGAGCCTTCTGCGACAGGAATCTCATTCTCAACCGGCTGACTCATCGATCTGGAGTTACCTCACGATCCCGGTTGAAGAAAACTCTGACTTGCTTCTCCACCTGCCCTCCGCGATTCAGTTGTTGCCCTACCAAATGACGGGATGGGTCTCGCCCGTGCGGATGTTGACGAAGCCTTCGGGCAGCGCCTCGCTGGGCGGCATAAAAGTCCAGTGCCAGGGAGGGCATGTGAGAAAGGCATAGCACAGCGCCTCCGTGACGTGCTCGACACCGAGGAAATCCTGGATGGCAGGTACGGACTTTTCCATCCATTCGAGCTTGTCCATTTCCGCACGCATTGCCAGCAAGTCGTGAGCGAGTTCCTCCGCCGGACGGGCAGTCATCAACCCGCCGATTTCCAGCCGAACTTTCGCCACGACTTTTCCGTGGCTGACCAGAACAAAGCCCCCGTCCATTTCCGCCATCGTGTTTACAGCCAGCGCCATGGCTTCGTCGCTGCTGCCGATCACCCAGGCGTTGTGATTGTCGTGGACAATCGAGCAGCACATCGCGGAATCGGGCGTTTTCATCCCGACATCTTTCCAAAACATCCGCGAAATGCGTGTGCGGCCGGAATACCGATCCAGCAGAGCGACCTTCGTGATGGCACGCATTTCATCCCGTTGTACCAAGCCGTTTTCAACGGACAATTCCACCGTAAAGAAGTCCTTCTGGTGATGAAAAGGGGGGACTACAGCGGCGTAGACCGTCGTTCGTCCCGTCGGCGCTGGAACGGCAAAATCCGATGGTTCAATTTTGCGGCCCAGATTGACCGTTTTGGTGGCCCACTTGGGCCAGTCAATTTTCGGAACAGGGACAAGCATCTTGCCGTCTTCGGAGACTTTGATTCCGTCCGAGTATACGGCCTTGATCTTCACTCGCTCGGGGTCGGAAAGGAGAACGACATCGGCGTAGCGTCCGGGCGTGAGGGATCCGACTACGTGGTCAATTCGAAAATGGCGGGCTGTATTGTAGCCGCCGAGCGAATAGGCAATCTCAACGGGCACACCATTCTCAATCGCGCAGCGAATGTTGTGGTCCATCGCACCGCGGCGGAGCGTCGTTTCTGCGTTGCGATCGTCGGTGGTCACCGACACGTTCGACCAGTCGCGCAGACCTCTTTCCAAGAGAAACTTCAGAACATGCCTGCTGTCAGGGCGCGTCTCGAGAAAAATCCCCCTCTCTAACTTGTCCCAGGCCTCCTGGCCCTGACAGACCTCGTGGTCCGAGCTGATGCCACTTGCCGCAAAGGCAGAGATTTCTGCCAGGGAGACAAGTCCGTTTCCGTGTCCCTCCACAACGCCGCGCGCTTCCAACGTGGCTTCGATGTTTTCCCACAATCTCTTGTATCCGGGATTTTTGGGATTGACGACTGCGGACCAGTCCATCACTTCGTCGAGGCCCGTGACCCATAGATTCCGGTCGATGAAGTTGCGAATCTCCGAATAGCCATAATAGCCGCCCGATTCCTCCCAGCCCGTCGGCGGAGTCGCCGAACCAAGCGACGGGAATATTTTGAATGGGCTTCCGCGCTGGCGAGGCAGCAGCCAGAACTCCACGTTACGCTCGCCGTTGACGTTCGAAAACTCGTGCGAGGCTTCTACATTCCACGTCGTGCCGAATCGCAAGACAAGGTCTGCCTCATATTCGGGGCTCAACATCGTGCTTTCGATATGTTTGTGAGCTTCGCCGAAGCCGGGCACAGCCCACAGGCCTTGAACGGAGACTTTGCAGCTCGCAGAACCCTTCCAGTCTCCGTGCGGACCGACCCAGGCGATCCGCTGCCCTTTGATCACAATGTCCCAGTCGTTTTTCCAGGTGAGCGAGTGGACATTCAGAAGTGTCGCGTGTTCCATCACCAAATCGGCCGCTTCAACTTCCAATGCAACGGCCACAAGCTCTTGGCGGATTCGGATTTCACTGCCGAAGGAATGCTTTTCTTGCGTGGTCCCCATAATGGCCGAGCCCCCAATACTGGATCTCCGGGCGCATGATCCCGATGCTCGCGAAACTCAGAGGCATCGCTTGAAGATCTTGAGCAGACAACGAGCTATTTCTCGCCGCGAGATGCGCCCAAATCTTTCATATGCCCTACAGCGTTGCAAGCCTAAACTTCTGATAGCATCTATTCACGTTTGATTGTATTGTCGGCCCTTCTTCAGAAAACAGATGAGCCCGCACAGGTTTCCCGGAATTATCGACAACGCCACACGAGCTAGAGCCGTAAGGGCAGCGCAAGGCGAAATCCCCTTCGATCTGCTCATCGTAGATGGAACGCTCGTTGACGTGCTCACGGGAGAATTGCGCAAGGCCGATGTCGGCGTCACCGGCGCAATGATTGCCAGTGTGCATCCTCCAAGCGCGCGGTTAGATGCTGCGATTACTTACAACGCGGCCGGCAGATGGATTTGTCCGGGATTTATCGACACGCACGTGCACTTTGAAACGTCGCATTTGCTCCCTGTCTATTACGCGGAACAAGTAGTGGCGCAAGGAACCACGACGATATTTTACGACCCCCACGAGCTGGCCAACGTTTTTGGTCTGGACGGCGTCCGCTACGCCATTGAAGCAAGCCGTGGATTGCCTCTCAGATTTCTCTGCGCGGCACCGTCATGCGTTCCGTCTGCCGAGGGTCTTGAAACCTCGGGCGCGAAGTTTGGCGGCGGTGAAATGCAGGAGATGTTGTCGTGGGAGGATGTTGCGGGCGTCGCCGAGGTAATGGACATGCGCGGCGTGCTGGCACGAACGCCGCGGATGGTCGATGTCGTTTCGGCCGGATTGAATTCCGGAAAATTGATTGAAGGGCATGCGCGAGGACTTGCAGGCCCTTCGCTTCAGGCGTATCTCTCTGCAGGAGTCGGCTCCGATCATGAGATTACGTCCGGAGAGGACGCCGTCGAGAAATTGCGGGCTGGGCTCGCCATCGAAATCCGTGGTTCTCATGACTATGTTCTCCCCGGTGTCGTCGAAGAACTCCGAAAGCTGCCTCAAATTCCTTCGCAGGTCAGTATTTGCACTGACGATGTGCCGCCTGACTATCTTGTGGAAAAAGGCGGTGTTTCGGATGTTCTGCGGCGTTTGGTTGGCTACGGAATGAATGATGTGGATGCGATTCGCTGCGCCACGTTCAACGCTTCCCTGCGCCTGCGTCGGCCCGACTTGGGGGCAGTATGTGCAGGACGGATCGCTGATATTGCGGTGCTGAACTCGCTGGAAGAGTTTAACGTAGAGAGTGTGTTTGTTGCCGGATGCCATGTTGTGGAGCGCGGCCAGTGGCTGGTCTCGCTCCACGAATCGACATCTTTTCCCAGGCTTCTTCACTCTGTCCAGGTGCCTGAACTTCGGGAAGAAGATCTGCAGATCAGCAGCACTGCCAGTGCAGCCGGCACGGCTAGAGTGCGCGCCATTCTTGGGATGCGTTTCGCAGAATGGCGCGACATTGAAGTGAAAGTGCGGGATGGCTTTCTAGAGCTGCCCGAAGACGCAAGCATGATGTATGTGCGGCATCGTCACGGGCGCCACACTGGCCAAGGACAGTGTGCGATTCAGCTCGGCATCGGCCGCATGCGTGGAGCTATCGCCACGACATACTCGCACGATTCGCATAACTTGGTAATCCTGGGCGGATCAGTGGAAGACATGCGCGCCGCGGGCAATGCGTTGATTCGCTGTGGCGGCGGCATGGCGGTGGCTCAGGGAGGCGCTGTTTTGGCGTTTGTTGAATTCCCCGTCGGTGGGTTGCTGTCCGATTTGGCCCCAGCATCCCTGGCTGGGAAATTCAGGGCGCTGCGGGATGCTGCAAGTCAGGTGACAGATTGGAAGCCTCCCTATTGGACATTCAAAGCCATCGAGGGCACTTGCCTCGCTTGCAATCCCGGCCCTCACCTCACCGATCTCGGCTTGACGGATGGCACTTCGCATAAGCTCGTCTCGATGTTCCCCTAGCGAACGCCCAGAGATCGCCATCGTCGCACTTGTAGAGGGCCCCATCTGCTATCAACGGCTGTTGATGGCTGGCGGAATGAAGCGTTTGATCCAATAAAATTAATTTTTTGTGTCTAGATGCGAATCCAAACCAATACGGTGAAGTATAGAATTAGATGGCTGCAAGATTGACCTGCTTTGACGAGTCAGGGTGGAGCCTCGGCATGATCAAAGAGCTAGCGATGCGGTGGCCTGTAATCCGGCAGATCGTGCACCAGAGCGACGGAACCGGTGCGGACGCTTGGAGTGAACACATGCGGAGGATTCAGCCGAAGAACCATGGTGCCAAAGTGGCGCGTTCGGTATGTCCCTACTGTGCGACCGGATGCGGCCAGCAGATCTTCCACCGGGACAATCGGCTCATTTCGATCGAGGGGGACCCTGCGTCTCCGGTTTCGCGCGGGCGCTTGTGTCCCAAGGGCTCAGCAAGTTTCGAACTGCTGACGCATGACAAGCGGCTGACAAAAGTAAAGTACCGTCGGCCTTATGGCACGAAGTGGGAAGAAATCCCGCTGCAACAGGCCATGGAAATGATTGCGGACCGGATCTGGGAGAGCCGCGAGCGGACCTTCGTGGAAACGAAAGACGGCCAAAGCCTGATGCAGACAACAGCAATCGCTCATCTTGGCGGCGCGACACTGGATAACGAAGAGAACTATCTTATCAAGAAGCTTTTCACCGCCGGGCTGGGCATGGTGTGCATCAGCAACCAAGCCCGTATATGACATAGCTCGACCGTGCCCGGTCTGGGCACAACCTACGGACGTGGTGGGGCGACGAGTTCGCCGAAGGACCTGACGAATGCGGACGTGATTCTGATCATGGGTTCCAACATGGCGGAAAACCATCCGGTCGCGTTTCAGTGGGTGATCGACGCGAAAGAAAAGGGCACGACGGTGATGCACGTCGATCCGCGATTCAGCCGGACGTCTGCCGTCTCCAGTATCTGGGTTCCGCTTCGTGTCGGCTCCGACATCATCTTTCTCGGCGGGTTGATCCACTACATCCTCGAAAACGACCTGATTTTCCGCGAGTACGTGGCCCACTACACCAACGCGCCAGTGATAATTCCTGAGGATTTTAAGGATACCGAGGATCTGGAAGGCGTCTTTTCGGGCTGGAATCCCGACAAGAAATTCTACGACCCTTCGAGCTGGATGTACGAGGGCGTCGCCGCGGCGTCAGGCCAAGGAAGTGGTGCGGCGCCCGACCTGAGCGGGTACAAAAAGGACGAGACTCTGCAACATCCCAGATGCGTCTATCAATTGATGAAAAAGCATTTCGCGCGATATACGCCGGAGCTGGTCGAGAAGTATTGCGGCGTATCTCGCGAGATGTTTCTGCGTGTCGCCAGTACCTATTGCAAGGCGTCGGGCCCCGATAAGACGGCATCGATATGCTATGCGGTCGGCTGGACGCAGCACTCTTCCGGTGTGCAGATGATCCGCTGCGCAGCGATTTTGCAGCTGTTGCTCGGCAACATGGGTAGGCCCGGCGGCGGAATCATGGCGTTGCGGGGACACGCATCGATCCAGGGTTCCACAGACGTGCCGACGCTGTTCGATATTTTGCCGGGCTATATCAACATGCCGAAGTTCGGCGAGGAGTCGAAGAGTCTTTCCAATTTCATCGCCAAGTACAAAACGCGGACGGGCTGGTGGAACAATTTCGATAAGTACATCGTGAGCATGTTGAAAGCCTTCTACGATGAAGCGGCAACTGCCGAAAACGACTACGGATTCAACTGGCTTCCACGGCTGACCGGCGACCATTCCCATCAGGCCTACTGGCTTGACATGATGGACGGCAAGATGGAAGGCCTGTTCGTGATGGGACAAAATCCAGCCGTCGCGGGACCAAATTCCAGCTTCGAACGGCGCGCCATGATGAAGCTGAAATGGCTTGTGGTACGCGAGATGGTGGAGACCGAAAGCGCTTCGTTCTGGTATGACTCTCCGGAAGTACGGCACGGCGAGGTGAAAACCGAAGAAATCCCCACCGAAGTTTTCCTGATGCCTGCAGCGGGTCACGCCGAAAAAGCAGGAACGTTCACGAACACCCAGCGGTTGCTGCAGTGGCGGGAGAAGGCGGTCGATCCTCCAGGGGATTGCCGGAGCGAGAGCAATTTCATTTTCAATCTCGGAAATATTCTTCGCGAAAAGGCGCGGCGCGATCCACGTCCACGGAATGCGGGCTTGCTTGCGCTGCGATGGGACTACCCGACGGAGGGCGAGAATCACGAAGTTGTCGGAGAGGAAATTCTGAAGGAGATGAACGGCTACGCGGTCTCCGACAAGAAGCTTTTGCCTGGATTTGGGGCTTTGAAGGCGGATGGCTCCACGGCATGCGGCTGCTGGATCTATTCGGGCGTTTTTCCTGTGGAAGGGAAGAACCTCGCCAACGCGCGTAATTCCAATGATTTTTACGGACATGGGTGGGGCTGGGCATGGCCGGCCGACCGGCGCATCCTCTACAACCGCGCATCCGCCAAACCAGACGGCACGCCCTGGAGTGAAAGGAAAAAGTTGGTTTGGTGGGACGCCGAAGCCAAGATGTGGACTGGCAACGATGTTCCTGATTTCGTAGCTACGAAGCCGCCGGATCATCAACCATCCGCGGATGCACAAGGTGACTCCGGCTTGGCCGGGGACAAGCCTTTCATCCTCCACGCGGACGGACTAGGCTGGCTTTGGGTGCCGACAGGATTGGCCGACGGCCCATTGCCATCACATTATGAGGCGTTCGAGTCGCCTATTCGCAATCCGGTCTATCCGAAATTTCAGTCGAATCCGGTTGCCGACCGAAAATCGCGCGCATTGAACGAATACGCAAATTCGCCGGACCAGAGGTTTCCGTATGTACTGACGACATACCGGCTGACGGAGCATCACACGGCGGGAGGAATGTCACGGACGCTTTCGCATCTGGCGGAACTTCAGCCGACCTTCTTTTGCGAAATCTCTGTCCAACTGGCGAAGACTTTGGGAATTACGCCGGGAGAATGGGTGACGATAGCCACGGCTCGCGGCTCTGTGGAAGCCCACGCGCTTGTGACCCCGCGAATGCAGTCGCTGACCATTGGCGATAAAACCATCGAGCAAGTCGGTGTCCCGTTCCACTGGGGGTATTCTGGTCTGGTTAAGGGCGACAGCGGCAACGATCTGGTCGCAATTTCCGAAGAGCCCACCGTCCGCATCATGGAGTCCAAAGGCATTTTGTGCACAGTACTGCGCGGGCGGCGCGCTGAAAATACCGAGAAGTTGTGCGAGCTGCGCTCGAAAGGGGCTTCATGACCAAGAGCGCGTTTTTGACCGACGCCACGATTTGCATCGGTTGTAAGGCTTGCGAAGTTGCTTGCAAGGAGTGGAACAACGTTCCTGCGGATGGATTCACCTGGACAGGTCTCTCCTACGACAATACACAGGCTCTTGGCGCATCCACTTGGCGGCATGTGATGTTTCTGGAGCAGCCGCAAAGAGCGGGGCCGCAGATTGCGGGCACCAGCGAGCCGTTCCGGTGGGTGTTCCTCTCGGACGTTTGCAAGCACTGCGCAAACTCCGGCTGTCTCGAAGGATGCCCGACGGGCGCGATCGTTCGCACGGATCTGGGCACGGTTTACGTTCAGCCGGATGTCTGCAACGGCTGCGGATACTGCGTGGTGTCCTGTCCGTTTGGAGTCATCGACAAGAATCACGAAGACGGGCGTGCATTCAAATGCACATTCTGCTACGACCGGCAAAAGGTCGGGCTAATGCCTGCATGTGCCACCGCATGCCCGACGCACTCGATTCAATTCGGTCCCTACGAAGAGCTCCAGGAACGCGCGAAGGACCGCGTTGTAGAATTGCAAGAACGCGGC
>Ga0335074_10014333_pt1 | contig 11127 bp, 13 predicted proteins | sample Lox_Sample_23_FD_206715 | JGI IMG/M metagenome (GOLD analysis project Ga0335074, IMG submission 206715) | Soil microbial communities from Loxahatchee National Wildlife Refuge, Florida, United States - Lox_Sample_2.3 | ecosystem: Environmental > Terrestrial > Soil > Wetlands | place: USA... | reverse complement strand
GCCCGTTATGAACGAACAGATATCCGTCGTCCGCCAGTGCGAAGGCCGGCATCCGGAAACCACCGCCGGTTGCAACTTTGAACGCCCACTTCGCCAGCAACTGTTGCAGCTTGTTGTTGATGAAGGGATGTCTCACCAATGTGCCGCTGCCGTCCGCTTTGAGAACGGCTTCGACGATGCTGTGTTCGTAGGAAGTGAATTCCTCGTCTTCGGAGTCCTCCACCCTAGGCTGTACGGTCGACGTCCCAAGCACTTCGAGAAGCTTCTGGTAGTCGCCGGAGAGAGCGGAGGATACGACGCCGCGGACCTCTTCAAGAGCGCGAGGGATAATCTCGGTCCTGAGTGAATCCAGAGGCGCATGTTCGGTCAAGGTGTAGCTCGATTTGAATTGAAGCTCGCGAGAGTAATCCCGGATCCCCAATACGATCGAGGACCGGAAGCGCACTCCCTGGATTCCACTCCCGAGGCCCGCGAACCACGTGTGGCACTCGTCGAGGAAGCCCAGGTCGAGCTTCGGCTTAATGGAGCTTTGCGGAAGAATGATGTCGGCGCCTAGAAGGTCAGCCGCATCATCACGCATGACCTTAAAGGAACCTTTTGCCTGGGTCCGTTCGAAAGCAAGGCGGAATTGGTAGAAACGGTGATCCGGCAAGTTGAGCTTGCGGAAGAACCTCTCCGAGATCCAGCCACGGCAATCGTTGGTTCCCAGCGCGTGATCCTCAACCACCAACACGTTGACGTCGGGCTCTTGGATCACGACCTTGCAGTCGGAGACCAAAATACCGAAATACGTGATGGCGGCTTGCGGCCACTTTTGAAACCGCTCGGCGATCAGCTTTTCATGCTCAGCGTCGACGGCATAGAACTTTCCGTCTTTGGCCGAACCGCTGGCGCCGATGAGACAATACTCTCGGCCGTCGTAGCGCACGCGCATCAGGACTTGGCTGATCCTGGCCTGTTCGTACGCATCCAAAAGGCCGCTCGGAACTTGCATCGAGAGGACGCAAATCTCCGGATAAGTCGCAAACAGCAAAGTATTCTTCAGCTGTCCTTCCGCGTCAATCCGGGGAAATCGCTTGGTCACGTTTCCTTCCACATCGATTGCGATCTGTTTCACGCGCAGCACTGCTGCCGTGTGGTTCATTGTGTTAAGCATCGAAGCTCTCCTTCTTTCTGTTCTGTTTGGTTATGGCAGAGCAGAAAAAGGAGCGGCGCTCCTCTTCGACCCTGCCGAAAACGGGAAGTTTTCGGCCTGGCCCCGAAGAGCCCGACCACTGGATGCTGTCCTATTATTGTTTGGTGAGTACGAACCGTTCGCGACGGAACACGCTCGCCAAATTCAAAACCACCCTACGCAGCCCTGCGATCTTTCCGCAGGTCTCCGCGGTACTCTCGAACGGTAAGTCCCTTTCGCAGATGCGAGAAGAGCTTCCGGACGCACTCGATAATCACTGGCTGGTTCTGCAACGACCACAGCAGAGCCACTCCAGAGACTATCTTCAGCGCCGTAGCCCGATCAACGAACGCTCCCAGAAAGAGCGCCACGATCAAGACCACGACGATCTGGTTCTTGTCTGACATCGACTTCTCCTTTTTGACTGCAAGTGAAGTTGCGCTGCCCCTGGTGGAACAGCAGAATCCCAGAAAGTCTGGGTGCTTCAAGGAAACCGAAGTTTCCTTTGTTTAAGAAGCCGGATTATTCTTCTTCAACGCCTCCTTTCGTAAAACGGGTTCCCCGGACGGACCGACATCCGCCCGGGTCTGAAACTCCGAAATTCTGTAGAAGTTCACTCTTTCGCGAAACGCATCAATGATGGCCTCTGCCTCCGACGTACACTCGCGACCGAGCGCGGGCGCGTCCCCGTTGCGATTTGCTCCGGCCAGGAAGAATCGCTCCTCGCCATTTGCCTTTGGCACCTCGTCGTGACTGCGCCTCCTGCGTGTCGTCGGACCTTTTGTTCCTGTCGGCTTGTTTTCGGCGGCTCCACGCCCGCTTTTTGGCTCGCTAACGGGCGACGGGGAAATCTTCGCTTCTGTAGTGCTTTCAGTTCCGTTCGCTGGCATGGCTCACCGCTTCCTTTCCGGCATCCTTGCGAGTATTGAAGAGCGTTACGAATTGAAGTAGCCGTGGTTTGAGCAGGATTCCCAGCCCCAAAACAACGAGTGGGAAGATATGAGTCGTCCCGAGCGATAACCCCGCCCTCCGCAGAAGCACAGGGAGAACTGTGTACGTCACGATTGCCGTCGCGACCAGCAGCAGGTCATACCGATCAAGCGACCGGATTCTTGGCCGACTTCCGGTTGTCTCCTCCAGAATCTCTTCTGCATTCCTGCTCCGGCGAAGGCGGAACCGTGTTGCGACTGCACAGCCGATGAAGAAAAGACCCACCAGCATCTCGAGCAGAATAATCCCGATTCGAGGAACAACGAGGATGGCAGTGGCGCAGACAACAGTGCTACAGCCGGCGCTCATCAGGACATCGACGCGGTCATAAGTCAAAGGAAACAATAAACGCATACCTTCCTCTTTCTATTTTTCGCGAGCGCCGCGGATCCGCCGTACTTCGACAAATTCAGCAATCTTCTGGCGAGCCCAATAGCCCGCTGCCATCAATAGGAATGGCGAAACCCATTCCAGAAGCCAGTCCGGCAGGCCCAATAAGTGAGAATGCTTGGCTATCGTTCCGAGCAGAACCGCCACCAAAATCATCAAACAGTCAAGCCGATCAAGCCTGCTGAATCTCGCGAGCGAGATGAATGTGTTCTCTCGTGCTGCGCTGACTCTTCTCAAATCAAGCATTCGTCGATGCTCCCTTCGCTAGCGCCTTCAGCGACTCTTATCCGTCGCCTCTCGCGACAGTTCGTCCGGCTGTGAAAGGCCGGTATTCTTGTCCCCAACCATCTGCTGCTCCCAATAGTCGGCCACGAGTAGGCCACTCGGGTTGTACTCCGTGCGGCGATCGACCGCCAGCCGGACGTTGTATCGGCCAACGATCTGGTCGGTCGTCTCCTGCTTGTTCTTCAGCCGGTGAATCTCTTTCACCCCAAAGGCCGTGAATGTCAGTGGCGAATTTTGCACGGCAGTAATAGTGCGTATGGTGAAGTTGGTGACGATGTGGTCGTCCTGAATCTTGTTGATTGTGTCGTCTTCCCGAAGGCGGCCGAGCGCCAGAGCCTTGAAATTCCCTGTCATCATATTCAGGGCATCGGCCATCTGCCGGTCGACGGTCGCTGGTGTGTAATTCAAGTAGTGATCGAGAAATCGTCGAACCACTGCCTTCGCCTCCACTTCCGTCGGGCCGGACTCCGCCGCGGAAGCGAGGAAAGTCAAGCCCCGGCTATGGCCAGGAATCGGAGTGCCTCCTACTACCGTGGCTTCTCCCCCACTGTCCACTCGGATCACGGTAGGTGGTTGCAAGCGTACATAGACCGCAAAGGCAAAGGAGCTCAACGCGATGACGCCAAACACCATGGCCAGAACCATCGCACGATTGGCGTAGGCGCGCAGCATCCCGTCATGCTCGTAATATCGCGTGTAACGAAGTTTCTCCGGTGCGCTTCGGACATCATTATTCGTCGCCATCGTCGCCTCCAAGTTTTTACTTCTTGAATAGGGAGCCAACACCTCTGGCCGCTACCACAGTTGTGCTAACCACGGACCACATGTTCGTCCCGACATCTCCTTCGACGATCCGACGCGCCAGGAAGGGGATCAGAGCGATGCATAGCGAGAGAAGAATGCTGGCCAGGCCGAGTAACAGTGAACCGCTCACGCCGTTAAAAGCGCCCACAAAATTGTCGCTGGCAAGTACTGTGCTAACTGAATTCATGTTGATCGCCGCCATCAATGCACCGAATATGGAGTAAAGTAGCCCCCAGGCGTTGAAGATCATCAGATTCACAAGATATGTTCTCGCCAGTTGCCCAAACCCGAATGCAGGATACAGCGCAAGCACAAACGGACCGACCACGTAGAGGATCGAGCCGTAAAGCGTATAGAAAAGTGAGAACAGAGCGTACGTAACGGGGAACACGAGATATCCCACGAGGAGCAGAAGCGATTCGAGCAGGCCCGAAAACGCACCAGTAATCATGCCCCATAAAGCCTGCATGCCGTTATTGTTGTTCCAGTAGGTGGAAAGATCTCCCATCCAGTTCGCGAAGACATCCCCACCCCCCGCGGTGCTGTTATCGATGAAGTTCGCAACATTGTTAAACATACCGTTGACACCGCGAAATGCCGTCCCGTAGTTGAGCATCACAAGGCCAATCACGAAATAGCGCATGGCTGCGGCTCCCAGAGCACGAGTGTCCCCGCCCCGCGCCCAAGCCTCATAGACTCCGAACAAGAGACTAGCCAAGAGAACGTATTCAGCGACCTGGACGGCGCCTGCGGTTGCGCCGCCCGCGTCGATTCCGCCCAGGGCCGTGTTAAAAAGCTGTTGAAAATAGAACATGGCTATTTGTGCTGCAACGCCGAATTGATGTTTTGCTGCGTTACTACCGCCCATCCGCTTCCCAGCTTCAGGTGCGCGCCGTTATCAGCGAGGTCGATGGCCCTCACTCGCATAAGATCCGACAAGGCGGACTGCGTGTAGGCGTTCGCTCGAACCAGCCACGCATCGGCCTCCGCCTCAATCATGGGTGCCGTACCAGGCGCCGCACTCTGAATGTTGACGTTAATTTGATCCGCGGCAGAAAGTTCCTGGGTCGCAATAGCATCGATCGCAATTGCGCGCTCCATGGCGTCTTGTGCGATTGCGTCGGTCATGTCGATCAGGTCACGGACCGCCGGAGATGCGTATTGGGGAGTGGGCACGACATTGTACACAGCGGCATAGCTACCCGTCGTGTTCGGAATTTGCCCAGTGTTGCCGGACATTCCGGACATAAGAATGCTCTCAAGCTGTTTCGGGTTTGGCAGCGTCGCCGTAGCGATTGGTATCTGTAGGATTCTAGCGATTTGCGCGTAGAGCCCCCCAACTTGTCCCGCCATCCCGAGAGCTTGCGCGATCGCTTTCTGTGGCCAGACATTGGTCTGCAAAAAGTTATTGGTATTGTTGAGGATGACGTTGATTGCCTGCAAGCCTGCGGCAATTACGCTGCCAAGGGTGATGTTGATTGTTCCCAGACCCTCCGCCAGCATCGCGCAGCAGGGACTTGGCAGCTGTCCTTGAACCTTTCGCGGCACGACGACGGCGCTCAACAGCAACACGAGCGCTAGCAGGATCGCGTGGCGGCGGCCCCAGTGGCATATTCTTGCGGCTGTTGTTTTCACACCATTCACCCATCTTGTAGCTCGGTGTCGCATTGCCCTCTTCCCTTTCACCTATGCTGGAGAACGTTAGTCATGTCTGTCTGGAGCTGACCCGCATAGGCAGCGTTGCGCTTGCGGATTGCGTTGTCATGTGCCAGGCGTGCTGCCTCTTGCCGCAACATGGCGGCGAGCATCTTCTGGGTCACCGCCTGGCTCTGGATCTGGCCAGCGACGGCTGCTGCCGTGATGATTGGCGCGGCGCCTGGCGCAGAGATGTTGATATCGGGATTTGCGACCAAACCCTCGATCTGATTCGCCAATTGCAGTTGCAGATCTTGAGACTGGTCGGATTCCTTCAACATCATCAGGTTGTCCTGCGCCATCGCATCGTCCATGTCGACCAGGTCCCGGTCCTGGGGGGCGGCATTCGCTGGTTGCGGAACAGGACGGAAGGTCTGGACATAGGCTGGCGGCACCGAAGAAAGATCGGCCATACTGCGGTCGCGAATGATGTTCTCTAATGCGGCAGGGTTCGGCAGCGTGGCGGTATGTGGATTGATGGACATCATCGTTTGGATGACGCCGAGAAACCTCGTGATGATCGATTGGATCTGCGACTTCGCGAGGTTGGTCTTGGCGAGCGGCCAAACGGTCTGCGTGAAGAGCGAAAAGAGCTTTCCCAGCACTCCGTTGATTTGCGTTAGCCAGCCTCCGATCGTCACCGTGATGGTGGTGAGTACGGCCTGAATGACGCATGGGAGGCAGAAAGGAAGGAGCTGTGCTTGCGCCGGCGGCGGTGACATCACCAGAATCGCAATACAGCCAATGAGCAGGACCGCGACAACGCGGCGCCAGTTATCCCCACTGAGCAGGATCAGACCGCTGAACAATGCCGTGAGAAGCAACATGAGAATCTCCTAGTTACGCTCGGACGCGGCCACATGGACCGCACCCGAAAGTTCTTCCGGAAGTTGTGGCAAGCCTGCGAGTCCTTGCGGAAACTTCCGCGCAAGCTCCTCGTAACATGCAAGCAAGGACTCACCCGGATCCTGACGCAACTGCCAGGCCCGATAGGCGCGTTCGCGAGGATATGTAGTACAAATCCAATAGTCAACGGAGGTGGGAACCAGGCGAACAACTTGACTCGTCTCCGATCGCTCGCCGATGACGAGCAGCATCTCTGCGTAACGTCCCTTTTGGGGAGAGCTCAAACGCTTGATCGCCGAGAGGGCGACGTCGTTGAGATGAAGTTGGTTCTCAAGCGCGCTCATGTCGCCGGGCTGTTGGCCGATCAGCTTGGTATTGGAGTTTTTCACGATTCCCGGCCCATGTGGTCGGGGCTGTGTCGTTGTTCCGACAAAATCTTCAAGAGTCTGCGAGATTCCCCACACGCTCGAGTTCCTCTTGCGTGCGGTTCGAAAGAGCTGGACAACCTCTGGCGCCAACACGGGAGAATCCAGTAGCGACCAGCATTCGTCGAGCACGGTAACGCTCGGCTGGCCGGTCCGGCCAGACGCGCGCTCTGCCATCGCATTTGCGATGAGCATGCTCATTGCTGTTTCCAGGTGTGCGTCCGAACTCAGCCTCTCCACATTGAAGAACAGCCAGTTGTTGTCCGTCCGGATGTTGGTGTGCCGGTCGAAGAGCCGGCTGTAAATGCCCTTGTCGGTCCAGGTGCGCAGCTTGACCGACGCAAGCTTCGCCTCGTCGATGGCTCGCTGCATCTTCTCCTCGTCCTGCCATTGGGCGAGTTCGTCGCGCAAGTCTGAGAAGGTGGGAACCGGATTCGCGAAACGAAGACCAACTCGCTTGTAGGTTCTAGCAATTGCCTCCGTGATCACGTTGTCGACCAGCGTGGAGTCTGAACCGGGAGCGTCGCCGATCATATGGCGCGTAAGATTCTTCAAGAATGCGACCTTTTCCTTCGACGGCGTCTTGTCGCCTTCGGGCAGATCCCAAGGATTCAATGTCTCCTGCCCGTCGAGGTTCACGTCAATGACACGGCCGCCCATCAGCTCGACGAGCGGCCGGTAGGAGTCTCCTCGCTCCAGAATGGAAATCTGCGCATTAATTCGTCCCAACATCAGCAGCAGCAATTGAGCCATGAAGGTCTTGCCGCCGCCGCTCTTCGCCATAATCAGCATGTTGGTGTCGCCGAGTGTCGGATCAAACGGAGAGAACGGCACCATTTGGCGTGAAGGCGTCTCAAGAAGAATGACGGGATAATTCAGGCCTTGCCAGGGACCTTCAACAGGCAGCAGGTCCGCGGCATGCAGTGTGAGACACTCCTGCTCCCGCTTGGTCTCTTCCGCCATCCCCGGAAGCGTCCCGATGAAGATCCTCTTTTGCGCGAGTGTCTCGGGGATACCTCGCGCGCCGTTCATTCGCGTGATGGCATGGAGAACCCTCTGGCGGCGATCTGCCAGTATCCTTTCTGCTTCCTCTCGATCTTTGGAATTGCGGATCGGGCACGATGTTCGCAGCCCTACGATCACGCTCAGGTGGCACACTTTCAATGAACTCGAAACCACGTCTTGCAGCGTCTGGATCAGTTGTTCTTGCGCGATTTGCGCCTCAACATTGATCTTGAAACCGCCATGGATGTCTCTCTGCGCGGCCTGCATCCGGAGCAGGCGGCGTTTGTAGGACCTCATGATCTTGCTCTGGTCCGGAATCGCAATCTCCGCGCTGATCACCAGCGGAAACTCCTGGGCGACCAACTCCCGCGCGATACCTGGGAACGTCGCGTCCGGCAGCTCCTTCAGGCTGACCCAGGCGTGCAGAAGGCCGCCGACCTTGAGATGGTCGTCCTGTTCGTCTTCTATGTTGACGTTCGCAATCTGAGCTCTGGCGCTTTGAAATGCTAGTCCTTGCTTATTGGGCCGGCTGTCGATCGTCGTCGGGTTCAGAGCGCGCTTGATTTCCAGGAACATCTCTTGATCCGTCATGCGCCTGGATTGCATTCCCGTGGCCTCGAGTGTCGCTTGCGCACCTGCCATCAGGCTTTCAAACTCCGACAGAAGGTCCTCATGCTCCCGATGCGTTCTCTGGATGCACTTGTTGGCCGAGAGGCTCCATCTGCTCGCCGCGCGACGTGTTTTGCGCCATTCGAAGTCCGGGCTATCGTGGTGAACATCGGGATTCCAGATGAAGTACAGATGTAATCGGCGCCGCAAGTAATGTCCTTCTTCCTCGCGGCTGTTCCATAGCCGAAGCCGTTCGCGATCGAGGGCCTGAAGAACCGGATTGTCAATCCGTTGCTCCCTGACGTAGCGCTCGGTGAGATCGCCATGTCCTTCGGTCACTTCGTATCGCACTTGCAGCCGCATGGACCGCTCGGGCAAGGCCCTCACCAGCGCCTCCAGCGTTTCTTTGGTTCGATTACGCGTTTCGTCGGAATGAAAGAACGTGTTGAGGCCGACCGCCTCGTAACCGGCAACAAAACTGCCACTGGTCCGGATGATGCAGCCGTCTAGGTAATCCCGAACTGGCAGCAACTCGCACAGCGCCGGCTGGCGCAATGAATCTTCCCATTGTCGAAGCGTGAGTGGCATCTCTATGACCCCTCGGCCTTGAGGTATTCCAGCCGCTGTTGCGCGTCGGGCTCAAGCGCGCAGTACACATGCGGCCGCATATGAAAGAGCAACCAATCCTGCAGATAGCCCCGCGGTTTGCCGTACTTGAACAAGATCAAGGCTGGGATGCCAAGCACCGGTACGACATACTGCATGAAAACGTTCAGTGGGATTCCAAAAATCTCTCTCTGGAGGAAGCGTCCGAACACGTTCATCACGACTGCAAGACTGAGAATGATGAAGAGGTCCTCGAATTCCAGGTACAGGAAGGTCACCTTCGTCGCGAGATTCCGGGGAACCGATGTTACAGTAAGCGCCATAGTGTCAACCCTCTTAGGCAGTCGGTCGCAATGCCTATCTCACGCCAGGTGTTCCTCTCGCCACGAAGAACTCACCCAACCGAAGTAGTCCTGACGCGAGCAGGCATAAGATCGCGCCCATGAAGTGCCTTGATTCGTTGAACTGATGATGCACCTGACGTTCAAAAAGCCCGGCAAATGTGATGGCTCCGACGGCAACGTGCATTCCTGCATATACCGGCAGAATCACGTTCGCAAACCAGTCGACAAGATTCAGCAGCGAGTTCCAATAGAGGTCCGGGTTGTTCCAACCCGCCTGACCTGTAAACTTCTCGAACATGCGCAATAGGCCGGAAACCACAAGGCACATGAGTCCTCCATAGGCCCACGTCGAGTACAGGTGATGATAACCGCGGGCGAACTGAATCACGGCAAACGCGATAAACAATCCCCCCAGCGTCGGCATGATGACGTTGCCAGTCCAATTGGTCAGGTTCAAGATTCCGTTGTAAAAAGACATAATCCACTCGATCGCTACATCATCGCGGTAATCAGCTTCCAAATCGCCGAGATGGTCAAAAGACCGAGGGTTGCTCCAACCAGTGGCATCACTGGCCTCCGAGCGATGAAATTCCAGATGGCTCCAACGATGGCCAGTCCTGCCGCAATGGGGCAAATGGTCCCCGCAGTGTAGTTCCATAGGCTGTCCAGCACGTCGGCCGTCGCGTAGGAAGAGCCGCTGTTGTAGCTTTGAATGAGCGTGACGGTCGTTTGAATAGCGAGCAGGAACATGGCAGCGAGAATCGAGGGAAGTGGATGGCCCCCCTGAATCGTGTCAAGAATCGCTCGCAGCACGAAAAAAGCCGCAAATGTGAGGGCGAGCCTTTTCATCACGAAGTTCTGGACGAAGTTGGTAACGTCGCTCTGAAGGTTCGCCAACCATCCAGTTCCGACGCCGCCGTTTGGTAGTGAGGCGGGCACACCGAACGAGGGAAACCAACTAATAAGCTGTGGCAGGGTCAGAAACACCACCGCCCAGAACATCCACTTCGCGAAATTCCCCCCGATCAGAGCGTCGGGAATGGATCCCTGGCGCAGGCTGAGGCCCGCCAACACGAGGCAGATGATCGCAGCCGATGGCGCAAGGAGCAGCATCACGCTCATAAAATCCGAGATCAGTTGTGGAGGCGCCATATAATTTGACCTTTAGATAATGGGCAGGAGCAGAGCCCTCGCTACCGCGCCTGCCCCCAATGCATTTAAGTGACTCCAGCGGTGCCCTGCGCGATCCAGTACTCCAACAGTCTGGTGAGACCTGAGACCATCAGGAGTCCGATTGCCGTGAACACCCACTTGCCGAATCCACGGCCCATGGCAAAGGTTCCGATCGCCATGAGTGCCGCGCCGCCGGCACCCACCGGAGCGATGACGTTGCCGATCCAGTTAATGAGGTTGAGGAACGTGCCTTCCGGCTGTGTGGCCTGTTCGCCTTGAACTGCCACATTGACCTGAGGGGCCGCCCCGAGGTTTTGGCCCATCATAGCCGCCTGAGTTACCAGAAGGAACAACGCGAGCACGACGGCAATGGTCAACCTCTGCCGCCGAGAATTTTGCTTCATCGGGATTATGTACTCCTTTCCGCCCCGATGTGGGGCTGAAAAAACATAGCCCGATTCGAAAGTTCGCGCAAATGGATGGGAATCTGACCGGGAGTGGATCGGGGCGTAACTCGGAGTCACATCGCTAGGCCCGAGTAGCTTACGAAGGATACGACTTGGATTTACTTGCGGGTGAAGAAATAGAAGAAAATTGCGATGTTCTTCAGCGTAAATGAGGATTGCGACTCTTTTCGTTGGGTATGTCGAGCCTCCGTTCGCCCGACGGAGTGCGCTCCAGTGGCGGAAACTTGAGAACGCCGAAAGAGGACTCGAATCGAGGCAACGACCCAGACCAGCGTGGACACAAGAATCAGGAAGCCTTCCGCCATATTTCGATT
>Ga0335074_10014332_pt1 | contig 11129 bp, 9 predicted proteins | sample Lox_Sample_23_FD_206715 | JGI IMG/M metagenome (GOLD analysis project Ga0335074, IMG submission 206715) | Soil microbial communities from Loxahatchee National Wildlife Refuge, Florida, United States - Lox_Sample_2.3 | ecosystem: Environmental > Terrestrial > Soil > Wetlands | place: USA: Florida... | reverse complement strand
TCTTCGTTGAAGCGCACATTCCCTGGACAACGCAAGAGGGGCCCTCTGGAAGCGGCCTTTGCTGGAGTTGGAAATCTGTCCACTAATGAAACACCGATGTCGATTGAATGTCAAGTTGCGAAGGAGGCGGGGCTCGAGAGAAAGGTGACAACTATCGGTAATTTGTTTGCAGATAAGGCGTGGGGCCGGGAGCGCAAACGCCCTGCCGCGCGATCGCATCGTCCACGGAGGGAAAGAACGAACGGAGGAAACGCTCTCCGGGTTGAAGGGCTTCTATAGCGCTGAGCAATGTCGCGGCAAGAGACTCGGCGGTCATTTCGGGAACGAGCCATGCGCCCGGCTGTCCGCGCAGCAGGTCGGTAATTCCCTCCGAAGCCGGCATGGCCACAAGCGGCAAACCAGCCGCGGCCGCTTCGAGAAGCGAATTGGGCATTCCCTCGTAGCGCGAAGACAGCACGAACAAGGTGGCGCCGGGAAAAAATGCATACACAGGATCGACGTGGCCGACGAAACTGACAGCGGTTTCAAGGTAAAGCGTCCGGCAGAGCGCCTTAAGCTCGAATTCTTCGCGGCCCTTTCCGGCGATGATGAGGTCGGCCCCAGGGAACCGCTTGCGCAAGGCCACAAACGCATGGAGAAGCAAATCGAATCCCTTTTCGCGCGACAATCTGCCCACAGCCAGGAGGTGCGGGCCCGGCCCCATGCGCGTCGAAGGGGCCCGCATCGCGACGCGAATTCTTTCCAGATCGACGGGATTCGGCAAGACTACGATCTTCTTCGGGTCAACATTGAGCGTTTTGACCATGTCGGCCGCCATGGCACGTGACTGGCAGACGATGCGATCGGCGCGCGGGTAAAGGAAGCGGTAGCCCCAGCGTGTGTAGCCTGGCGCTCCGCCATAGGCCAACGCGGATGAAACCGTGCCGTTCTGCCGGACCAGAACCGAGGTCCCTGCGGGAAGAAGCGGCCGGAGCAGCAGCACCAGAAAATTGACTTCGGCAGTTCCTGACAAGATCACTTGAGGGCGAAGCTGCCATACCAGGCGCAAGAGCGGGAGGGCTGCCTTGCGAACCCGGCCGGCCCCGAGCGCATGCACCTTAAGCCACGGCGGCAAGGGAATCGGGCCGCCTTCATCCGTGACCACCAGACCCAGATGAATCTCATATTTTTCGTGCGGAAGGCTCTCGGCCAGGAGAGTCATTACATGCTGGGCGCCGCCGCCACCGAGGCGTGGGATGAGCAGTAAGAGTCGAGCGCGTTGCGTCAAAGGTTTCCCCGGGTGGGCGGGTAAATGGAACCCCGGCCGATTTCATTGATTGTTTCTCCGGCGCCCGTGTTTCGGTTGTGCTCGCAGTCACTGAATAGTGTCTTTCGTCACATTCGCGAGGGCTCACACGATGGTAATGTGACGGCAAACTTCCTTATCGTGACAGGAAGAACTGAAGCCAGCGCTGACGTTATATGTGGAAAAACGGGCCCCGCTCCCTTGCTGCTTTGCCACCGCGCGCAAACGAACCTCCCACAATTCTGGTGGGTGTGACGCACCCGCAAACGTGTCTCGTTCTAAGCGCACGCCTTCGCACGCTGCGCGAAGCGGGATTTCGCGTGTTGCTGGTGTCGAGCCCCGGGGACCTGCTTTGGAAGACGGCGGCGCGCGAGCATGTGGAACCGATTGCTATTCCCATGCGCCGGGCGATAGCGCCATTGGCAGACCTGGTAAGCCTGTTTCGGCTGTGGCGGCTTCTGGGCTTTCGAAGACCCGACCTGGTTGAGTTCAGCACGCCGAAGGCCGGGCTGCTGGGAAGTGTGGCGGCCAAACTGCGAGGCGTGCCTCGACGCGTCTACATGTTGCGCGGCCTGAAGCTGGAGACCTCAACGGGGCTCAAGCGCCAGGTCTTGCTTTGGGCTGAGCGCCTGACGGCGGCCTGCGCGGATGTGGTTTTGTGCAACAGCGCAAGCCTGAGGGCTGAGGCAATCGCTCTGCGGTTGGCGCCGGCGAGCAAACTGCGGCTTCTGGGCGAGGGAAGCACCCATGGGGTGGATAGCCAGCGGTTTTCGCCCGGATCGAGCCAGATACGCGCACAGTTGAGGATCCCGCGGGAGGCGCCGGTCGTCGGCTTTGTGGGGAGATTGACCCGGGACAAAGGTCTGCCTGAGCTTGTTGATGCGTTTCGTCAGATTTTGCGGAGTGAACCCGCCGCGCACCTGCTGCTTGTGGGGTGGTTCGACGCGTCAGAGGATGCGGTCGACAGCCACCTTCGTCTCCTCATCCAAAACCATCCGCGCATGCACTGCACGGGATTGGTCCGAGACACGGCGCCCTACTACCGCGCGATGGATGTACTGGTTCTGCCAACCTGGCGCGAGGGGTTTCCGAATGTGGTTCTCGAGGCTGCCGCGACGGCGATCCCGGTTGTGACCACGGTCTGTACCGGCGCTCGCGATTCCGTTGTTCCTGAAGTCACCGGCCTGCTGATCCCGCCCGGAGAGCCGGAAGCCATCCGCGAAGCGGTGCTGAAAATCCTTGGCGGTCCGCAGCGCGGGCGATGCATGGGGCAGGCTGCACGGACGTGGGTGCTTGAGCACTACCCCGAAGAGCGGGTCGTGACCGTGGCGGCGGATTATTATCGCGAGTTGATTGAAACGCCTGGATTGGTTGAGTTCCAGCAGGCTTAACCGGCAACGCCGAACGCGCCGCAACCTTGCTCCCGCTGACTTGACTCAGCTTGTCTCCCCATCCGTACCAAACAGGTCGGGCTGGTCCAAGTTCGGTTTTGGCGCTTTCGTGCGCTTGCGGCTCGCGGCTCCGATTAAACTGACTACCTCCAGGCTCTGAATCGCGAACCGCGGCACATAAATTCTCTGGGTATTGGAGCGGGTATCGGGGGGGGTGAGAAGCAGTCCAACCCCATTGACCAGCGTCCGGTCGTTGGCGGCCAAGCCTTCCAACTCGTCGCCATCGTTCAAAATGAGCCGTAGCCAGAGCCCAGCGGTGCGCGGACGAATCGAGAATCGCTTGCGGAGCAGCCGCTCCGGGTTCACCTGATCGGACGAAGCACTGGGCAGGTCGCGCACATAGCAGACCCATTTCACCCGCTCCCAGCCCACGCGCACAACCTTTCCAGTGAGGTCCAGAACCTCAAGCTCGGGCTCTTGCTGGCCGAAGTCGGCGGAGGCGTATGCGGCGAACCAGTCACGGGAAAACTTGCGCACGATGACGGGTTTGCGTGCCGAGGCCATCGCTCTGGATTGTCGCATGCGGCGCGGGCGAGCGCTCTGAATTGCTGTTGCTTTGTCTGGCACCGCGCCGCGAGGTAACCTGCACATTTCACGGTGCCCCGAGGCAGAAAAGGTGCAGTTTCGGTGCAATATGCCTAGTCTTCCACCGCGACTTGTGATAATGTACTGCTTTGCCATAGTTGAAAAGCACGCCGTAACTTCAACGGCATCAGAGACTTGGCGGAGAGCCGAAACGACGGTTCACAGGATAGCGCATGCCTGATTTTGTTTATTTGCTGGAAAACCGGCTGTCTGCCGACCAGCGCAACGCATTGAATCAGTTGCGCACAGCCGCTCGCGAAGCCGAAATCATTCTTTTCCTGACCGGTGACGCGGTCCGAGATCTCACAAGCGGTCACGCAGTCAGAGAACTTGAAGTTGCGGTTCATGGAAACGCGCTTAAGCTCAGGAAACCTTTAGAGAAACTTGGCGGAAAGGTCTGGGGAGAAGACGAAACCTCGCGGAGCCTGTATCTCTGCTTTCCGGGTACGGTTCGTGTCGATGTCGTCAGTACGCATTCGGTGGAGTATGCCAAACCGGGCAGGCCGGAGTATCGGTGGGCATCGATCCAGGAAGATCTGCGCCGCCGCGATTTTACCGTAAATTCGATGGCTATCTCGCTGAACGAAGGATCGTTCGGCCTCCTGATGGACCCGCTGAATGGTGCGGCGGATGTTGAGGCGCGCATACTGCGTCTGGTATCGAGTTACGGATTCATTGAGACCCCATCGCTGATGATCCGGGCGGTTCGGTACCGGGCCCGGCTGGGTTGGGAGATGGATTCGCGGACGCAGGCTCGCTACGACAATGCCAAGAACGAGGGCGCGATCGAATTCCTGTCAGCACAGGCGCGCAGCCAGGAACTGGAACAGATTGGACACGAGGAGGATGGTCTCAAGGTATTGCGTGCGCTGGAAGCCGAGGGCTGGATGAAGGTGCTCTTCCCGGCCTGGACCACGGCTAAAGCAGATGAAGGGAAGCTTACTGCACTCCACGAACTTGCGGTGGAACTGCTTCTACAGGGAATTCACCCCGACATGTCAGCGGCGCAGATGCAGTTGCTCACCGCCAAGATGCAGGCCAAGGATCTTTCTGCGCTGAAGAGGGCGCTGTTGCGTCCCGGGTTTGTGACGGAATGGAATGACCTGGATCGCCAGGCCGCGGGCTTCGCAAAGGCCTTGCTTGCCAAACAGAACGCGAAGCCTTCCGCGAGTTACAAGCTCTTCATGAGCTACGATCCAGAAGCGATTCTATGGCTGGGCTTTACGAGTAAGGACAAGGCGGTTCAAGAGCGCTTCAACCTGTTCCTCAAGGTGTGGCCTGAATTTCGGCAGCGGATTCCGCATGTACTGATGCAGGAGATGCGCATCACGCCGGAACTGCCCAACTATACGGTGATTGTCCAGAATATCTTTCTTCAACTCATCGACGGGCATTTGGCCACTCCGGAGGAAATGCGCGCTTACCTGGAGCCACTTTCTCCACCCGCGCCGCCTCCGCAAGTAACCATCAAGCGGCCGCGGGCGCGGCGGTCAGAAGCGCGGGTGAAAGAGCCGGCATTCGAGGAAGAAGCGGAGGCGGAAGAGGGCATCGCCGCAGAAGAAGACCTTGGGCCGATGGGCGCCGACGACGAGGAACTTGACTTGGTGCTACCCAAGGGCTCGTTGGCTGCGGAGATGGAGGACGAAGAATCAGAGGAAGAAGAGGATCTTGAGGGTGAAGACAAGGAAGAGGTGCGGGCAGGCAAGAAGCAGGCCGCACCCGCAGCGGTTGAGAAGAAGGCCCAAAAAGGAGAAGCGGGCAAGGCCGTAAGGCTGAAACCTGGACAGACAGAGGCCCCGCGTGCCGTGCCCGACGCGAGGACGAAGGCCGCACCCTCAGCAGCGCCAAAGGCTGGCGCCGCTAAACCCGCAGTGAGCCCCGCGAAGGCAAAGCCCTCACCTGCAAAGCCTGAACCTGCGCCCGCCAGGAAGGCTGCGACACCTGTGTCAAAAACGGCGAAGGCGAGCAAGCCCACTGCCAAGCCCAAGCCTGCGCCTAAGGCGAATGCCAAAAAGCCCGCCAAGCCACCCGCGGCCAAGCACAAGCCCGCGAAACCGGCGAAGAAACCTTCCAAGCCGGCCGGAAAAATATCCAAGAAGCGCTGACGCAAACACAGCCCAATCAATCGGTAATCCCGCCGTCCTGCTGGAGGACTCGCTTTCGGGGGGATCTATATCGAGGGCAACGCGGCGATTGGCGCGGCGTCTAATCCAGAAGCGCCGCGTGGCCGGCGAATTGCTGGATGCAACCGACTCGTCTTGAACGCCGCCCGGAACTCGACGCATTGCGTGGGCTGTTTCTCGTGTGTATGACGCTCACTCATCTGCCTACGCATTTCAGCGACTTCATCCCACCACCCGCCTGTCGTTCACTTCATCTTACGGATCCACTTCTCGGTGATAAGCCCGGGTCCCGTCTTTGGGACCCAGGAAGCACTGTCCTCAACCCGCAACCCTCTGATCTCTGAATTCTTCCGGCAACCGATTCCCGCGCTTGAACGCCGTCCACTGCGACTCGATCTCCACGGTTCCTCTCACGCCCGTCGCGTAATGCCGAAAACTCGACCAGGGCCAATCCTGGGGCTCCGCAGCGAGTCCCCTCGTTGCCGGGTTGCGGTGAATGTATTTCAGCTTTTCCATTTCCTTCTCCGCAGACCACACGTTGAAGTCGTAATACCGCGCCTGCCAGAAGGGCCGCTCGCGTCTGCGCAATGGGAACCGGGCGATCGGGCAGCCGGGCCAAATTCATCAAACGTTTGCAATCCGTTTGTCTCGCTGCATTACTCTATTCTTGGTTCCCGCGGTTTAATTCATCCCGAGCATCCAAACGGCCGCGGGACGAGGACTGACGGTTTGAGCCAATCCGTATTTGTTCTGGAAGACGACGCCGACATCGCACGGCTGGTGCAACATCATCTGGAAGCAGCGGGGTTTGAAGCCCATCTCTATCACGCCCCGACCAACCTAATTCCGGACGCAGAACGCAAGCCGCCCGCGCTATTTCTTCTTGACATCATGGTTCCTGGCGGGGACGGGCTGGATGTGTGCCGGCGGTTGCGGAATCACGCTGGCCTTTCCACGATTCCCATTATTTTTCTGACGGCGCGCGCGGGAGAAAACGACCGTGTTCTGGGCCTTGAGCTGGGCGCCGACGACTACATTACCAAGCCTTTTTCGACGCGCGAGCTGGTGGCCCGGGTCAAAGCTGTCCTGCGGCGATTTGAGCGGCCGACTACACCCTCGATCATCAGTTTTGAAGAGATCATCATCGATGCGGGCGCCATGCAACTGAAGGTTCGCGGCGAGCTGACGACGACAACGGCCACGGAGTTTCGCCTGCTGGATTATCTGGCACGGCATCCCGGACGCGTCTTCAGCCGCGACCATCTGCTCGACGCGGTGTGGGGCGATGCGCGGTTCGTGACTCCGCGGTCGGTGGACGTCTATGTGCGGCGCATCCGTGAGAAAATCGAGATCGACCCGGAAGATCCGCGCTATCTGAAGACGGTGCGCGGGGCCGGCTACCGCTTCGAACTGCCAAAAGGCGAGTGAAGCAGCTTTCAGCGATCAGCTTCTTCCTGCAGGATTCAAGCGAATCAACAAACCTGAAGAAAGGCTGGAAGGCTTCGGCCCCGAAAAACTAGCTGAAAGCTGATAACTGGAAGCTAAGAGCTGCCCTTCAATGACTTCCAAAGTGTTCACCAAGCTGCTCGGGCTCTTTCTCCTCCTCCTCGTTGCGCAAACGGCGGTGATGGAGATCCTTTTTCACCGCTTTCGGGAGCATGCGGCGACGGCGACGCTGCGCGGCATTGGAAGCGAAGCTTTGTGGGCAGGAGGCATCGCGCTGGCGATTGCCATTCCGCTGGCGTCCTGGGCGGCGGGGCGGTTGTCGCGCCGGCTGTGGCGCGTGATGGACTTCGCACGCCGAATTGCAGGTGGGCAGCTCTCGGAACGCCTGCCGGCCAAGGGCAAGGATGAGATTTCGCTGTTGGAGGCGGACCTGAATCAAGCTGTGGAACGTCTGCAGAGCGACTTTGCAGAACTGGAAAGCGGGCGCGATGAGCTGGCTGTGATGCTGGACTCGATGCAGGAGGCCGTGGTTGCCATTACTCCCACGGGCTACATCCGTTGGTCAAATGCGGTGATGCAGCGGATCGCCGAGTCGCGCCTGATGGCAGGCCGCCCACTGATTCACTCGATTCGCGATCCTGAGCTGCTCGCCTGCGTACGAGCCGTGCTGGAACGCCGGGAACTTTGTGTTGGCCGCGCCAGCCTGCTTGCGCCCGGGCGAGTGTTTGAGATTAATGCCGCGCCTTTGCCTTCCGGCGGCGCACTGGTCGTCCTTCACGACGTGACAAGCATCGAGGCTGCGCAGAAATCACGGCGCGAATTTGTGGCCAACGTCAGCCACGAGCTGCGCACGCCACTCACCTCGATCCAGGGCTACGTGGAAACGCTGATTGAAGATCCCAACCCGAGTCCGGAAACCACCCTGGAGTTTCTCGGCGTGATCCTGAAGAACGCGAGCCGCATGAACAGGCTCACCGAGGATCTGCTGGCGCTGGCCAGCGTAGAAAGCCCGGATTACAAGCTCTCACTGCAACCTGTGCGCGCCAGCGTGCTGCTGCAGGACGCCGTCGACTCCTTGGGCGGCATGGTTGTGGACTCCGGTGTCAAACTGCAGTCGGCCGGCGCGCCTGACATTCTGGTAATGGCGGACCCGGATGCCATGCACCAGGTTTTCGGCAACCTGATGGAGAACGCGATGAAGTACGCGCAAACCGGGAAGCGCATTCGCGCCGGGGCGCGGCAGCTTGCTTCTGAAGTGCAGTTCACTATTCAGGACTTCGGGCCCGGCATCGCATCAGAGCATCTGGAGCGGATCTTCGAACGCTTCTACCGGGTAGACAAGGCGCGTTCGCGCGAGTCAGGGGGCACGGGATTGGGCCTGGCCATCGTGAAGCACATTGTGCAGGCCCACGGCGGACGGATCTGGGCCGAAAGCGAGCTCGGCAATGGAGCATCGTTCCACTTCACGCTGCCGTTTGCGCCCGCGCCGCAAAGTGCGCCACAGCCGCAGCCTGCGCAGCAGGCGCCTGCGGCGACGCAGACTGCGGCCACCGCGACATCAAATTAATCTCAGGCGGCGTACGCCAGATTCGTGCTCGTAGAGGCCACCTCGCAGACACTGTCCCGGCTTTCGGCCGGCGAGTAAAGTTGAAGTGTCGCGCAGCGAAATGAATCGCGTGGCGTGAAATGGTGACTGTATGGACACAAGAAGAATCTCACGGCGAAATCTGATGGTGGCAGCCGCGCAAGGCGCGATTGCGGCTGCGCTGCCAGTGCGCGGCCTGGCGCAACCTGGGCAAGCGAACGGCGCCAACGATAGCCAGCAGCCGAATATTGGCTCGGGGCGCGCGGCGTGGATGCAGGATCCGCGCTTCGCCTGGGGCGTGATGACCCACTACCTGGCCGACTGGCAGGCCCGGGTGAACAAGCTGGAGATGACCGTGGGCCAATGGAACAAGATGGTGGAGGGATTCGACGTCGAGGCGATGGCAAAACGTCTCGAGGGGGCCGGTGCAGGGCACTACCAGCTCTCGATCGGCCAGAATTCCGGGTACTATCTTTCGCCGAACGCCGTATATGACCGGCTGGTTGGAATCTCGCCGAGCAGATGCTCGCGGCGCGACCTTGTCGCGGATTTTTATGAGCCGCTGCGGCGGCGGGACATCAAGCTTATGGTCTATCTGCCCTCGGGCGCGCCCGGGGGAGACCGCACGGCGCGCGAGGCGCTGGAGTGGCAGAACGGGCCGTACCCGAACAAGAATTTCCAGCGCAAGTGGGAGCAGGTGATTCGAGAGTGGTCGAGCCGATGGGGCCAGAAAGTGACCGGCTGGTGGTTTGACGGCTGCTACTTTCCCAACTCGATGTACCGTTCGGCCGAACCGCCCAACTTTGCGAGCTTCGCCGCGTCCGCGCGCGCCGGGAACCCGGAATCGGCGGTCGCGTTCAATCCCGGCGTGATCTACCGGCTGATCTCAGTGAGCCCCGACGAGGATTTCACCGCAGGAGAGATTGACAAGCCGGATTTCGCGACCGTACGGCGCGCCGCAGACGGTCGCATCGACGGAACGCAACTTCATATGCTGAGTTTCCTGGGCGAAACCTGGGGCATGGGAACGCCGCGCTTCAGCGCCGACCAGGTTGTCGACTACACCGGGAAGCTTCGCGAGCATGGCGGTTCAGTCACCTGGGATGTCCCGGTGGCAGTGGATGGGACGATCGCCGACGCGTTTCTGGAGCAGCTTGCGGCGCTGGGAAAGGCGTTTCCGCGAAAAGCCGCAGCCCAGTCTGGCCCAGCGCAGCCTTAGTCGGTTGAAGGTCATCTGTTCTGAGGAACTTTCCCTTTTGGCTGTGTCTTTTCAACTGCCCGTAACAATTGACGTGGAGAATGGGTGCGGCAGGAACCCAACAAAAAGGGAGATACTTGTGAAAAAGTCTTTGCTTCTCATTGCTTTGTTCGTTTGGACCTTCAGCGAAGTTCATGCTCAGCAGATCACCGCTGCCGGCGCCACATTTCCTTATCCCATCTACTCCAAGTGGTTCAGCGAATACAGCGCCGCGCACCCCGGCGTTGAGATCAACTATCAGTCGATCGGTTCGGGCGGCGGCATCAAGCAGGTTTGTTCGGGCGTTGTCGATTTTGGCGCGTCGGATATGCCCATGACCGACGAGCTGCTCAAATCGTGTGGCGTGAAGCTGATTCACATACCCACAGTACTGGGCGCTGTTGTGCCGATCTATAACGTTCAGGGCGTCAGCGACCTTCGTTTCAGCCCTGATACCCTGGCGAACATCTATCTGGCCAAGATCACCAACTGGAACGATCCGGCGATCGCCAAGGACAATCCGGGCGTCCATTTGCCCGACCAGAAGATCATCGTGGTGCACCGCTCAGACGGGAGCGGCACGACGTTCATTTTCACCGACTATCTGAGCAAGGTCAGCTCAGCATGGAAGAGCGGACCGGGCAGCGGGACATCAATCAACTGGCCCACCGGCGTAGGCGGCAAAGGCAACGAGAACGTTGCGGCTTCGGTGCGCGAGTATCCGGGCGCAATCGGCTACGTTGAGCTGATTTACGCGCTGCAGAATCACATCAACTTTGGTTCGCTGAGGAACGCCGCAGGCAACTGGGTGAAGGCGTCGATCGAGGGCGTGACGGCCGCAGCGGCCACAGCAAAGATTCCCGCCGACTATCGCGTGTCGATCACAGACGCGCCCGGGCCCCAGGCTTATCCCATCTCGAGCTTCACCTACCTGCTGATTCCCACACAGCCGAAGAGTGCAGCGAATGAAAAGGTCATCAAGGACCTGCTGAGCTGGTGCATCAAATCAGGCGAGAGCGAAGTTTCGGCTCTCTCCTACGCGCCACTTCCAGAGAACCTTGCGCAAAAGGTGCTTCAGACCATCTATTCGTTGCCGTAACGGAACAGCAGAGAGTAAAAGGTAGGCAGCCAGACGCTTCAGCGGCTCAATGCTCGGGGCGATGGCTGTTTACTGTCTGCTGTCAGCATCCTGCTTCCAGAACTCCGCCGATTGCCGATTGCTTTGCGGTGCGTGCAGCCTGATGCTTAGTGGCCGTTCTGGTACACTCTCGGAGGTCCGGGTGTTAGGATAGTCCCCGTTCCCATTCACAATGCAATGACGTCTGTTCCTCCGATCTCGACGGTTAACGATCTCTTCTTCCGCATCGCAGCGGCGGGCAATCCGCGCGCCGTGCTATGGCAGAACGCCAGCAGCGAG